>Ga0180437_10009504_pt1 | contig 12038 bp, 9 predicted proteins | sample SS_ome_4_FD_132410 | JGI IMG/M metagenome (GOLD analysis project Ga0180437, IMG submission 132410) | Hypersaline lake sediment archaeal communities from the Salton Sea, California, USA - SS_3_D_1 metaG | ecosystem: Environmental > Aquatic > Non-marine Saline and Alkaline > Hypersaline > Sediment... | reverse complement strand
GATCAACATCCCGCGGTTCTGGATCGGTCGGAGCGATGCGTATCATCTTCAGGCCCGGCTGAAGGCCGAGCCGGAGGTGCATATACGGATCAAGTGCCGGATGAGCTGGCAGCGCAAGAAGGCATGGAACATCGTGGCGGAGATTCCGGGGACGGATCCGGAGCTGAGCCAGCAGACAGTCTATCTCACGGCCTACTACGACGCGATGTCGATCGTGCCACAGCTGGCGCCGGGTGCGGAGAGCGCCGCCGGGGCGGCAGCGCTGCTGGAGATGACGCGAGTTCTGGCGAAGTACCCGCCGAAGCGAACGGTGCGAGTGCTTTTCAACGGGGCGCACTTCCTTGGGCTGGCCGGCGTCCGCAACTGGGTGGCGAACCATCTCGACGAGATGATCGACGGCACGCCGGTGGAGCAGGATGCGAAGTTCCTGGGGCTGATCCCGTACAAGAAGACGGTGCGAGAGAAGCTGGCCGTCAACCTCTTCCTCGCCTTCGATCTGTCAACGCAGAGCGAGCGAGTGGGCGTCTTCTATAAGGGGATGTTCTACGATCAGCGTGAGGACACGGATATCAGCCGGAAGTTCTCCGACTTCGGGCGCACGCTGCGAGAGAATGCGGGCCTTATGGCGGACTGGGAGACCACGGCGGGCTTCGGGTGGGACGCAGATGGGCAGTTTGCCGACGGGATCAACCCGATCTACGGGAAGCCGTGGCGGACGTTCATATTCGGGAAGATCGCTTTGGACAACGAGCCGATAACGCTCGGAGGCGGGCGTGGTGCGGCCTTCGTGACGACGGACGACGCCCGACATCTGGTGGATACGCCGTTCGATACGCTGGAGCATGTGAACTTCCGGAACTTGCACGAGCAGACGGCGTTTCTTTCGGCCTCTCTGTGGGCTGTTGTGAACGACCCGAAGATGCCGGTGGACAAGGAGCCCACGTTCGGCCGCATGAGCGTTTCGGGCGGGTTTGCGGAGCTTTCGGTGCGGGCGCTGGCGTTCGATCCGACTCGCAGCATCGTCGCCGATCAGGTGGTTGCGGGGTCGATGGTGGTGGCCCGGATGTCGGACTCGACTCTCATGGGGACTCGGGGCGATCTCGTAGAGATTGTGGATGAGAACGGGAGGGTGCACTTCTGGGGATACCCGACGATCAATGCCTACGGGTGGCGGAAGCCGACGTACATCGAGGCCTACCACACTAACGAGGATACGGGCAACATCGATAGCGCTCCGGACTGGGGTCCGATGGGGAACCGGCACCATCCGCGAGACCCGACGGAGTTCTTCATCACGTCGGGGAAGAAGGAGTTCACGCTCGTCCTCTTCGACTGCGTGCCGATTGCGCTGTACGACCTGGTGGACCCGCAGAGCTTGACGACGCTGCGGTATATCAAGGTCTACGATGGGATGACGGATGCGGAGCCGCGGCGCTACGGGCTGACGGTTCCGCACCCGGAGCCGTGGCGAGGGCACGTGGAGGATGTGGCCCTCGTATTTGCGGACAAGGGGCAGCGGGTCAAGGTGATGATGGGTTTGGGGGCAGGCTCGGTGCGGATGCTGCTGCTGAACTCGGATACGATAGACAAGGAGCATCGCAGCGGGCTGGGGTACCTCGCGGACGAGCCTTTCGCGCTGTCGCACACGCCTCTGCGGGTGACGGCGGACATGTGGACGCTCGACCAGGTTCGCATGGAGAAGCTGGAAGGCTTCCGTATCGTCAACGATATCGTGTGGGATCTCCACGAGACGGCGGGCGGCCTCATGGCAGAGGCGCGGGAGGCACTCGACAAGAAAGACTACGAGTTGGCGGATGCGAAGGCTCGGGCGGCCTGGGGGTATGAAGCGCGGGCCTATCCGGCGGTGCTGTCTACGATGAACGACGTGGTGAAGGGGGTGCTGTTCTACCTGGCGCTCATGCTGCCCTTCGCGTTTTTCACGGAGCGACTCATCTTTGCGTTCCCGAACCTGCGGAAGCAGATCGTCGGGTTCGTGGGGGTCTTCGGGGCGATCTGCCTGGTGTTCAGCTTCATCCACCCGGCCTTCGAGATCACGAGCAATCCGTGGATCGTGCCGCTGGCGTTCATCATGGTGGCGCTGAGCGTGCTGGTGATCACGCTGGTAGCGATGAAGTTCGAGACACAGCTCAAGGCGCTGCAGATGAAAGTTTCGGGCGTGCACCGGGCGGACATCGGGCGCATGAGTGTGGCGGCGGCGGCCTTCTCGCTCGGGATCAGCAACATGAGGAAGCGGCGCGCCCGGACGGTGTTCACGTGTCTGACGCTCGTCCTCCTGACGTTTACAGTTCTGTCGTTCACGTCGGTGAAGACGGCGACCCGCTACAACGAACGGAAGGCCAAAGGCCAGCCCACGTATCAGGGTCTGCTCGTGCGGAACGCGATGTGGCAGCCGCTCGAGGCGTCCGCCTATCGTATCCTCAACGATGAGTTCGGCAGGGATCGAGCGGTCGCTCCGCGCGCTTGGTTCTTCACGTCGAAGACGGAGGAGCAGTCCTTCATTCGGGTGAGCACGGACGCCAGCGATGGGACGTACGACACGAGGGCGATCACTGGGTTGAGCCCGGTCGAGCCTGACGTGACGGGAATCGACAAGGCGCTGACGGCGGGACGGTGGTTCCGGCCGGGCGACGTGCACGCGGCGATCATCCCGACGCGGATGGCTGAGGAGTTCCACATCGGCCGGGATGATGTGGGCAAGGTCAAGATCTTCCTGGGCGGCGTGCCATATGACCTGATCGGGATCATCAGCGCGGGGCAGGCGAAGAGGCGGGTGGATCTGGACCAGGAGCCGCTGACTCCCGTGGACTGGATTCAGATGCAGCGCATGTCGCGGCAAGGAGGCGGTCAGCAGGGCGGGCAGCAGGGACAGCGATCGGGCTTTCAGGAGTATCTGCACCTCTCGCCGGACCAGACGGTGTTTGTGCCGTTCGATACGGCGTTGAACCTGGGCGCGGAGGTGGCGTCGGTCGCGGTGAGCTTCGTCACACCGGATGAGGTGAAGACGACTCTGAAGGCGCTGATGCCGCGGTTGGGATTTAACCTGTACGCGGGCACGGGCGACGAGATTCGCAAGTGGAGTGCCATCGGGCGGACGTCGATCATCGGAATGAGCGATGTGCTCGTGCCGATCCTGATCGCGGCGCTGATCGTTCTGAATACGATGCTCGGTGCGGTGTACGAGCGGGTGCGGGAGATCCACATCTTCAGCTCCATCGGTCTGGCGCCGAGCCATATCGCCATGCTGTTCATCGCCGAATCGTTCGTATACGCGATTCTGGGTGCGATCTTCGGATATCTGGTGGGGCAGGGAATGGCGAAGGTTATCACGATCTTCAACCTCCTGCCCGGACTCTACCTGAACTACTCGTCCGTGGCCGCGGTGGCCTCCACGAGCGTCGTGATCGGCGTGGTATTGCTCTCGACGCTCTATCCCGCGCGCAAGGCGTCGGAGGTGGCGACGCCTGCTATCGAGCGGAGCTGGCAGCTTCCGGATCCGGAAGGTGATATGTGGGCGATCCCGCTGCCGTTCGCGGTGACCGGAGAGCAGGCGACGGCGCTGACGGGATTCATGACGGAGTGGTTCGAGGCGTACGAGGAGTACTCCATCGGCGACTTCGTGACACAGGACGTGTCGAGCCACGAGGAGCAGGAGGAGTACGGCACGAGCTATGTGATCGAGCTGATGGCCTGGGTGGCGCCGTTCGACCTGGGCGTCAGCCAGAAGGTGAGACTGCGCACGCTGCCGACGGACATGGAGGACGTGTTCGAGATTCAGCTCCAGTTGGAGCGGGTGAGCGGAGACGTTTCCTCTTGGCGGCGAGTGAATCGCCGATTCCTGAACACGCTGCGGAAGCAGTTCCTGATCTGGCGCACTCTGCGGGCTGAGGAGCGAGATAGGTATCTGGGGTACGCGGCGTCGGGCGAGCCCGCGGCAGGTGGAGCGCCAGCGGGCGGCGCCTAGCGGACAGAGGTTTGACCTTGTAGAGAGAGGTGACCGGTGGCGGAGCAAACTGAGCGGGGCGAGGAAGCACCGCAAGAAAAAGAAGATGTCGGCCAGTGGTACGCCGAGCGGCGGCCCGAGTTCGAGCCCACGGAGTTCCGTGAAGGTTTCACTCTGAAAACGATACTCGGCGCCGTGTTCGTCGCTGTGCTGATGATGCCGGGCGCCATCTACCTGGGGCTCCTGGTGGGTCAGAACCTGGGCCCGGCGGGGCAGTGGACGACGATCATCCTCTTCACCGAGGTGGCTCGCCGTTCGTTCACCGTCCTGACCCGCCAAGAGCTGTACATGATCTACTACATGGCGGGGAGCATCAACTACATGGCGGGCGGCCTGATGCTGGCCGGGGGCGCTTTTGCCTGGCTGATCTGGGCGCAGTACCTGGTGCAGTCGCCGGCGGCGACCAACTTCGGCATAGCCGATCAGATCCCGCCCTGGTATGCGCCGCCGCTGGGGTCGGAGGCCTACGTCAAGAGAACCTTCCTGCACCATGACTGGCTCGCTCCCATCGGCCTGATGCTGGCCGGGCTCGTGCTGTCTCGGATGCAGTGGCTCGGGCTGGGCTACTTCCTATTCCGCACGACCTCTGACGTCGAGCGGCTGCCGTTCCCAATGGCGCCGATTGCGGCGCAGGGCGCGACGGCGCTGGCCGAGGTGTCGGGGGAGGAAGAATCCTGGCGCTGGCCGGTGTTCAGCGTCGGCACGATGATCGGGCTGGTCTACGGCTTCTTCTACGTCGCCATCCCGGTCATCACGAGCGGGTTCCTGGCGGACCCGTTGACGCTCGTGCCGATCCCGTTCATCGACCTGATGAGGAATACGGAGGACGCCTTCCCGGCGGGTCGCATCGGAGTTGGCACCGAGCTGGGGGCCATCTTCTGGGGATTCGTGATCCCCTTCCCGATCGTGGTCGGTCAGTTCATAGGATCGATGTTCACGAACTTCATCTTCGCTCCGATGCTCTATCGGATGGACCCAGGCCTCTTCCCCACATGGGCGAAGGGGATGAACCTGATTCAGAGCGAGATGACGCTGCAGTTCGATATGTTCATGAGCATCGGCATCGGCATCGCGCTCGCCATTGCAGTCATCGGGATTCACGCTGTCGTGGCCACGACACTGAAAGCCAGGGTGCGGCGGGCGGCAGGACTGGAGACCCACGGCTACGCCGACGTGCCCGAGGGGAGAGGCGACTTTCCGATCTGGATAGCGCTTTTTGCGTGGTCTCTCGGCACCTTGGGGTATATCATCATCGCCCACACGTTGGTGCCCGACTTCCCGCTGATCTTCCTGCTCATGTTCGCTTTCCTGTGGACGCCGCTGACGTCGTATATGTCGGCTCGGATGCTGGGGCTTACGGGACGTCCGCTGGAGATCCCGTACGTCCAGCAGGCGACCTTCATTCTGAGCGGATACAAGGGCATCGACATCTGGTTTGCGCCGATGCCCTTCGCCGATGTCGGCTGGGCGGCGCAGATGTTCCGGGAGGTGGAGCTGACGGGGACGAAGATGGTCACGGTGATCAAGGCCGAGATCTTCCTCCTCGTGCTCATGCTCGTGTTCAGCTTCACCTACTGGTCGTTCTTCTGGAGGTCGAGCCAGATTCCGTCGTCGCAGTACCCGTACGCTCAGACCTTCTGGCCGCTGTACGCCTTCTATCAGGCGCTGTGGGCTACGGCGACGTTGGATCAGCCAGGGGGTCAGCCGACTTTCCTGCTGCAGGCATTGAAGTTCCCGGTGATCGGATATGCGGGTGTCAGTGCGCTGGCGGCGTATCTGGTGTTCGCGGCATTGAAGATTCCGTCGCTGTGGTTCTATGGCTTGGCGGCCGGAATCCCCTACTCCTGTTGGTGGTCGGTCCCGATGTTCATCGGCGCGATACTGGGGCGGTATTACTTCGCGCCACGCTTCGGGGCGCGGACGTGGATGCGGTACACGCCGGTGCTTGCGGCCGGCTATACGTGCGGGATCGGCTTGATCGGCATGGTGTCGATTGGCCTGACGATCATATTCAAGGCGGTGAGGTCGCTGCCATTCTGATGCAGGCGCGGATGGTAGCTTGAGGCAAGGAGCTGCGGACAGGACGTTTGTTGGATGGCACGGCGTCTCGGCTCGCGTGCCGTCGGAGTGGATGCTGGCGGCGGTCGGAGGAGATCGGAGATCCGGCTACGTGCGGGTCGATTACGAGCGGATGCCGCGGCTGCAGGTGAAGTGGTCGCGGAAGCATACGGACCTGGAGCGGAAGCGAGAGGAATACGTCAAGCGGCTGACTGTGGGCAAGCGTCGCAGGCCGACGGGGCTGGAGGTGAGCACCGATGTGAAGGTGCTCAGCAAGCGGTCGAAGCCGAAGAAAGATCTGCTGACGTTTGCGTGGCGAGGGGCGCATTCCGGGATGGGGCTGCTCTGGAACTGCGAGACGTGCGGCCGGTCGGTGATCGCTCAGGTTGGGTGGCCGATAGAGGAAGAGGGACGCGAGGTGGCACAAGAGGTGCTCGAATCCCTCGACGATCACGGGATAGGGGGATGGGACACGTGGGGCGTGGACGGACTGGTGTTTCTGGCGCCGACCGAGTTTGAGCTGTCCGGGTGGAAGCGGATGACGCGCTACGTCGACCTGAAGCTCGTTCGGAACCAGGAGAAGCTGATGGTTGCACGGTGGGGGATGGTGCCGCTGGTGTTGGGCGATCGAAGCGTACGGGCCTGGTTCGAGGAGGAGAACCGGCGGCGGCGGGATGTGTCGTGGCAGACGGCGGAGGCGACGATTCGGGGCCATGAAGGGGTGATTGCGCGTGGCGAACGGAAGCGGTTGGCGGGCAGTCTGCGGACGCGTGTGGCGCGGGCGTTGAGGCGCTCGCCGGCAGTGGAGTTCGAAGCGCGGGCATGGCATTGCCGGGAATCGAATCGACTCTATCTGGTGGAATCGCTGCATGGCGGCAAGGGAGAGGCGCTGGAGGGAACGGTCGCGTCGGTCCTCTGTCACGAGGAATCGTGAGGATGCGACTCGGACTGTGGCGGCGGAGGCCGCGGGTGACGCCCGAGCAGGTTCTCGGGTCTCGGCCGGTCCGCAACGAGAATCTGAGCGTGGAGGAAGCGGAGGGCGGTGGGCTGCGGATCGCGGCGCGGCGCCGGGAGGATTGGTGGATCAGGCTGCTCAATGTCGTCCTTCCGATCCCGAGAGAGCGGCGGATCGAGCTGGATGTGGTGGGCCGGCAGGTGTGGGAGCTATGTGATGGCGAACACACACTGAGAGATATGATCGAGGTGTTCCAGGAGCGGCACAAGCTTACGCGGATGGAGGCGGAGTGGTCGCTGCGGAACTACCTGAAGGATCTGGGCAAGCGACATCTAGTGGGATTCGTTGTGGAGAAGCGAGAGGAATGAGCGAGAACGAGCGCAAGGAAGGCGTGCTTGAGGGAGTCTCCGGCAGGCGAGGCATCGAGAAGCAGATAGTCCTGCCGTGGTCGAAGGCGCTGGAGATGACGCGGGAGAATATCTTCGTGCGCCTGGGGCGATCCGCCATCACTGCGTCGGGGATCTTCCTGGGGATCGCCTTCCTCTCGGCAGTGCTGTTCGGGGCCTCGGCCTCTCGGCTTATGGCGGAGCTCGATCTGGAGCGGATCGGTCTGGAGCACGAGGCCGGGGAGCTTCAGGCCCGCATCATCTGGCTGGCGGGTATGTCGCTGGTGGTGGCGACGGTAGGCATCGTCAACTCGATGCTGATGTCGGTGACGGAGCGCTACAAGGAGATCGGCACGATGAAGTGTCTGGGGGCGCTCGACACGTTCATCGTGCGGCTGTTCCTTCTCGAGGCGGGTCTCTTGGGCATCCTGGGCTCTGCGCTGGGTGCGCTCGCAGGCGCCGGGGTGATGATGCTGGTTTACATCGGTCGTCTGGGGGGCGGAGGGGTTGCGAAGGCCTGGGTGACGCCGGCCGTGCACCTCGGCGGCGGAGACGTTCCTCTGTGGGTGTCGATCGTGGCGAGCGTATTGATCGGGGGGATCCTGTCGATATTGGCAGCGCTCTACCCGGCGTGGCGGGCGGCCAAGATGCCGCCGGCGGCGGCGCTGCGTTCTGAGTTCTAGCGAGGAAGGAAGGGAGACCGCGTATGTCTGTTTACGAGTATATCGTCAGAACGAAGGATCTCTCGAAGATCTACACGCTCGGAGGCACCGAGGTCCGCGCTCTCGATGACGTGGCGTTGGATATACGTCGGGGCGAGTACGTGTCGATCATGGGGCCGTCCGGGTCGGGCAAATCGACGCTGTTCAACATGATCGGCGGTCTCGATAAGCCGTCGAAGGGGACGGTCTTCATCGATGAGGTGGACATGGCGCAGCTGACGGCGTCGGAGCTGGCCTTCCTCCGCTGCCGCAAGATAGGCTACATATTCCAGACGTTCAATCTGATCCCGGTGATGACGGCGCTGGAGAACGTGACGCTTCCGATGGTGTTCGCCGGTCTGGCGACGGACGACGCGCTCGACAAGGGGATGGAGCTTCTGAAGATCGTCGGGCTGGGCGAGCGGCACGACCATAAGCCGACGGAGCTCTCGGGCGGCCAGCAGCAGCGGGTGGCGATTGCGCGCGCCTTTGCGAATGACCCGGCGATCATCCTGGCGGACGAGCCGACCGGGAACCTGGACCTGAAGACGGGCAAGGAGATCATCACGCTCCTGAAGCGCATGAACGAGGAGAAGAAGGTAACCGTCATCTCGGCAACGCACGATCTGAAGATGATCGATGTCTCCGACCGGGTGGTGTGGATTCGTGACGGGAAGATCGAGCGGATCGAAGAGCGCGAGGATATCGAGCTCCAGGTCGGCCAGATGGAGGGGGAGGATCAATAGGCGGCGCCGGCTCAGAGCTGCGTATCTCTTCGCCCCCGCGGTCGCGGGGGCGAACGTTTTTTCCGACCGGTGGGCGGCCGAGCCGCGGCCTGAGAGTGTGACCCTTCTGCTGGGGGCCCTGTCGGGCAGGACAGTGGCCACGTGGGGAAGGCACACTTCTCGCTTGACTGAACCGGCCCCATCTTCCGGTGTCCTCTGCGTCGGCACGGGACTTGAGGTCGCGCCCCTGAGTTGAGGATTTCTTGACAGGGGCCGGCCAATCACTTATGATCAGGCCGGGATCGGCTCGACCTAGGATTCGTTGGATGGGGCGATGAGAAGCCAGTCAGGGTACGGTGGTTTTCCCGCTATTCTGCTGACGTTTTCGTTGCTGTTGCTCGTGCTTGCCGTCGGTTTCGTCGTGGGCCGAGTGGTGGTGGCGCGCGCCTACCTGGACAAAGCTCCGAAGTTCGATGTGCAGGCGGCGAGCGCCCCGGAGATGCCGTCGGAGCTGGGGCGGGAGCGGTCGGCGGTGCCTGGTCGAGTATATGTGCCGCCGCCTGCGCCGCCTCGCACGGCGCCGGATGAGGTCGAGGGAATCGAGGCGTACGGCAGCGGCGAGGCGCCGGAAGCGATATCGGAGTCGGCCCCGGCCCCGGCGGAGGCTGCTCCAGCCGATGCCAGCGAGCCGAGGAGAACGACAGACCCGCCTGCCGCTGCTGCGGCGCGGGGGAACGAGCCGAGGCCGGGGGGTGAGGCGCGGGAACGGGGGCCGGCGGCACAGCCGCGGGAGACTGCGCGAGAGCAGGATGTGCCCGAGGCGCGCACGTATTCGATTCAGGTGGGGGTCTTCACGTCACGGGCGGGGGCGCGGCAGGTGGTGGAGGCGCTTGCGCGCGCCGGATATCCTGCGAGCATCAGCCCCGAGAAGAGCGGATCGCAGGAGCTGTATCGCGTCGTGACGGGGCGGTATCGGAGCGAGTACGCCGCCAGGAAAGCAGTTGAGGAGCTACGTAAGGAGGGGTTCGAGGGGTTCTTGGTACAGCAGTGAGGGCGACGCCGCCGTGGGAGTGTGGGGGAAAGTGGGAGATGTGTGCGTAGAGCAGGAGGGGGCGAGGGAGATTGAGGCGATGTGGGGGGAGTGAAGGTTCGGGTGATGGACAGGAAGCACAGCGAAACGGACACCGAGAGCGAGCTGCAGATGGAAATGCAGGAGAAGGAGAATGCGGCGGGGATGCGCGACGACTCTGACGGTGACGGCTTCTCCGCCGTTCCCGCGGAGGAGCTGATACCGGAAGAGGAGGAGGCCGCCGCCGAGCCGTCCGAGATCGAAGTGCTTCAGGAGGAGGTGGCCCTTCTCGAGCAGCAGCTCCAGCAGATGCGAGACCGTTATATCAGAGCGGTCGCCGATCTGGACAACGCTCGAAAGCGGGCGAGACATGCCATCGCGGAGGCGCGTCACCAGGCCGTGGCGGGAGTGCTACTGGACCTGCTCTCCCTGGTGGACAACTTCGAGAGGGCGCTGGAGACGGCGAAACCCGGGCCGGGCACTCCACCCGAAACGCAGGCCGTGTACGATGGAGTCGATCTGATCTACCGGCAGCTGTGGGGTCTGCTGGAGAGACGCGGCGTCAAGGCCATACAGGCGATGGGGCAGCCGTTCGACCCCAGCCGGCATGAGGCGGTGGCGCAGGTTCCTGTCGGCGATGATGAAGAAGAGGGGAGGGTGGCGCTGGAGTTGCAGAAGGGGTACATGCATGGCGACAGCGTGCTGCGGCCAAGCCGTGTGGGGGTGACCATGCACGAGGCAGCTCAAGGTACATAGCTGTTGATTGGTTTTGCCCAGGATGCAAGAGGGATGCCTCAGCGGCTGTCGAAGGGGAAGACCTGCGAGAAGAGGGCGCTGTGGGGCCTAGAAAAGCACGCGAGGTCGGATAGTGACGCCGCCGAAGCGCAGAAAACGCAGACAGAATCCGCCTGAGGAGGCGGTTGAGATTTCGAGCGAGGAACCAATGGAGGCGGAGGGGCCGCGGGAAGAGGCGGACATCCCTGCGCCGGGAGAGGGAGACACCCCCATGTCTAGCAGCGAGATGGCAGGCGGGGCAGTGATTCGCGTTATCGGCGTTGGCGGGGCGGGGAGCAACGCGGTCGATCGGATGATCGACGTGGGGCTGCAGGGCGTGGAATTCGTCACCGCCAACACCGACGTGCAGGCCTTGTCTCGGTCGCGCGCGTCTTTGAAGCTCCAGCTCGGCCCGGCCGTGACGAATGGCTTGGGCGCCGGGGGCGATCCCGAGATCGGGGCGCGGTCGGCCGAGGAAAGCCGGTCGGAGCTGAAGGAGTCACTGGACGGATCGGATCTGGTCTTTATCACGGCCGGGATGGGCGGAGGCACCGGCACGGGGGGCGCGCCGATCGTGGCGGAGGTGAGCCGAGAGCTGGGCGCGCTGACGGTGGCGGTGGTGACGAAGCCGTTCTCGTTCGAGCGGGGGCGACGCCACAGCATCGCGGAGGAAGGCCTGGATAACCTTCGCACGAAGGTCGACACGCTGATCACGGTGCCCAACGATCGGCTGCTCGGAGTGGTTCAGAAGAAGGTCTCGCTGATAGAGGCATTTCGCCTCGCGGACGAGGTGTTGCGGGAGGGCGTCCAGGGGATTTCGGACCTGATCACGGTGCCGGGACTGATCAACCTCGACTTCGCGGACGTGAAGGCGATCATCCAGGATGCCGGCTCCGCTCTGATGGGAATCGGGACGGGGACGGGCGAGACGCGGGCGTCCGACGCCGCCCAGGCGGCGATTTCGAGTCCGCTGCTGGAGACGACGATGGATGGCGCGACGCGCATTCTCTTCAACATCAGCGGCGGCAGCGACTTGTCGCTGGCGGAGGTGGAGGAGGCGGCGAAGGTCATCGCGGCTGCCTCCGAATCGCCGGATACGAACGTGCTGTTCGGCGTGGTGCTGAGCGAGGAGCCGCAGGAAGAGGTGCGGGTCACGGTTCTGGCGACGGGGTTCGAGCAGGGGCGCCGAAGAAGCGCGCCGGCGGCGAACGAAGCGAGCATCCCGGCCGTCGAGCCGGTGCCGGACGCCGACCTGGAGGTGCCGACCTTCCTCAGGAATCGGTAATCCGCACCGAGCGGAAGAGAACACACTCGGGGAGACTGCCTACAGAGGCAGTCTCCTTTCTTCT
>Ga0180437_10009503_pt1 | contig 12039 bp, 9 predicted proteins | sample SS_ome_4_FD_132410 | JGI IMG/M metagenome (GOLD analysis project Ga0180437, IMG submission 132410) | Hypersaline lake sediment archaeal communities from the Salton Sea, California, USA - SS_3_D_1 metaG | ecosystem: Environmental > Aquatic > Non-marine Saline and Alkaline > Hypersaline > Sediment... | reverse complement strand
TACACGCTCATCGGGAGAATGGGGGGCTACAATGGTGGGACCCATGGAGACCGCGTCCATGCCCTTCACCCTCTCCCTGATCACACCGCATTCCAATCCGGCATGAATGGCCCTGACCGAAGGTGGTCTACCGAGTACTTTTCGAGCCCCCTCAGAGGCAAATGCAAGCAGTTTACTGGAAGGGTCTGGATTCCAGCCGGGGTAGCCCTGATCCTGCTCTATCCTGGCGCATGCCAAAGCGGCGATACTTCTATGAATCTCCGCCACCCAGGAAAGAGCATTTTCCACAGAGCTCCGATGGCTCGCATGTACCCGGACCTCGTCTTTGTCGGTGTGTATGGATGAAAGGTTGTTCGACGTTTCGACCAGGTTTTCCATAACGCTGCTCATGGCAAGCACTCCATGGGGAATGACCATGAGTACATCGAGAAGTCGGGACGTGCTCTGAGCGTCGAATGATGCTCCGCCTTCATCTTTCGGCTCCATGTGAACCATTAATCCCGGTTCTACATTCCCGATCGTTTCACTCATGTCAGCCGAAGCCCGGTTAAAAAGATCAAGAGCTCTCTCTCTTTCATCCTCTTTCACGGCAATGACGGCTCCCGCTTCCCTGGGAATGGCATTGTCCTTGTCGCCGCCACTGATTGAAACAAGACAAACCGGCATGGACTGCCGCAACACGTTGAGCATTCTGGCAAGGAGCTTTATCGCATTGGCGCCTCCCAGATGTATCTCAGCGCCGGAATGTCCGCCGCGAAGGCCCTTCACCTCAACTTGCAGTAGGCTTAGTCTCTTCTTCACAGTTTTCACACTCATGGGAAAATATAAATCACTGTCCCTCCCACCTGCACAGCCTATGTAGAGCGTACCCCCTTCTTCGGTATCGAGATTGATAAGCATTTTTCCCTCTATCATGCTCGTATCCAGTGCCCTGGCCCCGTTGAGGCCTATCTCTTCCTCAACGGTGAAGAGGTACTCCAGTGGCCAAGCGGCAAGATCCGGTTCTGCGAGCATGGCCAGCATGGCAGCAACACCGATACCATTGTCAGCACCCAGTGATGTTCCTTCGGCGCATATCCATTCGCCATCCTGCTTGAGTACAATGGGGTCCTTTTTAAAATCGTGTATGGTTGAGCTGTTTTTTTCGCATACCATGTCAACATGGCTCTGCAGAACAACGACCGGATTGTCCCTGTATTCCCTACCCACAGGCTTTCGCATGACAATGTTTCCCGCCTCATCCTCGTTGCATGCAATATCCCTTTCATAGGCAAATCGCTTCAGGTACTCCAGAACACCCCGTTCATTCCCCGACGCGCGAGGAATTGCCGACAACGTTTCAAAGAAATTCCAGAGCCCCACGGGTTCAAGTCCATCGGTAATCATGTGAGTGCTCATCTCTAAGCATCCTCTCTTAAGATTTGTGAGAAAAGATTAGTATGGCAGTGGCTGATAACCATTCCCCCATTGCGGGCAGTAATGCAGGTTGCTTTATAAACATAGTATAGGGGAATGGGTTTAACAACTGCTTTGTATGCAGTATACGTATACAGCAACTGTTGCGAGAAAATCATATCAGTGCGTCGAATTGTAGTGTGTAGAGGCTTCTGTAGAGACCTTCTTTCTGCATGAGCTTGTCGTGCCCACCCTGCTCCACAACACGACCCCTGTCTAATAAGATAATGTTATGTGCATGTTTGATTGTGGAGAGCCGATGGGCGATGACAATAGATGTTCTTCCCTGCATAAGCCTGACTGTGGCATCCTTAATGAGTCGTGCCGTTACAGTGTCAATACTCGATGTCGCATCGTCCAGCACGAGCACCGCAGGATCGGCATACAAAGCACGGGCAAACGAGATCAACTGCCGCTGGCCTGCAGAGAACGTTGATCCCCGTTCCATGACCGGTTCATCCATACCTTTCGGCAGGGTTTCGACAAAACGGTCTATATGGGTAATCTGTGAAACAGAAACCAAACGCTTCTCATCAAGATTCCCGCCCAGTATGATATTTTCCCTCAGGCTTCTTGAAAAGAGGAAGACATCCTGCATAACTGTCACGATGAGACTTCTCACTGTTTCAAAGGGAATCGCCTCGATATCCACACCATCGATCAGCACCTGTCCCCGCTGAACCTTGTAGAAACGTGACAGTATATTGATGATGGTGGACTTTCCGGCTCCTGTTTCTCCAACAATCGCAAGAGTCTGATGTGGTTCAACAACGAAGCTCACACCCCGAAGCACCCATTCATCGGGTTTGTAGCTGAACCAAACATCGCGAAACTCGATTTTTCCACTGAAATCCGATATACCTGTGGGTTTTAAACCGCCTTGCCTCATTTCCGTTTGACCTTTTCCACGAAAAACTGAGAGTATCTTTTCACCTGCGGCAGTCGCACTCTGCATGATATCAAACTTCTCGGAAAGGTCATGAATGGGATGGAAGAAGCGCTCAATATAGGCGATGAACATAACGAGCATACCGTACGAAATCCTGTCCTGTACGATCCCCGTCGCGCCAAAATAGAGTACCGCGGCAATGGAAAACCAGCGCATGAAACCTATGAGCGGCCTGAATACGGCATTCACATAGAGCTGCCCCATCTGTGATTTGTACACCTTGTCATTCATAAGCATGAACTTTTGAAAGTTGCCAAGCTCGCGCACAAAAATCTGTACGATTCGAATTCCCGTAATGGTCTCATTGAGAAAGCTGTTTAATTCACCGATTTTCGTACGGATTCTGCGATAAGCGTTACGCGCCTGTATACGGAAGAGCACGATGAAAAGTGTGATGAAGGGAAATGAGATTGCCACAATCAGAGCCAGATTCATACTGGTCAGAAACATGATCACGGTAATGCCGAGCAACATGAGCATATCCTGGAACAGGGTGACAAGAACCGAGGAAAAGAGCTCATTCAACCGTTCAATGTCGTTGGTCACGCGGTTGACCAGTTTACCTATGGGATTCCGGTCGTAGTAGGTCACTTCCCTGCTCAGTATATGAGAAAACAGGTCCCTGCGAAGATCACGCATGGCATTTTGAGAAAGCCGCATCAGAAGGATGATCTGCAGATAACTGGCTCCGAACTGCACGAGCAGTATGGACGTTATAAGCAGTATCAGGTGTACGATTCGTCTGAAGTCGACCTGCCGCAGCAAGGCCATTTCGCTGACCCTGAATGCATTGAGTATGGAGGTTTCAAAGAGGAAGACACCGTCTCCGAAGGTCAGCACGCTTCCCTGCACAACATAGCTCGCGATCTTTTCATTGAGCAGCTGGTTCTCTGAGTTGTTCTCAATAAGCACATAGCTGTTTGACGAAAGCGTCCCCGATTCGACAAGGTCCCGCCTCTCTTGTGAGGAGAGCAGCTTCAAATCGGAACGAAACACAAAGGCCTTGCCATCTTCAAGGAGTATGCTGTTGCGAAGTATGGATGACACTCCCTTGTCCATACTGTCGGGGAGCAGAACCGTATACATTACACGCCCCTGTTTGAAAATGTAGCGATCGACTATGGTCTTGAAGATAAAGGGAACAGCCAGGCTCGCACCGGCAATGAGCAACACAAGAAACATGGAAATCAGCAGATAGCTGCGATAACGCAGAATGTATGAGAAGAGCAGACGAAGTACATCCCTGTTGTAAAGCTTCCCTCCATCCTCAGTCTCTTCTCTGTAGTATTCCATAATCCCGCCCTTTACGGTGCCCCTGTCTCTGTACCGGGATTTTCCTCCATACGCTGCAGCTCAAAAAGCCTGCTGTAATACCCGTTACCGAGGAGAAGCTCCCTGTGACTGCCCTGCTCAACTATTGTTCCACCGTCAAGTACGATGATGTTGTCGCAATCCATCACCATCGACACCCGGTGAGATATGTATATCACCGTCCTTCCCCTCATCTCATCTCTTATGTTTTTAAGTATCTCCCCTTCCGCACGCGCATCCACCGATGATGTTGCATCGTCGAGAATGAGAATCCGGGGATTGATAAACAGAGCGCGGGCAATGGACATACGCTGCTTCTGGCCTCCCGACAGGGTCACACCGCGCTCGCCGACCAGCGTATCGAATCCATCGGTGAAAGCCATGATTTCATCATAGAGAGCCGTTACCTTTGCATAGTGTATAACTTTCTGAACATCCTGCTCTCCCTCGTCAACGCCAAATGCAATATTGTTGCGTATGGAGTCTGAGAAAAGAAACGGGTCCTGTGGAACATACCCCATTGAGCTCCTTAATATTGAGAGGGGCAGTTCGTCGATGTCACAACCGTTGAGTTTTACGCTTCCCTCGTTTATGGGAAAAAGCCTGAATAAAAGTGATACAAGCGTTGACTTGCCGGAGCCAGGTTTCCCCATAATTCCAAGCGAAGAGCCTGAAGGTATATGAAGGTTGATATTCTTTAACACCCTTTCCTCACCGTTATAACTGAAACCCAGGTCCTGTATGGATATGGTCGCACTGTCAGGGATTGCCTGCTTGCGTACATTTTTCGAGTCATACACATCCGGTCTGGTCTGCATGAGTTCGAGAATCCGCTTCGAAGACGCTATACCACGCTGAAAGATCATGAATACCCATCCTATAGCAATGACCGGCCAGATCAACAGCCCTAGATACATGCTGAATGACACAAACTCGCCGAAGCTCAGACTTCCCACGATGACGGATCGACCACCCACCATATAGAGAATTGCCATTGAAAGGCTCGCAAACAGCGTCACGGCAGGAAAAAATACACCCCATATCTTTATGAGCCGAAGGTTGCGCTGTACATAATCCTCACATTTCTTTTCGAACTGATTTATCTCATATTCCTCCTGCGCATATCCCTTTACTACCCTGATACCGGAAAATGTTTCCTGTGTACGGGCCGAAATCGTTGCAAAGGATTCCTGAACCGCCTTGAAGCGTTTCTGAATAAGAGGGCCGTATTTGGTTATCATGAAAATGATGCACGGCAGCGGCAATATGGAAAAAAGGGTGAGTTTCACACTGATGGAGAGAAGAAATACCAGCGACAATGTTCCCATAAACAGGGCATCGGTTATTGCCAGGAATGAAGGTCCGGTTGCCATGCGTATAGCATTCACATCGTTCACCATCAGGGCCATGAGATGCCCCGTTTTGGTTCGATTGAAGTATGAGAATCCGAGACTCTGCAGGTGACTGAACATTTCCTCCCTCACCTCTTTCTCGATGTTTCTAGCAGATCCCATGATGAAAAGCCGCCAGAAAAACCTTAGCACCACCATACCGAAGGCAAGCGATAGGATGAACAGAGTGTTTCGCAAAATCAGATCTGAAGAGAAGGCTGTATCGCTGAGCATGTCTATGGTTCTCTGAACAATGCGGGGGATGAGTAGCTGTACGAGATCCACAGCCATGAGTATGGCTATACCCCCTCCAAGTGCGGGGATATGCCGTTTCACAAAGGAGAGAATAAAGGAGATTGCATCCCTGCTGTTTCCATGATCTGTATCAGGTTTCATCATAGCTCAGCTGATCAAGGTGTTCTATTGCATAGTGTAATAACGCAGGTGTGTTCGGGGTATAAAAATAGCTTGTTTCACAGAAGAGTTTGTCGGTGAGCTTCAGGATTGTTTGAGACAATACCGTTCCCAGAGCAGGTCCATGACCCCCTCGAGTCTGCTGCCGAGGGCTTCACCTCCTCCCGTCGTCACGTCATCCTCGTTCTTCAGTACAGTATAGGGAATACGGTTGTCGCCGATGTGAAGGTATGCCTCGTCATCTCTTGACAGGTCATGCCAGTCACTGTCTCTATAAAGTGTCCTTAGATTGTCGTCAGGAAGTCCATGCTCCAGTATGCTGTATGGGCGTTCCGGATTAAAGCGCCTTCTGTTTTTTCTGAGAGATTCCTCGTAGGAAACCTCAATATAGAGTACGGCGGACCGTCCGAGTACATCGTCGCTCAGCTGCGTGAAAGCGCGACCGAAGCCCCCGTGTTCTGAGCCTCTGGAGAACTCAAAAAGAGTGGTTTTGCTGTCATGATAGTGCGCTTTCTCATGCACACGTTTGTTGTATTCGAGTTCGATTCTTCTGATCAGAAGATCCCACAAATAGTCATGGGTGAAGTATCCGTCGGCAGTGGTATGCAGACGGGGTTTACCCATATCAGACAATATATGATCCTCCTCGAACCACGCCCAGAGCATAGGAAAATCATCAATTTCCTCGAATCCACCAATATGGAAGCGTTTGATGCGGGTTGCCAGGTCCACGCTTCTCAGATAGGCGATGAGCTCGCTTTTGCCCGCAGCGGGCCTGCCAACAAGAATGATGATATCAAAGGTTTCTTTCATGGAAATGAGCCGTCCCCTTTCGTTAATAAAGAAAACAGATCACCTCATTAAGTGAGCTGTCCCCTTTTAAAGGTGGGCAGGTTCCTTGCTTAATAGCTGTAGCTGCTGCCGCCGATGAACTCGCGAAGCAGTGAATCGTCGGGGACAACGTTTTCGTCGGACCATGCCGGAATGTTCTGAAAAATACCAGCAATGCGCTGTGCCCTTTCAAATGCATCTGCCCTGTTGTGGTCATCACGAAACTCCTCAATAAACCCCGGGAACAGTTGTTCGAGACGGTTCTTCATAATAGGGATTTCGTAGAGAAGAAAGGTATTCATCACAAAATGGGCCTTTGTTATATTGGGAATGATGTACCGCAGCTCAGAACGTCTCACAAAGTGCCAGTGCATAAGCGTCTGTTTGGGACTGTAATTTCGAAACTGCATGTCCCTCACCATGCGCCTGAGCATGCGAATGTCTGTCCAGCGAATGAAGCGTCCTTCACCGTCTTTGAGCTGCGAGAGCGTCTCCACATAGAGCTTGAATTTCCGGTGCTCTTCTATGCTCTCGGTCATCTGCTCGTACATGCCGTGCAGCGAATCGATGAGTATGATATCCTTCGGTCTCAGATTAAGCGTACCTGATATGCCCTCACGATTGCCGGTCTTGAAGTTGTACCTGGGGATGCTTACTGTCTTCCCATTGGACAGTTCACTCAGATGGTCGGAAATCAGCTCTAGATCGATTGCCTGCGGCGTTTCGTAATCGTAATCTCCCAATGAATCCTGGGGCTGGTCTTTGAGATCGTAGTAGTAGTTGTCAACGTTCAAGGTAACCAGTGTATACCCGCGTTTCTCGAGCATGCGTGCAAGTTTGATGGTGGATGTGGTCTTTCCTGAAGAGGAAGGACCCGACACAATGATTACGCGGAGATCTTCGATGCGGTCAAGCAGATTTCGCACCGCTTCATCTATCTCTCTTCGGTAGAAATCCTCACATGACTGCACCAGCTCCCCATAGCGCCCTTCTTCGATGACGGCCCCGAGCTGATCAAGAGAAAAACAGCAGTGATCGATGCCCCAAACCAGGGCATTCCAGAGTTTTTGATAGGGTATGTTGTCCGACGAGTAGGTGAGACTCTCGAGACCCGCACGCTTCAACGTATGTTCATACCTGTATATGATGAAGGCCTTGGCTGTTTTGGCATGACCCCGTTCGATGAGGGCTTTCTCCACCAGGTCCTGCACCTCTTCAACAGTGGGATAGGTATTCGCCTCCTGCCGCAGCAATAGCCTCTCTATCACGTCGTCGGTTACCTTTTCCGCCGTTTCCCTGTCCCTGCCACCGACAGCGATTGCCGCTGAGAGTATGGCAAGGGTTATCTTGTTTCTGTCGAAGGGAACCACCCTTCCGTCTCTTTTGATGATCTTCTCTATCATGGAGAATCCTAGATGAATCGCTGTCTGATCTCAGCACTCACATAATCGAGTATGGCCACGGTGATGGCGATGAACCATACCGCAATACCTGCTGCACGGTAGTCCAGCAGCCTGATGTACTGTACCAGAAGGAAACCGATTCCTCCACCTCCCACAAGACCAATAATGGTTGACATGCGCACGTTGATGTCCCAGCGGTATATGGAGAAGGATACAAAGGGCGGTATCATCTGAGGGATAACGGCATAGACGATTGTTTGCAGCTTGTTCGCTCCTGTTGCCTGAATGGCCTCTATGGGTCCGGGATCGATATTCTCGATCGCCTCGGAGTAGAGTTTTCCCAAAGCGGCAATGGAATGAAAGGTCAGCGCAATAATGCCTGCAAAGGGACCGAGACCAACCCAGACAACGGCTACAAGGGCCCAGATCAGGGGTTCAATTGCCCGGACAATGTTCAGTATAGTGCGCGTGACATAGTATATAACCATAGTGACCCACGAACCAGACATGAGGTTGCGCGAAGCGAGAAAACTCACCGGTATGGCGAAGATAATGCCGAAGAGCGTCGCCATCATTCCCATGAAAATGGTTTCGGCCATTCGTCCGAGCGTGAGTCTCAAGGGATCGGCAACCATGATCCGTCCCAGATCTGTTACCTGCCTCGCCTCAACATGGTGTATCTGCCTTCCTTCCGCACTGGGTGGAATAAGCCTGTATGGCATGACAAGCTCAAAGGTGAAAGACCCATTTCTGTCTGTCTGCACGCTGACATATTCACCTTCCTGTCGTGGTCTGAATTCATTCCCCAGCGGGTCGCTCCACCAGATCTCGGTAAACGTGTTTGGAACGAAATTGCTGCCCTGAAGGGTGATAACAGAACCTTTGATGATTTTGTTGTTTTCATCAAGCCTGGAAAGTTCTCCGCATCTGGGTTCTGCGATGAGATAGGGCTTTCCCTCGACTTTCTGGGGAAGGGGCGGAAGCTCGTCCTCACAGCCGATGAGTATCTCCAAACCGGCACCGATCTCCTCGATTTCCCGTGTAACTGCAGCCTTCCAGGGCCAGAGAACCTTGGAGAGAGGTGGCACTGCATCTGGGAACTCAGTTACCATCTTATAAATGTTTATCTCACTGATCTGCCAGCCCAAGGTGAAAAAGATGACCACGATAATGATGAATATCAGAGGGTTTCTCTTCTTCCTTGTCTGCTGCCAGGCATCCCATGCGTTCAGCAGCCAGAGGAAGAGGGCACAGGCGAGGAGAAAACCGACAAACAGGGGTTTTCTGGCAAAGGCCTTCTGCAGCTTTGCCAGCATCCCAATCTCACGGTGTGCGAGCAAGTGTACACGCCATGACAGTATGAGAAGCATACTCGCATAGGAGCTCAAAAGCAGCACACCGCGGCGTATCTGACCCGCCACAATCTGACCGAGTCCCGGAATGATCAGTGAACAGAAGGCCGCCACTGAACCAGACACGGCTTTCCCCCCGTTTTGCGTTGATGCATTCCCCGTCATCTATGCTTCTTTCCTTCCGGCGCTCACACGGACTGCCTCTTCACCGTATATTTCTTCAAACTCCCCGTCAGTCATACGCTGAATCTCTTCACGCGTGCCTCTGTATACGATTCTTCCATCTCGCAAGCCGATAACACGGCTGGCATACCGCTGCACTAGATCGAGATAGTGGAGGCTGCACAGTACGGTCATGCCTTCCTCTCTGTTCATGCGTTCTAGATATCCGAGTATGGTATGGGCCAGAACGGGATCGAGGCTTGCAACAGGTTCGTCGGCTAGAATCATTTGGGGCTGCTGCATGAGGGCACGGGCGATGCCCACGCGCTGCTGTTGGCCCCCGCTCAATTCATCGGCACGTTTATGTGCCTGGTCCTCGATTCCCACCCGTTTGAGAGCGTTCATGGCCATTGCACGATCCTCAGAGGAAAAACGGTAGACCACGCTGGCGAGAGGACTTGTGTAACCCAGTCTTCCCGCAAGAACATTGGTGATCACGTTCGAGCGTTTTACCAGGTTGAAGTGTTGAAAGATCATGCCGATCTTTCTGCGAATGCTGCGAAGTTGTGAAGAGTCTGCTTTAGCGATGTCCACGCCGTCCCAGATGATCTCGCCCTCTGTTGGATCGATCAGACGGTTGATGCAGCGGAGAAGCGTGGACTTTCCCGAACCGCTCAATCCAATGATTACCAGGAACTCGCCCTTTTCGACACTGAAATCCACATTGCGCAGAGCTACTGTTCCGTCGTCATATACCTTTGTGAGGTTTCGAATTTCAAGCATGGTTCACCTGTACTGTGTGCAGCTCGAGAAAATTCCGGATTTTACTCCTGCAAATCCGCAATGTTCATACCGGCGGCCTGCAGCACCTGTCTGAAGGGATCATAGAAAGTATCGTCGTGCTTCTCCAGTCCGCTCCACTGATAGGCGGTTTTCAGTGCATCCTTGCCCTCTTCGGTCTGCGCAATTTCAAGAAGTGCTGCCACGATTTTATTGCGCATTTCCTGCGGAACCACGGGGGAGAACTGGACACCGTCGTTTGGTATGTCCTCTGTCAATGCTATGACAACCACTTCTTCCATTACATCCGGGTAATCATCCTCTATACGGGAGCGGGCGTCAACATAAGATGCTCCTGCATCCACATCTCCATTGTATACCGCGGCAACGACGGAATCGTGGCTCCCCGCGTCGACGATTTCTCTAAGATCGGTATCAGTGTTGACGCCAGCCGCGCGCATGGTGAGCATGGGGATAATCCAGCCCGATGTGGAGAGGGGATCCGGTCTTCCAAAGGTTTTCCCCTTGAGCTGTGACACCCTGGATATGCCGCTGTCCGCTCGAACAATGATCTGTCCATTGTAGGTGGGACTCCCGTAACGAACAGAAACCAGCGCCGCCTCGGCAACACCTCTGTCGGCGGCGAGCACATAGGCAAAGGTCGCAAGCGACGCCATCTGTGCCTCGGGGGGATCGCTCGACAACGCCTCGATCACACCGGCATACTCTGTGGCAACGTTGGTCGCAAAGTAGAGACCCGTTTTATCGTGGAGCAGATCTGCAACTGCCTGTGCGCCTGAAGCGACACGTTCCATCTCACCCGAAGGGACAAAGGACCAGATAATTGGATTCTCTTCGGTTCCGAGTTCAGCTTCCCTTTCACTCGCAAAACCCAGCGATGCGACAAGAAGAAGCACAAAGACTGCCAGCACCATTTTCTTCATAGTATCATACCTCCCAGCTCTTGTATAAGATCTTTATTGTCACTTCTCACCTGTTGAACAACAACCTGTGTATAGTAAAATGCCAACAGAAAAATATTACCATAGCTTGATTTGAATGTCTCTCATTTTCTTAGCAATTGTCCGTTATCACATGCAGGGATTTTCTCCTCATTCGAAGGATGGATTCTTCCTGTGTATACTGCTCCAGTTCATTGAGGTTCACCCATACGACGTCGATGGATTCGTCGCTTGCTCGAAGAGGCTGGCGCTCATGAACGGCAAAGAGAAAGCGCACATCATAGTGTTTATGTGTTCCCTCCCCCCCAATGGAAGGAATGGTATGTATGTCAATATCAAAGATATCGTCGTCCTGAACAGGCAACGCTTCAATCCCGGTCTCCTCCTCCAGTTCCCGCTTTGCAGCCAACAACAGATCCTGCTCTCCGTCCGCATGCCCGCCCGGCTGAACCCATTTCCCCAGTTTTGTATGATGCACAAGTATGATGCTCCGGCTCTCACGAGCAATGGTCCAGGCTGAAGCTGTGAAGTGGCCCGGGAATGTGTCACGCCTGAAGCATTCGGGAGCAGCTTCAAGCAGTTTCAGGCACGCCCCTACCGTAACAAGCTCTGATGGGTGTTTTGACCGGTAGATGTGCAGTTGATCTTTCAGGTTCATGCCATATCTCTGTTTGCGTGAGCTCTTTATACAATAATCAAGCTCAACTTCTTGTCAAGCAATCGCTATGCCATTATCTTTAGCAATTCATAACACCGCTCTCCCTAAATCGACAGGGTCATACATGGACAGGAACAGGGTTTTCTACATTGGCAGTATGCATTTCCTCCTTGATGCATATATGGGATTTTTTGCCATCTATCTGGTTATTGAGGGTCTCGACCCGACAAGGGCTGCCCTCATTGCCACGGCAACGAGTTTTGTGGGGAACACGCTGCAGCCGTTTATGGGCTATGCGGCGGACAGGATACGCGGCAAACTCCCCGTTTTTCTGGGTCTCTGCATCACGGCGATTTCCATGTCACTTATTG
>Ga0180437_10009502_pt1 | contig 12041 bp, 6 predicted proteins | sample SS_ome_4_FD_132410 | JGI IMG/M metagenome (GOLD analysis project Ga0180437, IMG submission 132410) | Hypersaline lake sediment archaeal communities from the Salton Sea, California, USA - SS_3_D_1 metaG | ecosystem: Environmental > Aquatic > Non-marine Saline and Alkaline > Hypersaline > Sediment... | reverse complement strand
TCGGAGTCGGGGAGGCGCTCAATGAGTCGGACGGCAGTGCGAAGCTCCCTGAGAGCGGACTCGTAATCGTCGCCAAGGGCATTCTGTAAGGCGGCGGCTGCGTGGCGCATCCGTATGAGGTAGGGGCGATACTGCTCGAGCGTGTCCCTGTCTTCCTCGTCGGTGGCGTACTGCTTGATGAAGTCGAAGAGAGCCAGGTTGCGTTCGGTGTCGCGAACCGTTCTGTCGTAGTCACCTATCTGAAAGAAGACCACGTAGCGGCGGTAGTAGAGAACGCCCTCATCGGTGAGTTCCTGACACGCCTTGTGGGACAGGCGAAAGCGCTTGCCTGAAGGACGGGCTTCGAGGTGCTTCTTCAGCCTGTAGGTGTGGTATTCGAGGAATGACGCAAAGCCGTGAGGACGCAAAGCATCGGGCCTGCCGTCCACTTCGTACTGCTCAACGCCGAGAGGAAGGCGGACCTGGATTCTCTCCTTGCCGTCGGAGCTGATGACCTTGCGCACGGCTTTTTCGGGGTCATACGGCCACGATTTAAGCAAAGAAGTGAGGTCGTCAGGCATTCCTTTCACCTCCACGGTGATTATGCACGTTGGACGGCGATTCGTCAAGGGAGGTGCATGTTTCGAAGAATCGCAGACGCGTTATTGTGTGAGCCTTTTTCGCCGCCATTGCGGATGGCGGGAGGCCATTGGGGCAAGGCGCTTCTGCTGAAGTTCGGTGACGAAGCGCAGAAGCGAGTGGTCGAGTCGCGTCGCGATATCGCTGTGCTTCAGACTTACATTGCTGCGCTCTTCGGGGTCTTCTGTTAGGTGATAGAGCTCACGCTCCTGTGGGCAGAAGCCGCTTGCGGGTTCCTGAGGCTGAAGGTAGTAGGTGTAGGCCCATTCGGCGTTGCGGATAGTCCAGGCATGGCGATATGCGCCGCAGTATGCGAAGTCGCGGAGCTTGTCGCTGCCCCCGCGGATGACTGGGAGGAGGCTTCCGCCCTCAACCCAATCAGGTATCTCGATCCCCAGGAAATCGAGCACGGTGGGCATGAGGTCGCACGTCTGCGCTACGGCGTTCGAGGTGAGGGCTTCTGCGCCAGGCGTGTGAATGATGAAGGGAATGCGCATGAGTTCTTCGAAGAGCCAGGACCTAGCCTTGCGGATGATGCCGCGCTCGCCTAAGGGTTCGCCGTGATCTGAAGTGAAAATGATGACGGTGTTCTCGAAGAATCCTTCGGCGCGAAGGTAATCGAGCATGACGCCTAGCCACTTGTCGACGAGGGTCACTTCGCCTGCGTACAGGGCTTTGATGTGGTTAAGCTCCTCGGGGGTAAGGTAGCCCTCGACCTCGCCGACGATGGGGTTGATGATCTCTTTGCCTTCGTAGCCGGGGTCGTAGAGGTCGGTGTACTCGGCGGGCGGATCCCAAGGCTCGTGAGGGTCAAAGCAGTCGAGCCAGAGGAAGAGGTTGTCGCGGACATCGATCTCGTCGAGCCATTTGATTCCCGCCTTCACAACCTGGGCGACGAAATGGTCCTCCTCGCAGGTCCAGTGGGCGCGATTGCGAAGGTAGTTCATCGTCTGCCGCGTCCATTTCTCATCGACACCATCGTGCTTGTGGTAGCGTTCCATGTCGACTTCGATGGACTCGTCGAGAATGAAGGGGTCGGACTCCTGGCCGCGAATGAACTGGACGAAATCGAATCCGCGAGTGATGTTGAAGCCCGGACGATGGAAATGGAAGACGTCGGTGATCATGGCGGATCTGAAGCCTTTGGTCCAGAGGTACTCGGCGAGAGTGGTATCGTCCAATTCGAAAGGCTGCCATCCGCGGAACGGGAAATGGTACTGGCCCGTGAACCAAGTGACCCTGGCGGGAACAGTGGGGATATTCTCGGGATAAGCGTACTTGAACAGGGCCGATTCGGCGGCGAAGCGGTCGAGGTGCGGAGTTTTTATCCAGGTGTTGCCGTAGCAGCCGAGATGGTCAGCGCGAAAGCTATCTGCGACGAGGACTATTACGTTCATTGAGACGGCCCCTTGTAGCGTGAGAATCTTGAATGACGGTTATCCCCAGGAGAATGACTGTAGCGCCGGGGTCAGCTTCTACTGAGATTGACTCGACGGGCGGGAACGGGGTGCCGGGCGTGATGCTGTAGAGGTAGACGGCATTCTCGTCGCGGACGAGATTCGGGCCAACCCATGCGGGAGTGGCAAGCGAGTAACGGTTGCCGGGCGGCTTGCGCCAATCGTATGCGTGACGGTCTTTAGCAATGGGATAAGAGGCAACACGGCCGTCGCGCATCCTTATTACAAAGTCTCCGAGCGTCTGAGCCGTATCGTCCTCGGTCTCGACGGCAAACAGGAAATAGAGGGCGGAGCCGCCGGCGCCCACGGGAATCGGGCCCACTTTGGACTGAACCGTCTCATCAGTAGTGCTCACCACGACGCAGGAGCGTCCGCTGTTCTCCTCCGGGTCGATGACCTTGAAAGGAATCCCCGCGAAGGAGCGTTCCCACTGCACGACCGGGCGTTGCATGCCTGGTATCCAATCGCCGAGAGAAGGGTCGGGGAAGAAGCGCATATCGTCGCGGCCACGGTCGGTCCATCCGCCAGTGCCGTCCCCAGCTTCCATGTCGCGGAAGCCGCGGTTGCAGAAGCGAGCGAGGTCGACGTTGACGGACTTTCGCTTAGAGAGGCCTAGTTCGATGCCGAGGTTAGTCAGCAGTGTGGACGCATATTGAGAGGCCTTGCCGGTTGCGCCTTGTGTGGGGTTGTCCCATGGTACCTGGTCGAGTACGACGAAGCCCTTCCCAACGGAAAGGCTCCCGAGGACCGCGGGCTCGGCGAGAGGGATGAAGCCGGGAGAACGGGATATATCGATCACGAGGTGGGGTGAGTCGACTCTTCCGCGCCTTCCCACCGCAAAGAGGGATGCCGATCGACTGCTGATGCCGGAGGCGAGGGGGAACTTGCGCTCGATGTCAAGCTGAGGCGCATCGTGCAGAATGGCGACGTGAGGGGTATGGGACTCCTCGAGGACCAGTTGAGCGCCGGTAATCGCGGAAAGGACCTCGGCATGGGAAAGGGTGAGGGAGTGGGCGAACAAGGTACCCCCCTCCCCTACAAACTTCCTGAGGGCGGGACGCATGGAGTCGGCTTTCTTCCAGGCAGCGTCTCCGGAGACTATCACCACTTTCCCGGTGGGGTCGCCCTCACTGAGTAGCAACTCGGTGTCGAGAGCGACGTTCAGATCCTCGAGTGCCGGGGAGAGCTGTGGGGCGCTGGAAAGCATGGATGCGTTTCTGGCCTTTCGCTGATAGGTGAAAGCATGTTCCAGAAGCCGGGCGAGGAGGAGGTCAGCCAGCGGCTCTGAGCCATAGAGTGCGTGGAAATCAATGGTGGATAGAATGTAAGCGCCGCTGCCGGAAGGAATTTCCATGAGCAGAGAATTCACGAGCCCCTTTCCATCGCTGCAGTCTATTATGGGGACGAAATTGCCAGATGCGGGCTCGGTCAAAGAAGTGCGGGCAAGAATGTGGCGGTCAGACCAGAAGCTGAAGTCTCCTTCTGCGAGCTCGCGGAGAACCGGATTGGCCGGACTGCGGGGGAAGGCAATGGTAGTCCCGCGCGCGGCGTGGAGGGGGACAGGTAGAAAGGCGAGGTGGTGGTAGAGGATGCGTTCCTGTTCCAGAATGAGGAGCCTTCCGCCGCGGCTCACGTAGGAAGAAAGGTTGTGAGCGGAGGTGTCGGTGTTGTAGTCGAGGGAGTCCTTCCCGATGACAAGGACGGGCGCTTTTTTCGGGTCGAGGTTGAAGGGAGGCGAGACCTTCTCGAACTGTACGCCGAGGGACCGGAGAAGGTCGGAGGTCTGGCCGGACGCATCATAGAGCTTAAGCTTCCCTGGAAGCGCGACAGGCTTTTCGAGGGCGGGAAAGACGGAGTAGTTCTTGGTCTCGTCGAATGCGATACGGTCTCCGTCGCGCACGACCAGTCGCAGCGTCGCGGGTGTTCTCACGTCAACGGCAGGCGTCCGGAAATTGATGGTCAGATGCTCGAGATCTGCGGGGGACAGATTGAGAGTTTCAGCGCCGGTGGCGAATGGCGTCGAGTCTCCGGCAACCTGGGCAGACCAGGAGAACTGGAGGGATTTGGGCTCAAGCGCGTCGTTGTATACGGTAACGGTGCGCGAGACGGGAGCGTCCTCGTAGAAGCTTTTGTTATATTCCTTGACGAAGGCAGCGATTGGAGCGTAGGAGCGCTCACAGGCATCAAAGAGGGAGTTGTCTATGGAGCGGATGCTGCCGCCGCCCTCGAAAGGCGTCCACGGCGACATGCCGGAAAGCTCCTGGAAGCGAAAGGCTTCAATAGCCATTTGCCACAGCATTCCCTTGCCGATTTGGTGTTTGGCTCGCATGTTGCCGTAGTAGATACCGTCACCGATTATGCCGCTGAGATGGTCGGGGGTCTGGAAGGGGATCCAGGCGAACTCGGTAATAAACAGAGGCTTTTTGCGGTCCCAGGTCCAGGGCTCGGGGTGGAGCATGCCGAGGCCGCGTCCCGGGCTGCGCTCGACAGGCTCATCGAGCCAGTAGTACTCATCGGGGATAAGGTTGAAGTTAGGATACTCGACGACGTAGTGGAGGCTGAGGACGTCAGCGGTGCCTTCGGGGTCGAGGTCGGCGGCATACATTATGGGCCTGGAGGGGTCGAGGGATTTTACGGCGCGGCCTATCTTGGCGATCTCTCGCTTGATTGTGCTGAATTTTCGTTCGTCGCGATGGACCATGTGCAGGAACTCGTTCTCGACGCTCCAGAAGGCGACGGAGGGATGGTTTCGGTCACGCACGACCATTCCCAAGACCTGCGCGCGCGCGTTGTCCCAGAATTTGGCATTATCTACGTCCGCGTAGTGAAGAACGCGGGTCCACATCGGGGATTCGGGCACGGTGAGGAAGCCGACTTCATCGGCGGCCTCGTACATGTGAGCGGGCCAAATCTGGGCGTGGAACCGAATGATGTTGAAGTTTTTCTGCTTGAGGTTTTCAAGCAGCTCCATGGCCCCTTGCTTGGTGTCCCAGCCGCGTTCGCGGAATGCGAAGAAGTGAGTGCCCACGCCGCGGAGCTTCAGTTTGACACCATTGAGCCGAAAGTAGGCCCCGTCGGTCCAGAATTCGCGGAAGCCGAATCTCTGCACACAGGAATCGAGAACGGTGTCGCCTTCGCTCACGGTCAGGCGGAGGTGGTAGAGGTGGGGACTGTCGGGAAACCAGAGCTTGGGGTTGGACCATTTCTTCGTAACCGTCACGTTGGCAGCGCCATCGGGGGCCACATCGACGGTCTTGGAGGGAAGCTCAAGGACCTCATCATCTCCATCGATGACCACGGCAGACACGTCGAGCCGACGCGGCTCGCTTGATTCATTGGCGATGAGAAGCCGAGAGGTAATCTTTTTGTCGCGGAAGGAAGTCTGGATGAATACGTCGGAAATGCGGACGGGATTGTAAGCGACAAGTCGAACACCGTCCCAAAGGCCGACTTCGTGCGCGAGCAAACCGACGGGATTCAAGCCAATAGGTCCGACGTTGACGAGTGAATCGAGATTTCGAGGGGGGTCGGGCACCTGACGCTTGAGAGTGAATGGAATGCCGCCGACGCCTACAATGATTTCGTTGGGCTGTCCAGGCCTGATGTGGCGGGTGACATCAAAGCTAAAGGGAACGAAGCCGGTGTTGTAGGAACCGACCTCCTGTCCGTTGACGTAGACGATGGCCGTGTACTTAGCGCCGCCGAATTCCAGCTTGAGGCGCTTTCCCTTTCCGAATGAGGCGGGAACGTCGAAGTTCTTCAGGTACCAGATGCCGTAGGAGCTATCGCCTCGCCTGGAAAACAGCCGAGCATCGGTCCTGTGCCACGTGAGGCCATCGGGAGGGGGGAAGGTAAGGTCCGGTTCTCTGAGCGGCGCGATGTGCCAGTCCACACTGAGGTCAATGGTTTCGCGGGTCATGGTTTGGGCCTCGGCGAAAGTTACGGGTACGAGAAGACAGGTCAGGGCGAGCAAAGCGAGGGCAATCCGCAATAGAGTGCTCCCTTTCTATGATGGGCGCCAAGGAGAGAACAAGCGGAGGCATGTGCGGCTCCGCCTGTCCAGGGTAACCCTAAGTATAATACAGCTCGGGCTAGAGGTCATCAGGCTAGCAGGGCTTCGTGTCGGTAATTCTGGGCGCGAGAGGCATACCGGCATGGAGGACGTGCTCATGGGCGAGGTGAAAGGGACGCTTTTTCGAGGAGCTTAGCGGCGTTTTCGCGGAAGATCAATCGCTCGGCTTCTTCGCCGAGGTCGAGTGACTTGATCAAGCGCATTTCGCTGGCCTGCTTCTTCCAAGGCGAGTCGGTGCCGAAGAGGACTTTGTCGGTGCCGTGCTCGAGGATGATGCTCCTAATGGTTTCGGGGGTACCATCTTCGACCGAGAAGGAGGTTTCGAAGTAGAGGTCCCTGCCAACGAGGTATTGCCGGACATCGTCCCACATTTTCCATGACCCAGTGTGAGTGGCAACGAAGGTGAGAGAGGGAAAATGGTCGAGGACGTGCGAGATTCGCTCGGGGGAGGCGCTCAGGTCGTCGGGGAAGGCAAGGTCGAACCCGCAATGCGCAACGAGGATTAAGCCAAGCTCCTGCATGCCTTCGTACACTTCGTAAACGGACTCATCGTCCAGGCAGAAGTCCTGGTACTGCGGATGCAACTTAACGCCTATGAAGCCATGCCGGCGGATTTCTTTCAGCTTGTCCTTTACACGTTCAGTGTTGGGGTGGACGGAAGGAAAAGGGATGATGCGGTCGGAAGCGATCTGGGTGGACCATTTGATGATGGAATCAACCTGGGACGGGGCGGTGGCGATGGAGCAGACGACGGATTTCTCGATGCCAACATCGTCCATGGACTGAAGCAGGGCAGAGACGGTGCCCTCGATGAAGGCCCTGTGACCGTGGGCATTAGCCTCGAGCTGGGCTATGGCCCTTTGGGCAAGGAAGTCTGGAAAGGCGTGGGTATGGAAGTCGATGACTTTCACACTGATGCCTCCATGACCTAGTCAACGATATAGCATCATGCCGGGTCGCAGCGGCAACCATTATAGCCGGTGGGACGGGCAATGGTAGAGTCGTCCTGGGCGCTGCAAAGTTGACTGGGGCTGCGTGGGGGGCTAGAATGTGGATTCGTCAATTGCAGTGGTACAAGGCAACACCATCTAATGGAGGTAGTGCGGACATGGGAGAGAAGGAATACAACTCTGAAGATTTTCTGAGTATGAAGACGCTGGAGCAGATATGCGACATGAGGGTATCGACCCCGGGTTTAGTGGTGAAGGAGATGCAGGCGCGGAAGAAGCGGAACGTGCTAGCGCCTGACGGAAAGCTGACGGTACTGGCGGCGGACCACCCGGCTCGGATGGTGACCCGCGCTACCACGAATCCCCTCGGGCTCGCAGACCGACTGCAGTACCTGGGGCGGATAGTACGGGTGATGCTAGCGAGCGAGATGGACGGATTGATGGGGACGTCGGATGTTCTGGAAGAGGTTACTCTGGCCAACTACCTGTACAAGCAAAAGACGGGGAAGAGCTTTCTGGATGGAAGAGTGCTATTGGGATGCATGAATCGGGGCGGGGTGTCGGGAGCGAAGGCTGAGATGCGCGACATGATGACCTCGTACATGAGCGGCAAGCGGCTCAGCCAGATGAACCTGGACGGGGCGAAGCTGATGTTCAGGTTTTCATTCGATTACGAGAAGGACTACTACTGCCTGGAAACGGTGGAGGCGTGCGCGAGAGCGATCGAGGAACTGAACGACGAGGGTCTGCCGGCGTTCCTGGAAGTGCTTGCGGTGAATCATGACGGCGAGAAATTCGGAACGGTGAAGGAGGCGGATCCTCTGATCAAGGTCATCGGGGTGGGAACTGCGCTTGGTTACACGTCTTCGAGAACATGGCTGAAGATACCCTTCGTGCCGGACTTCGAGCGGGTAGTGAGGTCGACCACGTGTCCCATTCTGATGCTGGGTGGAGAGGCGACGGGCAGGCCGCTGGATGTGATCAAGCAGTTCGAGCAGGGATTGAAGGCGGGACCGAACGTTCGAGGAGCGCTGGTGGGGCGGAATGTGACGTTCCCCGGGCCGCACGATCCGGCAGTGATCGCGCAGGCGATTTACCTGGTCGTGCACAAGGGGATGAGCGCTGAGAAGGCGTTCGATAAGGCCGGCAGCATTGCAGGGACGCTGATGGACGTCCTTGACTGAACGAGCGCGGTAGGCGGAGGAGTAGAAAGGAGTAGTGACGCGGTGGCAGCCACGAAGGGAGGATTGGTAGTCGCGCAGTCGGGCGGACCGACGACGGTGATCAATTCAAGCCTGTGCGGGGTGGTTCAGGAAGCCATGAATCACGATTGCTTCACGGATATCCTGGCCGCCAATAACGGTGTCCTCGGGGTTTTAAATGAGGAGCTGTTCGACATCAGAAAGGAAGAGCCGGGGACGGTAGAAGCGTTGCGGCGTACTCCATCTGCGATGGCGGGTTCGTGCAGGTACAAGCTGAAGGGTATGGAGACATCGAGAGAGGACTACGAACGGCTCCTCGAGGTGTTCAAATGCCACGGCGTGCACTATTTCATCTATATAGGCGGTAACGATTCGATGGACACGGCGGACAAACTGGGGAAGCTGGCCGCCGACACGGGGTACGAGCTTACAGTAATGGGCGTGCCGAAGACCATCGATAACGATCTGGCATTCACAGACCACTGTCCAGGATTTGGGAGTGTGGCGAAGTTCTTGTGCGCGAGCGTGATGGAGGCGGGCAGGGATACGGAGTCGCTATACACGGCGGACACGACGACTGTGTTCGAGACGATGGGAAGGAATGCGGGCTGGATAGCGGCGGCGACAGGGCTCGCGCATCGGGGCAAGGAGGACGCGCCGCATCTGGTCTACGTGCCGGAAGTAGCGTTCTCGGTGGACAGGTTCGTCGATGACGTGAAGCGGACGGTGGATGAGATTGGACGAGCGTTCATTGTGGCGTCCGAAGGACTGGTGGACGAGAAGGGGAATTACGTGGCAGAGCAGGCGGGGCAGTTTGGCAAGGATGCGTTCGGCCACAAACAGCTTGGGGGGGTGTCGGAGACGCTGAAGAGCATCGTCGAGGAGAAGGTGGGGGTGAAGTGCCGCTACTGCAAGCCGGGGACAGCACAGAGGAACGCGATGCATTTTGCGTCGCTGACTGACTCGAATGAAGCGTACATGGCGGGACAAGCTGCGTCCCGGAAAGCTGCCGAGGGGACAAGCGGATATATGGTGACGCTGGTCAGGGAAGAGGGAGAGGAATACCGGTGCAGCACAGGGCTGGCCAAACTGAGCGAGGTCGCAAACGCCGAGAAGAAGCTACCGCGAGAGTACATGAACGAGGCGGGGAATCATATCACAGACGAGATGCGCAAGTATGCGAGTCCTCTGGTAAGGGGCGAAGTGCCGATTGAGATGGGGAAGGACGGACTTCCCGTATACGCGCGTTTTGTCAAGCATTTCGTTGAGAAGAAGTGCCCTGCATGGTCGGGGGGCAAGAAGTAACGAAGGAAGACCCTCGATAAGGGGTCCCGAAGACATTCAGGCGTCCGCCGCTGAGTTGGTGGACGCCTGTTTACTTCGGGGCTGCATAGGGCCGGGTCAGCCCGCGCCGAGAGAGCGACGTGCGCGAGAGAGAACGTCTTGTATGACGCTTTGCAGTTCCCCGCAAGCAGTAGCTCCGGAGGCGTTGTGGTGCCCTCCCCCGCCTAGCTGACGCGCAAGCGCCCTGACGTCAACATCACCTCGCGAGCGAAAGCTGACGCGGACGACGCCGGGTTCGGTCTCTTTGAAGAGGATCACGATCTTCCCGCCGCCTGCGAGTCTTGCGTAGCTTATGAAGCTTTCCGTGTAGCTCTCATCAATGCCGGACTGCTGGAAGGTGTCGCGGCTGATGTAGAAGTAGATGATCTGGCCGTCCGCATCAGTGGCGATGGTCGCGAGGGCGTTGCCGAGAAGACGGAGGCGTTCGATGGGGTCCTGCTCAAATATCTGGTGGTAGATCTTGCTGCACGGAGCGCCGCTGCCGCAAAGGGTGGAGGCAATTTCGAAGACCTTGGGAGTCGCATTGGCGTAGCGGAACCAGCCAGTGTCGGTCGCAACGCCGACGAACAACGCGGCCGCAACGGATCCCTCGATCGAAAAGCCGACGGACCGAAGGAAGTCGTAAAGCAGCTCACAGGTCGCCGATGCCTCCACACGGCGGACGACCAAATCCACTTCGAGGTCACCAGCGGGGTGATGGTCGATGGCAACGCGGAAGGAGGAAGTGCCGCGGATGAACTCTTCGAGGCTTCCAAGCTGCGACCAGCTTGCCGTGTCGACGAATATCGTGGCATCGGCGGATTCAGTGAGGGCCCTAGAGTCCGGGGTATCTGCGAGAAAAGTCCCATCGGTGTCAAGAAAGGAATAGCGGCCGGGAACGGGGTCAGCGTTCACTATGTGGACGGTCTTGCCCAAGCTTCTGAGATATTCCTGAAGGACGAGCTGTGCGCCGAGCCCATCGCCGTCGGGTGAGACGTGCGTGGTGAGTACGTATCTGTCTCTAGAGCTAAGGGCCTCTTGGAGCTCAGGCCACATATTGTCCTCCGGCAAAGTTTGGTATTTTACTGACGGCGGGCGCTGGGGACAAGAGGGTTCCTGCGTGTTGTTGGAGGAGCTATAATCAAATTTTCGGAAACTCAAAAGGGGATCGGTGGTTGATCACAACAGCGCGAGCGCGGTCCATTTGCCGGAAGGTGATGGAGATCGGGGGCAAACGAAAGCTCGAGGTGCTCCTGTCGGCGGAAGACGGGGGATTGACCCGATTTGCCAATAACGCCATCCATCAGAACGTGAGCGCATCGGACACAAGCGTTTCAATTAGGGCGATGCGAGGGAAGAAGTCGGCGCGAGTCAACACGAACCGACTGGATTCCGAGAGTCTGAAGGAGGTCGTCGAGAGGGCATTCGACCTAGCAAAGATACAGGAGCCGAATCCGGATGCTCTTCCGCTGCCGGCGGCGCAGAGGTACAGGAGCGTGCGGTCGTACTTCAAAGCCACGGCGGCATTCGGTCCTGCGGAGAGGGCGGCCGCGGTGAGAAAAGCGGTCACGGTCTGCAAGAAACGCGGCGCTTCGGCAGCTGGGGCATTCTCGACACAGGCGAACCTTGTGGCCGTAGCAAACACGCGGGGGCTGTTTGCGGCGGGGCGGGCAACGGTGTCCTCATTGAGTCTAACGGCTGAGCTCGACGACGGTGCAGGCTGGGCTGAGGCGGTGGCCACGGACGTTTCGCGTATAGATCCGGCTTTGGTTGCGTCGCGAGCCGCATCGAGAGCGCAGGCATCGCGGAAGGCGAAGAGGTCGGAGCCGGGCAAGTACACGGTGATACTGGAGCCGGCGGCGGTGGGAGACCTGGTGCTGATGCTGGGCTATTATTCCGACGGGTTCAATGCGATGGCATATGTGGAGAAACGCAGCCCTTTCAGCGGAAAACTTGGGAGGCGGGTGCTTGGAGCGAACTTCACGCTTACTGAGGACCCGTTTCACAGGCTGTTGCCCGGATGGGGCTTTGATCTGGAAGGGATGCCCAGAAAGCGGGTGCCCTTGATAGAGAAAGGTGTGCTGAAAGGTCTGGTGCATGACAGAGTCACGGCCAAGAAGATAAAGACGCGAAGCACGGGACATGCCGGTCTCCAACCCGCACCGAACGGGCCAAGCGTTTCGAGCCTTGTATTGGAACCCGGCAAGTCGACGCTGGAAGACATGATAAGGCGAAGTGAGCGAGCGATTCTCGTGACGCATTTCCACTACACGAACATGGTAGACATCTCGAAGCTTGTGGCGACAGGGATGACAAGAGACGGAACTTTTCTGATAGAGAACGGGAAGGTCACGCATCCGATTCGGAATATGAGGTTCACGCAATCGCTGACCGAGGCATTCTCGAACATACTGGACGT
>Ga0180437_10009501_pt1 | contig 12043 bp, 5 predicted proteins | sample SS_ome_4_FD_132410 | JGI IMG/M metagenome (GOLD analysis project Ga0180437, IMG submission 132410) | Hypersaline lake sediment archaeal communities from the Salton Sea, California, USA - SS_3_D_1 metaG | ecosystem: Environmental > Aquatic > Non-marine Saline and Alkaline > Hypersaline > Sediment... | reverse complement strand
GGAATGATTCGACCGGTTGGGTCTGCCATCAATCCACGCATCCCAGCAAGCTGAGAAATCGGACCGAAGCCGCCTTTTGTCGCTCCTGAGATCGCCATGGAACTCAAGTTCCCAGCAGGATCCATGTAATCACGAACTTCAGAGGCAACTGTACTGGTCGTCTGCTGCCATAATTCGATGATCCTTTCCTTCTGTTCCTGTTCCGTCAGCAATCCTCGCTGATAATCTTGACGTACAGCTTCAGCAGCTTCCAGTGTCTGGGAAATGATTTCACGTTTCGTTGGAGGGACTGTGATATCGGAGATGGCAATCGTGGTTCCGGATCGAGTCGCGAAATAGAAACCAATATCTTTGATCGCATCTACAATAGCCGGTGTTCCATCTTCTCTAAGCAGATGGTAGATCTCTCCTACAAGATCCTGAATCTCGCCCTTAGCGAGGGTACGATTTACGAACCTCAACTCAGGCGGAAGAATTCGATTGAATAAAACCCTACCCACAGTCGTTTCTATCAGGCGTTCTTCAGGTTCTGGAAGAGGTTCATTATCCTGATCGTAGTAGGTCTCCAGCCTGATTTTAATTTTGGTATGGACTTCTACCTGGCCGAGGTTGAATGCCATTTCAACTTCGTCCATGTTCGAAAAGGCACGTCCGTTTCCTTTGATCTCCTTCCCATCCACATCCATCGTCAGGTAGTAAACGCCCAGGACCATATCCTTGGTTGGCCCAACTATGGGTTCACCATCCGCTGGTTTCAGAAGATTCTTTGTAGACAACATCAGTTCACGAGCTTCTGTAACAGCCCGAAGCGACAATGGAACGTGGACTGACATCTGATCCCCGTCAAAGTCCGCATTGAATGCGGCACAAACGAGTGGATGTAATTGAATCGCCTTACCCTCAACGAGTACCGGTTCGAAAGCCTGAATGCCCAATCGATGCAAGGTTGGTGCTCGGTTGAGAAGTACGGGTCGATCCTTGATTACCTCTTCCAGGACTTCCCATACCTCTGGGCGTTCACGTTCGATGATCCGCTTGGCACCCTTAACATTGGCGGCGTAGTTGTAGGCCACCAACTTTGAGATAACGAAGGGACGATAAAGTTCAAGTGCCATCGTCTTCGGTAAACCACATTGGAACAGTTTCAAATGAGGCCCAATGACGATAACTGAGCGGCCTGAGTAATCCACTCGCTTGCCCAAAAGGTTTCTTCGGAAACGGCCTTTCTTGCCTTTAAGCATGTCGCTAAGGGATTTCAACTCTCGGCGACCGCGCCGCGATAATGCTTTTCCTCGTTGGGCGTTATCGATCAATGAATCAACGGCTTCCTGAAGCATACGCTTTTCATTGCGCACAATAACGTCAGGAGCACCTAATTCAACCAGTCTTTTGAGGCGATTATTTCGATTGATCACCCTACGATAAAGGTCATTGAGGTCGGAAGTGGCAAAGCGACCTCCATCCAATTGCACCATAGGACGCAAGTCGGGAGGGATGACTGGCAGCATGGTGAGAATCATCCACTCAGGGAGATTCTCCGAGCGTCGAAAAGCCTCAACAACATTCAGACGCTTGGTCGCTTTCTTCTTCCTCTGCTTGCTACGGGTTGTACGAACTTCTTCCCATAGCTCCTCAGCCAGGGTATCCAGATCCATTTGTTGGAGAATTTCATAGAAAGCTTCTGCGCCCATGTCCGCTCGGAAGACTTGACCCCACTTTGTTTTGAGCTCTCGATAGCGGGTCTCTCCCAAGAATTGCAGATGCTCAATACTATTTAGCTCTTCCAAATCATCATGGAGTTCCTCAATCCTGGTTTGGAATTCTTCGTCAGGAGACTCATCAAGGGTTTCGATTTCACTCGCAGCTTGCTCTTTGAACTTCTCAATTTCCTCTTCTACAAGTGCAATCTCACGATCACGTTTATCTTTTAATCCAGCTTCGACTTCATCCAAGTGCTCTTTCACAGCATTTTGCACACGGGTGATGTGATCGTTGGTAATGGTTTCACCCTTGTCAGCGATCAATGTTTCCAAGGCTTCCAATTGAATAGGAACCCGAATGGTTTTCCCTAACTTGTTACTGAGATCACGCTCAAGACGCTGACCTTCCTGGATTACTGGCTCGATCTTCGATGCGACTTCCTCATCATAGTCTTCTTTGATTGTGCGTTTTCTCTCATCCAATTCCTGCAGCTGGCTTTCATGAATCTCTTGAAGTTGTGCATGTCGCTGCTGCAGATTTTCTTCACGCTCCATCTCAGCTTCAGCAATTTCATCTTCAATTCGCTTCTGCGCTTTTCGCCGTGCATCCTCATCCACATAGGTGACCATGTATTGAGCAAAATACAATACACGATCCAGATTTCTACGGGAGATGTCGAGGAGCAGCCCCAAGTAGGATGGAACCCGGCGTGTATACCAAACATGGGCTACAGGCGCAGCAAGAGTAATATGCCCCATCCGCTCTCGACGCACTGCAGAGCGAGTGACTTCAACCCCACATTTCTCGCAGGTGATTCCCTTGAAGCGGATATTCTTATATTTCCCACAATAACATTGCCAATCTTTTGTGGGGCCAAATATCGCCTCGCAGAATAAACCGTCTTTTTCGGGGCGTAATCTTCTGTAGTTAATTGTTTCCGGTTTCAGTACCTCGCCATAAGACCAACTTGAAATAGTTTCAGGAGATGCCAGACTTATCCTTAATGCTCGAAAACCTTTTGCTTCCACCCAAACTCCTCCCAACTATGAATTTTTTTCCAATTCCATAGAAATGGAACAAACGTGCTAATCTATAGACAAACTAAAACAAGCGCATGAGGCTTATCCTCAAGCGCTTTGCTTAGCGCCGACCGCTAGATTGTTTATACATTCCCAAAAATTATACGTTATTTGACCTTATTGTCAAGGTTTTTCTTGAGTGTGTTATCTAAAATTCAAAAGTGGACCGTTTAAAGCTGAAAAGTTGATTCTTATGGAATGCTCCTTCTTCTTGTCATTCTGAACGACCGTAGAGAGTGAAGAATCTCGTTTTTCTATCAGCAATAGAAGTCCCAATGAAGTCGAAAAGGCTTTGAAGCCTATTTGGAGAACTACTTATCATGCCTGAGAATTATCTATTTGACATCGGGCTTATCATCAAAATTGATACTATGGGAACATGAGAAAGGGTTATCAGAAAAATCTTGTTCGGAGTTCCTGTATCCCTCAGTAGGAAAGGGTTCTACCCTAATGAAATACTCTCTTGTTATGGATAGTTCATCTTGAGAGGTAGAAATCTTTTGATGCATGATGAAGTTCTAGCTGGTTTTACTACACCTTCCACACATCATTGGCTTCCATTAAGTTACAATGGGATCCTAATCGTAAAAGTCGTTCCAGAGCCCAACTGGCTTTCAACACTCACTTGTCCACCGTGTTGATCAACGATAGATTTCACAATCGCTAATCCCAGACCTGATCGAGCCTCTCCCTCCTTGCTAGATCTTTGAACCTGGTAGAACTTCTCGAAAAGGCGAGCTTGATCCATCGGTGCGATTCCAACTCCAGTATCTATCACCTGGATTGTGAGGAACCCTTCCAACGTATCCGCCACAACGGTCACACTACCCTCAGCTTGTGTGGAATGGATAGCGTTATCTACTAGATTTGCGAGGGCTTGTCTGAGCAATGTCGGATCAACGAAAACAAGCGTTTGGACATCTTGGACATCTGTCAACAATCTGACTTGTTTAGAAACTGCTTGAGGTCGATAGGTATGAACCACGTCTCCAATAATCTCCAGGATATCGACTTCCTCCGTCTTCAGACCCAATCCAGCTTCAATTCTCCCGAGGTCAAGTAAGTTGTCCACAAGCCGAGCCATCTGATCTGCACTTTGCATTATTTTCTGAATATAGTCCTTTTGTTGGCTATTTGTTGAACCAACCATGGAAAGCATTTTCACATAACCTCGCATAAGCGTTAGAGGCATCCGCAAGTCATGACTGACAGTAGAGACAAATTCGGACTTAAGCGTATCTAATTTCTTATAGTGTGTGATATCCCACAGGACGCACACCTTCCCGCTTGCTGCTAAATCAACACTCTCGATAGGTGTTACCGATACAAATAATGCTTGCCCCTCATCAATTTGAATCTCCTTCGTTTTAGGATCGTGGTCCGTGCCTATGAGCATTTCTGCGACTTCAGGGACAAGCACAACATCCCTGACCGACATTTGCCGTGCAGTTTCAGCATCTACCCGAAGGACTATTTCAGCAGCGGGATTTGCGAGAGAGATGGTTCCTTCATGATCCGTTACAATGACTGCATCGGGGGTTGCATCTAGGACCGCCTTCATCCTTAGCCGTTCTGCTTCAGCTTGTTGATATAAATCCGCATTGGTAATTGCGACGCCCAATTGCCCAGCAATGATCGAACCCAAATTTACCTCACTGCTTGAAAACACATGGGGTCGACGATGGCCTAACCAAATCGTCCCTACAAATTTATCCTCATTCTTGATAGGTAAGGCCATAAGCGCATTAATGTTCTCGCGTAATCCATTGACATTGAGCACAGCTTGAGCCCGTGAAGGGTTCTCAAGGATGAAATGTCCTCTCTCATTGCTTAACAACATAATCTGTCTATCCAGACTTGCCCAATTGCCAGGATCAACACCAGCCTGATAAACCTCTAATTCTCCATCCTCCGCTGGTCGGGGAGCAATAATTAATCGCACGATGTCCGCACTGGTCAATTCCCGCATCCCTTCAAGGATGGGAGGTAGGAAATCAGTAAATTCCAGACTTGCTGCTACGCGTTGGCTGACAGCCAAGAGCAGATCCATTTCATTAAGGCGATCCTGTAGGGTTGCACGCATTCTTTCGAAGGAACTCGCAAGTGTGCCTATCTCATCCTCTCCTGCGTGTGGAATTCTGTGCGTGAGGTTTCCACGCGTGATGGATTCTGCTGCCCCGACCATCCGCTCCAAAGGTTTCGTGAATCGATTGCTTATTAAATACACTACAACTAAGATCATCGCCCCTAAAATCGCGATGATCACAAGCAATTGAAAACCCAAATTGACTGAGAGTCGATCCACTTCACTAAAGGGCTGTTCGATCACGACATACCAGGAATATCCTTCAACTGCACTGATATGAACCAGCATTGGATCCCCTTCCGAATTATTCATTCGTACGATTTCGCTATGATCTTGGAGGTTAACCTGTGACTGTTTCATAACCATGGTCGTTTCAGGATGGATGATGATTCTACCTACATCATCGACGATATAAGCAGTACCCTTGGACAATTCACCCAATCTTTGGATGGTTGGTAGGAGGAAGGGATTATAACCAAGATCCGTCCATCCAGCGAGGACACCAACGGAATCAACCTCCAAGGCCGATCGAATAGGGGAGAGAAAGACCAATCGAACTGCAGAGGAATTCAATTCAGGAGGTAGGATCCGTTCACCAGGAATCCCATTAAGCGCATCTCTTATCGCATCCTCTAACAGGAGCGAGAATAGATCTGAATCCCAACCCCTCGTTTCTGTATGGTTTATCTCTTGACCTTTCTCATCGAAGAGCGCTAAACCATTAAAGAAAGGAACCAAGGTTAACCCACGCTCCATTTGATCCTGCAATTGGGATGGTTCTTGATCAGGTGGGTACACTTCCTCAGCAAGCCGTTGTGTCAGAGAACGCCCAGTTTGTATGAAATAAGGAATGCCACTCCCTGCTTCCGAGGCTGTTTGGATCATCTGAGACTGAACCAAGTCCTGAGCATAAGAACGCACCAAGACCCAATTTCCAAACAGCAATATCGAGCTTGCCAGAATTCCGAGCAGCAAGAATACTGATAAAATCTTTCCAGTTAAGGATCTGGCATAGGGTCCCGGAATCAACCAGCGAGGACTTGGCCATAGATTAGGACGATGAGAACGCAGGAATTGCGCCAGTAGTCCAGCAATCGATAACTCTAAAATCTCGTAAAGCAGGACCTTTTGGGAAAGCGAGAAAGTGAACATAAATCGATCATAAATGTCGCCTTCCTTCAGCACGAAAATTTCTATGTTGCTTAGAACCCCCAGAAACACACCGCCCACGAGACAACTTAGCAACGGATTTCGCAGCGCCTTACCCAAACGATCATCATACTTCCGCTCAATCAACCACAGGACAAAACCCGCCTGAAGCGCTGCATGGAAAGGTGTAAACAGACTGTTTGTCGACCAAGCCGCCCTGAAAATCCCCCCCATAAAGCCTACGAACATCGATTGCCATCCGCCTAAGAAACCCCCGGCCAACATCCATGGAACAGCTCCAAAAATAGGAAAGGAAGGTTGTGCAGAACTCACCAGACCCTGTGTGGTATTTTGGACTATCGATGGGGTAAAACGAATATGGAACAACCCATTCGCAAGGGGAGCCAACAGCAAGAAGAGAATCAATAACAATCCAGGTGAGAATAAACCAGAATGTTCGGGACGTTTTTGACTTCGGAAATACAGGATTAAGGAGATAAGACTAACGAGAAAAAACCCAAGGGTTAGATAGCCTAATGCTCCAGAGGGTACCTGCATAAAGAATTGACCTTCATAACCCCATACTTCGAACTGCATCTTCCACCCATTTTTGTTGCGTGATCACGATTATAGCATCAGCCTTGGTGCAGACCAGTTGGCGTACTAAAAATGAAGATCTCCAATCCTTTGGTTTACATTCAATATTCTAATATCCCTTACCCTAGATCTGATAGCATGATCTGAGACATCTAATGAAAAATACCGGCTTTTGTAGGGTGCGTCTCAGTAAATAATTAAATTTCCTTTTGGGTTTGGTGTGACGGGGGTGTGAAGCAGCCAACGCCTTTCCACACCCCCATCTTCTCTCACCCTCCGAGTTTGATCTGCAACATCCGTCAAAAGGCACCCGATTCTTTAAGGTAGCTTGCCGCACGTTCCTCTTTATGCTAGACTGCCAACATCTAGAGGTAGCATTCATCAAAGGGTGAAAAAGGCATGGCAGAAAAGATCCTCATCATCGATGACGATATAGACACGCTGAAGCTGGTCGGGCTCATGCTCGAACGCCAAGGCTATGATATCGCTGTTGCCAGCAATGGCACATTAGGGTTGACCAAAGCTAGCAGCGAGCATCCTGACCTTATTCTGCTTGACGTCATGATGCCCGATCTGGATGGCTATGAGGTTACGCGTCGATTAAGATCCGACCATTCATTGGCACATATTCCGATTATTATGTTCACTGCCAAGACGATGGTGGATGATAAGGTTTTGGGATTTGAAGTTGGTGTTGATGATTACCTCACAAAACCCACTCATCCTGCTGAATTAACTGCGCACGTTAAGGCTGTCCTTGCTCGAACCGCACAAGCTCGAGCGGAACCCAGTGAAAAAGCGCGTGCAATAGCTTTCTTAGGTGCGCGTGGTGGTTTAGGAACAACGACTCTCGCATTAAACGTGAGTATTGCATTACAACATCGCGGTCATGATGTCATCTTAGCTGAAATCTGCCCAGGGAAAGGGACCCTGGCATTCGATTTAGATATCCAAGAACCTATCGGATTATCCAACTTGCTTACAAGGTCCTTGAAAGATATCCATTTGCGATCCGTCGACTCAGAAATTTTCAACCATCGAACTGGGCTTCGATTGCTCCTGGCAGGTTCGCGCCCACGCGATACAGAATTAGAGCAAGCCATCCCTCAAATGGAAGCGATCGTGAGCAATCTTTCAGCAATGTGCACTACGGTAGTATTAGATCTAGGAGCAGGTCTACGCCCTTACACGCATGCCTTACTGACCCACTGTGATCGCATTGTCCTGGTCGTCGAACCCATCTATCCGACAAACAGGATTGGTCAAGCACTACTCGAAGAATTAGAGACGCGTGGAGTTGCTCGCCATAAAACAAGTGTCGCCTTAATTACCCGTGAACGGACAAGTCTTCAAATTCCTTGGCAACAAGTATCCAACGATCTCGGTCTCGAACTTGCGGGTATGGTTTCTCCTGCGCCAGAACAAGCACATCAAGCGTCCCAATCGGGTACACCCCTAATTGTGCTCCATCCGGCAGGACTTGTGAGTGATCAGATCCACAAGATGGCCGATCATGTGGCAACATTCTTGTTGCCAGTTCAAGGTCGAACACTTAGGTGAATTCAGAAACGACCATAACTGATATTCAGGGTGCAGCGAAGCTCATTCTTGGAGCAGAATCAGCTGCTGCCCTCACAGGTGCAGGGATCTCGACCCCATCAGGGATCCCGGATTTTCGTTCTTTGGGTTCAGGCCTATGGGAGATCTACAATCCCATGGAGGTAGCATCTCTGATCGCTTTTCGTTACAACCCAGAGAAATTTTTTGAATGGGCTCGACCTTTAGCATCCAAAATCCTTAAAGCTGAACCCAATCCAGCACACCTCGCGCTCGCACGTTTGGAAGTGAAGGGTTTTATTAAAGGGATCATCACACAAAATATCGATAACCTTCATTTTCGAGCTGGTTCGAAAAACGTGCTTGAAATTCACGGTCATATGCGCGACGCCACCTGCATCAATTGTTTTCATAAAATCACTATAACTGATCAAATCCAACACTTTGTGGAAAAAAAGATCGTTCCACAGTGTGAAAAATGTGGAGGCATCCTAAAGCCAGATTTTGTACTTTTCGGGGAACAACTCCCGGTTGAGGTCGTAAAAAAAGCAAGGAAACTCATTCAATCGAGCGATTTATTGCTTGTCCTTGGCTCATCCTTAGAAGTAGTTCCAGTCGCCTACTACCCCGTTGACGCATTGAATGCTGGTGCGAAATTGATCATCATTAATAACGAACCAACCTACCTGGATGAGAGAGCCAATTTTGTCTTTCGTGACGATGTTGCTGATATTCTCCCTGTGATTACGGCGGAGGTACTAAATGAACGACAAAAGTAAGGATGATCTACCATTCGAACAACCGATCAGTGACTACCCTCGTCTTCTCCGTCGTTACGTGCGCCTCAACGAATTATCCTCGGATCTCGTATCCACACTCGATATTGATATCCTACTCCAACGCATTGTAGACGCAGCATGCGAATTAACTGAGTGTGAAGCAGCTTCGCTTCTTCTCCAAGATCCGCAAAGTGGAGATTTGAAGTTTGAAGCCTCTACGAATTTATTAGTGGATGGGTTGGGCAGGACCACTGTTCCAACCGATAACAGCATTGCCGGGTGGATCTTCTCACATAGCAAGCCATTGCTTGTTGAGGATGCTCTCCAGGATTCTCGCTTCTTTAGAGAGGTAGATGTTCTCACCCGCTTTGAAACCAAGAATATCCTTGGTGTTCCTCTACGTACAAAAGATAAAACTCTTGGAGTGATAGAAGCTATCAATAAAACCCCGGGAAGCTTTGATGAGGAAGATTTACGCCTCCTGCAAACCCTAGCAGCTCAAGCTGCAGTTGCAATAGAAAATTCAACCTTGTTCCGCCAGAGCGATCTTGTGGCGGAAATGGTCCACGAGCTTCGAACACCACTGACTGCGCTTACTGCAATAGCGAATTTGTTTCAACGACCCGAACTCCCAGAGAATCAACGCCTCAAGTTAGCAACCACGATGAATGAAGAAGTCTCTCGTTTACACGACATGACAACAGGATTCCTTGACTGGGCAAGGTTGGAAACCGGTCGAACACGGTTCAACCGTGAACCAGTTCATTTAGGGGGACTGGTTGAAGAATGCTTAGAAGTGATTCGACCTCAGGCTGAAGAAGAAAACATTTCGATCGAAGTAAACATAGACGAAACCATACCGCCAGTATTAGGGGACCGGAATCGTCTGAAACAAGTTCTACTCAATTTGCTCAATAACGCCATTAAGTACAATCATGATGCCGGAAAAGTTTTAGTGGGAATGAAGAAGAACAAAGATCAGATCGAATTATCGATTGAGGATACAGGACGCGGGATTCCAGCCGAGTCTTTACCCAAGATCTTCGATAAATTCTACCGAGTTCCAGCTCTAGAAGGCGAAGCGCCTGGAACTGGTCTGGGACTAGCGATTGCGAAACGTATTGTCACCAACCACGGAGGGACGATCTCCGTGGAGAGTGAACTAGGAACCGGAAGTATCTTTCGCTTGGAATTGCCCTCGAGTGGTAGTTAATATTCAAGCTCTTAGCTAAGAATTACCCCCGCCTCCCAAACTGTTTTTCCAAGGAAGCCACTGATAAATGGATCATCGTTGGTCGCCCATGGGGACATGTCCTCGGCACTTCACATGCTTCGAGATCTCTAATCAATTGCCGTTGTTCCTCTAAGGATAAAACTTGCCCGGCTTTAACCGCCACACGCTTACAAACTCTCGCAATGATTTGGGCTTCAATTTCACCCTCCAGAGGCTTTTCATCTTCCTCCAGATCCTCTACGATGGATCGAAAAGACTGTTCGGGGTCAATTTTGGCTACCATTGCAGGGATTGCTCGTAATCGAAAGCTATCCCTGCCAAAGGGCTCGATGTTGAATCCCAAGGATTTAATCAGAGTGAGATTCTCTTCCACCATGGCTGCTTCGCTGTTCGTTAATTCAACCGTGATCGCCTCAAGCAATTGCTGTGACTCGATCTCACCATTAGCCTGACGGTTGCGCAGAGCCTCGAATAGAACTCTCTCATGAGCCGCATGCTGATCAATAAGATAAAGACCATCCGGACCCTCAGCAACCAGATAGGTCGCTCCAACCTGTCCTACAGATCGAAGGAGGGGTACCTTTGACTCTCCTAGAGGAGTCTGGATGATCTCGGACTCCTTTTCCGATAGTTGATCCCTGGCCATCTGCCATGCAGGATCGATCAAATTCAATCCTTCTGTTGAGCCCCTTTGCCACCAAGTGTTTTCGAAATGAACGGGTGGTGAGATGGTCTGATTGAGTAGAGTACCTCGGATGGCTCGTTGAACGATAGAGAATACCTTTTGAGGATCCTCAAAACGCACTTCTGCTTTCGCAGGATGCACATTCACATCTACAAATTCAGGTGGCATCGTTAGAAGGATAATGGCTAGCGGGTAGCGCCCCACCATAAGCAATCCATGATATGCCTGCACAATTGCCGCAGACAAACTCTGATCATGGATCCAACGACCCTGAACGAAAAATGTTATCTCGCGCCGGGTGCCTCGATGGATCGATGGTGGGCTTACAAAACCTGCTACTTGTATTGGCCCAACATCTAAACTGGGAAGCTTGATAAGTTCTTTGGCAGTCGCCAAACCAAAAATGGATGCAAGTACTTCACGCTGCTGACCATTCCCACTTGTATGAAAAGCATGTTTACCCTCTTGCGTGAGATGGAAAGCAATGTGTGGGTAACCAATCGCATAACGGGTAACGAGTTTATGAATTCTTCTGCGTTCCGTATTTTCAGATTTTAGGAATTTAGATCGTGCTGGCATATTAAAAAATAAATCACGGACCCTCACAGCAGTCCCTTGTGGTGTACCGATGGGTTGTGGCGATTCAGGGCTACCACCATGGACTAGCAACCTCGTACCCAACTCCTCCTTTTCTGATCGAGTCACCATCTCCATCCTGGATATCGCGCTAATCGATGTGAGTGCCTCCCCTCGAAATCCTAGCGTCTCAAGGTGAAAAAGGTCCTCTGCTGTAGATAATTTCGAAGTGGCATGTCTCTCAATCACCAGAGGTACTTCCTGAGCTGGAATCCCTATCCCGTCATCGATGACCTCGATCAGTTTCCTTCCACCTCTCTCTATGGTGATCTCAATCCTTTGTGCAGAAGCATCGAGGGCATTTTCGATCAATTCTTTAACGACGGATTCCGGTCGTTCTATCACCTCGCCCGCCGCAATCGCAGCGGCAACGTTTTCAGGTAAGATACGAATGGGCACAACATCCTCCCTCTGCTATGCATTATAACCTGAGAGATACCGAGGTTCAGACAAAAGATCAGACATTATTTCATCAAAAGTATGTATTAGCTAAAAATTACTTCAGTGGCTACACTCATCATGTCGCATTCAAGAGACCCT
>Ga0180437_10009500_pt1 | contig 12044 bp, 8 predicted proteins | sample SS_ome_4_FD_132410 | JGI IMG/M metagenome (GOLD analysis project Ga0180437, IMG submission 132410) | Hypersaline lake sediment archaeal communities from the Salton Sea, California, USA - SS_3_D_1 metaG | ecosystem: Environmental > Aquatic > Non-marine Saline and Alkaline > Hypersaline > Sediment... | reverse complement strand
TTGCCCCTTATTCTAGTTGTTTCTTTTGACTTTGCTGATTGCATTATACCTTATTTTAAAATCGATATTTGGGATCCAATAGAAGGAACGTGTAAAGAGTGTGTTGGCATCAGATCACCTATCAGTTCAGCGATGTTTAGTTCTGATGGCAATCGAATTATTGCAGCATCTTATGATGGTATAGCAAAGATTTGGGACTTGAACGGCAAATGCATTACAACGCTACAGTGTTCATTAGATGAGTCAGTTTTATTTAAGGGTGATAAATCTTCCCCTGATTTCGGTTGGCCTTGCTCTTCTTGCTTAGCGATGTTTAACTCTACGGGTAGTTTGGCGGTTACGACGTTTGGAGGTCGAATCGCAAAGATTTGGGACCTATTTGGGAATTGTATTGCAACTCTTAAAGGTCATACTAATGCCATTGCGTCAGTAGCATTTAATCCTAATGGTGATCTCGTTACTACCATCTCCAGAAATGGAACAGCAAAGATTTGGGACCTATTAGGAAATTGTATAACAACACTTAAAGGACTTAAAAATTTTCATTTAGAATTTAGTCCCAATGGAAATCTACTTCTTGCTCCATCTAAAGATGGAACGGTAAAAATTTGTAATGTTAGAAAGATTCGGAGTTTTTTTAGTGAAAGATTGTACTCGCTTACTATTCAATCTGCTTTGAATAAATATTTTGAATTCAAAAAGCTTTAAGTTGCGAAAATTTTAGGAATAGATAAATACTGTTGGTAATGTTAACTTTCCTTGTATTGTAAGGAAGTTTATGGAGAATTTCTGAGCTTTCAGGAAATATCTAAACTATCTTTTTTTAGGTTATGCATTGTTAAGCATGATTAATGATTAATAAGTTTACTCCTAGTAAGGTTCTGTGAGTAAAATTATTTTCATCTTATAAGCACCATCCGAATTCTTCAAGTTTGCATTGTCCAGGCTTTCTTCAGGTTAAATGGCGATCATGTCAAATGAGAAATTTATGGCAAGAGTTTGAAGAATCGTTAATGGTGAAAGTCAGTTTTAAAATATGATTATGGTTGCCATTCGTGCTGAGGGAAGTGGAGCAAAGCGATACGAACTTGAAGCATTCGACCGTGGCGGTAAATTTTGCTTACAGAACTTTAGTTAGCCATTTAAAATATCAGGTTCAACCTAATTTCCTACTAAGTATTAGTGGACACATCAGCCTATTTTTAGTATTATTTGTAATAAAACAGGTGTTTTAGGTTGTATTTTGTGGTCTTACCTTGAATCGGAAATTATTTGATTAGAACTATTTGAAGAGGGACGTTATGATTACTTCAAGGAATTTATTTAGTGTTGCATTATTTGTTAGCTTGTTTGCTTCTCTCGATCTTTTCTCAATGGAAGAAAAGAATACGGGGCTAATTGAAAAAGGTTTCTGCCCGCTGGAAAAAACAAAAAAAAATAAGGATATTGATAATAATTATATTTCTAAATATGCTTCGGTTCGTTTATATTCTCAACTATTGAAGGGATGTAAAGAGTTTAATTTTTATGCTAACTCTCAAGGAACTATATATGATGATCAGATTGAAAAGTTGGCGGCAGATGCATTAGGATTTGACTTTAAAGTTGATGAGCAAAAGCAACAAGTTGAATCAATATTGAAATTTTTAGAAAGAATTTTGCCTAAAAATCCCGAGCAAAAAGTAGATTTGCAAGCTGTTTCCCGAGAAGAATCTCAAACATTACTTCATTTGATGGAGTATTTTATGATTGAGCATGATGACAATAATCATAAGGTGATTAGTTCTTTGACTGGCAAAATCACTGATTTTTTGTTGGATCAGCTAAAAAAATATCAGAGTGGCAACAGTCTGCTACAAAAAATATTTTCAAAGCAAAAAGCGCCTATAGAAGAGTTTTTTCAATGTCATAAGACATTGTTAGATGATATATCAAAATACCCATATAGGGAATTAATCATAAAGCAAATTTTGAAAAAGACTGATCTAAAAGTAAGTTGCTTTTTAAAGGAGTCAAAAAAGTTTTGTGGGCATACCCAACCTATAAATTGTGTTAACTTTAGTCCGGATTCTACCACAATTGTTACCGCTTCCAATGATAAAACAGCAAAAATATGGGATATAGAGATGGGAGAATGCATAGCAACTTTTGATGATCGTGTTGGTCATACTGATGATGTTTTGTTTGCAGAATTCAGCCCTAAGGGCGACAGGCTTATTACTGCGTCCAGTGATTTATCAGTAAAAATTTGGAATTTAGAGGAAGAAAAATTAATTTTTACTTTCCGTGATTTTCCAGATTCTGTTAAGTTTGCCGTTATTGATAGCGGTAAAATTCTTGCTGTTTCAGGTTACAAGCTCTATTATTGTGAAATGGGCGTGAATGCATGTACGGAGCTTAAAGATTCAGATTTTTTTTACAAACCGATTGCATTTTGCGCATTTATTCCATCGAGCACTAAGGCTATTGTTACAGTTGGCAATAAAATAAGGATTTTTGACTTAAGTGTTAATTCGCATTGTGATGTGGCCCCTGAAGGCTCAAAGGATAAATCTCGTATTTGTAAAGCCGCATTGAATCGGGATTGTAAGAAGCTTATTACCGTGCATGGTGATAAGAGCTGCAAAATATGGGATTTAGAAAAATGGGAGATCATTCCTATAAACAATAAAGAGAAAAAATCCTGTAATGGTGACAGTAGTTCGGTGTCTTTTGGCCAGGATGATACAGTTTTTATGACCGCTTTTGGAAAGATTATTAAGATTACAGATATAAAGAAAGGGCTTGTCCTTTATAACTTAAAGAATACCAAGGATGTTTGCTCTGCTAAGTTTAGCCCTGACGGCAAGTTTATTGCTTTTGCTTCTGGTAATGAGGCAAAAATTTGGAAGCTTGATGAAATAGTTGGTATTGAAAAGAGGCTTACCAAATTATCTGTTGCGACTATTCTTTATGTGTATTATTTACTCAAAAGTGGAAAAGAAATACCGGATTTAGATGAACTCGAAAAAATGGACGTAAAGTTTGAAAAACAATAGGTTCAATAATGTTTTGAAACAAAGCAAAATAAACTTTAAATGCGAGGATTTATTGTGACTAAAATAAAGATAAAGTTTTCTTCTGTTGCATTTTGCATTTCATTATTTTCAAACATTGGTGCAATGGAAGAAAGTGTAGGAGTATGGGAAAAGATCGGAGAACGGGTAAGAGGGTGTCTTGACAATGAAGGTGCCGTGGGTAATGTTGTGCATTATCCTGGAAAGAAGTATCCAAAGCTTTTTTCATGTTCTAAGGTTATGCAAGGATTCTTAAGATGGGAAGAGAAGATTGATGGTAACTCATTGGATGAGCGTATTGAAGAGTCATTAGTAAAAGCATTGGCTGGTTATTCAAAAAAGGAATCGTTAGATAATTCATTAGTACCTTCTTTATTAAGGTTGCTTGAATTTTTCTTTAAAAACGCTGACCTTGATAAATCATTAGCGTATGAGCTCGGAGCTTATGGCTCCGGACTTCTAGCTCATGTTATGGTTTACTTTGATATTTATAGAGGCAATCAAGTGGTATGTTCAAGCTGCATACCAAAAACACTTTATTTGGAAGGATCAAGCAAGCCAATAAAAGAGTGGATTGATATGCTAGAAATTGCCTGTAATATTAATATTGAGTCTTGGTTTGTGGAGCTTATTGCCACTGAAATAGCAAAACAATTAATAAAGACAAAATACAAACCAGATGAGAGCATTTTAGATAAAATTACAGAAAAATCTAAATTGTTTATAAATAAAGCAATTATTAATTCTGATTCCAAATTGAGAGAGGCTATTTTAGAGAAATGCAAAAATGGGAATCTTCTAAACGTTAAAGTGGGAGCGGGCGAAATTGAATCAGCAAAATTTAGTTCTGTTGGGGAGAGTATTCTTGTTGTTTTTTCGAGCGATCCGTTTTTTTTAGAGGGATATAAAGACAAACGCGTTTTATCGAAGAATATAGCAAAATCCTTGCATTACAATCTTGAACCGATTTGTGAAGTTAAGAACAATGCTAAACTGAGGGATTGTAATAAGTTTAGTCCTGATGGTCGATATTTTTTTTCTGTTCGTGATAACGCAGAAATGAGACTTTTGGATACAAAGTCGAAAAAGACTGTTGCCCGTAGGCTTGACTCTTCTAATGAGATTAAGATGGCAAAATTTTCTCATGATAGCGAACTTATCTTAGTTGTCTATGGGAATGATTCTAGAGATACGGCGGAATTTCTGTGTCATGATTTAAAGCCGCTTCAGTTTACTCCAAGGTATAAATCTTTTCCGGGTCATGATATTGAGTTAGTGGCTATTAATCCTGTGCGGCCAACAGTTTTCGTTGTTTCTACGAATCATATTGCCTGTTGTAATAATGCAAACTACTTGGCCGTTATTTGGGATTTAGAAAAAGAAGACTATGAAGAAGGGGCCGTAGTAGAGTGTAAATTTCACGATGATTTTATTAATTCAGTGATGTTTAGCCCTAGTGGTGAACAGGCTGTTACTGCTTCTGATGATAAGACAGCAAAAATTTGGAATTTATCTGGAAAATGCGTTAGGGCTCTTGGTCATACTGGGCGTGTTAATTCCGCAGCGTTTAGTGCTAATGGCCAACTGGTTCTTACTGCGTCTGATGATAAGACAGCAAAAATTTGGAATTTATTTGGAGAGTGCGTTAAAACTCTTTGTCATCCTGCTAGGGTTGGTTTAGCGGTTTTTAGCCCTGACGGGGAGCTGATTCTCACTAAATCTGGGAAGGTAAGAGCTTTTGATTCAGCCGGTAGATGTATTACAACCCTTAATGGTTATGTTAGTAAAAGAGATTGTGATCAATTATTTAGTTTTGATAGCAGGCTAGTCCTTGTAGGATGCGGAAAAGGAAATATAAAGGTTTGTAATGTGAAAAAGATTTTGGATCATTTTGATTCTGAATTGAGCCGACTTAAAATTCAAGACGTTTTGGGCTTTACTCAAAACACTGAAAGTTTTCTCCAAAAGAAGTGATTTGAGTGACTGTTCCCCATTTAACTCCTAGTCAATTTTTTGAGGTAATGGAGAAGAGGCCATAAAGTCTCATAGGTATGGGACAAGCGCTTTACAATACTGCATTTTATTGTTATACTTGATCCATGCTAAAGATAAAAAGAATGGATCAAATTTGTAATTGTTTAAGGTGTTCTTATGTGTAAGTTTTTGACCTGTGCTATTTTTTTTGTAGCATTGCAAGCGACTATAGCTCAAGCAATGGTTGATGGTACTTTTGATGATGGTATTTCACATGCAACAATTGTGAAAGAAATAATTCCAGGAGCTACACATTATCATCTTATAAGGGGAGGAACCCCTTATGATCGTGGCCAAAGTCCTGTCACAGTGTATCAAAACCCAAGAGCCTTTTTTTATCAATATGATGCTAAGCAAAAAGAAAACATTTTTTTGGGTAAAGTTCCGGTGTTAAATTTAGATCCAAAAACTATACAAAAATTAGATGCATATATTGATCCTTCTGTTAAATTTCCTGTTTTAACAAAGGTGATAATTGTTCAATGTATTAAACGTGGTCGTTGGTTAAAATTTTATGATGAAAATGATAATGAAATTGATTCTTGTACGCACTATAAAGGTCCGCTTGATATAAAATCTGAAGAACATAATACAAGGCTTATAAAGCCTCATTACTTATTACAACATCTTCGGGTTGTTGAAGAAGTTAATCCAGTTTGGTGGAAAGCTTTGATTTGGCCTGGTTATAAAGAAACTCTAAAATATGATTAATTTGAGATTTGTTATACGATTAGCTTGTCTTTATGCTACAGCCCAAAAGGCGTGAGCGTTTTTAAATACTGCATTTTATTGCTATACTTATCTATACTAAGAATAAATGGATAGCGGATTTCACTGATGCAGGAAAGGGTTTAACGATGGGGTGTGGACGATACATATGTTTTATCATTACAATTTCTGTTTTTAGCAGTCTTATCAGTAAAGAATGGATCAACCCGGGCAAATGTGATGTTCGTACTATCTATTTTCAAGGAATTTTTGCATCTCAAGCGCAAATAGCAAAATATACCGGTGATTCAGGGTTTGTGGCTACAACCGGAGAGTATGTCAAATGTATAGATGCACCTGAGATAATGTATCAACCGTATGTTGGCAAAGAGCTCGATGAGGTTAATTTTAAACGATTGTATCATGAAGATAATAAAATTAGATGGATGATCTCTTCTCTGGGCAGACTTTGTTTCCCATCTTCTATAATCCAAGAAATTGTTTCGTTATCCAAAGCATGTAAATGGGGTATTATCACGGAGCCTCATTTGTCTATCGGCGATGAAACGGTCGGATCATTTTCAATTTGCTGGAAAAAATGTGATCTTGGCCAAAAAGGAGATGTTGCTGAACATAAGCAAAAATATGAAATGTGTCTCAATGATAACCCGAGAGCAGATCTCATTTTATACGGAGCTTCCCGTGGTGCTGCAACAACATTTAATGCAGTCGCACTCAATAAATATGATACAAGTAGACTAAAATTGGTTGTGTTGGAATCATGTTATGATTCAATCCCATTATTACTAAAAACTTGGTATCCTAAGGCTTTTTCACATTCTATGACCAACATAATGGCCCAGCACTTATTTTCCCTTTTTACGGGGTACCACATTAAAGGAGCTGCGCCAATCGATATGATTGACCTATTTCCTGAAGGGCTTCCCGTTGTTTTTGTAAGTTCGCGTGCAGATAAAACGATTCCTTTAGTTCGTGTTGAACATCTTGCCCACGAATTGGCGCAACGACAAAAAAATCCGGTTTATTTTTTAACATTAGAACATTCATCCCATCCGACCTATGCAATTCATAATGAAGAAGATAAACATTTTTATCTTCATTTTATGCATGCATTATATAAACAATTGAACCTTCCCTATATTCAAGAATATGCCGAGCTTGGTGAGAAGCAAAATCTGGTCGACCAATTTAGAATAAACTAAAGAAAACAATTTTTTTTTGATGATGTCAAGATTTGTGCTTTCATGCAGGATATGGTATTGGTAATCAAGGGAGCAACAGCGTCATTGTCGGCAATGCTGCAGGAAATAATGACACCGGCGATTACAACAATGCAGATGCGTTGAGTTTCTTTATGACCGGAACTGATTTTGCACAACCGGTGTATGAATATGATAATCTGATATTTACCTTGTAGCGGGAACCTCACTTTTTAAAATAGGGTGTTAAGGCTTTCCTGAATATTCCCCAAGGGCTCGATGTCCATTGATTGCTTTATATTCAATTAAAGAATAATAATTAAAGCTTTCTGCTGCTTTTGATTTTCTTTTTTTTGTAGGTAGAATACTGAGTGAGGTTGTATTCATGTTAACAATATAATGGGGGGATTTCCTATGATACGAAAAGGGATACCATTTCTTTTAACATTGCTCATATCTGCGATGCCGGCAGTGGGGCTGAATGAAAACGGACCAGAGGTTTTTTCAACCAAGCTTGAAGCATACGATCTTGTTGATCCAAATGATTCTTGCAGCCGTAAATGTTATCTTGAATGGGTGATTATAAACCAGCTTGATAATCAGCTACAGTTTTATGAAGATCTTACGAACGAACTTCGGCAGTATGAAAAGAAGGTACAGTCCGGTGTGGGACGTTGGTTTTCAGTAAAGCCTGCTTTGATTCTGAGCACTATAGGCTCTGCATTAGGTGTTCAAAAAGTCCTCGAATACCTTGAACAGCAGGGTTGTTTTGCTGACGCAGTAAATGATGTTGAGCATTCATTGTTAAAAGGGTACTGTGGCGTGCTTGCAGGGATAACCTTATTTGCAGCAGGATATGCAGTAGGTTCTACCGTGCTTAATTATTTGATATCAAATCCACTGAGCAGATGCAAAGTGATAAGAATGTTGTTTGCATTCAATCCACATGTTGCTACCAAATACTTAAAACAGCGGCTCCTGCAGACCAAGAGATATATTATCAATCTTTGTCGACAGCTTCCGCTTGAAACAGTAGACAAAAAAAGACATAACGCTTTTTCAGAAGTGAAAAAAGAATTGCTTATGGAAGTTGCGCAACAATTATTATAAAAATCTAACGGTGATCATACGTGAAAGAATGGCTAACAGAGATATGACGATCTTTATTAGTGAGTGTTAGAAAATTTTTGTTAGCCATATTTCACAGCGACGAACCGATATATCGCATATGCTAAAATGTTTATTCGCTTTATTAATTTGTTATTTGAAATTTGTGTAGTTGAACAATTTAACCACTTGATTTATTACTTTTTTGATCTAAAATTAAATAGTCATAAATGGCACTAAATGGAGCTAATAGGCTTATCTGGAGAATGTGAAGTTTCTTTAAAAAAAGCCGATAGATTTTCGTTGGTTATTACTTTATACTTTAAGGCAATAAAAAATGAGTTTAGTAAATGAATATAAAAACAACTATTTTATAAACACCCTTGTTGTCTAGGAGGATTTCTGTGAAAGGGAACACATTATTATGCAGTTTACTGTTACTCATTTCCGGTGCTGCATATAGCATGGATTATGATTTTGATACACCTGACGGGGTTTCTCCTGATGATATGGTTCTCGAATTGGTGAATAGTATAAAGGCGGGCTGGCGTAAGGTACGTGGCAGATGGCACAGAGGGCCAGAAGCTGAGCGAGAGGTCATAAGAGCCGCAATAGAAGAGGGCGTTGAGCTTGATCCTGAAGTAGTGGAAGAGATTAAAAAAGTTGTTCCGGAAGCTTCGGAACAGGAAATTATCGAAGCTGTTACTTCAACAGACAACGTTGGAATCGTTGAAGAAGTTGCAGCAACAGACAACATCGAAATAACTGAACCTGTTATGCCTACAGACAACGTTGAAATATCTGAACCTGTTACAGCACCAGACAATGTAGCTGTTGATGACATGCCAGTTGTGGAAGAACAAGCCCAAGAGGTTCAAGAAGCAGCACAGCAGTTGGTAAAAGAATCTCGTATGAGCGCTGCTTGGAATAAAGTGGCCGGTACATGTGCCAATGCAAAAGATAGAATTGCTGCTGCATGGCGCAACAAGCCAACCTGGAAAGGTGTTAAAAAGGCATGTACCTTTGACAATATAAAAAATGGCGTTCGCAATTTACCAACAACCATCAGGAACCATAAAGTTGCTACAGCAGTAATTGTCGGATTGCCAATTGCTACTTATATTGGATATAGATTGTGGAAGCGATACAAGGCGAGCCAGGAAGAGGTAAAAAATTAAGTTATGGAACGTAGTGTTGTAAGCGAATTGATGAGAAAATGGTGTTTGTTATTACCCTTTACTGTTAGGAGGCTAGCTATGAAAGGGAATGCATTATTATTGAGTATGTTGTTGCTGATGTCAGGTGCTGCATATTCAATGGAGGAAGTAGTTGATGGAGTAACTTCGGTGGATCCAGTTGTTGAACCAACTATCACTGAAGTTGTGGAGCCAGTTGTTGAACCAACTGTTGCTGAAGTTGTGGAGCCAGTTGTTGAACCAACTGTTGCTGAAGTTGTAGAAGCTCCTTCAGTAGTTGAAGAAGCTGCCGAAGTAGTTGCCGAGGCTCAAGAAGCCGTTGCTTCAAGACTAGATGCCATGAAGGCACGTTTAGGTGCAGCATGGGGCTGGGTTGGAAGCAAAACTGCTGCAGCAAAAGATAAAATTGCTGACGCATGGAGAAACAAACCAACTATCAGTGATATTAAGAGCAAGATTCCTACCTTGCAAGATATTAAAGCAGCATGTGCTTTGAGAAACATCAAAGAAAAAGCTCTTAATCTTCCAACCACTATCAATAATCATAAGCTGGCAACCGGCTTGATTATTAGCATTCCTGTTGCAACTTTCGTTGCATGGAAGTTGTGGAAACAATGTAAAGAATTGCAACAAAGGTCTAAAGCTCGCGAAAGAGTTTTATAAAGACTAAGCTATTCTTTATCAAGTAAGCATCGAAAAGGCACTGACTTATAGTCAGTGCCTTTTTGCTATATTATAGGGTTGTAGCATATAAAAAATTCAGTTTGAAAAGTATAAATTGCGCCTATGGCAGAGCGGGGCAGATATAAAATTTCATATTGAATTTGCCATGAATTTTAATATCAGTAAAATTATGTTTTTTGATATTATCCGTTGACGAAGTAGTTTTTTTTCGCTATTCTCATAGGTGAATCTAAAAGCTTCGATTTATTCTAACCGATTATCTTTATGAGCTTTTTAGTATGCATCAAAAATAAGCAGTTAGAATGTCATCAAGTTTTTAGAAGTGTGTTGTTCGTAGGATGTTTTTATTATTAATCATTCTTTTAAATGGAGGATGTTCATATGAAGAATATGAAACGCCTTAATAAGGTTCTTTTGTTGAGCCTTATCTCCTTACCAGCTTCACAAGTTTTTGGTATGGCTGATGATGCCAACAGATTGTTGGAGCCGAAAGCAACAGTAGAAGAATTGCAAGAAGTTGCAGAAAAAGTTGCTGATCAGGGTCAACAGCTGGAAGCTTTGAAGGATGCAGTAGAAAATCGCGCATCTGACATCAAAGACGTTGCTGAAGAAGTGGTAGAAGTAGTAACACAGCCGGAAGTACAAGAAGTTGTTGAAGCAGTTGCACAGCCAGTACAAGAAGCTGTTGAAACAGTTGCACAGCCAGTACAAGACGTTGTTGAAACAGTTGCTAAAAAAGTACAAGATGCTCCTTCAAAATGGAGCCGTGCATTGTCTTGGTTGCAAGATAAGGGTACTGCTATCAGTGATTTCTTTGTAAATCAACATCCAACAGCTTCTAAAAGAGCTCTTATTGGAGCTGGTGTTATAGCTGGTGGAACCTTGGCATACGTCGGTGGAAAGAAGCTTTATAATAGATATTGGAAGCCTGCAAAGAAAGAAGGTGGTCCAGAAGATCCAGCAAAAGAAAGTAGACTTTCTAAGGCTTGGCAAGGAATCAAAAGGGGTGCTTCAACGGCCGTAACTCCTGTTACATGGACCTGGGGTAGAGCTGTTAATCGTCCAAAAACATCCATAGCAACAATTGCAGGCCTTGGACTTGGAACTGCATATGCATTCAGCCCACGATTCCGAGCATTGGTTAATGACAATGGCTTACGTTTTGGTGGACTCTGCCGTAATAGCCTTTGGTCAAGAATGCAAGCTCGCCCATACAGCACAACAGCGGTAGTCGGTGTGCCAACTGCAGGTCTTTTGACTTACACAAAGGGTGTTCCTGCTGCGCAAGCTCGCTTGAAAGATCGTTCAGATCGTTTGGTTAAAGAAGAGCTCGAAGCAATTGCTAAAATTGATGAACTTGCAAATGCATTTATCGCAAATATTGCTAATGCAGCCAAAGATGAACAGGTAAGAATTGCCCGATGCCCAATAGATGCTATGCGCCCAGTTCTTAAGGCGTACAGCAATAAAGAATGGGCACGCAACATTACTGCAATGCTTGATAAAGTAGACATTCAGCTCCGAACTGGCAGCTTTTCATTGGCAACATTATATCCTGCATTTATGAAGTATGTTGCTGGTGCAGTAGCTCTTAAAGGTGAACAACAAATAAAAGCTCTGGAGGATATAGCTGCAACAGCAAGCGTTATGAAAGATGGCATGAAAACTATCAAAGCTCTATTGCCACAACCTGAAGCTCAGCAAGAAGAACCAACTGTTCGAGGACGAAGCAACTCTTGTGACTTCTAATCATAGTTGAGCATCAATGAAATCAAACTATCACTGATTACATAATGTTATGTAATTTGGGATAGCAAGAGATAGAGAGAGGGTGTATTCGGTTGAATGCGCCCTCTCTTTTTTATTGAATGTTTTGTTTCAAGAAGATGTGTGTTATTATTTTTTTGACTTGTTTACCTCTTATTTATTAAGACATTAAAACCACGTCCTTTGGATGTGGTAAGAGGCATTTGCTATGCATTTTAAAACTCATTGTTAATCTTTGATTGGTTGCTCCCAGCAACAATAATCAAAGGATA
>Ga0180437_10009499_pt1 | contig 12048 bp, 12 predicted proteins | sample SS_ome_4_FD_132410 | JGI IMG/M metagenome (GOLD analysis project Ga0180437, IMG submission 132410) | Hypersaline lake sediment archaeal communities from the Salton Sea, California, USA - SS_3_D_1 metaG | ecosystem: Environmental > Aquatic > Non-marine Saline and Alkaline > Hypersaline >... | reverse complement strand
GAAAATTGAGAAATGGTTAGTCTGTTCACAATGCTATGTAAAGGGTTTATCTAATTTTTCATATTTCTCATAAAATCTCATAAAACTCTGTGTTCTCTGTGGTTAAATTATGCAACAACGTCAATTATTTACCGGAAACGGTATAACTATCCGAATGAGACTCTAGTCCCATGCATCACGAGGGGGAAAATTTTTCATGGGAGGTGACATTTTTGCCTTATGAACCTATCCCATGGTTCCTTGGAAGATGCGATTTGCGGGTCCTGTCATAGAGATATTGGAGATGTGATGATTGCTGACATCGAAGGCAATCGTCAGAAGGTCTCCCGAACGGACTCGAACTTTAATGGGGCTAGGAAGATGCTTGACTATGGCTGCCGCTATGGCTGTGGCGGTGGCTCCTGTTCCACAGGCCCATGTTTCTGCTTCGACTCCACGTTCGTAAGTACGTAGATCAATGATGTTGTTGTCATTGATATGCGCGATGTTGGCATTGGTGCCATGGGGATAGAAGTCGTGATGGTGACGAATGGCGCTGCCGAGTTTGTTCATGTCGACGGTGGCGATATCGTTAACGAAGAGGATGGCATGAGGTACTCCGGTGTTGAGGGCATGAATCTCCAACTGTTGGTTGTTGAGAGTCAAAAGTTGGTGCCATCGTTGTTGATGGGGAGGCGGCATCGTTGCTGTGATGGTGGCATCATCATTTAATTGTAGCTGATGTACAAAGCTTTCTGTTTCTATGGTACAGATTATTGAGGCAAGCTCTTGATCATGGATGAAGGCCATCAAGCAACGAAGACCATTGCCACACATGGATGTTCTGCACCCGTCGGCATTGAAGACAACCATTTTGAAGTCCGCTGTCAATGATGTTTCAAGAAGGATGACCCCATCAGCGCCGATGCCCCAATGCCGATGACAGAGCCTTTCAATGTACTGACGATCATCGCTAGGGAAGACATCTTCTCTGTTATCGAAGATGATAAAATCGTTACCACATCCGGAGTACTTCCAAAAAGGAATTTCCATTTAGGCTTAAAGATCTTCAAAGCTTTTAACAATGCCATCGAGAAGGCCATAATCTTTGGCTTCCTCTGCTGTCATCCATGTGTCACGGTCGATGGCTTTGTCGATGACATCATAATCTTTGCCTGTGGCCTCAACGTATTTGTTAACTAGCAGTTTGCGGGTTTTTAGGATCTCTTTAGCTTGAATTTCAAGGTCTGTAGCTTCTCCTTTAATCACGCCATGGACCGCAGGTTGATGAATCATGATGCGTGCATGTGGCGTAGCAAAGCGGCGACCTTTACTGGCAGCGAGACTTAAGATAGATCCCATCGAAGCGGCAAGGCCCGTGACGACCGTTGTAACCGGAGAGGTAATCATTTTTATTTGATCCCAGATGGCGAAGCCGGAGTCTACAGAGCCTCCAGGACTATTGATCATCAAGATGATAGGTTTCCCTGTCTCGCATAATTCCAAGTACCATAGTTTACGGATGGTGTCATTGGCTAAAGAGTCATCAATGGAATCCGATACAAAGAGACGTCTTGTCTCCAAGAGGGTTTCACTGATTTTATCTTCTAAAGTTTGAACGACGATTTGTGGTTTTTCTCCCTTCGACATTGCTGTCTCCCAATTACATGTGTCAGTGATGTTTTTCTTTTCGTAGAATCCTCAACAACAGCCTTTTTTTCAAGTAGATTCGGTGATCATGGGAATTTCGGGATACAACGGATATTGTTGGAGTAAGGTCGCAATGCGATCGGATGCTTCATCGAGTACATTAGAGGGTGTAGTGCTTTTGGCTTTGCTAGGCTTCCCCGTTTTTTCATTGAAGGTGGCAGAGGTGTTTTCGAGAACTTCGATGATGATATCAGCGATTTCGTGCATCTCATCAATGCCCATTCCTAAGGTGGTGATGGCGGGAGTGCCGATGCGGAGACCTGAAGTGTACCAAGGTCCATTAATATCGAAAGGAATTGCATTGCGATTGACAGTGATTTTAGCTTTTCGAAGAGCATTTTCTCCTTGTCTGCCGGTTAAGCCCAGCGAGGAGACGTCTACGATGATGAGATGATTGTCGGTCCCTCCAGTGAGAACCGAAAGACCTCGAGATTGTAGGCGATTGGCTAGGGCTTGGGCATTCTCAACAATGCAATGGGCGTATTCTTTGAAAGCAGAGGTGTTGGCTTCTTGGAAGGCAACAGCTTTAGCAGCCATCATGTGAGGCAGAGGCCCTCCTAACACCAATGGACAGCCTTTATCGACAATGTCGGCGAACTCTTGGCTGCACAGTACAAAGCCACCACGAGGACCTCGTAGTGTTTTGTGCGATGTGGAGGTGATCATATGAGCGTAGGGGACAGGATCGTATTCTCCAGTAAAAACTTTGCCGGCAACCAAACCGGAGAAGTGTGCCATGTCGACGAGGAGAACAGCGCCGACGCTATCGGCGATGTCGCGCATGGTTGCGAAATTAAGTCGCCGCGGGTAGGCTGAATAACCTGCGAGGAGGATCGTTGGTTTCTCTTGCAGAACCTGACGACGTAGCACCTCATAATCGAGGAGTCCTGTTTGCGGATCGACATCATAGGCGACGGCTTGCATCATCTTTGATGAGAAATTATGACGGTATCCATGAGTTAGATGTCCACCGGAATTTAAGGACATGCCCATGACCTTCTGTTGACATAGGTGCTGACGAATTTGCTCGTATTCTTCGGGAGTCAGTTCGTCAATATTTTTTTTGCCGAGTTCTTCCACTGCGGGGCTTTGGATACGTTGAACAAGGATTGACCAGAACGCTAGAAGATTAGCATCGCTGCCAGAATGTGGTTGAACGTAAGCGTGATCGCAGCCGTAGATTTCCTTGAGTTGCTTAGCAGCTTCCTCTTCCACATCATCGACATTGTCACATCCAGCATAGAAGCGATGATGAATGTACCCCTCAGAATACTTGTCAGTAAGGAGATTGCCCATCGCTAGCTGTGTCGCTAAGGAACAAAAATTCTCTGAAGCGATGAGCTTGAGGTGCGATCGTTGGTCTTCGAGCTCTTGAACAATGCTTCTTGCTACTTCCGGAGAGCAACTCTCAAGATGATCGAGAGCCGCAAGATAGGCAATGGTAGCACTGCAGCGTTCTCCCTCAGGAGTCGTGCTGAAATAATGTTGAAGGTGCGTCATCGATAACCTCATTCGATTCTTTCTATGTAGAACATCAACCAATCTAGGAATGTGGGGAAAGCCATATTGTCCGCCCAATTTTGCCTTTTCTTAAAGGAAGAAATCGAACGTGTAAGTCCAGAATAATAGACGTTACCCATTTCGTTCTCGGGATACCATTCTCCCCAAAAACATTGATAACAATGCATTCCGAAAGATTCATAAAAGGGGATCAAAGACTTAGGATTAATGGCTTCACCATCCTCGGTGAGTAAAATCTCTCCCTCGGATAATAATCTTTGCAATGTTTCGTAAGCAGGGACTATCTCAGCAATTCTAAGAACCCCAGTGTCCATGTGTTTGTGAAAGCCATTATGAATCTGTAAAAAGGACAGATAGTCCCTTGGCATAATAAACTCTGCAAACCAGTTCTTCAGAGAAGAAAGCTCTTCTTCAGTTGCCGGAGGATGCCCACGGAAAAATCCACCGTCATTAGCACAGCTGTAAGCCATGTGGACTTCGAAGGGATCGTCAAATTTCTGCTGAGTCACAAAAATACCAATGTCATCGAGCTCTTCAAAGAAATGACTCAACGCTTCCCCAAGATTGGGCCTGAAAGGCAATTGCTTGAACCAAAATCCACTAATGAAATCAATGCGGTCCTTGGGCGTCAACTGCGCAACTTCAAACCATCCTTTAGGTAAAACAGGCAGAATAGCAGCAATTTGCTCCCAACCAACATCCGGACCTTCATGGAGAGCAATCACCTTGTGAAAATTTCCCCGCGGACCCCCATCAAATGACGATTGATAGTACTCTTTCAGATGGCGATCCATAGAGTTCCCCTCTCATTATTCATAGAATTCTTTTGCCTCAATCATCCATTTTCGTCGAGACAAAAAAATGCCACAATCTTATCTTTAAAGATGGTATTTTGTAACCAAGAAGGTTTTGAAGAAATTTCTAGACATTAAAGGTGGATTTTTATACAATTGTTTCTCTAAAGTTTAAGTATTTAGGGTGTTATGGGTTTTTCAGAATTTTACGTCATTGGCGCTGATTTTAAGGACTTTGACAGAGGGGATTTGAAGGACCGTCAATTAATGGCGGACATTGTCATTGTGGATAAAACTCATGGTGAGGGTCACAATCCTTTTCTGTATCAATTGAAGAAGCGTACTGTTGAGGACATGGAGTCTGGCGGGAAGTTTTATGAGGATTTTCTGTATCAGGAGGACCATCCTTTTGTTTTCATAGGAGAGGTGACTTCCATTGACAGAAAGAATAAGCTTATTCACTTGGCTGGGGGTTATGTTCTTTCTTACAAGTATCTTATTGTAGCTTGGGGTGTTTGCAATCATCATGGTCATGAGCCAAAGGTGGGTGGAGAAGAGTTTTCTCCAGCCTTGCATGCTCTCTTTGAGGCCTTAAAGATTCGTCGGCAGGGTGTGATCCCCTATGTTGTCAGCAAAAATTCCTCCGGGGAGGTGGCGAAAGTTTCTTACAATGACTGTTGTAATGTTCATCAAGACATTGAAGAGCTTGTGCGTTCTACCATGAAACGTTGGGATAATAAGCCTCCAGCGGCTTATATGGTTTGTGAAGAAAAGCGTTGCTTTGAAGTACAGGTTTAAGATTTCAACGAGGGGGAGTGGTCATGGATCAGGGATCTATCGGCAAAGCGGAGGTATTGAAACCCCAAAGGAATGCGTACCAGCTGCTTTCTAAAGCGAGCAAGGGTACTGATTTGGCGCAGATCGTTGCTAGGCGTAACGCTGACACGATTCGCTTTACGCATTTTATGTTAAGAGTGCGTCTTGCTAAGGATCTCGATGCCACTATTGGCAACGAGGTCGCACAGAATCCTGAGATAACCGATAAGTTTTTCATCGCCATTATTCTGGATGATTTTTCTACGGAGGTGGTGAAGAAAGAAGACTTCGAGTCCATTGTCGAGGACCTTCCTGAAGGTTCTGATAAACTGAAGGATCCTATAGGATATTTCCAAAGGAAAGATTTCCCTATTAAGACCCCTTCTGATTCTGCGTATCGTTCCCTTAAGGATAAGCTTGATCGATACTTCGAGCGTAATGCCGAGGTTATTCAATATTTGCGGGATCATCCTGAAACAGAGGTGGATCCTTCGCAGTTGTATCAGCCTCTAGCGTAGTGGGTGCTTTAGGAAATTTCTGGTGTCGTCATCCGGCTTTGCTCATAGCAATGGCCCTTTTACTGGGGTTGCTGATGGCGTTTTCTGGGTGTTGTTTGCCGTTAATTCCAGGAGCGTTGATATTGTTGTCTCTCTTGGTTGAAGGTCGGCGCAAAGCCTGTCTGTCCGCGGTAGTGATTGCCGTATTGGCATTTTTCATAGGCAGAACCCACTATCACTTTCCCGAAGTAGGAGCGAAAGGTATCAGAGGACGAGCTTCTATTACGGTGACTACATTGAGGGAAGGGGAGCACTACGGTAGCCACTATTGGTTGTATCATGGAAGGATCAAGTCTTTTGTTCCTGAAGGATGGGTGTCGAGAAGTATCGCCAGCAATGTGCCATACACGTTACGGATTCTTAAGGGAAGGCAACGATTCTTGGGTGACAAGGACTATGTCATTGATGCAACCTTGAAGCGGACACGGCGGGGAGGTTATTTTCTTGCTGTGGATAGGAAGTCCACTTGGGAATCTGTATCGGGCACGTGGAGTCTGGCGGAGATGCGCTACTGCTTTAAAAAACGTTTTGCTGATGCCGTATCACAGGCTTTTAGTAATCAGAGGGTGGCAGGGTTTCTAATAGGTTTATCGACGGGTGATTTTGTCGATAAACTGGTGTCGTTGGAGTTTGGTCGCTTCGGCCTTCAGCATATTATGGCAATTTCTGGCTTTCACTTTGCCATCATTGCTGCAATCTTCAGCTTTGGCTTGCGGTTTATATTACGACGGAATAGTGCAGCTGTCGTCCTTGGTGTCTTACTGAGCGGGTATTTTTTCTTCTTGGGATGTGGTTCTTCGATTATGCGAGCATACATGATGGCTTTGATCGTCTTGTTAGGCCAAGTGATAGAACGACGCCCTTCGGCCATCAATTCTCTGGGTGTGGCGATGATTGTGGTATTAGCTTGCGATCCTCTTGGATGCAGAACGATTGCTTTCCAATTCAGCTTTTCAGTAACGGCAGCGATCCTAATGCTTTATCCTGGAGTTTCTCTTGCTTTGGAAAAATTGTTACAAAAGCATCACCTCAACCAAATGATACACATGAGCCTCATTAATCAACATCTGTATACGGTCCTTGTATCTTTGCGGCAAGTGCTGGCCTTGACGTTGGCGGTTCATCTTGTTGCTGTTCCCTTGGTGCTTTATCACTTTCATAAGTTTGCCTGGATGGGATTGTTATACAATCTTTTCTTTCCTTTTCTAGTGAGCATTTCCATGGTGTTGTTGATTGTGGGTTTGCTAGCGCAGGTAGCGGTGCCTGCCATCGGGAGTGTTATTCATTACTTCAACGAATGGTACACAGATTTTCTTCTTGGTGTGGTCTTCAATATGCCAGTGTCTTTGGACTTTTCCTGGAGAGTGCATGCAGTGCCTATCGGAGGACTTGTGTTGTATTTATGCTTCGTTTTTTCTTTGGGCATCATCTGCCATGTCATGGTTGATCGAAGAAAGTTGTTCCAACGAGAATTTGTGTTTCTGTAATACCAATTCTTGAATTGAAATGTGTATAGCTTCGAAATTCTGAAAAACGTAAAATTTATTTAGAGAGGGCTAATTTTTTATGTCATTAAAGGTTCCTTTTCAGGTTTTTGTAAATGCTAAGCAAGCTTGTCAAGCGGCAACAGAGAGAATTTCTCAAATAGTTATTCATTCGAAAAAGAAAAGTCCCACTGTTTTAGGACTTGCTACAGGTGCTTCTCAGGTTGAATTATATCATGAACTCGTTCGTCGTTATCGTGAGGAGGGGTTGGATCTTAGTCAGGTGATAACGTTTAATCTTGATGAATTTTGGCCCTTGGAATCAAACAGCTCCTTTTCCTACCAACACTGGATGAATATTCATTTTTTTGATCACGTAAATATTCCTAGAAAAAACATTCACATGCTTTGTGGAATGGTTTCAAAGCAAGAAGTTATTAAACACTGCGAAGAGTATGAAAGTGCAATCAGACGCTTTGGGGGAATAGATCTACAATTCTTAGGTATTGGAAGAACAGGACATGTGGCATTTAATGAGCCCGGTTCTTTTTTGAAGAGCAGAACAAGGCTTGTTTCGTTACATGAGATAACGCGTAAAGATTTAATTCCTTACTTTTTAGATATTGAGAATCTTCCTCGTAAGGCGTTAACAATGGGAATTCAAACAATATTGGAAGCTAAGGAGATCATTCTTTTCGCCTTTGGAGCAAAAAAAGCCGACATTGTTCATCGTGCGCTAGAAGGGGAAATATCAGAGGCTGTGCCTGCAAGTTTTTTACAAAAGCACCCTCGAATGACCGCATATTTTGATCAATCAATAGCAAAAATTCTAGGACTTCTTTAAAAATGAAAGACCAAAGACAAGAAAACAAAGCTAATTTCATCAACAAAAAATGTGCAGTTATTGTCGCTCATCCTGATGATGAGACATTGTGGGCAGGAGGATTAATGCTTATGAATAGTGATAACGATTGGACAGTCGTTTCTTGTTGTCGAAAATCTGATCCTGATCGTAATCCGAAGTTCTATAAAGCTCTTGCTCAATATCAGGCCCGCGGTTACATGGGAGATCTTAATGATAGTTCCGATCAGCAAGCCTTGAACGTCGTTGATGTTGAAGATTGTATTGCATCATTACTTCCGGATGCCAGCTATGACTTGATTTTTACTCACAACATTCAAGGAGAATATACTCATCATAGAAGACATGAAGAAGTGTCTCAAGCTGTGGTTAATCTGCTAACGACTTTTAAACTTCATACCACAGAATTATGGATGTTTGCTTATGACGATAATAAAGGGAATTCTTATCCAAAGGCTATTCTTAGGGCCGATTTGGTGATTCCATTGACTAAAGATCTTTGGAAGAAAAAACAAATGATTATCACAGAGATCTATGGCTTTCAAAAAAACAGTTGGGAAGAAAAAACACTTCCGAAGACAGAATCATTTTGGTGTTTTGACTTGGAGGACGGACAATGAAAATGAGGTTTAAAAGGCAATGAAAGTGTTAGTGCTTTTTGATTATCCTTCGTGTACAGGAGGATTGGCTACGCAAGGTGCGCTTCTTTATCGAGGTTTACAGGAACTTGGTGTGGAAGTTTTTCCTGCAAATTTTGAATCAGCACAAGAAAAAGAATGGTATTATCGCTGGTTTAAGCCCGATGTTGTCGTTGGAGTTGGATATTGGGGGCATACTTCTCATCTTGTTTTACATGCTCAGAGTTGTGGAGTACTGCCGGTTCCTTGGTTGGTTGCTGATGGTTATGTCGCAAATTATCGTGAAATTTTAGAAGATCTTCCATTGATTCTGGTGACCTCTAATTGGGTGAAAGAGTTGTATATCCGTGATGGTCTTTCAGGCAAAAATATTGAAGTGTTACCTGTTGGTTGCGATACAGATACGTTTATTCCTCGGGAAAGAACGGATCCAAAGGTAACAGCTGTTAGAGAGTCTTTAGGAGTTGATGATGACCAGCTAATGATCCTTACCGCAGGGGGAGATGCTTCATCAAAAGGAGCGCAAGAAGTGATGCAAGCGCTTGCAATCAACAAAACTAAGGCCCCGGCGTGGAAATACATTTGCAAAGTATGGCCTCAGTCAAGAACGGAAATACAGAATTTGATTGATCTTCAGTGTGCGACACAGTTAGGGATTGAAAAAAATGTCGTTTATGCTACGAGTGTGATTTCTCGTAACCTCATGCCTTATTTACTTGCTGCATGTGATATTTATGCAGCACCTTCACGTCTCGAAGGCTTTGGTATGATCCAGGTAGAAGCGAATGCTTGTGGAAAGCCAGTCGTAGGAATTCATGCTATGGGAATGCTTGACACAATGATTCACGGAGAAACCGCGTTTCTAGCAGAAGTGGCTCAAGAGATTTGGCTTCGAGAAGCTTATCTTGGTGAAGAGTCGGGATATAAGGATAAGCAAAAAATCACTTTTCCAAACCCTCGTATCGTAGACTATCGAGCTAGTGTTCCCGATATTGCCAATTATTTAATGGATCTGATGACAGATGGGAAGTTAAGAGAAAAAATGGGGCAAGCAGGCAGGAAACGGGTGATGGAATTATTTGATTATCGTGTAGTTGCACAGAATTTTTTGGATCTTGTTGAACGGAGGTTGGAAATTTCTTAATGAATGAGGACGAATACAAATTAATCACAGAAGCAAAGCAAAGGGCATTGGATGTTCTTGTCAATACTGCGGAAGGTCCGTTCAACAAACTTCCTCGTACGGCGATGTGGGGATATCCGGAACCTTACACCCGTGATCTTATGATTAATTTGTTTGGTGTTCTTGTATCAAACAATCGTAAGCTCATTGCTACCTATGGAAGGGTCTTAAAAATGCTTGCCCGGCATCAATCTTCCTTGGGCCATATTCCTTCGTTGGTCCACGATCCTGAAAACCGAGGAGCTAGCGATTGCACACCTCTCTTTTTGGTAGGAACGGGATTATATCGTAAAGTCACGGGAGACCTTGACTTTTTGGCCTCATCTGTAAATAAAGCGATGACCTGGATGCAGTATCAGAGTCCTTGTGATCGAAGAATCGTCGCTCAGCTTCCAACCAGCGATTGGAGAGATGAACAATGGGTGTTAGGATATAGCCTTTATGTCAATACTCTTGTCTATCTTTATTTGAAATTATTTGAACAGTTCGATGAAGCCAAGCAATTAAAAAATGAAATGGAACTTTTCCATATCAAAGCTTTAAATAAAAGAGATTATTCAAGTTTTGTTACAGATAAAAGACCTTATTATTCTTTGTGGGTTTATAAGATCTATAAAAATGAACGGTGTGATTTACTTGGGAATAGTTTGGCAATTTTATCGGGATTAGCTTCAAAAACACGTGCGAGGTCCATTATTACATGGGTGGAGCAGGAGTGTCAATTGATGCGGGAGCGGAATGAATTGGGAGTGGATCTTCCTCCGAATTTTTTCCCGGCGATTCAACCAGGAGATCCGGATTGGTACCCTCGGTATAAAGAATATAATTCTCCGGGACGTTATCATAATGGTGGTATTTGGCCCTTTGTATGTGGATTTTATGTTGCTGCTTTGGTGGCAGCTGGGAAGTATCGGTTAGCCCAAGAAAAACTCTTTGCTTTGGCCAAGCTTGTTAAGTCGGCCAAAAAAGAAGATGTTGAGTTTGGCTTCAATGAGTGGTTGGATCCTCGTTCAGGAGAGCCAATGGGGCAGGATTGGCAAGGTTGGTCTGCTGCGACATTTCTTTATGCTGCAGAGTGTGTAGAACAAAGAAAGACTATTTTTTTTGATACAAACTGTGAATGAAGAATTGATTTCGTAAATGCAAGCAGGTGTTAATGGTATACTTTAGGTTGACGGAATATCTGTATTTTTACTAAAAATAACCTTTCTTTTTAGTGGCGATTGTAGCTCAGTTGGTTAGAGCGTCGGATTGTGGTTCCGGATGTCGCGGGTTCGAATCCCGTCAATCGCCCATTTTCTTAAAGGTCATGTTTTGTCGACGTTAGAAATCATCGTTTTAGGGCTTATTCAGGGGGTTGCAGAGTTTTTCCCTCTAAGTTCCAGTGGCCATCTTAAGCTAGGACATATGTTATTTGGTGATGGATTGCCTGTGGACTATCTGATTTTCGGGATCGTTCTGCATTTTGGAACATTACTGGCGATGATTGTGGGTTTGTTTGCAAAGATTAAGGCATTGTTTCAGGATAATCGCGTTACGTTGTTACAAATCATGATAGCGACTTTGCCGTTGCTTTTGGTCGTATTATTCTTGGGTGCCATAAAGACGGTGATGAATAGTGGAATCTGTCTTGGATTGTGCTTTATGGTGACGGGGGGATTGTTATTTATTGGCGAGAAGATGGGATCTTCAGTGATAAGAAAGCCGAAGTTTTGGAGAGACTCTTTCGTGATTGGAATTTTTCAGGCGATGAGTGTGCTTCCCGGGCTTTCGCGCTTGGGAGCAACAGTATCGACGGCACGTTGTCTAGGTTGGTCTCGGAGGGAAGCAGTGGTGTTCTCACTGCTCTTGTCACTGCCTGCGATCATCGGTGCGATGATAGTGGAGTTATGTAGCGTATTGCGGAGTCCTTCGCTGCAGGAACCTTCAATAGCGCTGTATCAGTACTTGATTGGTTTTATGATTGCTTTTGGTGTGGGGAGTGTGGCGTTAAGAGGCGTTCTTAAATTCATAGAAAAGAGAAATTTTATAGGTTTTGGATGGTATTGCTTGTTACTAGGTGCTATTGTACTATTATGGGCAAGTATGTTCAATTGATGTCTAGAGCTTCTAATGGGGAAAAAGAAGAAACAAAAAAAGACGCAGCCGGAGAAAAAGCGATGGCATGCCACTGCTGCGGGGTTCGAAGGCTTCTTTCTGCTTGTCGCTTCCATATTACTCACTCTTAGCCTATGGAGTTTTTCTTCTGTCGTCCGCTCCAGCAATTGGTTAGGATTGGTAGGATATACACTAGGTTGGATTCTTCATTACACCTTTGGCTTCGGCAGTTATTTGCTAGTGATGTGTTTGGTGTGGGTCGGTGTTCATCTTATATTGGGAAGGGCCATCGTCCGCAAGACTGCTAAATTTGTGTATGCGTGTTGTCTTTTGGTGTCTTGTGGAGTGCTTCTTACGCTTCTTGAGGACAATGTGACCGCTGTCAAACAGTGGGCAGCATCGTCGAT
>Ga0180437_10009495_pt1 | contig 12050 bp, 6 predicted proteins | sample SS_ome_4_FD_132410 | JGI IMG/M metagenome (GOLD analysis project Ga0180437, IMG submission 132410) | Hypersaline lake sediment archaeal communities from the Salton Sea, California, USA - SS_3_D_1 metaG | ecosystem: Environmental > Aquatic > Non-marine Saline and Alkaline > Hypersaline > Sediment... | reverse complement strand
TCGCCGTCTCTGTGATGGGCCTGAGCGATCGGGTCAATGCGGGCGGGCTCCGTGCGATCGTCTACCCCGATTACGGCATGGTCGGCGAGAAAGTCGCCCTGATCGCCGTGCCGACCGGCGACTTCCTGGACGTAGTGCAACAAGTCGAGCGGGAGTGCGGCCTGCCGTCGCCGCGGCTGGGCGGCCATTGGGCCAAGCGCTCACCCGACGTCCGCCGCGGCTATCTCTTCACCGACCTGACGGAGGCCAACGCAGACGAGACGATCCGCTACGCGAAGCTCGGCGAGTTCGGCTGCGTGATGACCTACAGCGGCACGTGGTCCACGTCGCTCGGCTCGTACCCGATCAATCTCAAGAACTTCCCCGACGGCGAGGCGAGTCTCAAGCGGACGATCGACAAGTGCCACGCGGCGGGGCTGAAGGTCGGCATGCACATGCTCACCAGCTTTGTCCACAAGCACGACCCGCTGGTCCGACCCAAGCCCGACCGGCGGCTCCTCAAGGACGCCGCGGCGGTGCTGGCGGCCGACGTCGACGCGGCCGCGACGGTGATCCCCTCCGCCGCGCCGCTCGACGAGTTCCCCAGCGAGGCCGCCTACTACGGCGCCGCCCGGCAGGGGTTCGACGTCGTGATCGACGACGAGATCATTCATTACCGCGGATTAGTGTCAGGCGCTGAGGGGCCCAACGCCGGCCCGCCGCGGCTGGTCGAATGCATCCGCGGCTACGCAGGCACCACGCCCGCCGCGCACAAGGCCGGTGCGAAGATCGAGCACCTCGCCCAGCGCTACGGCTGCTACCTCGTCGACCTCCGCTCCAGCCTCAAGGACGAGCTGTCCGAGCGGATTGCCGGATTGATCAACCGCTGCGGCTTCGACATGATCTACTTCGACGGCGGCGAGTGCAATTCGGCCAACGGCCCGGCCTGGTACTGGGTCAGCCGGCAGCAGATGAGCGTCTACGAGCGGGTCGAGCGCGAGCTGCTCGTGCAAGGCTCCGGCGGCACGCCCTGGACGTGGCACATCTTCGCTCGCGGCGCCTGCGACGACTTTGCGGCGATCGCCCCCAAAGAGTACCTCGACTATCACAAGATCGCCGACTCGTGGGAGCACTACACGCGGAGCTTCATGCCGGCCGAGCTGGGATGGTGGGGCTTTCTGGACGACACACCCGACCATCCGGCCACCAGCCCTGACGAGGCCGAGCTTTACGCCGTCCGAATGCTGGCCCTGGACAGCCCGGTGTCGCTGGAGACGAACCTTGCGGCGCTTAAGAAGAACGGCCGCACGGAGGAGCTCTTGGAGCTGTTGGGCTGCTACGAGCGACTGCGGCTGAGCGGCGCGGTTTCCCCTGAAGTCCGCCGGCAGCTCCGCCAGTGCGAGTGGCACTTGAGGCTCGTCGACGGAAAGGCGGTCTTCCAGCCCGTCCGCTACGAAAAGCACCGAGTCGCCGTGCCGGGCGAGGTGGCGGTGACGAACCCACTGGCCGCGCAGCCGCTCAAGTTCCGCCTCCAGGCGGCCCCCACCCTGGCCGACGTCGGCGACCCGGCCAACGTCGTCCTCCTGCGATCGGACCCGCCCGTCGCGCTGAAGCTCCCCGAACCGCAAGCGGCCATGCCCGGGGCGATGGCCGGCCGGGTCGATTTCGGCCGGCCGGAAGGCGAGCAGGCGAGCGTGTTCCTCGTCGGGCCCGAAACCCGCATGGCGGCCGGCAAGCTCGATTTGACGCGGCATCGGGCGCTGGTGGTGAAGCTTCGCGTGGCTGCTCTGCCGCCGAAAGCCGACCAGCCGCCGGCGGTGCTCAACGTCCAGTTGGAGGCCGGTGCTGAGACCTATCGCGATCATTACATCGATCTCGACTTCGCCGGCGAGAAGACCGTCATTCTCCCCGGGCCGACGCCCGAGCGGATGCTGCCGGAATTCCGCCCCGCCATGGCCAATTACCGCTTCAAGGCGGCCGGCTATCATTTTAACTACGGGCAGATCGTGGCCTTGAACTTCCGCTGGATGCGGCTTGGCGGCGATCGGCCGGTCCGCTGCGAAGTCTCGCTGGTCGAAGCGCTGGCCGGATCGGAAACGACAATCGCTGATCCGGTGATCGCCGCCGGCGGCTCGCGGCTGGCGATTCCCGCCGAGCTGAACACCGGCGACTATGCCGAATACTGGGCCGACGGGCGGCTGCGGGTGTTCGACCGCAACGGCGTGCTTTTGAAATCCATCGAGCCGGCCGGCGAGCCCCCGCTTTTGCCGGCCGGGAGCAGCAGGCTCCGTCTGGACGGCACGACCTGCGGACCGGCAAGCCTGACCCTCATCACGCTCGGCGACCCGCTCGTTAGCACCGGCCGGAGAATAACTTGCCTGTTCCCCCCCGGCCTTGTGCCGGGGGAAGGTGGTTTGGGGACTACTGCGCCTAGTTTCCAAATCCCTTTTCCCCCGGCACAAGGCCGGGGGGAAATGCGAAATCGGAGCGTTATTCTTCGGCCGGTCCTTAGCCAAATCGGGAAGTGACTCATCAGCGGTACTATGGAAACTGAGCAAGCCCCGCGCGACGTGCTTCGCATCGCCGTCACCGGCTCTTCGGGCCTCGTCGGCAGGCGGCTGACGCCGTATCTTGAGTCCCGCGGCCACCGTGTCGTCCGCGTGGTGCGGGAAAAGGTGACAGGCACCTTTTGCCTCAAAGGCCCTTTGGATGCTTCGCACAAAAGGTGCCTGTCACCTTTTCCCGGCCTGGAGGGCGTCGACGCGGTCGTTCATTTGGCGGGCGAGAACATCTTCGGCCGCTGGACCGCGTCGAAAAAAGAGCGGATCCTCCAGAGCCGCCGGCAAGGCACCGAGCTGATCTCCCGCACGATCGCCCGGCTCGACCACCGCCCCCACGTGCTCGTCTCCGCTTCGGCCGTCGGCTATTACGGCGACTCGGGCGAGCGGCCGGTCGATGAATCGGACGGGCCTGGAAAGGGCTTTCTGGCCGAGGTCTGCCAGGCTTGGGAAGAAGCGACCCGGCCGGCGGCCGAGGCAGACATCCGCACCGTGCGGCTCCGCATCGGGCTGGTGCTGTCGGCCGACGGCGGGGCTTTGAAGATGATGCTCACTCCCTTCCGGCTCGGCCTCGGCGGGCGGATCGGCTCGGGCGGGCAGTACATGAGCTGGATCCACGTCGACGATCTCGTCCGCGCGATCGAGCAGGCGATTCTCGACGACGCCCTCACCGGGCCGGTCAACGCCGTCGCCCCCAATCCCGTCACCAATCGCCAGTTCACCAAGACCCTCGGCGGCCTGCTGCGGCGGCCGACGGTCTTTGCCGTCCCTTCCTTCGCCGCAAAGCTGGCCTTCGGCGAGATGGCCGAAGAGACCCTCTTGTCGGGCCAGCGCGTGGAGCCCAAGAAGCTCCAGGAGCGGGGGTTTCAGTTCGAGTACCCCGAGCTGGAAGATGCCCTGCGGCGGGAGATCGGCTGAGCCGGCACGCGACCCGCCTGGTGGTTCATCTCACTTCGATTGACTGGTGCCACGGTTGGCTTGTCCAACCGTGCTCGGGCACTGCTGGGCAAGCCAACCGTGGCACCCCAAAAAAGCAATCTCGCTGAGACAAATCCCTAGCTTGGCGGCCGGCGGCGAAACTGTCCGCTGCTTACGGCTCGTGGAAGTCCGGCCCCGAGGTCACCTCGCGGACGTAGCCGGCGCGAATGACGAAATCGCCGAACCGCTCGCCCGCTTGGCGCTCGTTGGCATACCGCTGGAAGATCGGCCCGAGCGCGGCGAGGATCTCCTCTTCGCCGATGTTCTCGCGATAGAGCTTGCCCAGCCGCCGGCCGGCAAACTCACCGCCGAGGTAGACGTTGTACTTGCCGATCGCCTTGCCGACGAAGGCGATCTCGGCCAGATAGGGGCGGGAGCAGCCGTTGGGGCAACCCGACATCCGCACGACGATCTCGTCCTCCGACAAGCCGGCCTCGCCCAGGAGCCCTTCCAGCTTTGTGATCAACTGCGGCAGGTACCGCTCCGACTCGGCCATCGCCAGGCCGCAGGTGGGAAACGCCACGCAAGCCATTGCACCGAGGCGAAGCGGCGAGATGCGGCTGCCGTCCTCGAGGTGATACTCTCGCACCAGCGCCTCAATCTCGGCTTTCTTTTCCGCCGCGACGTTGCCGATGATCAGGTTCTGGTTGGGCGTCATGCGGAAGTCGCCCTCGTGCCGCTCGGCGATGTTTCGCAGGCCGGTCAAGAGCGGGTAGCCGTCGAAGTCGCGGATGCGGCCGTTCTCGATGAACAGCGTCAGGTGCCACTTGCCGCCAGTGCCCTTGGTCCAGCCGTAGCGGTCTCCGTTGTGCTCGAAATGGTAAGGCCGGGGCTCGTCCAGCGGCCAGCCCAGCCGGGCGGAGAGTTCTTCCTTGAACCACTCGACGCCGCGGTCGTGGATGGTGTACTTCAGCCGGGCGTGCTTGCGGTTGGTGCGGTCGCCGAAGTCTCGCTCGACGAGCACCACCTTCTCGGCCACCTCGACGGCCTGCTCGGGGCGGCAGAAGCCGATCACCGAGGCGAGGTTCGGCCAGGTGTCGGTTTCGCCGTGGGTCATGCCCATGCCGCCGCCGACCGAGACGTTGAAGCCCGCCAGCCGGCCTTCTTCCACGACGGCGATGAAACCCAGATCGTGGGCCAATACGTCGACGTCGTTCGACGGCGGCACGGCCACGGCAATCTTGAATTTCCGCGGCATGTAGGTGGGACCGTAGATCGGCTCTTCGTCGGGCCGGCTGTCGGCCACCTTTTCGTCGCCCAGCCAGATCTCGTGGTAGGCCGTGGTGCCGGGCAGCAGGTGCTCGCCGATCCGCGCGGCGTACTGGTAGACCTCTTCGTGCACCTCGGACTGGTAAGGGTTGGGGTTGCACATCACGTTGCGATTGACGTCGCCGCAGGCGGCGATCGTGGTCAAGAGGGCCTCGTTGATCTCGCGGATCGTGTGGCGAAGCTTCCACTTCAGCACGCCGTGAAGCTGGAACGTCTGCCGCGTCGTCAGCCGCAGCGAGCTGTTGGCGTAGACGCGGGCGATGCGGTCGAGCTCGAGCCATTGCTGGGGAGTGACGATGCCCCCGGTCGCCCGCACGCGAATCATGAACTCGTAGGCCGGCTCCAGCTTCTGCCCCGCCCGCTCGTTCCGCAGGTCGCGGTCGTCCTGCTGGTAGGTGCCGTGGAACTTCAACAGTTGGGCATCGTCTTCCGCCACCGCGGCGGTGAGCCGGTCGGCCAGCGACTCGTTGATCGTGCCCCGCAGGTAGCGGCTGGCGGCCTTGAGCCGCTCGACCGGCGAGAGTTCTTGCTGAGGTTCGGGTGTTGCGTCCGGTTCGGCCATGGCATGTCTTCCCGTGGAGCGGTCGGATTCCTCGCTGCGCGGCGGCCGTTGGCAGTGCCGGCTTCGGTCGGCCTCTTCCGCCCGAAGGCGAGACCACGAACTCGCGGCCGCCGCCGTGGAGAAAGAGCCTTTTTGCCGACGGGCGGGTCTGCCGTCAATATCAATAGACGTCGCGCTGGTAGCGGCCCTGCTGCTGGAGGTCGGCCAGGTAGGCGCGAGCCGCGTCGCGATTCAGGCTCCCCTCTTGGTGAACGATTGTCTCCAGCGCCGCGTGCACGTCGGGGGCCATCCGCTTCTCGTCGCCGCAGACATAGAAATATGCCCCCTCGCGCAGCCAGGAGAACAGCTCGCGGGCGTGCTCCAACATGCGGTGCTGGATGTAGACCTTCCGGTCGGTGTCGCGGGAGAAAGCGACGTCCATGCGCGTGAGCACGCCTTCTTTGAGCCACCGCTGCCAGTCGGTCTGGTAGAGAAAATCGTCGCGGAAGCGGCGGTCGCCGAAGAAGAGCCACGCCTTGCCGCCGGCGGCTGTCTCCTCCCGCTCTTCGAGGAACCCGCGGAAAGGCGCCACTCCCGTGCCGGGGCCGACCATGATGATCGGCGTGGAGGGATCGGCGGGGAGGCGGAAGTTGGGGTTCTCGTTCACATAGACCGGCAGCTTGTCGTCCGGACGGAGCCGTTCGGCGCAGTAGAGCGAGCAGACGCCACCCCGCCGACGGTTGTGCGCCTCGTAGCGGACGGCGGCGATCGTCAGGTGGACCTCGTCGGGATTGGCGGTGAAACTGCTGGCGATCGAGTAAAGCCGCGGAGGCAACCGCCGCAAGACGCCGACAAAATCCTTCGCCGGCACCCCGGAGAGCGAGAAGTCGCGGACCAGATCCAAGAGGTCCCGGCCGTCGAGATAAGCCTTCAGTTTGGGCTCATTCTCCGGCCCAACCAACTTCGCCAAACCGTCTTGCGAGAACCGGGCCGCCTGCTGCAAGAGCGGCTTGGTCAGCACGGTGATCTCGTAGTCTTTCAAGAGCGCTTCCCGCAACGGCCGCTCCTGCTTGCCGGCCGGCACCAGCTCGTCGTCCTTCCAGCCCATCTCGCCAATCAGCTCGTCGACCAGCTTGGGATCGTTCTGCGGGCAAATCCCCAGGGAATCGCCCGGCCGGAACTCGAAGCCCGAGCCTTCGATCGACAGCTCCAGGTGCCTGGTTTCCTTGTCAGAGCCGCGGCCGTTGAGGTTGAGGTTTTCGAGCACTTCGGCCGGGAACGGGCGGGCGCGGGAGTAGGCGGTCGCGGCGGCCGCGGCGGCGCCGCCGGCAAGCGGGCGAATCATGCTCGCCGACGCGGCGGACACACCGGCCTCTTCCGCCTGACGGCAGAGCGCGGCCACGACGCCCTCCATCCAGGCCTCGGCAGGCTCGTCGTAAACGACGTCGCAATCGGTCCGCGGGTGAAGCCGCGTTGCACCCAGCTCTTCCAGCCGCGCGTCGAAGTCCTTGCCCGTCTGGCAAAACTTCTCGTAACTCAGGTCGCCCAACGCCAGCACCGAGAATTGCAGCCCTTCGAGTTTCGGTGCCCGCTTGCTGAGCAGAAACTGGTGGAATTGCCGGGCCTTGTCGGGCGGGTCGCCTTCGCCGTGCGTGCTCGCCACGATCAAGAGGCGTTTTTCCTTCTTGAGGTGGCGGGGTTGGTACTGGCTCGTGCAGGAAAGCGTCGCCTGGAAGCCCCGCTGGCCGAGCCGCCGGGACAGCTCGGCGGCAAGCCGGGCGGCGTTGCCCGTTTGAGAGCCGAACAGCACGGTCACCTCCAACCCCGTCGCCGTCCCAGCCGCCCCTGCGGTCGGTGCTGCGGCGGCCGGGGCGGCTTCGGCGAGCGGCGAGCCGGCGCCGTTGTGCCCTCGCGCGGCGGTCAGGTAGCCGCACAACCAGACCATCTGGTCCGCCGAGAGCGTGGAAAAAAGCCGGTTGAGCAGCTCGGCCTGCTGCAGGTCAAAGGGGCTGTTGCTGACTTCGATCGCCATGAGAAATCCGCGCTAAGTCTTTACGAATCAAAAACTTGGAATTTCTACGCTCGACCCGCCGGGGTTCGGGAAACCTCGGGCCGGCGCCGATTGGCCACACCCGACACACGGGTTCAACGGCGGCGGCCCTAACACCTCTTCGTCTATATATCAGTACATCTATAATCGTAATGATTATCCAACGAATCTTACCGCGTGGCCAGGTGTCCGTCAAGGGAAATCCGGCGGCGGACTGCCGATAAGACACTTGCCGGCCAGACCACTTGGGACAGGCGGCCGGCCGGGGGCTCTCGTCTCCACCTGGCGGCGGCGTGAAAATATTGCGCGCACGGCGGCTGCGTGGATGAGGTTGATTGCTTGGCCTGGATCAAATACAAAATCCTGGAGTGCGCCCGCCGCGGTGGGCGATAACACCGCCTGAAAACCGGAATGATTTGTTGTCGAAGGAGGCAAGCATGAAACTTCGCCCTGTCGGGACGCTGGCCGTGGTGGTCTCGGTACTTCTTGCCGCCGCCTCGGCGCGGGGAAACACCGCCGAGCAGGCATTTGCCAGTGGTGAAGCCTTGCTGGCAAAGGCCGACTTCCAGGGGGCCTTGCAGGCCTTTGCCACCGCCGCCCGCGCCGATCGCGCCAACCAGCAGTACCTTCAGCACTTCGCGATGGTCCAGCAGGTGATTGCGATGCGGAGCAGTCTCCTGGCCGAGAAGAACCCGGAGCGCTGGGAGTACACCGCCCGAGGGCTCCATTCCTTCTACATCGGCCAGGGGTTGTACGAGGAGGCGCTGGCGCTGGACGAACAGATGCACTCCAGGCTGAACACGACGACTTCCGCCACCTTGCTGGCGGAGACGCAATTGGCGATGAATCTGAACGCCGAGGCCGCCCAGACGCTTTCCACCCTCGACTTGAACAAGCAGACGGCGGCCACTCGCGCGCTGGCAGGGCTGGCACTGGCGCGGCAGGGCAAGTTGGACGACGCTCGCCAGGTAGCCGGGGCGATTCAACTCGCCTCGGATGCGAGTCCCGGTGAATTGTACAGCGCGGCGCGGCTGCAGGCGGCGGTGGGCAACCAGGAAGGGGCCCTGCAATTGCTCACCATCTGTTTCGAGTCGCTGGCCCCCAGTCGCCTCGAAGCCCTCAAGGACCACGCCCGGCAGAGCCCCGACTTCGTTTCGCTCGCTTCCACGGAAGCCTTTGCCCAGGTGTTGAAGACGGAGTCGAAGGTGGCCGAGTCGAAGTGCAGCGGGGGCAGCCGATGCGCCGGTTGCCCGATGCGCGGCAGTTGCCCTTCGAGCCAGGGCCATTGAGCAACGGGCGTCGGATCCCCGCACCTTGGGCGGCGGCATGAAGAGAACCAGGCGGCTCGTCCAGCTCGGCTTTCTGGCATTGACGCTCGTGGGCGTCTTCGTGGTCGGGGGCAACTGCGAACGGTGGTGCCCGTTCGGCGGCGTGGAGGCGCTTGCCACCTACGTGGCCGAGGGGGACATGCTCTGCTCGCTGGGTACGGCCAACTTTTTCATCCTCGGCGGACTCTTGTTGGCAACCGTGCTGGTCCGCCGCGCATTCTGTAGCTACATCTGCCCGATCGGCGCACTATCCGAGTGGCTCAATGGGCTGGGACGCAGGCTGCGGCTTCCCTTGCTGCGAATTCCCGCGCGGCCCGACCGCGCGCTGGCACTGCTGAAGTACGCCGTGCTGGCGGCGATTCTCTGGCTGACATGGGAGACGGGCGAGCTGGTGTTTCGCGGGTTCGATCCCTGTTACGCCCTGATCAGCCGACATGGGACCGACATCACCGCATGGGCGTACGTTGCGTCGGCGGCGGTGGCGCTGGTGTCGCTGGTGGTCGTTTTGCCGTTTTGCCGCTGGGTTTGCCCGCTGGCGGCGGTGCTCAACCCGTTTTCCAGGTTCGGCGTCGGGCGGGTGAATCGCGACGACGGCGCCTGCCGGAATTGCGGGCTATGCGCGAAGCATTGCCCGACGCAGATTCCCGTCGATCAGTTGCGGCAGGTGACGGCCGCGCGCTGCACGTCGTGCTTGAACTGCCTCGACGCCTGCCCCCACGCGCAGTCACACGCCATCTCTTGGGGGCCGTTCGGCTGGAAGTGGTCACAGGCGACGGTGGTCGCCGTCTTGTTGACGTGCGCGTCGGCAGCAGTGGCGGCCTCGTACGCGTTCCCGTTGCCGTCGTTCGTCAAGACCCAGGGCAGCCGGCCCCCGCAGACGGCCGAAGCGAAGCTTGAGATCGAGGGGGTCACCTGCCGCGGACGGGCCAACCTGCTCTGGTACTTCCTGGAACGAGACGACTTGTGCCGGGTGCCGGGCTACTTCAGGGTCGAAGCCTGGCCGGGGCCCGGCTCCGCCGAGGTCCACGTGCTTTACGACCCGGCGGCCACCAGCGAGGAGGCGATCTGCCGGGCGATCACCCAGCCGTATTACGACGTGCTCGCCGACTTCTGGAGGATGTCGCCGTTTCGAGTCGAAGGCTATGATCCGCTCGGGCTCGGGCCGGAGGACGCAGCGGTCTTGCCGTAGCGGCCGGCGCCAAGAAACACCGGCGGCCGCAAGCAACGCCTGCGGCCGCCGGGCAAGCAACCCACTTCCCATGTTCTCTTCTGTCAGCTCGCTTGAGCCTGGAAGACCAGCGACTCAAGGAACCGCTTCGCTTCGACGTACTCCGTCGGCCTCGCCTGCCGCACGATTTTTTCAAGCTCCGTCTGCATCGCGTCGGCCACGCCGAGCAGTTGATGGTGCTGGTTGGCGGCGAGCGACCCATCGGCGGCAAGCTGGGCGAACAGCCTCTCCAGCTCCGCCCGATAACCGGCAAACTGGGCCGACTGCAACAGCACAGGCCAATTGATCTCGCCGCTCTGGATGTCCAGCTCGGCCGGGCTTAGCTGCTTGGGTTTGGCGGTGACTGCGAAGCGGGTGGCGTCCTCGGTGGTAACGTGCGGCTTGCGGACCGAGTCGCGATATTGCTGGTTGGTTTCCTTGTTGCTGTAGTAGTACTCCAACTGACGCTGCCGCGTCTCCGTCTCCATCGCTCGGACCTGGGCCATTGCCAAGTTGTAGTGGGCCTGGGCCTGGATGACGGTGGCTTGCCCCCGGGCGTAGCTTTCCCCCACTGTGGCGGCCCTCCCCCGCCAACCCCAACCGGGGTGGAAACCGTAGGCCGGGTAGGCGGGCGAGACGCTATACAGCACTGCCGCCCGACGCGCGACTCGGGCGGGAGCCACTTGCTGGGCGCAGGCGGTGCTGACGATGCCCAGGGCGACCAGCACGGCGGCGACCATGGTAAGGCGGGCGTTCATTGTGACGCTCCTTGTGGGAAGTGGGTTGCATCGGGTGGGTAATTCGCTTTGCATTGTCGTTTCTTTGTGTCCTTTCACCCTCATCTACCCGAATCCCACCCCAATCCTGCGCAAGAACCAAAAAAAACCTCGATATCCACTCCCCAGGGGGGCATCTTAGGGGGGAACTCCGGGCCTCTCCGCCGATCCTTCCCCGGACTATTCGGGCAGCAGCCGGGATTATTTGTCCGCCGGGCGTAAAGCCTTGCTGTCGAATCGCTTGCACTTCGATGCGGCGGCCGTTGCAGGCCAGCCAATCTGGGGGGGATTTGTCGGTTATTCCTAAGATTCCGGCACGACTGTGCCGATCTACGCAGAAGAGGGCTCGGCTCCCTCTTACGCGGACCGCGCGCCCTGCGCCTGCCGGCAGCCAGAAGGGCATTAGAAGGGCAGATAGAAGAGAAAACGTGCAGTCGGGGGGTGACCGGTGGCGCAAAGAAAACGGCATAGCGGCGAGGTGTTGCTGGCGGCGGCCTGCCTCGTGGCCCTGGTCGCCGGAGGGTGTCGCTGCGTGCCACTGGGGCGTTGCACTTGCGGCCACGCTGCAAGGGGATGTGCTGCCGCACACTGCGGCGGAGCCATGGTTGGCGGAGGGGCTGCGGCGGCGGTGGGCTACTACTACAACCATCCCCGCTTCCACCCCGTGCCCACGCAGCCGGTCTTCCTTCCTCGCCCTGACTTCTACGCGGCGCACGGGGGTGGATGGCTGCCGGATCGAGAGGTGTTGCCGATGCCCTCCCAGGTTCCAACCCCCGCCCCGCCTCCCGCGCCGGAAGTGATGCCGATTCCTCAAGGAGGTACAAGACTCGAGGCAAACTCGCTCAGGCCGTACCGCAGCGCCCCGCTTTCAGTCTCGTCAAGCTGGGTGTTTCGACCGACGGCGGCTGAACCGCAGGAACCGGCCATAAGGCCGGAAACGCGCTTGGGGTCGAAAGCAAAGGGAGACCGGCGATGAAGTCACCCGTGAGCTGCAAAGGCCCGGCGAAAGCTTCCGATCCCCTATTCCCCCAGGACACCGGGCCCTTTGGGGGTTTGGGTAGTCTGTTCCACCCCCAGCCTCCCAGGTCAAGCCTTTCTTGCAGCCGGACCGATCTATCATGGGTGTTCGGCACAACACCTACAGACGGAAGACTCCTGTGGCGGCCGGGCTCGCGCGGCGCCTGCGAATCCTCACCACCTGTTTCGACATAGCCGTCATGCCCGACCAAAACTCCCGCCTGCCGCTGCTCCGCCGAGTGGTCGTCGCCGGCTGCCTGTTGCTACTCATGGGCAGGTCGCTTTTCTGCTGTTCCGCGGTCGGATCCGAGCTTCGGAACACGCCCATCGTCAAGGCCGTACAGCAG
>Ga0180437_10009493_pt1 | contig 12050 bp, 20 predicted proteins | sample SS_ome_4_FD_132410 | JGI IMG/M metagenome (GOLD analysis project Ga0180437, IMG submission 132410) | Hypersaline lake sediment archaeal communities from the Salton Sea, California, USA - SS_3_D_1 metaG | ecosystem: Environmental > Aquatic > Non-marine Saline and Alkaline > Hypersaline >... | reverse complement strand
GGTAGGTCCAATGTCTGAGCGCATACTCTCCTGGTATTTATCCGGGTGGCTCTCTACAATCTCTTCAACATACACCTGTTGCAGTGATTTTCCCCTATCTGAGCTAACCTTCTGGTCGAAACCACCGATAATCAGGTCACATGATCCTATGTACCACTTACCCTCAGATTTAGATTGCCTTATTAGGCCTTTGGGTGCGGTTTTAGATATCTCTCGGATCTTCGGCGCTATGATCTCTTTGGTCTGTTTAATCGTTGGGCCAACAACAAGCACGCTTTTCTCGTGAAATCTCAAGCAGTCCTCAATCGCAAGTAAGGTTCCCAGGAAAGTCTTACCGAACTGGCGAGCGCAGAGGATGACAACCATTGCAGCTGTGGGTGGAAGGTTCTTGATCGCGTGGTATATAGCCATTTGCTGAGGCCACAGCAACCAGCTAATTACTCCCTTTCGCCATAGTGCATGGTACACCTTCTCAGTCGATCGATCCATGCACAGCCCTGTTAGCTTTGGCCCAAAGATCCTCTAGATTCTCTGGCGTCACGTCGAGATTTCTTTCAGGTTCCTCTATTGTTTCCTGTGGTTTTTTCTTAGGCGCACAGTATTTCAGCAATTCAAACCATATCGATATTCTATCCTTAGGGCTCGAAATTGAGGCCATTTCCTGCATGATTTGATCAACCGGATTAACTCCATACCGATCTAATTCCTCAAGCACACTGATCTCATTGAGGTTAGCTGCTCTGAATCTTTTAATAGGCTCAGGGAGCTCGCGTGAACTCATTGGTTCCCTTCTGTGATCTTCTTATACAAAGGATCTCCCAGCGCCCAAACAACTCTAAATGTCGTTGGATCTTTTAAGAAATCATCGGCGAGAATCGTATGACTACCCATGAAAAACTTAGGATCCGGGAGGGTTTTAGGTGCAACTTGATTGTGCAAATACCAGCCTAGCTCGTGACAGTAGTATCTTTTGATTGGTTCAAATTCATATTCAATATGAAAATCCATATCGTATTCCGAGCCAGCCACAGCCTCTGCTATTTTCACTAACTCAAACCATTCATGGCTATTTTCTATAGCCGTATTTTCCAAAAGGACAATGTGGCTTTTGTCTTTTAGCCAATCCTCTAATGGGATAATCCTAACTTTAGGCCATACCGCCTCGACCACTCGCCCATGCCCAATGTAAACCGAGGAATGCTTATAGACTCCACTATTAAAGACATTCGTGAGATACAGGTCTGAGCGAGATAATATTAGTTGGCCCGGACTGAGAATCTTACCCAACTGCTCTAAGTGGACTCTCTTATCTAAGCGTGGAGCGGGTAATCGAATCTTACGAATACCTAGTAATACGGGCTCCATTAAATCTAATATAAATCGTCTAATCATTTATATAATCTCATAACAATCATAAATTTTTGTTTAGAAGCTATAGTTGGGCTCTGTATACTAAATTCCAACACGTTTGTACCCATTCCCCCGTTGTAATCCAAACGTTTGGTTGTCTCACCGTAAACATCTAATACGTCGTAGTAACGGAGGTTGACCCCCCTCACCATTGGAAGCGAGCCACCCATATTCGCTGGAATATCAGGGACAGCCGTAACAAACACCCTCAAGTCATCATTTATAAGCGATAGCCTAGACATGTGTCCGCCTATCAGTTCGTAATCAAAGGTCGGTGAAAACCTGAATCTTGTCTCCACGCAACTAGCATCTGCTGCAACCTGGGTAGTCAACTCCACGCCAGCAGCGTCATAAACCTTAAAGTTTATTATCTCACCAACGGTGTTACCATCCTTGTCCTTCTCATAAAGAGAAGCTATTACACAGGTTTCAAATTCAAAGGCTTTCATGTTGTATGTCCAGCCTTTGGGAGCAAACTTCTGCCGGAATAACGGCGTGCCCTGATCATCTACTTGCGTACCAACATTTGCAGGTATCTGAATGTTGTTGTTAGCATTGCTCTGGTAATTCGTTTCATAATCTGTTTGGTCTGCGTCTTCGTTGGGATCATTCTTATCTATCTCAACAACACCAACAAATGACCCATCGGAAATCTCGAGGGTATACCTATCCCCGTGGTCCAGCTCTTGAATCGGAATACTCTTCTGATCAACCATGGACTTCATTTGAGCCCACGTCATTCGAGTTTGACCGAGAGCTATGTCAGAATAGAGAACCAGAAATAAGGCGAATAACTTTAACACTAGGGAACCTCCCACAATTTGAAACTAACCAAGTGACCCTGGAGCGAGTCCAGCTCATCTCTAACCGTTGCCCGTATGAAATCCCCAGTTGTTTGTTTCAGAGAAATTGCTGGAGAAAACCGCTGGCAGCCGTAAAAGATATCGTTATTATCTAACCAACCTGAGCTTGTGCCCGGTGCAAATACTGTTTCAAATGTTGAATTTATCCCGAAATTATTTAGCAAATTAGAGAAGGTGTAGGTAGATCCATTCGCCTTAATTTCTATAATAGTTCCATTCGTCAATCCATTGGCTATCGCGCCGTAGTCCTCACCACCCATGGTTCCTGAATCAATCACAAGCATGCAAAGGTAATCTAGGTACTGAATACCCACAGCATCGTAAGAATAAACAACAGGGGTAATCGATCCGTCCACATTCATCTGTATCTCACCTAGATTGTTCTCTAAGAAAAACACTCGGTGAATTGTATCAATGGGAGGGGTTGCCTGTGGCGTAACTTTCAAGCGATCGGCAACATTACCTATCACTGTGCCATCGGTTCCACCCTCAATGGTTGTGGTAGTGGCCAGCCGATTACGGGATACTAAAGAAACCACGTCGACATAAAGTGACTCTAGCATGTCGGTTAGCTTAACCGCACTCACAGGCAATATATTCTGCCCGATCGCTTTGTCGAGAATCCAAATACCTGCCAAAAGTGCGGTGACAGCTAAAAACTTATCAAACTTCTTCATGCAAACTTTCTAAAGCCTCTTCAATAATGATTAAAGTGCGCCTGTTCGGGTTCAACATATGAGATTGTATTGCTTCTATTACTGCGCACATCTTACCCGCTAATTCACCCGAAATCAAAACAATCTCGTTTTCGTTGTCCTGTAAATCATCGTAGTACTCGATCGCCTCTTCGTTCCACATATCTGCCTCCATAAAAAAAACCCGCCTTTGTGAAGGGCGGGTTGAGCGCTGTAATGTACAGTTAAGATTTGTGATTCAGATCGGATACTATGAGCATGCCTAATCTAAATAGATTTTATTGCATCCTCACCTCTCTTTCTGCCAACTGCTTAAATCGATCCTTCTTTCCTGAGTTCCTCGAGTATTTCAGCTCTTAGCTCAGCCCTCATTTCCTCTTTTAACTGTATTTCCATTTTTATTCGCTCTTTTTCTGCTGCTACTTGATCTTTTTTCTGCTGCTCCCGCTCCAGCGCTTCTTGTTTCAGCTGTTCTTTTTTTCGTTCAGCTGAAAGCCTTTCACGCTCCTTCTTTTTGTCATGATGTGCCTGCCATTCAGGTGTACCACGCCAAAAGGTAGGATACTTTTTAAGCAAGTAATCCTCTTTAGGAAAAACAAACTCTTTCCCTAGAGAAGCGGGTGTTAATTCATGCTTAACCATGAATTCTTTCTTAACTTTCTTAGTGACAAAGAGGCCCTCTGGACCTCTTATAGGCTCACTTTTCCCGTTTAAAATAGGTTCTTCGACAATTTTTATCTCAGGATATTCTACAACAGTGATCCCAGATTTAAAATTGGGGCGGTCGAATACTAACATTTAAAACTCCTAGATTTCTTTTGCAGTCAAAGTTCCTCGAAGGTCGGAGTTGACTCCAAAGTTATTTTTAGCTCTCAAGCGTATTTCTTGAACTCCAGAGGCCCCTGAGGTCCATTCGTTGCACTCCAGGGTTAACTCATTGAAGAAATCGCCGGGACCAACATCGATATATCCTAATATAGTTTCGGTATCCGACACACCAACATCATCTACACCAACCACTTCAAATGTTGCGTGACGAGTACATGAACCAGCGGCCATGACTCGGTACTTCTTACTGTTTTGCCCGGTGATAGTACAGACATCGACGTTAGTAGCAGAACCAGTTACTTCGGCCGCATCTTGCAAACAAGCGAATCCACCCTCAATTATCTCTAATGCACCTGAAGCATTCGTGCGCAAGTAAATTAAGTTGTTGCTGTCATCTTTGGCCACTAGCGCTGGGCTAGCATTCTTAGCTGCGGCCGCGTCACCTTCTAAAACTTTGTGAAGCGGGAGGCCAGCACCTGTTGCAGAATCTTCTAATGTTGCGAAACTTTCTCTTACGTTTGCCATAGTCAAAACCCCTTAGTATTTATGGAACATCACCAACCACTAAATAACCGCGTATATCTCCGCCCGTTTGAACCCAGGAAGCAGTAACAAAAACTACTTCTATTGTGTCTGCCGCCAAGATTTGCCGGGGCGCTTGCAAATCTGTTTGAGCTTTGTGCTTTGATGCGCTTGTGTGATCTGAGTCGATTATAGCACCGTTTAATTTCAATTGTAACTCCCCTGAGATCTTTGCCGAAACCTTTGCATACACGATATTTCGAACCGTTGGGAGAGCCAGGCCAGATACTGTAATCAACGTGTAAGTTGTGCCTGGGGCGGATGTAGCAGACCCTGTAAACCATGAGGGATCGCCAGGAACTCCAGTGATTGGAATTGGTATCTCTGTCTGTGCATCAACCGATACGGGAGGATTAGGAATAGTTATTGTATCTCTAGCCATCAGTTCCCCCGTCCATCAAATGTTACAATCGATGTACCAGCAGAGTTGCTGTTGGCCGTAAATCTTAACCTCACATAGTTGTTCTGGAGTTGGACGACGTTCCATATTTGGGAATCCGCAGCAGTGTCCAGCAAAATTTGGTTTTTGTCAGCATCCAGAATATTCCAGTCAGTAATATTGTTACTCGCCTCGATTACCATTTGGGAATCCGCAGCATTCAAGCCGGTCCATGTAGCCTGAATCGAAACCACTTCTAGGCCTCGAGTTTCAAATGGAGGTGTTACAGCATCCGCTGTGAGGCTCAGTAAGCTTGATGCATCTTTTAAGTTTACTGCCATAGTCCGCCTTTGCCTCCATGCTTCTTCATAGCGTTAAAGCGCAGTTCCATATCGTGAACCTTGTCGCCAACGCTTTGAAGTGACTCAACCTGGCTATTGTGGAGCTTGTTCAAGGCCTCAATCTTCTCGCGTATTGACCTCCGCTCAAGAACCAAATCCTTATTGAGTTGTGCCATGTGGATCTTTTGCTGATAGAGAATGAATCCCAAACCTACCAAGGTGCCTACCATAAATGCCATAATGCTGGTTGATATAACCACGACGACGAAAATGCTCATTTTATCCTCACTTTTTTGGTTACTTTACGCCAATTGTGCAAAAAAACAATTCTATAGTTGGACGCAAAACCAGCCGTTTTTTGGGGTTTTGACCGGCGCTCCGTCGGTATCAAAAAAATTTGCGAATTATAAGGTATTACAAAATATAAATCAAACGCGTCAAAATGACGGTATTTTTGATTAATAAATAAGCAATTGTTTTCATATGGCACACACGTGCGGTGTTTTTGTTATGTTAACGGGCAATGGCAGTGCCTATAATTTAAGCAAACGTCCCAAAAAGTCCCTAAAAAAGTCCTCTGTTTTTTGTACATTCCCGCAGTGCTGTGTATATCTTGCAGCTGCTTTCAATTGCGCACCAGTTGCTTCAAGCTTTCGCTAGTCTAATTGTATAAATATCGGGCAATCGTACTGGACGCGCGCGTTAACGGAAAAAATGGCCCAACCTCCCTCGTTAACGCTTGCAGCACAGCTTTTACAGCGTTTGCGGACGCAACGGACGCAAGTTTTTTGCATGTCCTTATATTAACTATATTTGTGTATATATTTTTTTTATGTCTTTTTATTTTTTATACATATGTATGATTATATTTTATACAGAAATGTAAAAGTTTTGTCATAATATCACTTTTCGCGTATATAAAAATTCTCACTATCATATAAAATGTAAGAGTTTACGTCCTCACCTCTTCTTTTCTTTCTATACCAATGGTTTGCGCTATTTTCACTCCGTTAACACTTACGTCCTCTATGTTTTATACAAAACGGCTAAATACACGCTATAACATAGCTTATAACAACCGACGGTCTAAAAATACGGACGTTTTTATGGACGTTTTTAGGGTCCAAACGGACGCGCGAGGACACTATTTTACGTCCAAAGCACCAAAAACAGGGTTTTTTGCATATTTGTAGTACTTTACCGCTTGCAATTACATCTATTTACATTATTATCTAAATATTATATAATAATAAGTTTTACCTAAATTTATGGAACCGCACTATGAGTGATCTTTTAAAAGTATGTGGACTGTGGAAGAATGAGGCAAAAGGGACGTTGCAAGGTGGCCTTGGGCCAGCCGTAAAGCTCGTTATATTGCCAAATAAGTATAAAAATAGCAAGAGCCAACCTGATTATAACTTGTTCATCACCAAAGCTGATATTAAATCTAAAAAAAACAATGAGTACGAAATTGCTAAAGCTAAAAAGAGCACCCACAAAGATGATCTACTTGATCTCTCTAGCCAGCTCCCGGATATCCCCTTTTAACTGATTCAACTCATACACAATTTCTTGTAATGTACTCAAAATCGAAAACTGCAACAGAGTGCGCATATCGACATCTCTGAGGTTCTTACCCTCAGTCTGTTGGAGTCTGGCTGCTACTTGCGATTCTAGGGCTTCTAATACAGAATTTTCCAGGCTCATTGTATCTCCTTTGGTTGGGGGCAGGTGTCATTGCGGAGTTCGTTGCATATGAGGAAGGAGTATTTTGGATGGCTGTTAAGAGTCCCACCCCCGTGGTGAATTATAACACAATTTGCCCGGCCTGCTATCGTCGCTTTCTAGACACCCGCCGTGAGCTAGGCTGGATAGATTTAGAAAAGTGCCCGCCGTGCTTCGATTTTAAGAAGAGACAACAGGAACGAGCAGAAACGTATCGACAGAAAGCATTAGAAAAACTGAGGTCTCGGCGTGACCAGGAACGCGCGGAAAAGCGTAAACGAGTAAAAGAAAAATCCCGATCCACTTAGAGCAAATCGGGAAATCCATGTGACTCAAGATCTAGGAGAAGAAGGTCTATTATACAAAATTTATACCTCTAGGTAAAATCGTGTAAAAATCTGTTTCAATCCTTTTCCTGACGTGCGCGTGACCGCACACGTATCTTTTACATTCAAATTTATCTAGCACACGCCTAATGCTTTGCTCTTGCTCGGCATCCAACGTGAATTTTTTAAACTTCCTACCATGGTCGAACAGGGGTAAAACCGCACGTTTTAGGAATCCTGCACCTGGCTCGTTTCTTTCCATGTAAGCCATGGCTTTTGATTCTCCCCAAAGTTCCCAGTGGCCATGGGTATATAGAGTTTTTGTTTTTGAATCTACGTAGTACTTGTTTCCTGTTCGTAGTTCATGATTCCCCGTCAGATACCTCTTGCCAAAGGCATAGATTAGAAGCTCTATAGCCTGTTCAGCCGCTTCGATTTCCTTTTTTTTACAGTTCTGTAGATCAATAATATCACCGGCTAGAATTACATCGGATCTTCTTCCGTATGCAAGCGCGAGATCTGTCACAGAGCTATAGCAGGAGTGGGTACTAAACATGTGTAAATCATTTATTACTATCATCGTCGCTTCCTATTTTCTTCATCCGGTCCTCTTCCACCTCCATTAGATATTGAATAGCTTGCATTCGCTCGAGCCCCTTCAAATCGTTTATATAGTCTCTCCAAACTGGCTCGCCGAGTTCCCCAAAATTACAATGCCTTATTTTACCGCACTCTGTTGGCAACCAGCCTTTGTAATGTTTTTGAATACGCTCGTCGGCGTAGACAGCAACAGCTAATTTATTGGGGCTCATTTTCAAAAACGGCTCCATTTGAAGAGAGTCAGCGAAATACATAACACCAACCTCAAGGTCGTTTGCTTTTATAACTAGTGTAAAAACCTTGCCTAGGTCTTCTTGTCTCATAAGTGATATCTCCTTTCCTCTGCCTTACGTTGTCTTAAACCTACAAATACTTTCATTTTTCTTGTTACACCTTTCACTTCAGTCTTCAACTCTCGCCTAGTGCATTTAACATCGGGAAACTCTTTCAACAGAACATCAATAACTCTCCGTTGTTCTGCTTGCCCAAAGAATTGGCCCTCTTGCATTAGGTGCTTCATTCTTTCATTGGTGATCATGGCCTTAGGATCTTCAATTACATAAGCGCTTATCCAATCATGGATGTTGTCATCCCAATCATGCATTAAGTCTACAAGTGCGGTTTGGTCACAATCGATTCTACCCTCAATCTTTGACCACGCAGCCATGCAGTAACCGGCTATAGCTGGAAGCTCACGGACTATGCACGCTCTCGCTTCATGCTCAGGGAGTCGACGCTGAGGGTCAATGGACTCTAAGTACACCGGGATGATTCTCTCACTCAATGAAGTGTCATTGGGTATGCGGGGCGGTTCATTGGAGCTGCAAAAAAACAGTGTGTTTATATCGGCATCAAATGAATCGACGCCCTTACGTTCAATAGATTGTTGACTGTCGCCGGTCACATCCTTAAAAGAGCTAGAGCGTATGAATTTAGCTGTAGCTTCTCCCACTAAACAGACTCTCTTATTCAGCAGCTTTGATCTCCAGAACTTTCCTTTCAGTTCATCATTAGTTAGCTTGGTGGCGCTCATGCCACTCAGTTCTCTAACCATCCAATCGATCAGTGATTTACCGCCGTCAGTTGGGCCATACATCCAAACGATTTGTTTCCGGTCTGATTTGAGGTCGTAGATGCTCCCAACCCTGGCACAGAAGGCCTCGGCGTTTGCCATACGCTCTAAGATCTGATAAAAAAATGGAGCCTTGAGCCTTAATTCTGACCGCTCTTTAATGCTTCGATCGGGTGTGAATGTGAGCCTGGACATAACAATATCCTTGTCACTTTTAAATCCGACCACCTTCGGTAATTTATATATATGTGTTTGGTGAGCTAGCCACGCCGTCACGACATTTTTACACATGTTGGAGGTCAGCATGAACTGAAAATAATCCCCCGCATTGATCTGGGCTAAGTAGGCCCACAGGTAACCAATTAATATTTCTTTTGATATCTCACGTGCGGTTCGACGCTCATCAACCTCAAATATCAGAGGGGCTACGCGCCTGTCTGGGCGGCATATCAGTATAGGAGGTATGACCATTTTCATATCGGCAAACTCTTTTGGGATCTGCCTATCTAGAATCCTACAACAGATCATCTCTATCACTTTGTTGGGAAGCTTTCTCACTTTCCCACTTTCACTGTAAAGGATTCTGTCAATTGAACTTGTTATTTTAACTTCGTGTCTCTCGATACTCCGCGAGTCCTCGCTTGATTCCAGACTTGATTGCACTTATGATCTCCTTATCCGGCATCTTATTTTTAGTCCTTCCCGTCTTCCGATCCACACAGGCAGACGGGATTTTGCTATTCGAAATATAATTAAATATTAACGATTCATTTGCTATTCCACAGCCGGCGAGTCCTGCCGAAACCCTAAATACCAGGTCGTTGCGACTCCCGTTAGCCGCAAAGATCTGAGGGTCAGAGTGTTTAAGAATCTCCATAATCCAACTCGGTAATTTTCTGCCAAAGTGGTTATATGGTCTACGCTGTTCTGGTTTATCAACTTTTACAATTTCTAGATTATCGCTAGGCGATAAGATTTGTTCGTGCAGGATTTTTTTGCAAGGAAAAAAGTATCGGGCTCCATCAACGCAAGCCTCGTCACTTCCAAAGAGGTTTACGTACTTCCTCATAGTCGCTTTATAGCTAAAAATATCTGTAATAACCTCTGCAAATGGGATGATGACCCTAAACCTATCGGCAACATGCCCACCCTTGTTTATCCCGTGGCTTTTGGTTGTACCGATCAGGTAACTACAATCCACAAAGACATCGTTAACCGCACTGTCAAGAGACAGCTCGCCGTCAAAATCGAGTACGCAAAATTTTGCTTGTATAAAATGACCTTCTTTTCTAATCCCGTTTTTCCATTGGATCGGACTCCACACATAGTTTGTAATCCCATGCTTCAGGCCTGTTCGCCATGAGTCCCAATTTTTTGCGTATTTCCAAGGGTTGTTAGGATCTACCCCATTCCGGTTTACCGAAAACATGATTTCTCTCGCGTTATTATTGTATAACGTTGTGATATATTGTATACTCCGCTCCGTCAATAAGTTTTTGATTACAAATCGTTGTAATCGTTGTGGAATCCTTGGGGGGCAGAGGTGGCAAGAAAAAGCACTGGAATGGAATTAGTCGGAGTTAGATTAGATCCTGTTGTTAAGAAGAAACTATCACAACAGGCAAAAAAGAACGGTATCCCTTTGTCAGTCTACATTCGGATGATAGTGACTCGGCATTTAAAATTGAGAGATGTTAAAATTTAATTTAGGAGATATATATGGAAATCACATTTACAGAGCTAGCAGAGATGTTCAATAGTTTTGCGTCAATAGCCCCAAATAGGCCAACCTCGGAGTCAGTAGGTAAGCCAGGGGCGTTTCCAATCGCAGTTGGCGAAAAGATCTTTATTCGAACGGTTACATTTTATTACATTGGTGAATTGGTTCATATAGACCCGGAACACTTTGTCTTGAAAAACGCTTCTTGGATAGCCGAAACGGGACGGTTCTCCGAGGTGATGAAAGGCGGGGACTTTTCGGAAGTCGAACCTTATCCCGAAGAGTTTGAGGTTATTGTTTTCCGAGGTGCGGTTGTAGATTGTACGAAGTGGCCACACTCCCTACCCTCAAAATAAGGTCAATGTAATTACACTGAAGTTACAGTAATTGTCCCGATAGTTTCTGTCGGGATTTTTTTTATGGAGAAGCAGATGAACCAGGCAATTAAATTTATGCGACGAGGCCAAGTGAGCAGGAGCACTAGCACTAGCACGAGCAGGAGCAATAGCTGGAGCAGGAGCTGGAGCACGAGCAGGATCTTGAGATGGTGCTGGAGCTGGAGTGAGGGCAAGGATGGACTCTGGTATTGGAGAAGCAAATGAACCAGGCAATTAAATCAACGAGACGAGGCAGAATGAGCAGGAGCAATAGCACTAGCAGGAGCAGGCGCGAGAGCTGGTGTGGGGGCTGGAGCGAGAGCTGGAGCGGGGGCTGGAGCAGGCGATGGAGCTGGAGCGGGCGATGGAGCTGGTATTGGAGAAGCAAATGAACCAAGCAATTAAATCAATGAGACGAGGGGAGAAAAGTTGGAGCTGGAGCACGAGCTGGAGCGAGAGCTGGTGTGGGGGCTGGAGCGAGAGCTGGAGCGGAAGATGGAGAACCATATGAACCAGGCTATTAAATCAACGAGACGAGGCAGAATGAGCTGGAGCAGGAACTGGAGCTGGCGATGGAACTGGAGCAGAAACTGGAGTATGAGCAGGAGCTGGCGATGGTGCTGGAGCAGGAGCAATGGCAGAAGGACAAGTCCCTACAGGAGAACCGATGAACCAGGCAATTAAATCAACGAGACGAGGCAGAATGAGCTGGAGCAATAGCAGGAACTGGAACTGGAGACGGAGATGGAGAGAAAACTTTAGCTGGAGCTGGAGCGATGGGGAGAATTGCAGAAGCAGCTGGAGCGAGGACAAGAATGGATACTCGTATGGGAGAAGCGAATGAACCAAGCAATTAAATCTATGAAGCGAGGGAAGGTTAGTTGGAGCACTAGCACTAGCAAGAGCAGGAGCTGGAGATGGCGATTGAACTGGAGCAGGAGCGGGAGCAATAACGGGAGCGATAGAGAGAGCTGGAGCTGGAACAAGAATGGATACTGGTATTGGAGAAGCAAATGAACCAAGCAATTAAATCTATGCGACGAGGCAGAATGAGCAGGAGCTGGAGCATGAGCAGGAGCGGGAGCGGGAACTGGAGCGGGAACTGGAGCTGGAGCTGGAATAAGAATGGACT
>Ga0180437_10009492_pt1 | contig 12051 bp, 13 predicted proteins | sample SS_ome_4_FD_132410 | JGI IMG/M metagenome (GOLD analysis project Ga0180437, IMG submission 132410) | Hypersaline lake sediment archaeal communities from the Salton Sea, California, USA - SS_3_D_1 metaG | ecosystem: Environmental > Aquatic > Non-marine Saline and Alkaline > Hypersaline >... | reverse complement strand
CATCATGTCTCAGGAGCAGTGCAGGTCACCTACGCCAGACGTTGATCGCAGTGCTCACGGTGACCGCAGGCCAGGCAGCGCCCCGGCTCATCGTGGCTCACTGCCACATCGTGGGCCGCGGCGTCCTTGCGCATCGCCTCGAGTTGCCGCAGCAGTTCCTGTTCCAGAGCATCGCTGTAGTCGATGCGGAACACCTGCTGCTGGTACTTCAGATAGCCATAGCGCGGCCGTTGCCCGAATTCCTCGTCCACCAACAGGCAATATGCCGCCAGTTGCAGGATGTCACCCTCGTATGGCTCATCAGCCCTGCGGCCTGGCTTGACCTCTACCGGCACGACCTGACGCCGCTCGCGCACCAGATAGTCAGGCTTGCCCGACAGGCGATGCTGCCGCGAATAGAGCGGGCGCTCACAGCGCTGCCAGGCCCCGGTGTCGGCATAGACCACCTGGCCAGACGGCAGCCCAGCCCTCGCACGCTGCAAGCGGCTCCACGCGAGCAGCGCTAGTCCCACGGCCACGAGCAGAAGGCCAACGCCAAGCCAGCGCATCGCTCACTCTTCCTGGCGCGGGGGCGTGATGATCACATGCGCCCCCTCCGGCTGCCACTGGCTGAACCAATCCGCCTCCTCAGGCTGCAGCCGTATGCAACCGTGCGAAGTCGGCCGCACGCCCAGGGCATCCAAATCCTGGTAGACCTTCTCACCGTCCTCGACCAGGTAGGGCGCGCCGTGGATCAGCATGCCACCGTAGTGATCGAACAGGTACCAGCCCTCATCGGCGTAGACGCCGAAGGAGAAGAACGTCCCCACATAGTGGCCCACGGCACCTTCCCATGCCGGGGTGTGCGTGGTCTCGCCCGGCTTGCCCGTACTGCACGGAATGCTGCGAATCAAGTCGCCATGCTCATAGACGTACATCATCTGCTGCTCTTGGTCCACTAGCACGAGACGAGGGTAGAGAGCCTCCGGTCCAGGCGTATCCGTCGGGCTGGGCGTGAGCGTGGGTGTTGCGCTGGCCGTGGGTGATGGCATTGGCGTGACCGCTGGCGTCGACGTGGGCAAAGGGCGCCGCGTTGCCGTGGGCGCTGACGTGGGAGTACGTGCGCTGTTCGACTGTGCCGTCCCGACACCACACGCGACGCACAACAGGAGCAGAAGCAGGGCAAGCCCGTGCCGTAGACGCATCACGGACCCCGCAGCACCGACGCGATTCCCAGGGCCACGACCAGCGCAGCAACCACCAGGATTAGAACCCCCCCGCGCCGCAACGCCTCTGAGCGTGCCACCAACTGGCCGTGCGTCGCATGGGCTTGGCGCCCGCTGGCCATCTGCGGCCAATGTGCCGATGCATAGCCCTTGACCCGGCTCAGCCACCAACTCCGCGCACAGAAGGCGTGCTCATTGATCTGGCTGGCGGTGATGATCGGCTGAAGTGCACCATCACGTGCCACGCGCGTCGGCCTCCTCCTGCCTTGCGATGGATCGGCCGGGCGCCGACACGCGCTGTTCAAACTCACGCAGTTCCTGCCGCAGTGTCTCCTGGCGAGCGGCCATGGTCAGGTCCCCCCGCGTGCGCTCCAGGACTCCGCGCACCATGTCTGTGGTACGCCGCAGGCCCGAGGTGAGTGCATCGGGATAGTCGATCGTCACCAGGACACTGTACACATCCTCCATGACCTGCAGCATCTGCTCGCAGCGCTCGATTTCGCCATGGCGCATCACATCCAGGATGTAGCGACGCATCTCGCCCATCGCTTCGGCCAGGCCATTGAGGTAGGCAGGCGGCAGCACGCTCAACTCATCGGGCGTCGGCAGTGGCTGCGCGGTAATCAGGGCATACGTGATATTGGCCTCGGCGTACTCTTTCAGTGCATCCTGAGTATAGCCGGTGTAGAACAGGTCGGGGTGAACAGCGAGGTCGTCCACCATGTGCTGCGCCTCATCCCGAGCCGTGTCCAGCAACTCGGCCGCGGTGGCGAATTCGGCGCGATGGGCAGCTCTGATGGCGCGCGCACAGTGGCGAATCAACTGCCGAGAGCGAGCCAGCGCCTTGTCGCGGGCCGCGTTCTTGGTGTCGAAATAGGCATGAAGCGGTTCCATGATGTCGTCAAGTCGTTCCAAGCCTTCCTCCTCCTCGCCGGTGCTGAGCTATTGTAGTGCAGAGGCTGGCATTTGCCAAAGACCACGGCTCGGCAGCTCAGCCTCACCTGAGGTCATTGATTTGTCCGCCTCGAGGGAGGATTTCCGGAAGAATGGTTCAAGACCCACCTTCGCCAATGTTGTATGCTACTGTCAGAGGGAGAGAAGCACACACACTGAGTGATCGGGGCTACCATGGGAGGTGTCATCGAGTCAGAATAGGGAGAGGAGGGGTGCGTCATGGGCTCGCTTGAGAAGTGGATGTTGCCTCTGGTATTGGTGCTGGGAATGCTCGTAATCGTAACATCCATGAATGGCAATCAGGGCCAAGTCGTCGTTGTTACAACGCAGCCACCCTCGTCAGGTCCTACATCAGCGGTACTCTTCTTGGGGGCCGTCTTCCTGGTCCTTATGGTTTTCGGCCAGCTTTAGCTGGCACCGCACAACACAGGTCGGGCCAGGCGATTCTCTCGCCTGGCTCGTCCTCCACTGCAGCCACCGCCTGAAGTTCTCCGCTCCTGACCAGCCTTTCACACGCCTCGCTGGCCGTGTCGCCACTCCATCCAAAGAGCCTCGTCAAACCTCCCACGTCGGCCAGGCCGACATTGCGCAAGTGCCGCAACAGCAGCGTCCGCTGTGCCTCAACGCTGGAGATGGCGCCTGCTCTCGTCACCAGATCGGGCCAGCGCCGCATCAGCACATCGTAGACGTAGCAGTACTTCCAGGCATTGGCATCGGAGATGCCAGTCTTCACGATCTTCAGCCCCACCTGCAGCTCGGCAATCGCCCGGTCAAAGCGTGCCGCATTGCCTTTCCCGGCCAGGCCCGACTTGCGCCGCAGGTGGCTGGTCGGCATCGGGCCGTGCTCCAGGAGCGCCTCGTACACCCGCCGCGCCTCTTCGCTCAGCCGTCCTTCCTGGTACTCCAGCAGATAGTCTTCCAAGTCGCCATAGTTGTCAGAAAGCGCATAGAAATGCGGCAGGAGTTCTAGTGACACGAACATCGGCTTCTTGCGCAGCAGTTTGCCATAGTAGACCACACCGCGCGACGGGAGCTCATCCTTCCAGTCCCAGGCATCGCCCAGCGCTCGGTCATCGTGCTCGACAGGGACCGAGCGCCTTTCGCCACAGATCGCCTCCCACAGTGTCGGTATCTCGATCCCGCTCTCCGGGAAGAGGAAGCAGAAGCCCACATCGTTGATGAACGCCAACGCCTGCTCCGAGGAGTGCAGCCTCAAGTCCGGGCGGCGTCGGTAGCGCCCGTCGCGCCATGCCTCCACTGCTTCGACAGAGCACGTGGCGACTCCGTGCTTCGACATGCACCCCCCTATGCACACCATGGATTGTGAGCCCGCTCGTAGCCAATCGTCGTTTCGGGTCCATGACCGGGACAGACAACGGTATCATCAGGCAGGGTGAACAGCTTGTCACGGATCGACTGCAGGAGCGTCTTGTGGTTTCCACCCGGAAAGTCAGTCCGGCCTATGCCCATGTTGAACAGCACATCGCCACAGAAGACGATCTTCTCCTCCGGGCACCACAGACTGATGCTCCCCGCAGAGTGTCCCGGCGTGTGAAGCACTTGGAACCGATGGCTGCCAACGCTCACTGTGGAGTCTTCGTCCAGAAACACCGTCGCCGGCGGGCTGGGGCGCATTGTGCCCATGAACAGGGCAAAGCTGCGCAACGGATTGCTCAGCATCGCATTGTCAGCGGCGTGAATGGCCAGCGGCGCTCCCGTCGCTTCCGTGAGTCTCCGATTGGCCATGATGTGATCAAAATGGCCATGTGTGTTCACGATCAGTTTAGCCTTCAGTATAAGGCGGTCGAGGGATTCCAGGATGCGTTGGGCATCTCCACCCGGGTCAATTACTATGGCTTCTCCCGCACTGGCATCGCCCACGATGTAGCAGTTCGTCTGCAGCGGACCTACGACGAGTCGTTCGACGATCAATTCCCCCTCCTTCAGAGAGCATCGCAAGCGGGCAGCGCACCGCCTGGCTGCCCGCCGATCGTGCGGGCAGTATATCACATCTGATCTCGCCACACAACCACTCGAGAAATGCCGGGGTTCGTACTGACCCAAGCTCTGCCGCGGCCTAGACTGCTCAGGGGCTCTTGCGTATAATCATGGCAACATCCACACCCGGGGGACAGAGATGCGTTTCTCCAAATTGCTCGGCCGCACACTGCGCGAGGCACCGGCCGATGCTGAGCTGGTCAGCCACCAGCTAGCTCTGCGGGCTGGCCTGATCCGCCAGCTCGCCGCCGGCATCTACAGCTACCTGCCGCTCGGTTGGCGCGTAGTGCGCAAGATTGAAGACATCATACGCCAGGAAATGGACAGCATCGGGGCGCAGGAAATGCTGATGCCGGTGGTGAATCCGGCAGAGATCTGGCGCGCCACAGGACGCTATGACGCACCTGCGCCGGGTCCAGCATTGGTGCGCTTCCAGGATCGCGCCAAGCATGACATGGTCTTGGCCATGACGCATGAGGAGGTCGTTGCCGACCTACTGCGCACCGAAGTCAGTTCTTACCGTCAGTTGCCCCTAATAGTGTATCACATACAGACCAAGTTCCGCGATGAGCCGCGGTCGCGCGGCGGCCTGATTCGCACGCGCGAGTTCACGATGAAGGACGCCTACAGCTGTCACGCGGATGCCGAGAGCCTCGATGCTTTCTACCCGCAGATGCGCCAGGCCTACGAGACTATCTTTCGTCGCTGCCATGTGCGCGCCGTGGCTGTCGCCGCCGACACCGGCGTGATGGGTGGCGCCGTATCGCACGAATACATGCTGCTGTCGGAGGCAGGCGAGGACACTCTGATCATGTGCCCCCAGTGCGGGTATGCCGCCAATGCCGAGCGGGCGACCTTCATCAAGCCCACCGTCGCGGCAGCAGATCCAGCACCGCTGCGTGAGGTGGCCACGCCCGACTGCAAGACCATTCAGCAGGTCGCAGATTTCGTCAACGTGCCGACGCAGCAGACACTCAAGGTGGTCCTGTTCACCACGGCGAAGCATGAGGTCGTCATGGCTTTGATTCGCGGCGATCTGGAGGTCAACACAGTCAAACTGGCCAACCTACTTGGCGGCGCGGAGCTTCAACCGTCGACTGAGGAGGAACTCCTCGCTGCTGAGATCGTGCCTGGCTATGCATCGCCAGTTGGCATGTCCGGCTTGCGCGTTATCGCCGACGACTCCATCGCCTCTGGTGGCAACTTTGTGGCAGGTGCGAACAGACACGGCTACCACTTTATCAACGTGAACTACCCACGCGACTTTGCCGTCACCACTGTGTCGGACATCGCCATGGCGCGTGCTGGAGACCGCTGCGTGACCTGCGGGAGCACATTGGAGACAGGACGCGGCATCGAATTGGGGCACCTCTTCAAGCTCGGAACGCGCTATGCCGAAGCGCTTGGGGCAACCTACCTCGATCAACAGGGGCAGGCGCACCCCATTGTGATGGGCTCATACGGCATTGGCAGTGGCCGTCTGATGGCTGCGATTATCGAAGAAAACCACGACGAGTACGGCATCGTGTGGCCTGCCGAGGTTGCGCCTTTCCAGCTCCACCTGCTGTCGATTGGAGCCGACAACGCTGAGGTGGCAGGAGCTGCCGACGGATTGTATGGCCGCTTGCAGGACGCCGGTTATGATGTGCTGTACGATGACCGTGCCGAGCGGGCTGGTGTCAAGTTCAACGATGCAGATCTCATCGGCATCCCCTGGCGCTTGACTGTGAGCCCCAAGACGCTGGCACAGCACAGCGTGGAGATGAAAAACCGCAGTGCAAGGGAGCACCACCTAGTCCCGCTGCAAGGTCTGGAAGCGGCTCTGCGGCAGTCCTTGGCGTCATGACCTGAGACCACCGCAACTACCCCGGATCCCTGTTCTGTGCCTTCTGGCGCCGTTTGGCACAGGATTCATTTGCAATTCCCGCATGGGAATGCTATAATGGTGCCACACCAAAAGTGGGTTCCGCCCACTTTTCTTGTTGTGGTCGTCTTTCAGGCCCCATGAGGCCATCGGCGCAACGGAGGTTTCAGCGAGTTGAAGAACGACTTTCTGGTCGCGGTAGCCCAAATCAGCGCAGAGCGTCACCTGCCCAAGGAAGTGATCCTTGAGGACATTGAGCAGGCTCTGATTCTTGCCTACAAGCGCAACTTTGGCGCGGCGCAGAACATAAATGTCCAGATTGACCCGAACACGGGCAAGGCCCGCGTCTACGTGCACAAAGAAGTCGTTGAAGAGGTCAAGGATCAACGCACTCAGATCGGATTGGCCGAAGCGCGCAAGATCGATCCCGATGCCCTGGTGGACGGTACAGTCCAGATCGAGATGACGCCCAGAAACTTTGGAAGAATTGCGGCACAGACAGCGAAGCAGGTCTTCCTGCAGCGCATCCGCGAGGCTGAGCGTGAATCAATGTATGCCGACTGGTCGGATCGCTTGGGCGAAGTAGTTATGGGCCGTGTGCGGAACGTGGATACCGCCGGCAACGTGATCCTATCGCTCGGCAGGGCCGAAGCGATCATGCCGCGCAGCGAGCAGATCCCGACCGAGCAGTACTCGCCTGGCCAGAGGCTGCGCACCTACATCTACGAAGTAGAAAAGACCAACCGCGGTCCGCGCATTCGCATATCACGCACACATCGTAAGCTGCTCTATCGCCTGCTGGAGTCCGAAGTGCCCGAGGTGTTCAACGGCGTAGTGGAAATCAAGGCCATCGCGCGCGAACCGGGTTCGCGTTCAAAGGTGGCTGTCTCGTCCAACCAGGAGGGCGTTGACCCGGTGGGATCGTGCGTCGGCATGCGCGGTGTTCGCATTCAGAACATCGTGAACGAGCTGAGCGGCGAGAAGACAGATATCGTTGCCTGGGCACCGGACGAGGCGCAGTTCATCGCCAATGCTTTGAGCCCGGCAAAGGTCGAACACGTGTGGCTCGATCCGGACACTCGCACCGCCACGGTCGTGGTACCTGACAATCAGCTCTCGCTAGCCATCGGCAAAGAGGGGCAAAATGCCCGCCTGGCAGCAAAGCTGACCAGCTGGCGAATTGATATCAAGAGCCTCACCGAAGCCGCTGATGAAGCCGAGCGGCGCGCGAAGGAAGCCGCGGAGGCAGCCGCCCGGGAAGCGGAGCTGGCCGCCAAGCGACGAGCTGCCGCAGAGCTCCTGGCTGCTGCCGAGCGGAGCCTGGCAGAGGAAGAAGGGCAGGAGGCCATCGAAGCAGCGGAGGCTGAGGGCGTTGAGATCAAGCCCGAAGAAGAGCTGGCCGAAGCCGCAGTGGTCGCCGAAGAGTCGCAGCCTGCGGAAGAACCCCTGCAAGCGGCGATCGAGGAGCCGACGGGGGAACCAGTAACTGTGGTCTCCTCAGCAGAGCCGCAGCCAGTGGCACAAGAGGCACTAGCCGAAACAATGGAGCCATTGCCTGAAGTGGAACAGGTTGTTGCCGCGCAGACACCGGTTGAGGAGGCTACCGCAGAAGCCGACACCTTGACGGCAGTTCCCGAAGCGATCGGTCTGGAGGAAGACACCTCCGCATTCGAAGACGAAGATGAGGAGTTCGACGAAGAGGAGCGCTCCGAGAGCAAGAAGCAGCGCAAGAAGCGCCGTGCACGTGACCTGGTTTACGACGAGGAGGCTGGTCGGGTGGTGAGCCGCAAGCGGCGCAAGAGTAGCCGCCGCCAGCCTGACTGGGAAGATTTCATCGATTAGCCTGTCATGAGATCAGGCAGGATCGATTTGGCACCAGTTTGATTGCGTCGCCAGAATGGTACTACCAATATGACACGAAAACACGTGCCGATGCGTACCTGCATTCAGTGTCGACAGGTGCGGTCAAAACGAGAGCTCGTTCGCATCGTGCGTACACCGGAAGGCGAGATTCAAGTCGACGAAAAGGGCAAAGTCTCTGGCAGGGGGGCCTACTTGTGCCGCAGCCGTCTGTGTTGGGAACAGGCTATCGCCCATTCTCGCCTGGAGCATGCGCTCAAGACGAAGCTGAGCACCCAACAACAGGGGCAACTTCTCGAGTACGGGAGTCAGTTGCCCGACGGTGAGCAGCATGGGGACAAGGCATAGGGAAGTCTCAAGGAAGGAGCACACAACAGCCGCGGCAGTTGCCAGCCTGAGCGTGGATATCCTAATGCTCAAACGCAAGACATACCGGAAATTGCTGGAGGCGCAGGAGCAGGCTCGCTGCAGGCGTGACGAACAGGGGACCAGCATGGCTCGCTGATACCATCGTTTCGCTTCGCCTGCATACCCTCTTCCAAACCCTCTCCTGTGTAGCGCGCCTGCCTATCCTCGCCTCCGCACTCAGATTCCGCACTTATCGTCCACCAATAGTCCCATTTCAGACAAGTAGAGCTGCATGGTGGTCAGTGGCGCTGCGCGCCGCTGTCCCACCGGCGGCAATAACCCAGAGAAGAAAGGGGTGAGTCTATGAACCAAGAAACCCCACAGACCAAACAGGATCAGGGAGCACCCGATAGCGCTTCATCGCTGGACGCAGGGCAGCCGTCGACCGACGTGATCGTTCTCCCTGTCACCATCACCGTGCGCGATCTAGCCAAGCTCCTGGACACCGGCCCTATCAACCTGATTCGCGAGTTGATGAAGAATGGCGTGATGGCCAACATCAATCAGGAAATAGACTTTGACACCGCGGCCATCGTGGCCGCGGACCTGGGATTTGAGGTGCAGCAGGAACTTGCCCCAGAGCCGGTCGAAGAGCAGCCTGCGCTGCCGAGCTGGAGGCAGCGCGAATATAGCCCTGAAGAGTTAGACAAGCTGGTGACGCGTCCACCGGTGGTTACAATCATGGGCCACGTGGATCACGGCAAGACGTCACTTCTTGACGTGATCCGTCAGGCCAACGTGGTGGATAGCGAAGTCGGAGGCATCACGCAGCACATCGGTGCATATCAGGTTCAAGTACAAGACAAGCGTATCACATTCCTCGATACACCGGGACACGAGGCCTTCACCGCTATGCGCGCCCGTGGCGCCATGGCCACCGATATCGCCATCCTCGTGGTTGCTGCCGACGACGGCGTGCAGCCTCAGACCATCGAGGCTATCGACCACGCCCGCGCGGCGAGGGTGCCGATCATCGTTGCGCTCAACAAGATGGACAAGGCCAATGCCAATCCCGAGGCGGTCAAACAGCAACTGGCCGACGCCGGTCTGATGGTTGAGGAATACGGCGGTGAGACCATCTGTGTGCCAGTCTCAGCTAGAAGGAAGACAGGTTTGGATTCTCTCCTTGACATGATCTTGCTTGTTGCCGAGATGGCGGACCTGAAGGCCAATCCCGAGGCACAGGCAGATGGCGTGGTGATCGAGGGCCGCATGGACAAGCAGCGCGGCCCGCTCGGTACCCTGCTCGTCCAGGAAGGCACCATGCATGTAGGCGACAACGTCGTCATTGGCGACCAGGTGGGCAAAGTGCGCGCCATGTTTGATGACAAAGGCAAGCGCATCGAAAACGCGGGGCCTTCAACGCCAACCGTTGTTCTGGGCTTGAGTGAGGTGCCGACTGCCGGCGACACGTTCCAGGCTGTCGCAGGCGACCGCGAGGCACGAGACCTGGCCAGCGAAGCAGCCAGTCAGCTCGAGGCAAGCGAGTCACAGCAGAGACAGAAGGCGCTGAGCCTGGATGAGTTCTTCGCCGAGGCTCAAGCTGGCAAGGTGAAAGAGCTCAACATCATCCTGAAGGCTGACGTCCAGGGCTCCATCGAGCCGATCGTAAGCTCGGTCGAGAAACTGGGTGACGAGACCCTGACCGCCATGTTTCTGCACACCGGAACTGGCAACATTACGGAATCCGATATTATGTTGGCCGTGGCTTCCAACGCCATCGTCATTGGCTTCAACAACCAGCTGGATGCTGCTGCGGCACGAATGGCCGAAGCCGAAGGTGTAGATGTACGTCAGTACGACATCATCTACAAGCTGATCGAGGACATTGACATGGCGCTCAAGGGAATGCTGGAGCCTGTATTCCAAGATGTCACCATCGGTCAAGCCGAGGTGAAAGCTGTGTTCCGCATCCCCAACAAGAAGCAGGTGGCTGGATGTGTTGTGACGGAAGGCAAGGCAGCCCGCAACGCACTTGCTCGTGTGAAACGCGACGGTGCTGAGCTTTTTGACGGCAAGGTCGCATCACTGCGGCGCTTCAAGGACGACGTACGCGAGGTCACGACTGGAATGGAGTGCGGTGTGGGCCTCGACGGGTTTGACCATTTCGAAGAAGGCGACACCATTGAATTCTACAGAAAGGAACAGGTCTCTTAGGGGCCGTCAAATCGCTTTGGCCTGCCCCTGAGCATGTCCATTATGCCACAGCGTCGGCAAGAACGGATCGGTGAACAGCTGCATCAAGAACTCATGGACGTGCTGCAGCGAAGAATACGCGATCCCCGTCTGGCGAACGTCACCGTCACTGGCGTGGAGGTCAGTCCAGACCTTAAGCAGGCTACGGTGTTTGTCACGTCACTCGGGGACAGAGCGGCGCGGCGTGAAGCGCTGGGCAACTTGCAGCACGCAAGCCGGTTCCTACGGCGCGAGCTGTCTCAGTCGCTGAACATGCGCATTACACCAGAACTGCGCTTTGTGCTCGATGAGTCGTGGCAGCGTGGCGCCCGCATTGACCAGCTTCTGGATCAGATTCAAGAGAACGAACCGGCCGATACATCGGGTGAGCCAGATGGCGAACCCGATTCAGCAAGCTAGACCGTGGGAGCAATAGGCGACAGTGAGAGCTGCCAGGAGACACCTTCGAGCTGCACAAAGCGTGTATGTCGCCTGTCACATCATGCCCGATGGTGACGCCATAGGATCGCTGCTTGGCCTGGGCCTCGCTCTACGCCAGCTGGGCAAGCGCTGCACCTTGGCCTGCGCCGACCCTGCACCTGCCAAGTTCGACTCTCTGTCAGGCTTCTCAGACATCTGCGCGCAGAAACCCGATCAGGAGCAGGTCATCGTCACTGTCGATTGCAGCGACACCGAGCGCCTGGGTGCCCTGTTTGACCCTGCGATCTTTGGCGAACGCACAGTCATCAACATCGACCACCACATCACAAACACGGGTTTTGGCGACGTGAATGTTGTGCGCGACTTGCCGTCCACGGCCGAGATTGTCTATGCACTGATTCGCCCCATGGATGTACACGTTGAGCGCGATATCGCTTCGGCAATCCTGACAGGCCTGGTTACGGACACGCGCTGCTTCCGAACGGGTAACGTCAGCACCAGACAGCTGCGTACAGCCATCTCATTGATGAACGCCGGCGCTTCGCTGACCGAAATCACTGAACTCGCATTCAACCGAGAACCCATTTCCCGCATTTGTCTTTGGGGACAGGCTCTGGCCAATGTTCAGACGCGCGGTCGCATCATATGGACCGAGGTGGACCGCAAAATGGTCAACAAGTGCGGCGCATCTCCTGATGACGGCGGCGGACTGGTCAGTTTCCTGGCCAGCGCCATGGGCGTGGATGTAGCTGTTGTCTTTCGGGAACAGGACGATGGTCGGATTGAGGCTTCGATGCGCGCCGGTCCGGGCTGGGACGTGACATCGGTTGCACTGCAGTTTGGAGGTGGTGGTCACCCGCGCGCGGCCGGCTGCACCGTCTCTGGCAAGCTGGGGAGCGTGCGTGAGCGCGTGCTCGCAGCCCTTGAGACGGCGCTGCAAGGACAGGAGAACGGCTCGGTGTGAGTGCAGGATGTGTTTGCCTCAGAGCATGCTGTCAGCTGGAACTGACGTGCGCCCGTGCAAGAACTTACCGGCATCCTCAACATTGACAAACCACAGGGTCTGACATCGCATGATGTCGTGGCGCGTGTGCGCCGCATCAGCGGGCAGAGACGAGTAGGACACGCGGGCACGCTCGATCCTAT
>Ga0180437_10009491_pt1 | contig 12052 bp, 6 predicted proteins | sample SS_ome_4_FD_132410 | JGI IMG/M metagenome (GOLD analysis project Ga0180437, IMG submission 132410) | Hypersaline lake sediment archaeal communities from the Salton Sea, California, USA - SS_3_D_1 metaG | ecosystem: Environmental > Aquatic > Non-marine Saline and Alkaline > Hypersaline > Sediment... | reverse complement strand
GTCGTCGTAGCCTGGTAAGCTCGCTCGGTGGCCGTGGCTGCGCTGTTCACAACCTGAGCAGTTGCCGCCCGCTGGTACGCCTGTTCCGTGGCTGTGGCCTGGACCTGTGCGTCGAGGGTGGCCTGCGTCTGGATGGTGGCCTCAGCCTGAGTGGTGAGCTGGAGTGCCAGAGCGCCCAGCGTCGCCTCGGCCTGCGCCGTGGCCAGGGCCTGGGAAGTGGCCTGGGCCACCTGTTGGGTGGCCAGTTGGAGTTGCTGCTCCAGAGTGGCCTGGGCCGCATCCAGCGTACCTTGCTGGATGGCTGCCTGAGCGGTGGCGTTGACCACCGCCGCCGTCGCTGTGGCTTGCTGCGGCGGCACGGGGGTCCCTGCCGGTTCTCCGGGCGTGGACACCGTCCCCGGTGGCGACGTAGGGATCGGTACACATGCCGCCAACGCCAGAAAGACGAGCACCGCCACCCCGAAGGCACCGTATCCAAGCACTCGCCGTCTCATCGTCCCACACATCCCCACAACCTCCGAGGTCCCCCATTACGTCACATTTCTGGCGTCACTTGCGCCAGAAAGCTCAGGTCAGAACTTTTTTTCCAGAAACAAAGACCTGGTCTCAGGTCAGGGTTTTTCCGGGAAACAAAGATGAGTCTCAAGTCAGAACTTCTTTCCCAGAAACAAAGGCGCGTCTCGAGTCAGGTTTTTTTTCCAAGAACAAAGGCTCCTACTCGGTCTTGGGCGTGACTCGAGACCTGACATTTCGGATACCCGTTTTGGGCGCAGGTGTTTTCCTGGACGGTACGTCTCCTCATCTCATCTTCATCTCAAGGGCTTCCTTAGAAGCCGGCCACTCTAGCCTGAGTGCTAACGCACAGCCGTAGTTTACACCACCTTGTCTGAGTTGACAAACTGCTAGGTGAAGGGTAGGCTACCACAGTTGAAGATCAGGATGTTCAAATGATCACCTCATGAGCACGTGTACGTGTTGCGTGTTCCGTGGTCGTTCCGGGTCCCACACGGATTTTCCGTGTGTATCACACTGCGTGCAGAGTCACAAACGAAAGGCGGTCTGGCAGCCTGGTTATGGGGGCAACCATACCCCCGCCTGGGCACGGGCCCCAAACTCGCTGTTCGCCACGTGGCGGATCGTGATGTAAAATGAGAGCAGGGATCAGCGCGAGACTGATCGTGGCACACCGATGAGGGGCGCGGCGAATTACCCTGCGTGAGGAGAAAACCCCGTGAGACGCAGCAGAGACAGGCGCTACTGGCAAAATCTGACTCGCTTCACCCTGGTTGTCATCATCATCGCGACACTGCTGGGTACTGTGGCCATCGGTATGCTGCTGGCCCACTCAAGGGCGATGACACTGGTGTACCCAACACGTAGACAGACTGCGTGTACACCAGCCGACCGGGGCGTGGAGCGGTGGGAAGAGGTACGTTTCTCAACACCGGACGACCTGCAACTGGCTGGATGGTTCATCCCACCCACCCTCCACAGCGACGGAGCCACGCTGATCTTCATCCACGGGCTGGGTGGCAATCGCGGGGAACTCCTGGACGAAGCGGTGATGCTGGCCGGGCACGGCTACGGCGCGCTGTTGTTCGACATGCGCAACCACGGCGCGAGTGAAGGAACGGTCACCACGATGGGATACGCCGAGGTGGCTGACGTTGAGGGCGCGGTCGCTTATCTGTTTGCCCAGCCTGAGGTGAACCCGAAGCGCATCGGGCTGGTGGGAAGTTCGATGGGCGGCGCGGTCGCGATCCGGGCTGCGGCGCGCATCCCAGAGATCCGCGTCGTCGTCGCACAGAGCGCCTTTTCCAGCCTGGAGGAAAACGTCAACCAGGGCGTCCGGGCGCTCACGGGACTGCCCCCCTTCCCCCTGGCGCCACTCGTGATCTGGTTTGGCGAGCGCGAGGCCGGTATACGGCTCAGTCAGGTACGTCCAATAGACGACGTGGCCCAGATCGGACCGCGCGCAATCTTGTTCATTCACGGTGAGCAGGATACCATCGTTGACGTGAGCAACAGCGTGCGCCTTTACGAGGCCGCAGAGGAACCGAAGGCGATCTACTTGATCCCTGACGCTGGACACGGGGGACTGATGGCCCAGGGCGGGGCCGAGTTTGAGCGACGGGTGGTCGATTTTCTGGACACGCACTTGCGGGGAAATGCACATTGACCGACCTGCCGGTCACCTGCCGTGCAGCAGGTCGATGGCGACGCGGTCTTGTGATGGCTAGGCCCGGGGCAGGCGGCACCGAATATGGAACCTTTGCCCTGCGTGTGGCGTCTGTACGGTAGAGCCAATGAACCTCAATCGTGTCCCTCAGTAATATCAAGGAGAAGGAATTATGAACACCGAAGTCGCCAACTCAAACTCATCTAACCGCTTCAGAGCCAGGGCTGCCTGGCTCGCCACCATCCTTCACATACTCATCATCCTGGCCGTCGTCGCCGGGTTTGGGGCACTGCGCTGGGTGACCACGCTGCCCAAGCGGGTGGACGATCAGCAAACGATCGTAGTCGGACAGACCCGCTTCGCCCCAGACAGCGAAGCGTCCGTGCGGGTCGTCGTGCAAGACTTCGGCGCGGGACGGCCCATCGCCGACGCGGAGGTCGAGGTCAGCCTGAAGCCATCCAAGGGCAAGGCCGTCACGCTCTTCGAGGGACGGACCGACGAAACCGGCAGCCTGCCGGTCCACTTCCACGTGCCGGCTCACGTCCCGCCCGAGGCACAGCTCGTCGTCGAGACCCGGTCGGCATCCGGGCGGGACCGGGTGGAACAACCGGTGACGATTGAGCACGAGTACCGGCTACTCCTCACCAGCGACAAGCCACTCTACCAGCCCGGCCAGGTGATCCACATGCGCGCGCTGGCGCTCAGCACGTTCGATCTGACGCCCGCCCGCGGCGCAACGGTCGACTTCCTGGTGGAGGATCCGAAAGGCAACAAGGTCTTCCGGAGCAGCGTCACCGCGTCCGACTTCGGCGTGGCGGCGGCCGACTTCCTGCTGGCCGACCTGGTCAACCAAGGGAACTACAAACTGAGCGTCGCGATCGGAGAGACCCGGTCTGAGAAAACGGTCGAGGTGCGGCCTTACGTGCTGCCCAAGTTCGGCGTGGACGTATCGACCGACCGCAGCTACTACCTTCCCGGACAGCGGGTGGAAGGCGAGGTGCAGGCCGATTACTTCTTCGGCAAGCCTGTCACGGAGGGCCAGGTGCAGGTCGTGGGCAGCGTGTGGGACGTGGAACGGACGGCCGTGGTCGACCTGCAGGGCCAGACCGACGAGGACGGCGCCTACACGTTCGACTTCGACCTGCCCGAGTACTTCGCGGGTTCGGGGCTGGAGTCCGGTCAGGCGCAGTTTGCGCTGGAAGTGACCGTCGTGGACCAGACGGACCACGCCGAACACACCAGCCTGGTGTTGCCCATCGCGGCCCAGCCGTTGGTCATCGAGGCGGTCGCAGAGAGTGGGATACTCAAACCGGACGTCGAGAACATCATCTACGTGCTGACCTCGTACCCCGACGGCCGGCCCGCGCCGGCCCGGCTGCAGATCGGCGTCGACGGCGGCAGCCCAACTGAACTCGCCAGCGGGGCGTTCGGCTTGACCGAGTTTACCTTCACGCCCCGACCGGGAGGAGACCACGTCCTGGACATTGTGGCCCAGGACGAGACGGGCCTCACGGCCAGCCGGCAGGTATCTTTCGCGACAGAAAGCGGGAGCGACAGCGTGCTGCTGCGCGCAGACCGGGCTGCCTACGTCGTGGGCGAGACGATGAGCCTGGTCGCGCTCACACCGGTGGCGTCAGGCGACGTGTATCTGGACATCGTCAAGGACGGACAGACACTATCGACCCGCTCGGCCCGGGTGCAAGAGGGCAAGGCGGAGTTCGCCGTGGACGTGAGCCCAGATCTGTACGGCGTGCCATCAGAATGGCCCTCTGCAGGGGTTGGGTCGCTAGAACTACACGCGTACAAGGTGTTGCTAGACGGCACGATCGTCCGCGACACGCGGCTCGTGGTGGTGGACGCGCCGAATGACCTGGACATCGCCGTGGGAGCCGACGCAGACACCTATCTGCCGGGCGAGACGGCGACGATCGACTTCCAGACGAGCGCGTCGGGCAGCCCCGGAGACGGGGTCCAGACAGCGCTGGGCGTGGCGATCGTGGACGAGTCGGTGTTCGCATTGCAGCGACAGGATCCGGGCTTCGCCAAGCTGTACTTCCTGCTGGAGCAGGAGTTGTTGGAGCCGTTCTATCAAGTCAAGGGCTTCCAACTGCCGGCCGCGATCCCGCAGGACGAAGAGCAGATGCGCTACGCGCAGGACGGGGCGGCCAAGGCCACCTGGGCGGGGGCACCCACCACGGCGGTGATTCACCCCATCGACTCGCGCCAGGAGAAGCTGGACGGCGTCCGCTCGGCCCAACGGCAGGGATTCAAACACGTCGGCCAGGCGTCCGCCTGGGTGCTGCTCCTCATCCCGGTGGCGCTCTGGGCCGTGGTGTTGACGGCCCTTCGGGGGAAGGGGATCTTCCGGCGTTCGCTCAAACGGGCGGCCATCGCCGTCGGGATCCTGGTACTGATCGGCGGGTGCCTGATCGGCTGGCTGGCCGCGATAGCCGGGGGCGTCTACGGCTACGACCCGGAAGAAGGTCTCATCACCGTGGCGATCCTCGTAGGGCTAGGGATGTTGGCATTCGCCGGAACCGCCTGGGTGAAACGCGATCCGGCGGCCAAGGTCCTGACGCTGCTGACGCTGGCCTGGGGCGCGTTCCTATTCCTGCTGGTCGAAGCTTCAGACCGCGGGCCAGGGCTGGATGGTGAAGCTCTAGCCATCGCCGCGATCCTGGCCTACTTGTTGATACCCGGCGCGTATCTGCTGTTCGGGCAGGCGCGGTGGGTGCAGGACCGCCGGGCCGCCGGCGCGCTGGGTACCGGGCTGGGGGTCCTGTCGGCGCTGCCCGTGCTGGTCGTTCTGCCGGCGGCCCTCTCCTTCTCGATAGGGAGTACGGCGCGAATGGATGGACTGGCCCCGGTGCCACCGGGCGTGGTGCTCGAGGAGATGGAGATGCCGGTCGCGCTGGAAGCCACAGCGCCGGTGGAGAAGGCAGCGGAAGCGCCAGAGGCGCAGGCCAACGGCGAGCATGCAGCCGGTGCCGAGGCGCCGCGCCTGCGCCAGTACTTCCCGGAGACGCTCTACTGGGCGCCGGAGATCGTCACGGACGAGGATGGCTTCGCCTCGTTGGAGGTCCCGATGGCCGACAGCATCACGACGTGGCGGCTGACGGCGCTGGCCTCGTCCCAGGACGGACGGCTGGGCTTCTCCACGCGGGGCGTGCGTGTGTTCCAGGACTTCTTCGTCGACGTGGACCTGCCGGTCTCGCTGACGCAAGGCGACGAGATCAGCATCCCGGTGGGCGTCTTCAACTACCTGCCCGAAGCGCAGGAGGTGCGACTGGAGGTCAAGCCGGAGCCGTGGTTCGAGCTGCTGGGGGAGGAAGAACAGACACTGACGATCGCGGGCCATCAGAATGGCCCTCTAGAAGGTATGGGGTCCAACGACATCGAGGTGGTCTATTTCCCCATCCGAGTGCTCAAGTTCGGGCGGCAGGGTTTCCAGGTGACGGCGTGGGGCGAGACAATGAGCGACGCCATCCGGCGCGAGGTGAACGTCGTGCCGGACGGGAAGGAGGTCCGCCTGACGGAGAGCGACTGGCTGCGCGAAAGCCGGGAGATACCAATCACGATCCCGCCCGAGACGGTGCCAGAGACGCCCCGCGTCGAGGTCAAGATCTATCCGGGTGTGATGGCCCAGGCGGTCGAGGGACTGGAGAAGATACTCAGACTGCCCCACGGCTGATTCGAGCAGAGTACGTCGGCGACGTACCCAAATGTTCTGATCCTCAACTATATGCAGACCACAGGAAACGCCAACCCCGAGGTGCAGATGCAGGCTGAGAAGTACGTGGGCACCGGCTATCAGCGACTGCTGACGTTCGAGGTAGAGGGCGGCGGATTCAGCCTCTTCGGCAACCCGCCAGCGGAGGCTTTTCTCACCGCCTACGGGCTGATGGAGTTCAGCGATATGGCAGAAGTCTACCCGGTGGACCCGGCGCTCATCGAGCGAACCGCGCAGTGGCTGCTGTCCCAGCAGGCGCCGGATGGCACGTGGGCTGACCAGGCCTACTCCGAACACTGGCACATCGACACCCAGGTACCCACGACAGCGTACATCGCTTGGTCGCTGATCGAGGCCGGCTACGAGGACACGCCACAGGTGGGCCAGGCAATCTCGACCATCCGCGAGTTTGCCCTGCAGCAGGAAGATGCATACGGACTGGCGCTGGTCGCCAACGCACTGGCGGCCTACGACCCCGAGCACTCGATGACGCGGGCCGTGCTCGACCAGCTTTACGAGATGCGCGTAGAGAAGGGGGACGTCGTATATTGGCAGACCGGCGCCGCCTCGTTCATGGGGGCGACCGGCGAGAGCGGCAGTCTGGAGACGACGGCGCTGGCAGCCATCGCCCTGATGCGCAGCAACGCCCACGCAGACGCGGTGAGCGGCGCGCTGGCCCACCTGATCCAGGGCAAGGATAGCTGGGGCACGTGGAACACCACCCAGGCCACGATCCTCTCGCTCAAAGCGCTGCTGCTGGCGACCGAGCAGGCAGGCCAGGCCGCAGGTCCAGCCACTGTACGTGTGAGCCTGAACAAGGAGCTGACGCAGGAAATCGTGATCGACGAGGGCAACGCCGACGTGGTACACGCGGTGACCTTCGACCGGGGGTTCTCGCCCAGCGGCGCCAACCGGTTGCAGATCGAAGTCGAGGGAGGCGGGAACCTGATGTACCAGGTCGCCACCCAGTTCTACCTGCCGTGGGATCAAGTGGCACCCGTCCCGGAGACGGAGGAACTGATCACCATCGACGTGGACTACGACCGCACCCAGCTTGCCGTGAACGACGAGGTGACCGTCGACGTGGGAGTGCGGCTCAACAAAGAGGGCGTAGTCAAGATGGCCCTGGTGGACCTGGGCGTGCCGCCGGGGTTCGCCGTGCTGACGGAGGATCTGAGCCGGCTGGTGGAGCGGGGCCTCATCGCCCGGTACGAGCTGACGGGGAGACAGGTCATCATCTACCTGGAGGACTTCTCGTCCGAGGCACCGCTACGCTTCAGCTACCGGCTGCGGGCGCGCTTTCCGATGCGGGCACAGACACCGCCCTCCAGTGCGTACGACTACTACAACCCGGGGGATTTGGCGGTGCGGGCGCCGATGGAGATCACGGTGAGTGAATGACAAATTACAAATGACAAATGAGCAAATAACAAATTCAAAATCCAAAACTTCAAAGCAAGAATGACAGATTGCAAACGGGGGAGGAAGCGAGGCAGGGAGGCAGCGAATCAGCGAATCAGCGAATCAGCGAGGCAGCGAATCGGCGAGGCAGGGAGGCAGCGAAGAAAGGAGTCGGCGAGGCAGGAGGGCGCCAATGGCCGGCTTGACGAATCTGGATTCCGTTGCTAGACTGCTGGGGTGGAGGACAAGGAGTGGCCAGAGAACGAATTCTGATCGTCGAGGATGAACGGGCCGTGGCGCGGGGTCTGGAATATGGCCTCGCCAAAGAAGGGTTCGTCGTGCTGTGGGCCGAGACAGGCCAGCAAGCACTCGACCTGGCCCGCAGACGGGACCCGCACCTGATCCTGCTCGACATCCGGCTGCCGGATATGAGCGGGTTCGATGTCTGCCGGCAACTGCGCGCCGAGGGAATGCGGGAGCCTATCCTGATGCTCACCGCGTGCGACGAGGAAGTCGACAAGGTGCTGGGCCTGGAACTAGGGGCCGACGACTACGTGGTCAAACCCTACAGCCTGCGCGAGTTGATCTCGCGGATCCGGGCGCTCCTGCGCCGGGCATACGGGGAACTGGCCACAGCGCCGGTTGGCGACCGGCTGCGGTTCGGCGAAATGGAAGTGGATATGGAGCGGTTGCAGGTCACGCGACAAGGCAAGCCGGTCCCCCTGACCCCCACCGAGTTTCGGCTGCTGCGCTACCTGGCTAGCAACCCGAACCGGCCCCTCAGCAGGGATGAATTGATCGAGGCAGTCTGGGGGTACGTCAGCGACATCGGCAGCGACCGGACGGTGGACGTGCACATCCGGCACCTGCGGGAGAAGTTGGAGGACGACCCGGCCAACCCACGTTGGCTGGTGACCGTGCGCGGGGTGGGCTACAAATTCGAACTGCAGTCTTGAACTGAGACCTCGAACTGCACGGACCGCAATCGTGCTCAGACATTAACGAATCTTAACAGAACCACAACGGCGACGCAACCGTTCTCTGGTAAGATGAGAGTATGACTACTCACATCCTGACAGAGGAGGTACATTCCCATGCGCAAGCGTATCTGGAAGATATTGGGGTGGCTCGCCGTCCTGTTGGTGGTACTGTGCATAGGCGCAGCCGTGGGCGGCGGCGCCGTGTACGCCATAACACGATCCAAAGAGCCCATCCACCTATTAGGGCCGGGGCCAGACGATCCAGAACCAGGCCTGGTGATCGCTTCGGTCAGGTCCGATGGACCGGCCGCCGAGGCAGGCGTGGTGCGAGGCGACATTCTGCTCCAGGTGGAGGGCGAAACGGTGGACAACTGCATTGAGCTGATCGACCTGGTCGAGGAACGCGAGCCCGGCGACGAGGTGCAGTTGACGGTTCTGCATGGTGACGACGAGCGAATACTCACGGCGACGCTGATTGAGCACGAAGGTAGACCGTACCTGGGGCTGGTTCCCTGCGGGTGCCGGGTCGGACCAGAGCCGAGGGTGGTCATTGGCACATGGGGACCAGGCTCACTGATCGCCGACGTAGCATCCGACAGCCCAGCCGACCTGGCAGGGCTCGAAGTGGGTGACATCATCATTGCCGTTGACGAAGAGGATCTGAGCCCGGAGAAGAGCCTGGCCGATGCCATCACCGCGCACAAGCCCGGCGACACGGTGATGCTGAAGGTCAACCGGCCCGGTGAGGAAGCCCGCGACGTGGAGGTGGAACTGGGCGAGCAGCCCGAGGAGAAGGGTAAAGCTTACCTGGGTGTGAGATATCGGTACGTCCCCGCTCCCTCTGACACAGCGTTCGAGGGACTGCGCTTCGGTGGGCGGCATTTCGGGCGCTTTCCCCACGTCTTCCCGGACGGAGACACGAGACAAGGGGCAATCGTCCGTCGCGTGACCGAGGAGAGCCCGGCCCAGGCAGCAGGCTTGAGCCAGGGTGACTTGATCACCGCAATCGACGGCGATCCGATCGAGGGGCCTCGAGATCTCGTCGACGCCGTCGCCGAGCACCAACCGGGCGATCGAGTGACACTGACGATCGTCGCCTCAGGCGAGGAGGAGGAACGCGAAGTTGAGGTCACGCTGGCCGAGCATCCCGAGAAAGAAGAGAAGGAAACAAGGAAACAAGAAAACGAGGCCTATCTGGGCGTGGAGATCGGCGGTTTCGTTCGCGTTCGGCGCTGGGACGATGAACGCCCACACGGGCTGGAGTCATTTGAGTTCTTCTACGACTGGGAACCATCGGTAGACGAATGGCCCTTCGACTTCGACACTGTACCGCGCCACTTCGAATTTCACATCCCGTCTGAGAGGCCTGTGTAGCCGGAGCGCCAGTGTCTGCACTCCAATCCTGAGTTTGTCCTTAGATGATGCGGTGATGCACCATGAGTCGCTTCGCTTCCCTTCATATTGTTATGAGTCGCTTCGCTTCCCTTCATATTGTTATGTTCCGTTCCATTCGATGGCGACTGGTGGCAAGCACAATATTCCTGACCCTGCTGACGGCAAGCCTGGTCGGCGTACTGGCACTGTCGCTGATTAGGCGATACGTGGAACAGCAGGAACAGGACTATCTGATGGCGAACGCCGAGGCAGTGGCACACCAAGCGCTGCCATTGATGGAACCAACCGTGCGGCTAACGGACCTTCAGGAACTGGCGCGCACCGCCTCGTTCCTGGGAAACGTCCAGGTGCGGATACTGGACGACCGCCGGCGTGTGCTGGCCGATTCGGGACAGCCCACCGAGGTGGAAGAGTTTGTATGGATCTTCACGCCGGCAGGGATGAGCGCGCAGTCACCCAGCGCATATCCCGGCACCTCGAACGTCTCGATCATCGTGCTACCTGGAGGTCACCTCTCACCCGGCAGGATGGTGGAGGCCCATCCGTTCGCCATCATCAAGCAACTGCCGGATGGTGCAGAGTTTACAGTGGTGCGCAGGACGGAAGGGGCGTGGGGGACGCGATTCGTTTTCGGAACCAGGCGGAGAGTGGAGATCATTCCGCCTTTCCCGATGACCGATCCGCTGGCACCGAGAGCAGACCTTGAGAACCAGATCATCCGACGTTCAGAGCACGTGGTGACCGTGCCGATCGGTGAACCAGTCGAACCAGCAGGGTACGTGGAGTTGAGCAAAGGTCCCGATTTTGGCGCCGAGGCGCTGGCGACTGCCAGACAGGCGTTTCTGCTGGCCGCGGGCGGCGCGACGCTGCTGGCAGCGGTCGTTGGCCTGCTGATGGGTCGACGGCTGACAGCGCCGCTGCGGAGCCTGACCACTGCAGCGGGCCGGATGAGCGGCGGCGATCTATCCATCCGCGCGCCGGTGCGCGGCCAGGACGAAATCGGCCAGCTCGCCCTTCAGTTCAACCAGATGGCGGAGCGTCTGGAGACCAGTTTCGCCGAACTGGCCGCCGAACGGGACAGCCTGCGGTTGTTCGTCGCCGACGCATCCCACGAACTGCGCACGCCGGTCACCGCCCTCAAGACGTTCAACGAGCTGTTACAGGGGGCAGCGGCGGATGATCCGGATGCGCGGGCCGAGTTCCTGGCCGAAAGCCAGATCCAACTGGAGCGGCTGGAGTGGATCACCCAAAACCTGCTCGATCTATCCCGACTCGACGCCGGTCTGGTAGCCCTAGATATCGAGGCCCACGACGCGGGAGAACTGCTCCGCGCATCGGCGGCCGCGTTCAAGACGTTGGCGTGCCATCAGAATGGCCCTCTAGAGGGTTTGGCGCGCGAGAAAAACATCACGCTATCGATCCAGGAGCCACCGTCTGCGCTGACGGTCCACTGCGACCGGGCGCGGATCGAGCTGGCGCTTTCCAACCTCCTAGACAACGCTCTGAAGTTTACGCCCACCGGTGGGCATGTCGAGATCGGTGCCGAACAGGCCGGCCGGAACGTGCGGCTGTGGGTCCAGGATAGCGGCCCAGGCATCGCTCCGGCCGACCGGGACCACATCTTCGAGCGTTTCTACCAGGGCCGAGGCAGCGACAGTGGGGGAATTGGCCTGGGCCTGGCCATCGTGCGCAGCACTGTCCAGGCCCACGGCGGTCAGGTCACGGTCGAGAGCAAGCCGGGGGCAGGAAGCCGGTTTATTATCGAGCTGCCCAAGGAAATTGCGAATGACGAATGAACAAATGACAAATCAGCAAATGACAAAATAGGAAGGGCGAGGCAGCGAATCGGCGAACCAGCGAGTCAGCGAGTCAGCGAATAAGTAAGGTCGCGACTGCATAGCATTGATTGTCTCGTACCATGCCTGTGCCTGTGGAGGATTTCCGCAGGCACAGTTTTCTTCGAGCAGACAATTGACAGCCCTTTCCCTACGGGTTATACTGGCCCTGAGACTGCTGTATCAGACACTTCCCATCCCATAGACTTGGGCTTTTCAAGAAAAGCTGGGAAGTTGCTATTGGACGACTTCTTGGAGGAATCACCATGAATACACTCTTTGCACCAGGGAAGATCGGCTCTCTCAGCCTCTCCAACCGCCTGGTTCGTTCAGCGACGGCCGAGCGTATGGCGGACACCGATGGCCGGCCTACGCCGAGGCTCGGCGTGCTCTACGAGGAGCTGGCCCAGGGCGGCGTGGGGCTGATCATCACCGGCCATATGTACGTGCACCCATCGGGGAAAGCCCACCCCGAGATGGTGGGCATCTACTCTGACGATCTGATCCCGGCCCTGAGCGATCTGGCGGACGC
>Ga0180437_10009490_pt1 | contig 12052 bp, 7 predicted proteins | sample SS_ome_4_FD_132410 | JGI IMG/M metagenome (GOLD analysis project Ga0180437, IMG submission 132410) | Hypersaline lake sediment archaeal communities from the Salton Sea, California, USA - SS_3_D_1 metaG | ecosystem: Environmental > Aquatic > Non-marine Saline and Alkaline > Hypersaline > Sediment... | reverse complement strand
GCCGTCGACACATTCCTCTACAGCGAGCTCGCCACCGGCACCGAGAGCGCCGAGCACGGCCAGCGCAACATACCCGGCACCCGCAACGGGATCCGTACATCCATGTCTCCGCTCATCCGTATCTTGGTCGCTTCGAGCCGGACCCATGCCGCCACGAGCTACACCTACTACCCACAGGCGCCCAATCCCATACCAACAGAAGAGGCGCTCTACAACATTCAGCGCCTGACTATGGCCGAGGCATTCGCCAATCACACGGCCTTTCGGCGAGTCGAACACCAACACGTTCCCCCAGTCCATCGGGCGGCCAAGACCGTCTACGATCTTCTGCGGAGCGTGGAATCCGACATCCTCGGCGCCGAAATGGGAAGCAATGTCGCCATCGTCGCATCGCTTCAGGGTGGCTACTTCGGACATTACAGCTATCACCGCGAGGCATCCAGAGCGCTTGCCGACGCCGGCATCGCCCATGAAATGATCGCCCCCTGCGATATCCACTCGGACAAGCTCTCTCAATACCGCGCCGTCATCCTCCCGAACATCGCCGTTCTCAGCGATGATGCTTATCGAGCTCTCACGGCGTTCCAAGCCAACGGCGGCGCCGTTATCGGCTTCGGATCTCTCGCTACGCTCGGCCTCCGAGGCGATCCCGGACCGGCCGCGGACGAACTCGCGGAAGGCTTCACCGTTCTCCCTATCGATCCCGATCAACTCGCGGCCGACAACGCCGACGTCCGCGCCGAGGACACACAACATTCCGCATGGGCGCGAGCCGAGTGGCCAGCGACCCTCAAGCCCACGATGGACAAACTCGTGGCGGCCGTCGAATCGGCTTGTCCAAACACACTCACGGCACGGCTGCACAACCCTCGCGGCGTCGAGATCACCGCCATGAAAAGGCCCGGCAGCGACGACCTCATCCTGAATCTCGTCAACTATGCCGTCGACATTGATGGAAACGTGACACCGGCCAAAGACGTCGAGGTTTCGGTTTCCCTGGAAGGTCGCGAGATCGAGCAAATCGACTATCACGCGCTCGATGGAGTGAACGAAACCATTACGGCGGAAACGGCTGACGGTGTCGGCTCGTTCACGATCTCGGAAGTCGCGATCTACGGTATCGCGCTGATCCGCTTCGCCTCCAGTTAGGTCGCAGCCGCGCTTCCTACCCATTGCAGAACAGGGATGCCCGTGGAGTTCCGGGCATCCCTGTGTCTTTCGATGGAACTAGACGGCCGATGTAGCCTAGGGCACCCCCATCTTCCGCCGATAGTTTCTCGGAGACAAGCCCGTCGCTCGGCTGAAGGCATGGCTGAAATGCGCGGGATCGCTATACCCCAGCGAATGAGCGATCTCCCCAATCGATCGATCGGTGGTCTCCAATAGGTGCTTCCCCGCCGTGATCCGCAGGTTCCTGATGTGATCTGACAGAGAATGTCCGAGATGCGTCGAGATCATCCGACTCAAGTGCGTCGGGCTATACCCCACTGCTTCCGCTACATCGGCCAGGCGAATCGGTTTGCGGAAATTCGAATCGCAGTATTCGAGTGCTTGATGGATGACGCGCCAGGTTCGAGGGTCGGCGGATATGGCCGGCGATTCCGTGGCTCGCAGCCGTAGAATATTCCCTCGTCTGATCCGTCGGACCAAAATTGACGCCATGTAGAGAATCAGCGCATTGACGACCTGAAGCCAGTTCCACTCGCGGTTCTCGAGCTCCGTCGCAATTGCGCGAACCATGCCCTCCAGACCCGTCCGTCCCGCCAGCTCGAGCCTCGGACCAGCCCTCCATGTCCGCGGCGGAACATAGCTCGTCCGATAGAGGCGGGCCGTGGTGTCCTCAATCACCAACCAAAATCCCACATACGGTTCCGGTTTACCCACCGGCGACTCTGCATGCTCGATCCCGGGGTCGATCACGAGCAATCGACCCGGCTTCAACTCGAACACATCGTTCGCCGTCGCGACGCGGGCCACTCCATCGGCAATGAGCGCCAGTTCGTAGCGCGGATGAAGGTCGGGATGGCTAAACGGGGTATCCATCTCACCTCGCCGGCTACTGCTGGCGAGGCTTGCATGGAGTATGTCCTCAGCCGGCCGCTCCACGGCCAACTGCTTGAGCAAACCCTCAAAGATTTCTTCAGCGGCCGGAGTCGAGAGAATCCTCTCCCCCGGTTTCTCAGCCGGATTGAGTACCATTCCAAAATCCGTCGGGAACCATTCGAGCTCTTCCCCTTATGGTGTTCTCTGTTCCAGGTCTCAGTCAATCCACCTTCCAGCCGGCCAGGCACAAACTCTACACCAACTGCCGCTCTGGAACTTCAAAAGGGAAATCGAACGAAATTCGGATAATCACAAATGCCGAGTTCCGACCCAAAAACCACACTGACCGTGGGAGATTAAGGAACGACCGTGCGAGGGTCGGAACTCGCCGCCGTAATGGAGGAGGTTACGGCAACCTTATTCTCTTTTTTTCGTCCGCATACACTAGAGTCAGGATAACTCAATCACGCCATCGGGTCATTGCACGACAGGCCAGAAAAATTGTATAATAGGCCAATATGTCGCGACCGAGAAAAACGCCCACACACAAAGTAGACTGGATTCTTCGCGCCACCCGGCCCGACTACGAGCTCTCTTCAGATTCCCCTATCTTCGCGATGGTCAGCCGCCATGCCCAACCCACATCCTTGCGAATCGACATCCACGCAGGAATCGAGGTGGGCATCATGCTCCGCGGCCGCCAACACCGACAATATCCGGGATGGACGACCGACTTGCGCGCGGGTGATGTCTGGCTACAACCGATGTGGGAACCCCATGCCTGGCGCGCGGCCGTTCCAAATACGCACAGCGTCGTCCTCGTCTTCCTCCCCAATTTCCTCGGCGAAGAACGAGTGGCCGATCAATCCTGGCTGAGTCTCTTCGCCGCCCCCCCTGAAAGGCGACCCCGCGTCACGGACAAACAGACCCAAGCTTCAGCGCTCGCCATCGCGCGCGAGCTGGTTCGAGAGATCGAAGGGCGCGATCGCGGCTGGCTCACCGCCCTCCGGATCGGAATCCTGCGGATTCTTTTCCTCGTCGGCCGCCACTGGTCAGCGCCATCCGATTCGCACGACATCTCCCGGGTTAACGCCAGCAATCTCCCGCGGCTCATGCCCGCCATTTCGCTGATCCAGGAGTCCTCTACAGCTACCTGCCGGCTTGAAGACGCGGCCGCCGCCTGCGGCATGAGCCGATCTCGCTTCGTTATGCTCTTTCGCGAGACCATGGGCACCACTTTCGCACGATTTGCACTCCGGGCGCGACTCGGTTTCGCAGCTCACCGCCTCATCACCACGAGCCTCCCCATCGAGGCCATAGCAACACAAGCGGGGTTCGTAGACGCAAGCCATTTCCATCGCATGTTCGTCAAACATTACCGACGAACGCCGAGGCAATACCGCCGCACGGCCGATTGAGCCTCCATGGTTCGTCGCGCGCCGACGCCGTTCCGAAAGGAGACAGAGGGCTCAGGCCGAAGCAAGCTGAGTCGAGGTTCTCGCCGAGAAATGGAGGGGCAGGACAGCTTTGGACATCAGCGAACTTGTCAGCTTACCCATTATCGATTGCCATTGTCATATCCGGGATCGCTTCGACGCGATCGATTCAATGCTCCACGACGAACGCGCCGCCGGCATTGACCAGATAAATATTGTCGTCACGAGTTTCCCCGGACGCCCGAACCTGAACCCGCAGGGGCTCTACGCCAAAGCGAAATATCCTCATGATGTCTTTCTCTTCCCCGGACTTGACTACTCGGCTCTCGCTGGAAACATCGACCCCCGACTGACGTACCCCCTCGCAGATCAGGTGAACCGTTTCGCCGCCCTCGGTGCCGACGGCGTCAAGATGCTGAACGGAAAGCCCAACTACCGCAAGGCGTCTGGTATCGCTCTCGACTCAGTCATCTACGAGCACTACTTCGCGAGAATCGAGGAAACAGGAGTCCCGGTGCTCTGGCATGTCAATGACCCGGAGGAGTTCTGGAATCCCGAAGAAGCCCCCGAATGGGCCAAAGGACCGGGCTGGCTCTACGATGACACGTTCCCCTCGAAAGAATCCATCTATCAGGAATGCGACCGAGTCCTCAATCGCCACCCCAATCTCAACATCATTTTCGCTCACTTCTACTTCTTGTCGGACGATCTTCCGCGAGCGGCTGAATTTCTCGACAGCCACCCAAACGTCAACTTCGACCTCGCGCCTGGCATTGAGATGCTTCACAACTTCACCAAGGGTTTAGAAGCCGCGCGGGAGTTCTTTCTAAAGTATCAGGACCGTATCTGCTTCGGCACCGACTTCTCCCCCGGTGGTCGTCCTTCACGTCTCTGGGTCGTTCGCAACTTTCTCGAGAGCGACGAAGAGTTTCATGTACCCACCGATGAGGTCCTTTTCTGGCCTGACCATCGGAACACCATTCGCGGCATCGCCCTTTCCCAAGATGCCCTTCGAAAGATCTACGCCGATAACTTCCGCCGGATCGTTTCCAGCAAACCGCGGCCGCTTGATCGCAGTCGCGTCATAGAAGAACTCCATCGCCTCGCAATGGTTTACGATCAGATGGGAACTTCCCGAAACAGTGCCCGCGAAGCCGCTATGCGTATAACGCAAGAACTCGACGAGTAGCTATCCGAAGCATCGCAGATCATTTACAGTCGGGAGTTGCATCCGAAAAACAAATAAAGTCCGGCCCAGGGAATCGTGCTGAGTGGGCGGATCATGCACGTGATTACTGGGCCGGAATCTCATCTACTGACGATCGGTAGTTCGATATAAGTGCGAGAAAGCTCCTCAGCTACTCAGATAATGTGTCTCGCTAGGCGTCTTCACCTCTAATGCGATTACTGTGGTCGCACCTTATCCTTACCGACATCAAGCCTATTAAAATTCCTCGCTTTGCGTGCAACGGATATGCTTTTACCCCTCACTTATAATGAAAGCTTATCAGATGCAGTGTAATTTCGCATTGCACAACCTCATCATTATCATGTATAATCTTATCATAATTTTTATGAGTTCTTCAGAGGGGAAGTTATGGAACCGGATCTGCAAAGCACAGGGCAAGATCGATTTCCGTCCCCCTATCGCCCCTTTGTCGCAAATCTTTTCCATTATGCTAGCTCTGGCGATACCGGAGTCAATATCCACGAAGGGCTCGAGGTTGGTGTAACGATTCGCGGATGTATGGACTTTGGGATCGAAGGCCATAGTTTCTCCGCCACACCTGGAGAGGTGTGGCTTATGGGCATGTGGGAACCTCACAGGTGGCGCGTTACACAACCCAACACCCTCGTGCTCAGCATCCTCTTCATCCCCGAGTTTATTGGCAACGATATCATTCACGGCACTCAATGGCAACCGATGTTCATGTGCCCCCCGGCGACTCGCCCACTGTCATCGAAGGCGAATCTAATGGATCAGACTCTCGCCCTAGGCAACGAAATGAAATCGGAGATAGAGCAGCGAAAGCCTGGCTGGCAGATCGCCATCCGTATTGATCTCGCGAAGCTATTGCTTTTGCTCCAACGCAATTGGGCACCGCAATCGCAGGGACGAGCTATGCGTATTCAGGAGAATGGAACTTTTGACCGTATCATGCCAGCTCTTACCGTCGTTCGCTCGCAACCTTGCGAGCGACTCAGCTTGCACGACGCTGCAGCCAAGTGCGGCCTCAGCCCAGCCCAATTCAGTCGGGTCTTCGCCCAGACTATGGGGCTCAGTTATGGCGTATTCCGAACTCGAGCCCATCTCGCCTATGCCGCACAGCTACTCCTGGAGACTGATCTTTCTATCGAGAGTATAGCGCAAAGGGCAGGTTTCACCGACGCGAGCCATCTTCATCGCTACTTCGTTAAATACTACGAGCGGACACCTGGTAAGTTTCGCCTTATCAACCGTTAGCTCTAACAAGTTGCACCACTTATTGGAGTGTCACTGCAAGTGCGACCAAGTCATCCTTCATCCCTATTGCGTCAGCATCTCCGTCCATCGTCTTGATGCCCGGATGACCGCAGGATTCTTCCCGTGCTCGGGGTAGCATAATAAAGAGTAGAGGCGACGCCATGAAGAGAGGATCGCGGCTTGTTCTCCTCATCGCTCTCATCGCACTGGTCGGGATCGTGCTTGTGCGGGCCGTTCCACGCCGCACGAGCAGCTCGGTCGCCAACGCCGACGGTCGCACCATGGCACGCTCTTCTGCTTCCGCTTCCGACCGCGAATCGATATCGGTCAGAGAACCGGCCGTTGCCGGCACATTCTATCCCGCCAAACCCGATATTCTCCAACGCGACGTTCGGGCATATATGGAGCAGGCGAGCCAGACAAACACGAACGATGAGCTCGTCGCCCTGATCGTGCCACACGCCGGATACCCCTACAGCGGTTCCGTTGCTGGCTACGCCTATAAGGCCCTTCAGGTCGATTCGTATGAGACCGTCGCCATTGTCGGTCCGAGCCATCACGCCCGCTTCGACGGCGTTGGCCTCAGCTCTGCTGATCGCTGGGAAACCCCTCTCGGCGACGTACAAATCGACCGGGCCGCCAACAATGACTTCGCGCAATCCTGTCGCAACGCGCGATTTCTGGACCAGGTACATGCTCCCGAACATTCAATCGAAGTTCAACTCCCCTTTCTCCAGGAGAGCCTCGACCACTTTCGATTATTGCCCATCCTCGTCTCCGACTTCTCCGCTGGCAACTGCTCCTCAACAGCCAAGGCCCTCGTCGACCTCTACGAAAACCGCCGTCTCCTTCTCATTGCAAGCACGGATATGTCGCATTACCCAGCCTACGATGACGCCATCCGCGTCGACCGAGAAATGCTTCGCGCGATCGAAACACTCGACCCTACGGAAGTCGCCAACACCAGCCGCCGACTACTTCGTGAAGGCGTGCCCGGACTCGCGACCTGCCTCTGTGGAGAAGGTCCAGTCGAGGCGATCCTCATGGCCTGTCGAATCCTCGGGGCAGACACGGCCCGCGTGCTGAAATACGCCAACTCTGGAGACGCACCACATGGATCGCGAGATCGAGTCGTCGGATACGGCGCTGTTGCCATCTACCGCTCTCAATCGAAAACCGATTCCTCGCAGGCTGACCGGCTCTCACCCGATCAACAGCATCGTCTCCTCACTATCGCTCGCGCCGCAGTGGAACAGTATCTCCGCGACGGAAAGGCCTCCCACATCGAAGAGTCAGACCCCGCCCTTCTCGCGCCACGCGCCGTTTTCGTCACCTTGAAACAAAGAGGGCGACTCCGCGGATGCATCGGCACGACTCGACCCGTCCAGCCTCTGGTGGAAGCCGTTCGCGACCGAGCCATCATGGCCGCTACCCAGGACCCTCGATTTGCACCTTTGACACTATCCGAGCTGGGAGATCTCGATATCGAAATCTCTGTACTGTCCCCGCTTTCTCAGGTCACTAGCCCCGACGAGATCGACCTATCGAAACACGGCGTCGTAGTCGTTCGCGGCTCCTGCAGTGGTCTCTATCTTCCGCAGGTGGCCCAGGAAACGGGCTGGAGCCGAGATCAGCTCCTCTCCCACCTTTGCCAGGAGAAAGCCGGCCTTCCCCCAGATGCCTGGAGGGAAGACGCGAAGCTCTATGTCTTCACCGTGCAAGCATTCCACTCGCCTGCGCCCGGGGGCGAATCCCATGCCAACGAATGAAACCCCACAAGATCGCGCACAGGCAGACGAAGCCAAAGAGCGCTCTCGGCGCCGGTTCCTCAAGCTCGGCCTCGGCGGGGCCGTCGCACTCGGCGCACTCGGCGGAATCGCTCGCCTCAGCGACTCTTCCCGCCAGCCTGCCGCGGCTGTCGTCGCCCCCCCCAAGGAACCGGGATACATCGCTCCCGCGCGCTACTACGAGAAGATCGCCAACCACTTCGTCCGTTGCACCCTCTGTCCGAAACACTGCTACGTCGGCCCCGGTGGACGCGGCTATTGCGAAGTCCGCGAGAATCGCAACGGCGAGTATTTCACCCTCGTCTATGGTCGCGCCGCATCCGTCAATATCGACCCGGTAGAGAAGAAGCCCTTTTTCCACGTATTGCCCGGAAGCCGCGTCTACTCGTTTGCAACAGCCGGCTGTAACATGGAGTGTAAGAATTGCCAGAACTGGCAGCTATCCCAGGCCCGCCCGGAATCCCTTCCCGCCATGCGCCTCCCGCCCGAAAAACTCGTCGAGAGCGCCCTCCGCGAGGGTTGCCCGCTCATCGCCGGCACCTATAGTGAGCCCATCGTCTTTATCGAGTATCTCCTCGACGTCGCGGCTGAGGGAAACAAACAGGGACTGCGAACCGCCATGGTGAGCGCCGGTTACATCGAGCGCCGCCCCATGCTCGACCTTTGCCAGGAGCTCGCCGCCGTCAAGATCGATCTCAAGTCCATGCGCGATGAATTCTATCGCACGAACTGCGACGGAACGCTCCGGCCTGTTCTCGACACCATCGAACTCGTGAAGAACCAGGACGTTTGGCTCGAAATCGTCTACCTCGTCATCCCCACCCTCAACGATACCGAAGCCGAGATCAAAGAGCTCGCGAAGTGGATCAAAACCAATCTCGGCGCGGATGTCCCCCTCCACTTCAGCCGCTTTCACCCCCAGTATAAACTCACCAAACTTCCGCCCACCCCATACGAGACACTCCAACGCTGCCATGATATCGCTCGGGCCGAGGGCATCAACTTCGTCTACGTCGGCAACGTCCCCGGAAACCCCGCCCAGAACACTCCCTGTCCATCGTGCGGAAAAACCCTCGTCGCCCGTCAGAATTTCCGCCTCACTGAGAACCATATCCGCGACGGCCGGTGTGCATTCTGCGACGCATCCATTCCCGGGCTTTGGTCGTGACTCCCCGTCCATCCGATCTATCGTCACATAATCTTCCCCCCCGATTCGCCGCCGCCATCATCGTCGTCGGCATCACGTCGCTCATTGCACAGGTGGTGCTAACCCGCGAACTCCTCTCCCTCTTCCTCGGCAACGAGCTCTCGATTGCCTTCGTTCTCGCCATCTGGCTCGCCGCGGTCGCAGGCGGCAGCGCCCTGGCCGCGCGTTTCGCCGCCCGATTCAGGAATCCCGAAACCACCCTTGCCTGGACCCAGATCGGCCTGGCCGTCCTGCTTCCAGCATCGCTTTTCATCGCTCGTTCCATCCGCCTATCGGGCATCATCCCCGGAGAAGCCTTCGGCCCCGGCGCTGTCCTCCTCGCCTCATGCGAAACACTCGTCCCGGTTTGCCTCCTCGTCGGCGCCCAATTCGTCCTCTCTGCGGCTGCGGCATCGAAGCGACTCCGCTCAGTCGTCCCTACGACCGGCCTCGCTTCAGTCTACGCGCTCGAATCCCTCGGGGCCGTCATCGGCGGGCTCGCCTTTCATCTCATCCTCTCCCAACAGGCCGATGCATACCGCATCTTCGCCATCACCGCCATCCTCAACCTCATCTCTTCGGCCACTCTCCTGCAGCCATCCCTCCGAAACCGTTCATCCGGGATTATCCTCCCCCATCTCGCCTTTGGACTGGCGTCTATCGTTCTCTTAGCGATCGCGCCAAAGATCGATCTCGCATCCACGCAAGAAAGCCCCCGATGGAGTGGCTACACCGTCCTGGCCCATACACCATCCAAATACGGTGACATCACAGTCGCCGAGCGCGCGGGCCAGCTCTCGCTCTTACAAAGCGGGATTCTGAGCTTCACAACGGAATCCCACTACGAGAACGAAATCTCAGCCCACCTGCCACTGCTCTCTCACCCTTCCCCTCGCCACGTTCTCATCATCGGCGGAGCCTTTGACGATCTGGCCGAAGCCGCCCTCCAACACTCACTCGACCAGCTCGATTGCGTCGAACTCGATCCAAAACTGTGGACTGAAGCCGCCCGTGCCGCCCATCGTCTTGGCGTTCCCTCGCCGGTCCCAGACTTCCCACGGGTCAATCTCATCTTTGGCGATGCTCGAAATGTCGTTCGCCGGACGTCAAACGAGTACGATGTCATCATTCTCAATCTCCCAGACCCAACGACCGCTGCTCTCAACCGTTTCTACACCGTCGATTTTTTCCGCGAGGCATCCCGCGCGCTTGCCCCTGGAGGCATCCTCGCCACCAGCCTCACCGGATCATCCCATCATCTCAGCGGCCCCGTCCTCCTCGCTGCCGCAACCCTCGAGCGCACGCTCCGCCAGGTGTTCCCCGACGTTCTCCTCGTGCCCGGCGATCAGATGGTATTCGTCGCAGCGACCACCAAGGAGAGCCTATCGAAGAGCGCCACGGTACTTTCCCGCCGTCTGCAAGAGCGCTCCATCACCACTGACTTCGTCAACGACGCGTGGCTTCGAGACGCCCTACTTCCCTTCCGCGCCGATCTCATTCAGGCACAGATCGACCACGTTGGCCTCGCGCCCGTCAACACAGACCTCAACCCGGTGGGCTATTACCATCAACTTCGGGTTTGGCTCGACCAGCTCTCACCCCGTCTGGCCGCGCCCATGCAGGGGCTCTCTGGCATCCGCGTCTGGTGGGCTATTATCCCCTTCCCCATCGCCCTCATTTTGCTTCTGCTCCCCCCCAGTCGCCGCCCGAGATTCCGTTCGTGGTCGATTCTTCTGGCCATAGCGATGATCGGTGGTTTCGGCATGATCGTCGAAATCGTCGGGCTCCTTGTGTTTCAAGCAGCGCTTGGCTACCTCTACCATGCGCTCGGCGTGCTCATCGCCACTTTCATGGCGGGACTCGCCGCAGGAGCCGCCATGGTCCGCAGCCGCCGTTTCGACGAACCGACGGCCGCCCGGTTTCTCATCGCAGCGCTCCTGACGGCCGCCGTCACATCTGCCGTGCTGCCGGGAATCCTCGAAGCGCTGCTTGCGGTTCCTCAGACGGCCACCCTCACCATCGCGACCATCTTCTTCCTCGCCGGTTCGCTCGTCGGTGGAGTCTTCCCCTTCGCCGCGGCGCTATACCGACGTCAGCAACCTATCGAGTCCGCAGGCGGGATCATCTATGCGGCCGATCTCATCGGTTCGGCCGGAGCCGCCGTCTTCGCGGGCGCCATCGCCGTGCCGCTCTTGGGTATCACGGGGGTTGCCCACCTCACCGCCTTACTCATTCTTACCCCCCTCATCCTCGCCTTGCCCTTATTGCGAACCTGACTACTTCTCAGCTCCTCCGAAACGCCTCACGATGTCCTCTCGCCTCAGGCCCCGCATTTGCCATCCCAAAACGAAGAGGCCCAACCCAATAAGCACCACAGAGAGCGCAACGCGTTGTCCCCCCGACAATATTGGTTTGCTCCCATGCGCCTCTGTCGTCGCCCCGGCTGGCAAGATCGTCTTCGCTGCATCCATCTTCGCAAGCAATTCCTGTTGTTCCGGCCAGCTTTTGGGCACCACAAAATAGCGTATCTCGGCCTCCCATCCAACATCTGAAAGCTCTTGATCTATGCGCTCCGAATACTCCATCACAACGGCGCGGTCGAATGCGGGCGCCAGTGCCTGGAGCTGTCCGCAGATCGTCAGCTCATGCCCATTCAGCGCGATCGTCCCGCGCTCCAGGCCGCTGTCGAACCCTGCAAGTCCCTGCCAACCCGGCTCCTTCGGCACCTCGCCAAGAGCACACTCCGATGTTCGTATGAGACTTGGAAGCCCCTTCAGCAACACGACGCGTTCCGGGCGCGCGCCCTCAGTCGGATTCACCACGACCACACCCATCGTCGCGCCGAGCTCTCTCAGAGAATCCGGCATAATGGCGTCCTTGGCCGAGCGCTCGTCCAGTATCTCGACCAGGTATTCAAATCGCCCGTGGCCGGCCGGCAACACGGTGAGCCCAAGAATCCCAATTCCCAGCCCAAGGATGACGAATGCTAGCGCTATGGTTCGCTTCATCAATCCTCCAAAGATCGCTGAGATGAATTCGACGGCCGGCTCTCCGGCAAGCGCACTCCGGCCGCCGCGGCCTGCGCCGCCATCATTCGAAGGAGCCGTGCAGAAGAGGCCGTCCGAGTGTCCGACAT
>Ga0180437_10009487_pt1 | contig 12054 bp, 9 predicted proteins | sample SS_ome_4_FD_132410 | JGI IMG/M metagenome (GOLD analysis project Ga0180437, IMG submission 132410) | Hypersaline lake sediment archaeal communities from the Salton Sea, California, USA - SS_3_D_1 metaG | ecosystem: Environmental > Aquatic > Non-marine Saline and Alkaline > Hypersaline > Sediment... | reverse complement strand
GGTTGAGGGCTTGGTTGATGACAACTTCCTGGTAATAAACGGGGATATCGTTGTTAACCACGAGGATATCAATAGCCTTACTGGTAGGAGTGAAAATACGGTGAGTGTGGTTGAGGTTCAGGATACTAAAGATTTTGGGATGGTCGAGTTGAGAGAAGGCAGGGTAGTCCATATTTATGAGAAAGTAGCCGGGTTTCCTTCTCATATGGCAAATGCTGGTCTGTATCTGTTTACTCCCGATATATATGACGCTATATCCCGGACTTCAAAATCACCGCGGGGTGAGTATGAGATAACCGATTCTTTACAGTTGCTGATAGACCAGGGAGGCGGTATTTGTTATCAGGAGATTAGCTACTGGCTGAACCTTGGCTACCCCTGGGACTTACTGTCAGCCAATGAAGCTCTACTTAATGGGATTGAGTCGCAGAACCGGGGTGAGGTAGAGGAGAATGTGGTAATAAAAGGTGTGGTCTCTATAGGCGAGAATACGGTAATAAGGTCAGGCTCCTATATAGTTGGTCCGGTGATAATCGGGCGGGATTGCGACATCGGTCCTAATTGCTCTCTTCGCCCTTATACCGCTATTGGTAATGGTTGTCATATTGGCAGTGCGGTAGAGATTAAAAGCTCCATAATTATGAGGGGTAGTAAAATTCCCCACCATAATTATGTGGGTGATAGTATTATTGGTGAAGAATGCAATCTGGGTGCCGGCACCAAGATTGCCAACCTGAGGTTGGATAAGAAAGACATATGGGTAGCGGGGATTGATACCGGGAGGCGCAAGCTGGGGGCTATCGTCGGGGATAGAGTCGAAACCGGGATTAATGCCAGTATTAATGTCGGTAGCATGATTGGTAACAACACCCATATTGGACCGGGGGCGGTAGTCAGTGGGGTTATTTCACCAGATTCAAGAATATTCTAGGAGTAGATAATGAAGCAGGCAGTGATTCTAGCCGCAGGCGAGGGGCAGAGGCTCCGACCATTTACCGTTACCAAGCCCAAGGTAATGCTTTCTATAGCGGGTAAGCCCATTCTTCAATATGTGATTGAGTCGTTAGCTCAAAATGGTATTCGTAATATTGTCCTTGTTGTCGGCTACAGGAAGGAGCAGGTATTTGATTATCTGGGCTCGGGGGAGCAGCTTGGTGTTGATATAACCTATATAACTCAGGAGAGGCAACTGGGCACGGCTCATGCTCTAGCCCAGGCTAAGGCGGCAACCGAGAAAGAGTTTCTGGTTCTGCCCGGAGACAATCTGATTGATGTTGAGGCCATTGCTCAGTTCGTAGCCATAAAGCCTGAAGCGATGCTGGTAAGCAGGGTAGATAACCCGGTTAGATACGGGGTGGTGACCGTTGAGCAGGGGGTAGTCAGGGATATTGTCGAGAAGCCCAAGGAGGCTAAAGGCAACATAGTTAATACCGGTATTTATGCCTTTACTAAAAAAATTTTCGGCTTTATTGAAGCCCAGTTAGATATTCCCGATGTCCTTAATAGTATGATAGCTCAGGGTTATCCTATTAATGCCAAGGAGATAGACGGCACCTGGCTTGATGTTGTTTACCCCTGGGATATTTTGAGCCTTAATGATGCCGTTCTGCGCCAGATACCGGCTAAATTGGGCGGTAATATTGAAGCCGGTGTTTCCCTCAAGGGGGAGGTCTCGGTGGGGAAAGACACGCTGATACGGTCAAATTCCTATATCGCTGGTCCGGTGGTTATTGGGGATGATTGTGACATCGGTCCTAATGTGTGTATCCTGCCCGCCACCAGCATTGGCAATAACGTGGTTATTTCATCGTTCACTGAGATAAAAAACAGTGTTATCGGCGATGATGTTGATATCGGCTCGGGTTGCATTATCCAGGACTCGGTTATTGATAAGGGCTGTGTCATCAAAGGGCATTTTAGTGCCTGTAGTAGCCAGGCTGAGGTTAAGATTGATGATGAACACCACCAGGTGAATGTGGGGGCGATGCTGGGTGGGGATTGTAGCCTGGGTAACTCGGTAGTAGCGCAGCCCGGGGTTATTGTGGGTAACTATAGTCAGGTGCAGGCGATGAAGCTGATTGGTGGCAGGTTACCTGACCACAGTCTGGTAGTTTAGTTATGTGCGGCATTATTGGTTATATCGGCAATAAACAGGCTCAACCCATACTGCTTAACTGCTTGGGCAGGCTGGAGTACCGGGGTTATGACTCCTGTGGGGTGGCGGTATCAAACAGCAGCATTGAGGTATATAAGGATGTGGTCAGGGTGGGGGCACTGAGGAAAGCCTCGCCCCGGATTAAGGGGACGATTGGCATCGGTCATACCCGATGGGCAACCTACGGTGAGCCGTCTCAGGTAAATGCTCATCCCCACTGTGATTGCCATGGCAGTATTGCTGTGGTGCACAACGGAATAATAAATAATTTCCAGCGGTTAAAGCACCAGCTAATCAGTGAAGGGCATAATTTCGTTTCTGAAACAGATACCGAGGTAATACCGCACCTGATTGAGAAGTATTATCGGGGCAATCTGGAGGAAGCGGTAGAAGCTGCTCTGCGCGATGTAGATGGTTCCTATGCCCTCATTGTATTGAGGGTGGGTGAGCCCCGGTTGGTAGCTGCCAGGAAGGACTCGCCGTTAATTATCGGCATCGGCGATAGAGAGAATTTTATCGCCTCGGATGTGCCCGCCATGCTGGATTATACCGATAGGGTTATGTATTTGGAAGACGGGGATATTGGCGTGGTTACCCCCAACAGCATAAAGGTTAGAAGCGATGGCATGGAGGTTACCAGGGAAGAGCATAAGATTTCATGGAGCGTAGCGGATGCGCAGAAGGCGGGATATGAGCACTTCATGCTTAAGGAGATTCATGAGCAGCCCAAGGTGATACGGGATACCCTCGGTGAATATGTTCAGGCGACTGAGCCGGTGGTTGATTTGGCAGTGATGAGGGACGAGGGCATAGAATCCATGCTCATACTAGCCTGTGGCTCTTCCTATTATGCGGCAGTGGTCGGCAAATATATTGTGGAGGAGCTGCTTGGTATTCCGGTGAGGGCGGAGCTAGCCTCTGAATTTAATTACTTTAGTCGGCCGCTAGCCAGAACCGGGGCAATTGTCATTACCCAGTCGGGTGAGACGGCAGATACCCTTAAAGCCATAAAAAGGTTAAAAGAGGTGGGGTGCCCGGTGTTAGCCATCACCAATGTGGTGGGCAGCACTGCCAGCAGGATTGCTGACCAGACGATTTATACCAGGGCTGGTCCTGAGATTAGCGTAGCTGCGACCAAGAGCTTTACTGCTCAGCTTATGGTGTTATATTGGCTGGCCCTATCATATTCTCAGGTTGATATTAAAAGGTTGACCGACATTAGAAGATTGGCTGATATGATTATGGGGTTAAGACAGCTGCCAAGCAAGGTGCAACAGGTATTGGATAATGAGGGTAAAATTATGGAGTGCGCCGATTACCTGTCGGCATATGAGGATATGTTCTTCATTGGTCGGGGCATAAACTTTCCTGTAGCCCTGGAGGGAGCACTTAAGCTGAAAGAGATTTCCTATATTCATGCCGAGGGCTATGCCGCGGGAGAGCTAAAGCATGGTCCCTTTGCCTTATTGGGTAGTGATACCCCGGTTATTGCCATTGTCGATCCGGATAGCACCTATGAGGCTATGCTGACCAATATCAGGGAGGTCCAGACGAGGAGGTCACCCTTGATAGCGCTGGCTGAAGACGGGGATGAGGCTATCGGGGAATTGGCTGATTTCGTCATTACCGTGCCCCGGGTTGATGCCATATTTTCCCCGGTAGTTAATCTGGTAACCCTTCAGCTACTTGCTTACCATACGGCGAAGAAAAAGGGTTGCCCTATAGATTTCCCGCGGAACCTGGCCAAAAGTGTAACTGTGGAATAGGTGCCACCTGTTATCTGGAGGCTTCTTAATTGTCCGGGCTTGTCTTACCTCGGGTTTTTTGCTAGATTAGATAGGATATCAGGAAGAATCACGGGCTTTTAGTTGAACAGGGAAGATAAATGGTAGCTAAATATAATCCGCGGGAAATAGAAAAGAAGTGGCAACAGCGCTGGGCTGACGACAGGCTGTATGAGGTCAGCGAGGATGACCCCCGCCCCAAGTGGTATGCCCTGACCATGTTCCCCTACACCTCAGGCGACCTTCATATCGGACACTGGTATGCTATGGCTCCGTCTGATGTTCACGCCAGGTTTAAGCGGATGCAGGGCTATAATGTGCTTCACCCCATGGGGTTTGACGCCTTCGGGCTTCCTGCCGAGAATGCGGCTATCAGCCGCGGTATTCACCCCTTCACCTGGACGATGCAGAATATAGACAATATGCGGCGTCAACTCCGGAGTATGGGCGCTATCTATGACTGGAGCCGGGAGGTTGTTACCTGCCTCCCTGGTTATTATAAGTGGACGCAGTGGTTCTTTCTGAAGCTGTACGAGGCAGGTCTGGCTTATCGGGGCAAGGCTCCGGTTAACTGGTGCCCTCACTGCCAGACAGTGCTGGCTAATGAGCAGGTGGTGGAGGGGGGCTTCTGTGAGCGCTGTGGGGCAGCGGTTATCCGTCGGGATTTGGAGCAGTGGTTCTTTCGCATCACCAAGTATGCCGATGAGCTTATGGAGCATAATGGTATTGACTGGCCGGAACGGATAAAAATAATGCAGAGGAACTGGGTGGGTAAGAGTGCGGGCACCGAGATTTCCTTCACCCTGGAGCACCCTGGAGTAGATGAAAAGGAAATCAGGGTATTTACCACCCGCCCCGATACCATTTTTGGTGTTACCTTTATGGTTCTGGCTCCAGAGCACCCGCTGGTGGCTAAACTGACCTCCCCCGATAAGAAGGCTGAGGTTGAGGAGTATATTGCCCGGTCACGGCGGCAGACCGAGATAGAGAGGCTATCAACCGAGAAGGAAAAGGACGGAGTATTTATCGGGGCTTATGTGGTAAACCGGCTTAATGGGGAGAAGGTGCCTATCTGGATTGCTGACTATGTATTGATGAGTTATGGCACGGGGGCAGTAATGGCAGTGCCGGCTCATGACGACCGGGACTTTGCTTTTGCCCAGAAGTATAACCTACCGATACGGGTAGTGATAGCCCCACCCCAGTGGCAGGGAGAGGAACTGGAGGCGGCGTATATTGAGCCGGGGGTAATGGTGAACTCGGGACAGTTTGATGGACTCCCCAGCCAGCAGGGGATAGAAGCGGTTTCCGATTTTCTGGAGGAGAAAGGTTGGGGAAAGCGGACTATAACCTACCGACTTCGCGATTGGCTTATCTCCCGCCAGAGATACTGGGGGGCACCAATACCTATGATTTACTGTCCTAGCTGTGGTATCGTCCCCGTTCCTGAGGAAGACCTTCCGGTATTGCTACCCGAGGATGCTGAATTTAAACCTACCGGTGAATCCCCGCTGAAGTATTGTGAACAATTTGTCAATACCACCTGTCCCCGGTGCTCAGCCCCGGCCAGGCGGGAGACGGACACTATGGATACCTTTATGTGCTCTTCGTGGTATTTTCTGCGCTATGCCAGCCCCGATTCTAGTACTGCTCCCTTTGATGCGGATAAGGTGAGGTACTGGATGCCGGTAGACCTGTATACCGGCGGTGCCGAGCATGCCGTTATGCATCTACTCTATGCCCGTTTCTTTATTAAGGCGCTTCGGGATATGGGTCTGGTCGATTTTGATGAACCATTTACCCACCTGTTTAACCAGGGGGTTATTATTGCTGAGAAACAGAAGATGAGTAAGTCACGGGATAATGTGATTACCCCCGACGAGTATGTTTCTGAGCTGGGGGTGGATACAGTGCGTGCCTACCTTATGTTTGTTGCCCCCTGGGAGCAGGGTGGTGAGTGGGATGACAGTGGTATTAGCGGCGTCAGTCGCTGGCTTAATCGGGTGTGGAACGTAGTATTGGAAGAATATAGCCAGAGGGCAGAAGCTGTGGCTGAGGATAGAGCCGGTGATGCCAAAGCGGTTAGAGATTTACAGCGTATAACTCACCAGACGATGAGGAAGGTTACTGAAGACATAGAAAGGCTGCGGTTTAATACCATGATAGCCGCCCTCATGGAGTTCACCAACTACCTGTCCCGGGTCAAGGAGGCAGGGAATGTTGGTGATGCCGATTGGAGAAGGTCAATTGATGCCCTGCTCCTCCTTCTGGCTCCAGCTGCTCCCCACTTGGCTGAGGAGCTATGGCAGAGGACGGGGCATGGTTATAGCATTCATAATCAGAGCTGGCCGGTGTGGGATAAGGAACTGGCTAAGGATGAAGAGGTTACCCTGGTGGTTCAGGTCAATGGCAAGTTGCGTGACCGGATTCCAGTATCGGTGGCTATCACTGAGGCTGAAGCCAGGCAGATAGCCCTGGAGCGGCAACGAGTGAAGGCTTACCTGGAGGGTAAGGAGATTACCAATATAATATATGTCCCGGGGAGGCTGATAAATCTGGTGGCAAAGTGATGACAGTAGCCACAGACATCGGAGCCAATATTGAGGAAGTGAAGCTACGCATTATCCGGGCTTGTGAGCGTGTGGACAGGTCACCTGATACGGTGAGTATTGTCGCCGTGACCAAGACGGTAGAACCTTCGGTGGTAGCTGCCGCTTTCAAGCTGGGTATCAGGCACTTTGGTGAGAATAGGGTTCAGGAGGCGGAGAGGAAAATAAAGCAGTTGAGCTGGCTCGAGCCTCGCCCTACCTGGCACCTGGTTGGTCACCTCCAGACCAACAAGGTCAAGGTGGCGATGGAGCTCTTTGATATCATCCACAGCATAGATTCAGTCAGGCTGGCTGAGGTAATAAGCCGTCGCACCGAGACCACCCTGCCCGTTTTGCTCGAGGTCAATGTTTCCGGTGAAGCCAGCAAAGGTGGTTTTTCCGTAGCTGAGGTGGCACCAGCCGTGGAAGCTATTTCTCACCTGCCCCGTCTTGAGATAAAGGGGCTGATGACTATCGCTCCTATGGTAGCTGATGCCGAGCAGGTTCGTCCCGTGTTTAAGAAGTTGTGTTCGCTGCGGGATTCCCTGGGACTGGAGCACCTGTCTATGGGTATGACTGATGACTTTGAGGTGGCGGTGGAGGAAGGAGCAACCCTGGTCAGGATTGGCCGTGCCATTTTTGGGGAGCGGGAGGCGAAATGAAGATAGCGTTTATCGGTGGTGGGGTTATGGGCGAGGCAATGTTGTCCGCTATTCTGGGTAAGGGACTGAGCCTGCCACAGGCGATATCAGTTAGTGATGTTAGCCAGGCTCGCTGTCAGCATCTGGGACAAAAATATGGTGTGGTGGTGATGGGCAATAACCGACAGGCGATAGAGGGAAGCGATGTAGTAGTTCTGGCTATTAAGCCCCAGAATTTAGCCGAGGTTATGCCTGAACTTAGTGGTCAGCTCAAATCGGCTCAACTGGTGTTATCTATTATCGCCGGGGCAAGAATTAATACCCTGCGTCTCGGCCTGAATCATAATTGTGTCGTTCGGGTCATGCCTAATACACCAGCCCAGATTGGTGAGGGAATAAGTGTGTGGACAGCCACTGCCGAGGTAACCGAGGAGCAAAAGGGATGGGTGGCTTCTATTCTGGGGGCTATGGGTAAGGAGATTTATGTTGACGATGAGAAGTATATTGATATGGCGACTGCAGTGAGTGGCAGTGGACCGGCTTATCTTTTCCTTTTTATGGAGTCGCTGGTTGATGCCGCAGTGGATATTGGTCTTCCCCGTGATATGGCACTGGAGCTGGTGCTGGAGATGATACTGGGCTCGGTTCACTATATGCAGCAGTCAGGCAAGGAAGCGGCAGAGTTACGGAGGATGGTTACCTCCCCCGGTGGCACCACGGCTGAGGCTCTGCTCCGCTTGGAAAAGGGAGGATTTTCCGACCTGCTCCGGCAGGCGGTGAATGCTGCCCATGATAAGGCTAAGAGATTGGGAGGTTAAGCAGTAATGGATTTTTTGTTCGACCTTATCCGGCTGCTGTGTCGGGTGCTTAGCCTGGCTATTTTCGCTCGGGCTATCATATCCTGGTTTTCGCCCCGTCCCACCAACAGGGTGGCTATCATCCTTTACCAGGTTACCGAGCCGTTTCTGGCACCTCTGCGCCGCATTATCCCCCGGTTTGGCATGTTTGATATTACCCCGGTGGTAGCCATCATAATACTTTGGCTTATTGTTTATTTGTTGCCCTAAGGCGCCCGAATTATTCACAATTATTTTGAAAAAAATTTTTAATTTTAATATATTCAGTATTGACAAAACATACAATATATATTATAATAACTACATTAATTAAATATTATTCTCGGCGAGGTGCAGCGTGGGTAATAATACACGGGCTGAAGAAAAGCACTTTGTGGAGGATGTTGGTATTGCCTTTGAGCAGACCGGTCTCCCCCGGACCGCCGGCCGTATTTTTGGCTGGCTTCTTATCTCCGATCCGTCACATCAGTCCACCAGTGAACTGGCAGAAGTCCTGATGGCAAGCAGGGGTTCAATCAGTAGTATGACCCGTCTCCTCATCCAGATTGGCCTGATTGAGCGTATCAGCCTGACTGGTATTCGACATGGCTACTTCCAGCTTCGGCCCGATGCCTGGCAGCATATGATAAAGCACGGTCTGGAAGACGAGGTTAAGACGTTTCGGGAGCTGGCAGAACACGGACTGGAGCTATTGGCAGACAGGGGTCCCCTGACCCGAAAGGGGTTGGAGGAGATGCGCGACATATACACCTTTTTCGAACGGGAATTTCCCGCCTTAGCGGAACGCTGGGAACAAGATCGTAAGGGGAAGCAAGTGATAAGCGGGGTGACCCGCTAGGAGAGGGCAATAATGCAATTTTTCTTTTGGAATGGAGGTTTTAAGATGAAAAACTGGGGAATGGTAGCTGTTTTAGTGGTCGGCATGATGCTGGTCGGCCTTAGTGCCTGTGGCGAGTCGGATGAAAATCGCTATCAGCTGATTGAGGTAGTGCCGGGTGATTTGATGGTTACTGTCAGCGGCAGTGGTAATATAGAGGTTTCTAATGAAGCGTACCTGGCTTTTGGCGTGGGTGGTACGGTGGGTGAATTATATGTTGAGGAAGGTGATGAAGTAACCCAGGGGCAGCTGCTGGCCAGTCTTGATACCACCTCACTGGAACTGGCGGTGAAAACCGCCGAGGTTAACGTGGAGCTGGCAGAGTGTGACTTTAGGGCAATAACCCATCCCTATACCTATCACACCCTGGTCCTGGATATTCCCGCCTCCACAGCAGCTATTGGAGATGCCCAGCGGCAATTAACTGAGGCTCAAGGAGTATTGGAAATAGGACTGAGTTATGACCAGTACTGGGAGGTATGGAATAAACTGAGGGATGCTCAGGAAAATTTGTTGGAAGCCAAAACGAATATAGCTCGAGGGTATGGAGCCGATGTATTTAGTACCGGATTTGTCCAGCTTACCGACTATTGGACACTGAGAGAAGCGCAACTGGGAATGGAAAAATACCAGATAGCTTTAGAAGAAGCTAATAATGATTTGGAGGAGGCGGTGATATTTGCTCCATTTGATGGAGTGGTAGCCAGTGTTGATGTGAAAGTGGGAGATGTCGTCCCTCCCCCTACCCTGACCCTGACCACGGTAATTCATCTGGTTGACCTTACCACTATGGAACTGACCGCTGAAGTGGATGAGGTAGATATAGCGGTGGTGAAACCGGGGCAAGGGGCTATTATTGAGGTCGATGCCCTGCCCGCACTCCAGCTTGATGCCGAGGTCGTTTCTATTTCTCTGCTGCCGAAGGTAGAAGAGGGGGTAGTATTGTATGAGGTAGGGATTGGTTTTGATGTCCCGGAGTGGTGTGAGCTTAAGATTGGTATGAGCGCTACCGCCGACATTATAATCCAGGGAGAGAGCGGTGCTTTGCTGGTGCCCAACCGGGCTATTGAGCGGGATAGCGAGGGCAATCCAGTGGTTAAGGTTATGGTTAATGAAGAAATTGAAGAAAGACCTGTGGTTATCGGGATAAGCGATGGCTATCAGACGGAGATTGTGGAGGGGCTTAGTGAGGGGGAGATAGTGGTACTGGAAAGATGAGTCATGCCATTGGTTAATAAAGCTTAATGGGTTGTGAGAAATGATTGAACTGGAAAACATAACCAAGGTTTACCATATGGGCAAGGTAGAGGTTCCTGCCCTCCGGGGGATAAGCCTCTCCATCAAAGAGGGGGAGATGCTGGCCATCATTGGTGCCTCGGGGTCGGGCAAGTCTACCCTGATGCATATCATTGGTCTTCTAGATAAACCCACTCTGGGTACGTATACCTTTGAGGGGGCTGATGTCAGCCGCCTCAGCGACAACCGGCTGGCGGAGATGAGAAATAAAAAGATGGGTTTTGTCTTTCAAGAATACAACCTCTTATCCCGTGCCAGTGCCTTAGCCAATGTTGAGTTGCCCCTTATTTACGGTGGTAGCCGTAACAATCGCCAGCGAGCTATGGAGGCACTGGAGCGGGTAGGGCTGGGGGCCAGGGCTAACCACAGACCCACCGAGCTATCGGGCGGTGAGCAGCAGCGGGTGGCTATCGCCCGGGCACTGGTCAATAGTCCCGGTGTTATTCTGGCTGATGAGCCTACCGGTAACCTGGACAGTGCTGCCACTGATGAGATTATTTCTATTTTTTGTCAGCTTAATAAGGATGGAATTACAGTGATCCTTGTTACCCATGAGATGGATGTTGCCGAACGAACCCAGCGCATCATTCGGCTTTATGATGGGAAGGTCGTCAGTGATGAGAAGGTTGCCCGGCCAGCTTGTCCCTAATTCTGGCTGTAGAGGAGATTATGAAATTTATTGAGTTCTTCAGTATTGCTATAAAATCACTACTAGCTAACAAGCTGCGCTCAGCTCTGACCATGCTGGGTATGATAATCGGGGTTGGTGCCGTTATCGTTCTGATGTCCCTGGGGACAGGTCTCCAGAATATGATTACCTCCACCTTTGAAGAGCTGGGCACTAACCTGCTCATGGTGAACCCCTCTAATCCCGAAGCGCCAGGAATAATGGGGACGATGTACGGCAGTTTCACCGCCAATCTTACTATGGAGGATGCTGAGGCTATAAGCCGCATCCGCTCGGTGACTGGCGTAGTACCGGCCAACGAAAACTTTGTTAAGCTGATAGCCGGTAATGAAGAGACAACTGCCGTGATACATGGCAGCAACACTGATTACATGCGGGTATATGGTTTTAGCATAGCGTCGGGTCAGTTCATTTCTGAGGTCAATCTGGCAAGGAGGGATATGGTGGTGGTAGTGGGGAGCGAGGTGGCTGAAGACCTTTTTGGTGGCGATGACGCCGTGGGGCGGAAGGTTAAAATAAAGGATAAGCGATTTACCGTCATCGGTGTTCTGGCGCCCAGGGGCATGTCAATGTTCGGGTTCAGTTGGGATGAGCTGGTGGTGACACCGATAACCACCTTTCAGGCCCGGCTGTTCTCTCAGAAAACACCCAGCGGGCAGGATGCCGTTCAGCAAATCGCTGTCCAGGTAGCCAGCGTCGAGGAGATGGATGAGGTAACCGAAGAGATTGAAAATATTCTGAGGAAGCGCCATCGCATCGATGCCGATGAGGATGACGATTTTGCCGTTATGAGCCTGGAGCAGATGCTGGGCACATTTGAGACCATAATCATTGCTTTAACCGTATTCCTGGGGCTGATTGGCGGCGTCTCCCTGCTGGTAGGCGGCATCGGTATTATGAACATTATGCTGGTCTCGGTAACCGAGCGTACCCGGGAGATAGGTCTGCGTAAGGCGATAGGGGCCAAACGGAGAGATATCCTGATGCAGTTCCTGTTAGAAGCCGCCACCTTGAGTCTGGTGGGAGGTGCCATCGGACTGGCTGGTGCCTGGCTGGTGTCATGGGGGATTTCTCTCATTGACCTCGGTGGATTCAGTATTAATGCCGCGGTATCACCGATTATTGTAGCGGTGGCAGTCCTGGTCTCACTCCTCATTGGGCTTGTCGC
>Ga0180437_10009486_pt1 | contig 12054 bp, 8 predicted proteins | sample SS_ome_4_FD_132410 | JGI IMG/M metagenome (GOLD analysis project Ga0180437, IMG submission 132410) | Hypersaline lake sediment archaeal communities from the Salton Sea, California, USA - SS_3_D_1 metaG | ecosystem: Environmental > Aquatic > Non-marine Saline and Alkaline > Hypersaline > Sediment... | reverse complement strand
TCGGCGATAACGATGGTGCCCTCCTCCGCCCCCTGTTTCACCGCCTCCTTGGCTGCATCCATGGTGGAGGAAGTGACAGGGTAATAGAGGATATTGTGACCGATGAATTTGGTCTTCAGCTCCCGACGTAGGGAAGCTGGGGATAGCTCCCTCTTCTGCTGTTTCATCTTCCCCTGAAAAAGGAAGCAGCATGCTTTCGGGATATGCTGCTTCTTAGGCCAAACAAACCTGTAAGCCGAGTTAAAGGGTCAGTTTCGCGCTGCCTCTGTGTCTCTGAATCTGATTCGTTGATGCTGAAATCCATTTGCCCCCCGTCGGTTCTGTTTTGGCCTAGTCTTTCTGGTCATGCATCATCATTATATCACTAGATTCCGTTCATTGCACAGCGCCTCTTGTTGCAAAAACACAGCGTTGGTGAAATCACAAAAAGTAATTGCGAAATGTGGCATTTGGTATGCGATCAGGATAGTTCGAATCCTGTTTGGCTCACCGAGCAGGATAAAAGGTAAAACCAGGACTTTTGAGAAGATCTTCGAGTTGGTCTATTGACCAAGAAGTTAACAGATCGTTTGGATGGCAGCGAGGCTGGACACATAGTCCGGCCTCGTTCTTGTTCTAGCAGTCGGATTTGCAGCTGTCCTCGATCTCCTCCCGGATGTCGATCGTAGCCCCGATGTACTCACCATCATGGTTATCCCCAAGAGCAAACCCCAGCTTGTGCCTGTTTCTTCCGTTTATCCTGGAGATGGCGCTGTCTACCTCCTGCGTACTGAATCCGAGGCATCCCGGTTCATCAATGGGGTTGCTCTGAGTAAATCCTATGACCAGGCTGTAAAGCACCTCCTGGATCTGGGCCGGAGTATAGTTCTCTGTTTTCCGGGCGATGTAGCTCTGAACACTCTCATCCATGGGTATCTTCTGGCAGAGGGAGGAGATCAGCTGTTTTCGCTGCTCCAGCAACGGACGGGAGAGTTCAATCACCCGGTCAAACCGTGAAGGCCGCTGCCAATGCTGCCAGAACGCCTCTTAGAATGCCTCCCCTGAGCGCCTTTTCAAGCGTTCCACCAAGAACTCTTCGAACTCAACCAGCAATAGCCCGGGGAGCGCAAGTAGAACTATAGATATCCACCATTGTGCCGGGAAAGGCTCTACTCTAAAAGGATTGAAGCCAACGTTAGGAAGGACATAGATGATGAGAAGGTGGAGGGCCACGGTTACAGCGATACCGCCAACAACCCATTTGTTTGAGAGTGGATTCATTGTGAATACCGACTTGGTTAGTGAACGCGCCGTAAGCAGATAGAAGATATGCACCATCATCACAGTCATGAACGCTGCCGTCTGTGCCTGGGTCAACAATAGCTCATCCACCACCGGGCCGGAGACCGCAGGGTTCCCGTAATGATAGAACACTGTGAATGCCGCGGCGGCCATTACCAGAGATACAAGCCCCACCTTCCTGAAGAACATGGCGTTGGCTATCGGTTCCTTGGGGTCGCGTGGCGGCCTGTCGAGCAGTCCCTTTTCCCTGGGCTCCCAGAGAAGAGGCAGGGCGAGGGCAACGGCGTCATACAGGTTTATCCAGAGGATTTGCACCGGCTCCAGGGGCAGGCGCTCTTTGAAGAGGGCAAAGAATGGGATCAACAATATCGCTCCTATCACCAGCATGGCCTGCCCCCCGTTTGTAGGAAGGGTGAAGAGGATGGCTTTGCGGATATTCTCGAAGACATGCCGACCTTCCTCTACAGCTGTCTCTATGGTAGCGAAGTTGTCATCCGCCAGGATCATATCGGCGGCTTCCTTGGTGACATCGGTCCCCTTTATCCCCATCGCTATCCCCAGATCGGCTGCCTTTAGCGCCGGGGCATCGTTCACCCCGTCGCCGGTCATGGCCACTACATGTCCTCTCCGCTGCAACTGTGTGGCCACCCTGAACTTATGCACCGGAGCCACCCTGGCATACACGGAGACCCGGTTCACCACCTGGTATAAATCGTCATCGCTCATTCTCGACAGGTCTTCCCCGGTCAGCACCTCGCTGCCATCCCCGATCCCCAACTGCCCTGCGATAGCCTGTGCTGTCCGCGCATGATCGCCTGTTATCATTACCACCCTGATGCCGGCCCTCTTACATCTGGCCACTGCCCGTATGGCCTCTTCCCGGGGCGGGTCTATCATCCCCTGGAGCCCCAGAAAGACCAGGCCATTCATATCTTCCCTGGTGAGCGATGTCTTACTCAGCAGCACACGCTTATGGGCCAGGGCAAGCACCCTCAAGGCCCCCTGTGCCATCTCATCCACCTTGCCCAGCACGGCCTCAGCATTCAGGGGTACAACATCTCCATTGACCAGCTGGCTCTGGCACATCCCCAATATCCTCTCCGGCGAGCCCTTGACGTAGATCACATTCTCCGTCCCCCTCTGGTGCAGGGTGGCCATGTATAGCTCCTGCGACTCAAAAGGCACCTCATCCAGCCTGGGTAATCTCTGGGCGACGCTGGCTTTGACCGCCGAGACTACCAATGCCCCTTCGGTAGGGTCTCCCAGGATTTCATATCGACCGTCAGGCTGCTTCAGATCGGCGTTGTTACACAAGTAGCCAGCCCTCAGGGTCTCAGCCAGGTCGCCCTCCTGCAGGGGATTAACGACCTCGCCGCCCAAGATAAACTGCCCCTTAGGCTCATATCCCGCCCCGCTGACCCTGTAATCCTTTTCGCCACAACATACCCTGACCACGGTCATTTCGTTTCTGGTGAGAGTGCCGGTCTTATCTGAGCATATAACAGTGGCCGACCCCAGGGTCTCCACCGCGGGCAATTTCCTCACCAGCGCATTCCTGTGTGACATGGACCGGGCGCCAAATGCGAGGGCTATGGTCAATATGGCGGGCAGACCCTCAGGTATAGCAGCGACAGCAAAGGACACCGATGCCAGGAAGGAGTAGACGAGGTCATAGCCGCCAAGTGTTGCCCCTAAGATAAGATTGACGGCAGCCAGGATGAGGACAGCGATGACCAGAAATCGGGTGAACTGTGCTATCTTCCTCATCAGCGGCGCGTCGGCGGCGCGGGATGTCTCCTTCATGAACTGGGCGATCTTGCCTATCTCCGTCTTTTCCGCGGTGGCGACCACCACTCCCTGCCCGGAGCCGCGGGTCACGAAGGTGCCAGTGAAAGCCATACAACGCTGGTCGGCAGGGGTCAGGTTTGGGCTTGGTATCGGCTCAACCCCCTTCTCCACCGGAACCGACTCCCCGGTAAGCGCGGCTTCGTCGGTGCTCAGATTCCTGGTGTAGAACAGGCGCAGATCGGCGGGCACACGGTCGCCTTCTTCGAGGAGGACTACATCTCCAGGCACCAGTTCCCGCGCTGGAATGTCTTTCTTCTCATCGTCCCGCAGCACAGTGCACATCGGCACAATCATTCTGGTCAGCGCCTCCATGGAGGTCTCGGCTTTTCCCTCCTGAATGAATCCTATTATGGCATTGGCCATGACCACTGCCAGGATGACCACAGCATCTATCCACATCTGTAGCAATGCGGTGACGAGGGCAGCGGCGAGCAGAACATATATCAGGGCGCCACGAAACTGCAGCAGGAGCCGGATGAGCGCCCCCCGCTTCTTGAACTTTATTTCGTTATAGCCATACTTTTTCAGCCGTGCCTGCACCTCGCTGGAGGCAAGCCCAGCCTCGCTGGCTGCAATAGATTCCATAACCTCCGCTACCGATAGCTGATACCATATGATGTTATCGACAACCGGGGACTTATCGGTCATAATCCACCCTCAGCTCCCTGAATGCGTCTCTGTTCAAGCAGGATGAGCCGTGCGCCATCAGCAACATTGGCGCACCTATATGACTTTAGGTAGCTAAGCCGCTCTTTTCAACTACCTTAGCCACAGAGGACAGCCATCTATAAGTTTAAATGATGAGGCAATAGATAACAATATTCGGTATTGTGCAGCGCTCCCTTCGCCAATAACAGAAGCCGACCACTGCTGGTCACCAAGGGCGCCAACCCCTACCTTGACAACAAGCAAAGCTTGGTATATGTTACGCTCACTGGATACTCGATAACGACTTGAAATGCTCTCCACCTAATCGTCCAAGACTGTTCCCTCCTGGAGGGACCTCAGCGCCGGGTCTTTGACAGGCCCCAATAAGACGTTCATTGGCCTCAATACTGAGGAGGCGAGAACTGGTAAAACGCGCCCAGTAGTTGTTCTACAGCCAAGGAGGCTAGGTTAAGGAAAGGAGGATGAACATGAAGAAGTGGCCGTTGGTGTTAGCGGTTGTGGTCTTGTGTGTGTCTCTAGTCGTCGGCGTCGCTTGTGGCGGAGGAGGAGATGAGGAGGGAGGAGTAACGGAAATTAGGATTGGCATTGGATTACCGCTAAGTGGCCTTTTGGGAGCCATAGTCGGCGGCGAAGCTAAAAAGGGATACGAGTTGAGCGCTGAGCGGATCGGCGTATTCGAAGTGGGCGGAAAGCAGTACCGCTGGAAGGTCATCTTCGAAGATAACGAGTCATGCTCTGCCGCCGGGGGGCTGGCTACAACCACCAAGTTCATCTATAACGATGATGTGAACTTCATCATCCAGAGTGGACCTGCAGCGATGGTAGCGCAGGCCTTATGCGAAGAAAGTGGGGTATTCCTCGATGCGGGTAGTACTACGTTCGAGGCCTTCGGTCCCGATCACCCGTACACCACCCAGAGCGGCCCTCCCATGCTCATGCAAATAGCAGCTTTCTATGATTGGCTGGCCAAGGAGCATCCCGAGGTGGAGCGCATTGCTGTAGTTTTAATGGAGGATCCAATTGCCGTCGCGATCGCCGAGGCTTATGAGAGCAACATACACGAGTACTTTGGTTTCGAACGTGAGATCATTTCGCTCGCTATGGGGACCACGGAGTATTATCCCACAGCAACCGCGGTAATGGCGGATGAACCTGACTTGGTTATAGCCAGCCCCGGCACCGGCCTTCTCGAGGCTATGTGGGATATGGGCTATGAAGGCCTCGCTGCTCAGTATGGTCCCGTTATGGACCAGTCCTTGTTCGAGAATTTGGGCTGGGATAAGTGCAAGGGCGTGATGTTCTTCTACCCCGAGTGGTACGGAGCCGATGAGTTGTGGCCTGAAGCAGTAGCCGTCGCTGGGGAGTATGAGGCTCGCTTCGGTACTGAGATGGGGACAATGGCATTCGCCACAGTCCTAATACTCGATACACTAACCCTTGCCTTACAGGAGGCGGGCACGGTGGATGATCTGGGAAGAATCATGGAGACTCTCCAGAGCAGGGTGACCTTTGATAGCATAATCGGGCCTGTTTACTATGGCGGTGAGGATTTTGTGGGCGTTAACTGCATGTTAATGTCTCCAGTTGCCATCTGGGAGATTGTAGGCGAGCGTGAGTATGAGCTACTCGAGTACTATACTCCAGAGGAGGCAGAGGCGATAGCGGTAGAGGCCTGGACGGCTACAATGCCGTAGAGGGTCCAGAATGCTCTCAGAATGTCCGATGCAACCGCAATTGCGGCGGGATACCTCCCCAGCACAACCTCCCTTGCCAAAGTTGTAGCTATATTGTGCATGGACACGCCCCAAAAGGAAGTCCTTTTGGGGCTGTCCATTTCGAGCTTGTCTTCCTATCCATGGAACAGGACTCCGTTTTGGAGCGGGGAAAAGCTGGCTGAACAAAGTCACCGGGGGCCTTCGACATTTGGGTCAGCCGGATTGGCTATGCTCTGCGTCATATCGATGACTGTTCAAGGCTGAATGGCAGCCCGCTCGCCGGCCTCGCTTATGTCAAGCGACTGGCAGAGGAGGAATATCGAGGCCGCATCTTGCCAAGAGGTCTGGCTCTACACCATTTGATCAGCACCTGTGGGGAGGATGTCATTAGAGACGTGGGGAAGGAGCCTGATCTGTCAAGGGCATGCAAGTATCTGCGGCTACGCGCCGCGGGCTTCAACTGCAATCAGATTGGCAAGGAAATGGGCCTTTCCAGAGAACATGTGAGTCGGCACTATCGAAATAAGGCCTTGGCGCTTCTTACCGAGCGGTTCTTGGCTATCATTAACTCCGACGTAAGGCCTCAGCTGGGCTGATTCCCCGGCTCGCTCACCTCCTAGTCAGTTAGATGAGCCTGACATAGATCACTGTGGCTTTTTCGATACCGACTCCATTATGGTGGCGTTCAGCGCCTTGGTATCCAGGGGTGGAACGGGCGCATCCTCCCTGGCTTCAAGCCGCAGAGCACCTGTGGAGCATGTCGAAATGCAAAGCCCGCATCCAATGCAGCGGTTGGCGTCCATGACTGCGATATCGTCCTGCATCGATAGGGCTTCCATGGGGCACCTATCAATGCAGTCGCCACAACCCATGCACTCCCCTTCGTCAATGGCGGCGATGAAACTGGAGGTAGCTGCCAAACTGGGTGAAGCGGCATTCTTCAGCCCCTGTACGATGCCGCAGTGACAGACGCAGCAGTTACAGATGAAATCAAGGTATTTGGAAGTGTTGCTGGAGCAGTGTACCAACCCCGCCTTCTCAGCGCGTTCCATGGCCTTGAGCGCCTCCTCCTTGGAAACGAGCTTGCCCAAGCCCCGCTCTGCGATGAACTTGGCACCAAGGCCCAGGCTCAAGCACACGTCTTTGGGCTTGTCACACGGTCGCCCCGTAAGCTCGCCGAAATGGCGGCAGAAGCAAGTGGCAAGGGCTAGGTACTCGGCATTCTCAATATATTGGGAAACCTGGTCATAAGGGTGAATCGTGACGCCAGCCGGTATATCCTCTTCCACCGTGAGCACCCGGGCGAAGGGGAAGGTAGGGCCAGCTTGAGGCTCCTTGGCAGTGTTGGTGGTGGCGTTGAAGTAGTCCTGAAACAGTCGGGCTATCCTGTAGTCGCGCTCGTTGAATTCTCCCCTTGTGAATTGTGCATCGAACATGCCGGGGACAAGCCCCATCAGGTTGTAGAACGTCACATCGCCACGTGGGAAGCTGAAGATGACTGCCTTGTTGGCCATGCTCTCGAGAAGGGCTTTCACCTGCTCAGGGTCTCTGCCAAGCTCGGCGGCAAATCCGTCTGCGCTTACCGGCCTCAGTGGCATCTTGGCAGCCAGTTCTGCCTCATCAGGGGTGAAGAGCTCTTCGAGAAGGGCGTCAAATTCCCTGCATCTCAATATGCCCGCCGCCCTCAAACTTACCGCGTCCCCCAACTGTTCATATACCGCCAGTGTCATAGGTCTCCTCCTTTATCGCTGTCTTCGTTTCGATTTTTGCTCATGTGTAGTTTGGCTCTGTCATCGCCAGATTATCTTCGGCTCATTCCTTAAAGGTATGCGACTGAGCTTATGCTTGGGATAGCCAATCATCATAGCTTCCAAGCACTGGTGACCATCGGGAAGTTGTAGCGCCTCCTGCATAGGAGGATACGTAAGCGTGGCGAAGTATAACAGTCCAGCCCAACACGCTCCCAAGCCCAGAGAATAGGCTGTCAGCTCCAAGTACGTTAGGGCAATAAGACCGTCCTGCTGAGGGGTACCTGCGTCTCCAGGCGCATGTGCTACTATGGCATGAGGTGCGTGACGCATTATCGGGTCTTCCCCACGCTGCTGCGCGGCCTCAATAAGATCCACAGAAAAGATATCAGCCAGTTCTGGACTCTCCTTAATTGCTAAACGCATCGCGTCTACAACTAGTCCACTGAGGCGCTGGACCTCCTTTGGATCCTCAATGACAAGCCATTGCACTGGCTGCGCATTGTGCCCGGAAGGCGCGTAGCGGGCGATATCGATTATCTTGGCCAATATTTCTCTGGGGACAGGCTTTTCCTTATAGGCTCGAATAGACCGCCGCGACTTCAAGAAATGCTCCATCTGCTCCGGGGTAGGAAGCAGGTTCTTCCTCACCGCAGCGCAGTCCTCCGGCTTCATTGTCCCAAGGCTGATGGCCCCAGGCGGGCATACCGCAACACAATGGCCGCACTTGATGCAGAAGTCCTCGCCGCCACCAGCCGTGACAGGCAACTTCTCTGTCCCCTTGATCACAAAGATACCAGCAGGACACTCTATGGCACAGAGGCCACAGAAGTTACATTTGTCAGGATCCACTGCAACTAGGCTCATTATCCCTCCGTCAGATTCAGAGTCAACAACTCATGTTAACGAGAATTCGCCTCACCGTCAACCCCGCTTTCGATTGGAGCACATCGTGGTCACCGGACGGGAGCAAGATCGCCTTCCACTCCGAACATGACGGCAACTCTGAGATCTACGTGATGGGCGCCGACGGCTCTAACCAGACTCGCCTCAAAAACAACCCGGATAACGATCTCTGGCCCTCGTGGTCGCCCTAGGTTGAGGATGGGAATTCATTCGTTGTTTCCGAGCTGCTCCGACGAGGGTTCCTCATTATCCAGGGGAAACCTCTACGGTCCGGGAGCGCAGGAATTGATTTAGCGCCTCAATGGAGGCACGTTCCAAAACGAAGTGATTTTGGAGCCGTCCATTTCGAGCTTGTCTTCCTATCCATGGAACTGGACTCCGTTTTGAGCGGGGAAAAGCTGGGTGAACAAAACGCTATTTTGTTCAGGGTAACCCTGCTTAAGATGGCTGCTTCAAACCAAGACGAGGCATGTTCAACATGCCTCGTCTTGTTAGGTTCGCTTTGAGCTCTAGTTTACTTCTTTACTGTCTTTTTCTCAGGTTGTTTTTTGCTCTCTTCCTTCTTATCCTTCTTGGCATGTGCTGCGCAGGTCTTACACATCTTACCCCCCTTTCCACCCTCAAGAATATTGTACCGCATTCAAGTAAATTGTCAAGTGGGTCAAGGCCGCAAGATACATTATCTTTTGGCAAACCCCTCGATTTTGCCGGTAGCGCTGCCCTGTCGGGTTCGCTGCCTCCCAAAGTAGAACCCCAGGTCCGTTAAAGCCTAACAATCTGAGTGGATGTGCAATGGCTTGCCAGCTAGATCGGTAAGCAGTCACTCCCGCAAGCTTTGCATGATTTTCCTGCCCAGGTTAGTCGCTTCATCGACTAGGCTACTGTCGTTCTTGACATCTCCGGGACCGCTGGCATAACCCGTGACAATGAACCTTCTTTCCTTTGCCAATCTAGGGATGGAAGCAGTAACCAGCAGGTTCAAGGTCCGGAGAGCATCGTCAATCCCAGCGCCGCCAGCCACCACGATCATGCCGACTGCTCTAGACTTCGCCTTGATGCCATGCCGGTAAAGAAAGTAATTCCGATCGATGAATATCTTCATCCAGGCAGTAACATCGTAATAGTAGACGGGAGTTGCCAGAATAAGACCGTCGGCTTCACAGAACTTCCTTAGAATCAGCATCCCGTTGTCTTTCTGTAGACAAGAATCAAACTCACTGCAGTTCTGGTGGCCGAGACAGGGGCTGATTTTGTACTCGCTGAGCACGATTTTCTCGGTCTGCGCTCCAAGTTTCATCGCTTCTTGAAGAGCTTGATCCACAAGATAGTTGGTATTACCGTTGAGCCTGGGACTTCCAACAATAGCCAGGACTTTCATCTGCTTGCTCCCCGTGGCATCCATTTCAGACCCCTCTCCGAACCCATCATTCATACGCCGTATGTATTATAGCATGAATATCATCATGATAAACTGCACATTTGTCAGGATTGTTGGCTAATGCTCCGGTTGCACCAGACACTATTTCGTGCAACCACATTTGCTTTTGGAACGCGCCTCACCAAGCAAGGTTCTTGGCATGCCGTCATGGGTGTAGTATACTTGCCGACAGTCGGTGATAGAAGTCTGCCGTACTCGCAAGCAACAACCCCTACCCTATCACGGCTAGAAAGAGCGAAAGATCTTTGAGGAGGCAGTCATGGATCATAGTCCCAGCTTCCGCGGTCACGACAAGGATATCATCAGGTATACCTCCTGTGGATTTCACTGCTTCGACCAGTGTGTTCTCAAGGTGCGAGTTAGGGACGGAGCGATTGTATCCGTTGAGCCGGATGACACCATCAACCCTGGCATAGCACGGGAGGGTGGGCACCTGCCCGAAAAGCTGATCAACACAGCCATGATTCAGCATCGGCCTTGCCCCAAGGGATATGCGATGGCGCAGGAGATATACGACCCCAATAGAGTGAAGTATCCGATGAAGCGCGTTGGCAGGAGAGGTGAGGCGAAATTCGAGAGGATATCATGGGACGAGGCACTAGACACCATAGCAGCGAAGCTGGTCGAGATAAAGGAAAAGTACGGCCCATACTCGATCTTACACCAACCTTATAGTTATTTGAGCATGTGTAGCTTTCCTCTTGCCCAATGGTTCGGGGCAGGTTTTGCGGGGTGGGCTGCTCACTCCACCAATGGCTGGCAGGAGCCACAGAACTGGGTTCTAGGAAAAGACTACTTAGAAGAATTCTTCAGTGTTGGTTTTTTTGAATTGACACAGGATGAGATCAATATATTCAAGTCCAAGCTCATTGTTCTCTGGGGATTGAACCCTGTATCACTAATGAGTAGTGGAGTGGCTTACAACTTGCTCCAAGCTAAGGAGCGGGGAATCCCGATCATATGTATTGACCCCCGATATACACCGTCAGTGGAGGTTCTAGCGGATCAATGGATTCCGATACGGCCCACTACCGATGTCGCCATGATGATCGCCATGGCAAATGTATGGTTCAAGGAAGACCTTTGCGATAAGGATTTTGTTGAGAGATTGGTTGAGCCTGAGGGGCTGCGGCGGTGGAAGGACTACGTGCTGGGCATGGAGGACGGCATCGACAAGACTCCACAGTGGGCTGAGACGATATGTGGTGTCCCTGCCGATACAATTGAAGGGTTCGCCAGGCTGTATGCAAGAAGCAAGCCAGTGAACTTGAGCGTATCCCTGTCTTTGGGCCGTCAGTTCTATGGGGAGAATTCCACCAGAGCAGCTATGTACCTGCAGGCACTGACTGGCAACACTTGTATTCCGGGAGGAACAGCCGCAGCCGAAACAGGGCTGTGGTGGGGACCGCTGGCCGGGCCGATGCCAGCGGTAGACTGGCAACAAAAGCCCGGAAGCTATTACCCGCCCGTCCTGATGGCGATGTACAAGTGGCCAAAGGCCATCGATATGAGAGAAAAGCTCGACAAAGGGGAAATCAGCAAGGAAGAATATAACAATATGATCGGTAATGCGCCAGGAAACCCGGCTCCCAACATACAGATGGTCATTTTGGAATCGAACAATCACCTGAACAATCTGCCCGACATAAACCAGTCAATAAGAGCCCTGAAGAAAGTCGATTTTGTCTTGGTATTCGCGCAATACGCTGATATGCCGGCGGCGAGGTATGCAGATATACTTCTTCCCCAGATTTACAGCGCCTTCGAGGGTAGAAACGGCGGATGCGGGTGGACATGGGGTCTATTTACGACCATGATTAGTCTTGGCAACTTCTTCGTATACCGCCAGAAGTGCGTCGATCCACCCGGCGAAGTTAAGCCCAATGATTGGGTTTGGACCCAGATTGCCAAGAGACTGGGGATAGCTGAACTATTCAACCCACGCATGGCCAATGTACCGGACGAGAAGTGGGACGAAGCTATCGAGGAGTTGTACCGGGAGGCCTATGAGAGATGGGCCGCTATGGAAGCAATTGTACCCATGAATCCTCCAAGCTGGGAGGAGTTCCAGCAGAAACCTGTCTTCCGGTATGAGATGGAGGAGACCCCATATTATCCCTTCAAGAAGCGGCTGGAGAGAGGCGAGAACCCCTTCAAGGGTACAGAGTCCGGCAAGATAGAGTTTTACTCCAGGGCGTTGGCTCAGGGACCGCAATATCTGGCCATGAACGAGGTCCCCCCCGGAAGTGGAAAGTGCTATGGTGGGGGTAACCTGCCGCCGATGGCGCAGATGACGATGGGAGGCAGAGATACTTTCTATAGTAAAGATGCAGAAAAGTATCCACTGCTTATGTCATCTCCTCATTCGTACTACCGGATGCACTCATTCCTGGACAATAGTCCCTGGTTGAGTGGCGATTGCTATCGACATGCTGTTTGGATGAGCGTT
>Ga0180437_10009485_pt1 | contig 12055 bp, 10 predicted proteins | sample SS_ome_4_FD_132410 | JGI IMG/M metagenome (GOLD analysis project Ga0180437, IMG submission 132410) | Hypersaline lake sediment archaeal communities from the Salton Sea, California, USA - SS_3_D_1 metaG | ecosystem: Environmental > Aquatic > Non-marine Saline and Alkaline > Hypersaline >... | reverse complement strand
CACACTTGAGTGCGCGACAACGGCGCTGAAGCGCCTACTACGAACGTGTTTGCAGTGCGTGCTTGAGTGCGCTACAACGGCGCTGAAACACCTACTACAAACTTGTTTGTAGTGCGTGCTTGAGTGCGCGACAACGGCGCTGAAACACCTACTACAAACTTGTTTGTAGTGCGTGCTTGAGTGCGCTACAACGGCGCTGAAACACCTACTACAAACGTGTTTGCAGTGCGCACTTGAGTGCGCGACAACGGTGCTGAAGCGCCTACAAACGTGTTTGTAGTGCGCACTTGAGTGCGCGACGACGGCGCTGAAGCACCTGCTACAAACGTGTTTGCAGTGCGTACTTGAGTGCGCGACAACGGCGCTTCAGCGCCTACTACGAACGTGTTTGTAGTGCACGCTTGAGTGCGCTGCAACGGCGCTGAAGTGCCCACTACACACGTGTTTGTAGTGCGCACTTGAGTGCGCGACAACGGCGCTGAGGTGCCCACTACAAACGTGTTTGTAGTGCGTGCTTGAGTGCGCGACAACGGCGCTGAAACACCTACTACAAACGTGTTTGCAGTGCGTGCTTGAGTGCGCTACAACGGCGCTGAAGCGCCTACTACAAACTTGTTTGTAGTGCGTGCTTGAGTGCGCGACAACGGCGCTGAAGCGCCTACTACAAACTTGTTTGTAGTGCGCACTTGAGTGCGCGACAACGGCGCTGAAGCGCCTACTACAGACGTGTTTGTAGTGCACGCTTGAGTGCGCTACAACGGCGCTTCAGCGCCTACTACGAACGTGTTTGTAGTGCGCACTTGAGTGCGCGACAACGGCGCTTCAGCACCTACTACAAACTTGTTTGTAGTGCACGCTTGAGTGCGCTACAACGGCGCTTCAGCGCCTACTACGAACGTGTTTGTAGTGCGCACTTGAGTGCGCGACAACGGCGCTTCAGCACCTACTACGAACGTGTTTGTAGTGCGCACTTGAGTGCGCGACAACGGCGCTTCAGCACCTACTACAAACGTGCTATTCCAGGACTGCGACGGACACGTGTGGCTTGCGCCAGGTGCGGTAATGGCTGTGACCGGGCGCGGCATAGGCCAGCACGTCGTCCGCGCAACTTCCGGGCCAGGCGACTACCAGGCGCGTCACCCGGCTGACGTCACGCAGCAAGCCCAGAGGATCCAACTCCAGGGTTGGCTCAAAGAGCAGATCTATCTCCGTGCAGGACACGGGACCAGGAGCCATCTGGCCGAGCTGGCTCGCCATCCAGCGACGGGCTGTCCGAGGCCGGCGCTGAGGCGGCTCAGAGAGCAGCACGGCCGCAAGCTCTCGCCCCACGGACAGGTGGGGCCAGCCAACCGTGGATAAAAGCTCGTTGACGGCGCCCGTCAACCTGCGAATCTGTGGATGCACGAGCAAAAGACAAGGCCGATAGTCGGGATTGGCCAGAAAGTCAGCGATCGCCAATTGTAAGTTCGGTGTGCTCAGCATACGGATATCCGGTGCCCCGACAAACAAAAAGAGCCGGCTAGCACGAATGAAAGACCTCTCTCACTCTCTGGTCGGCTCTCCTCCTCGTCCAGCAGGCTCACCAGGAAAGCTGTCTCCTTTGATGTTGGAGCGCTTGCCTTCCTAACGACGAAAACGTGTCCATCTGGTCATCATTATAACATCTTTGACGCTATTCGGCAAGAGTGCCTTGGAAAAGGCCTTAATCATTCTTCCATGAAACCCTGAACGTAGCGACAAATGAACTTCTGCCATTCAAAGGGGCTGATCAAGCAAGGTGACAGGATTGCCAAGTCAACAGAGCACAGGGAGGGCCGGAATTCCAGATCCGCTGGCTCTCCTTCTGCGAGAACGCCCCAGGTGATAACCGCTCCCCGACCGTTCACCCCCCAGTTCTGACCGTTCGCCGCAAAATCGTTGACCTCCGCCTCTCATTCTGTTATCATAGGGTTGTACAGCTAGACCTTTTGAGTTTTCCGAAACCCGAAGGGTCTGTGTCAGAGGTTTGTACCCGTGAAGGAGGACAGGATGGCACTGGTAGAAGTCGAGAACCTTTCCAAGACCTATGGCGACGTCCATGCGGTGGACAACGTCACGTTTGATATCCAGCAGGGGGAGATCTTTGGATTGCTTGGACCCAACGGGGCAGGCAAATCAACGACCATCAACGTGCTGTGCACTTATACCGAGCTGACAGCAGGAAAAGTCACGGTCGCCGGGCACAGCGTCACCGCCGAACCAGAGGCGGTCAAGCGGGCGGTTGGCGTGGTGCCCCAGGACATCGCTCTCTACCCTGACCTGAACGCGGTGGAAAACCTGCGCTTCTTCGGGCGGATGTACGACGTCCCCAAGGCCACCCTGGAGGGGCGGATCGGCGACCTGCTAGAGTTGGTAGGCCTGACCGAACACGCCCGCAAGCGAGTGGAGCACTATTCCGGCGGGATGAAGCGACGGCTTAACCTGGCCGTTGGCCTGCTGAGCGAGCCCCGCTTCCTGATGCTGGATGAGCCGACGGTGGGCGTGGACCCGCAGTCCCGCAACGCCATCTTTGAGAACATCCAGGCCCTCAACCGGCAAGGGTTGACGGCCCTCTACACCACCCACTACATGGAAGAGGCAGAGTTGCTGTGCCATCGGGTGGCGATCATGGATGAGGGGCGAATCATCGCCCTCGACACTCCTCAGCACTTGATCCACACGCTGGGTACAGGGCTGATTCACCTCGGAGTCAGGGACATCAATGAGGAGATGCTGCGTCGTCTGCGAGCCCTGCCCCAGGTCAAGGCTGTCGCCCGTCGCGATGACACGCTGGCTTTCGAGACCGTGGACGCGCAGGGCGCCCTGCTGGACATTATTGGCCTCTTTAACGAGACGGACACGCCCATGACCTCATTGGAGATCCTGGAGCCGAACCTGGAGAGCGTGTTCATCCAGTTGACGGGGAAGCAGTTGCGAGACTGAGGCGAAAAGCGTGAAACGTGACGCGTGGTGAGTGCAATTCCTCGCCGGCGGCGCTATTGAAGGGGGAAGCGTATCATGAAGAAACTACTTCACATCGCTCTGAACGAGCTGTTGCTGCTGCGCAAGGACAAGATGGCGGTCATGTGGATGATCGTCCTGCCTCTAGGGATGACGTTCATCGGCGGGCTGGTCTTCGGTGCCTTTGGCGGAGGCAGCGAAGCGGTGGTCATTGACCTGCCGGTGGTCGACCAAGACGGAGGCGAGATGGCTGCCGTGGTGCTGGACATCCTATCGCAGACGGGGAATCTGAACCTCGAGACAACGTACGACGAGGAGACAGCCCGTGGACTGGTGGCCGACGGCAAGCGGGCCGGCACGGTGGTCATCCCCTCGGGCTTTGGCGCTGCCATGATCTCCGGCCAGGCTACCGCTCTCGAGTTGATCGTTACCCCTGGGGGGCAGACGGCCCCGCTGCTGGAAGGGATGGTGCGGGGCGTGACCAGCGCCTTCTCTAACGTGCAGACCACCGTGGAAGTGGCCTTCCGGGAGGTGCAGCGGGCGACCGGCAGTACCGACCTGGACTACGACGGGATCGCCGGACGGGCGGTGGCTACGGCCCTGGAACGGCTGCACGACCCGCCGGTTCGCGCCCAGGTCACGACCGTGGGCAGCGAGGAGGAGGAGTTTGACGTCTCTGGTCAAATAGTGCCCGGCTATGCGGTGATGTTTGCCATGTTCTCCATCCTATCGGCGGCTGGGGGCATCCTGGAGGAGAAAGAGCGGGGTACCTTCAAGCGGTTGTTCATCTCCCCCATCCCAAAATGGTCCCTGCTGGGCGGCAAGCTCGTGGCTCAGTTCCTCGTGGGCGTGGGTCAGATTGGGTTGATGTTCGTCTTTGGGGCGCTCGTCTTTGACATGGATGTGGGCCATTCGCCCCTGGGGCTGTTGCTGATCACCCTGGCCACGTGCTGGGCCACCACCAGCCTGGGCATCCTGCTCGTGGCGGTGATCCGGTCGCGCAAGCAGATCCACCCCATCACCACGCTGATCATCCTGGGCTCCTCAGCCATCGGCGGAGCCTGGTTCCCGCTCTTTCTGATGCCCAAGGCGGTGCAGCAGGTGGCTCGCATCACCCTCGTCGCCTGGGCAATGGAGGGGTACAACCGGCTGATGATCCTGGGCGGGAGCCTGGCTGACGTGTGGGCAAACATTGGGGTGCTGATCCTTTACGGTCTGATCTGCTTTGCCATCGGGTTAAAGCTGTTCAGATTCAAGGAAGCGTAGAGCCAGTCTTCTAGCCTTTTGGAGGTGAACGAGAAATGAGTGTGATTACGGTTGAAAACCTGCACAAGCGCTACGGCGACGTGAAAGCCGTGGACGGCATCAGTTTCGAGGTGCACGAGGGCGAGATCTTTGGCTTCCTGGGGCCGAACGGCGCCGGCAAGACCACCACCATTGAGATCATCGAGGGCTACCGAGTGCCCGACGCCGGTCAGGTGACCGTGCTGGGCCTTGACGCACGCCAGGACCGCTACGAGATCGCAGAGCGCATCGGCATCATGCTCCAGGAAACCTCGCTTTATCCGGATCTCAAGGTGGGCGAACTCCTGCGGCTGTTCGCCAGCTACTACCGCGGTCCCATAGATCCCGACACACTTTTGGAGATGATCGGCCTGGAGGAGAAAAAGGGGGCTTTTATCCGCGAGCTCTCTGGCGGGCAGCGACAGCGGGTGGTCTTTATTCTGACCCTCATCAACGATCCGGAACTCTTGTTCCTGGACGAGCCCACTGCCGGCCTCGATCCCCAGTCCCGGCGCGCCATCTGGGACTGGATCCACCTCGCCCGCGAAAAGGGCAAGACGGTCTTTCTGACGACCCACTACATTGAGGAGGCGGAGGATCTGTGCAATCGGGTGGCCATTCTTGACCACGGCAAGATCATCGCCCTCGATACCCCCAAGCGCCTGATGGCTGGCCTGGCGGTAGAGCAAAAGATCGAGTTCGTGATCCAGGGCGCGCTGGACATGGCCCGGCTGGAGGCATTGCCGACCGTGACCAAGGTGCTTGATGACGGCCAGGGCGAGTTCACTCTCTACGCTCCCGAGGCTCAGCCAGTTCTCAAGTCCCTGATCGCACTGGCCGAAACGCAGGGCTTTACCCTGCGTGGACTGACGGTGGAGGGGGCCACGCTGGAGGATGTCTTTATCCAGTTGACGGGGAGGAGGATTCGAGCATGAGGGCGCTCGTCGGGCAAGTTCAAGTTGAACTCACGCTCCTTGTGCGTGACAAAGCGGTTGTCTTTTTCTCAATCTTTTTCCCACTGGTCACGGTGGCCTTCCTCGGCTATTTGAACCGAGGGGGCCAGGTGGAGGAGGTCTCTTATCCCAGTTTCCTCATGGCTGGTGGGATCGGCATGGTCGTGGCCAGCGCCGCCTTTGAGAATCTGAGCACAGCACTGGCCAGGCAACGTGACGCTGGCATCCTGAAGCGCTTGGGTGGCACACCACTTCGGGTCTGGACATTGGTGGGCGCCAAAGTTTTGACCGCAGCGGTGATCATCCTGGCCCAGACGGTCCTCATGGTTGCGACCAACGTTTTCCTCTTCAAGGCCGAGATCACTGGTAGCATCTTTTGGGGTCTGGCCGTGCTGACCGTCGGCATCCTGACCTTCGCCACCATGGGGATTGCCCTGGCCGGGCTGAGTCGCAGCGCTGATGTCGCCGCAGCGGCAGGGCTGGCTATCACCTTGCCTATGCAGTTTCTGTGTGGCACCTTCTTTCCAATTGATGACATGCCGCCGCTGCTGCGGCACATCGCCCAAGCGCTGCCCCTGACCTACTTTGTGAGAGCGCTGCGCGGTGCGATACTGACCGGCGGAGAGCCAGGGGCGTATGCCAGGGACTGGATGGTTTTGCTGGGGTGTCTGGCCATCGCCTTTGTCGTCGCCGTCAAGACCTTTCGATGGGAGTAAGACGATGCTCAAGTTGACCAGACAGACAGGCGGCCTAGTCCACCAAGCGGCCGTCGAAGTGAAGCTGTTCTGGCGCAGCCGCCAGGCCGTTTACCTGAATTTTCTTGTCCCCATGATGGGCATGGCCCTGTTCGTCTACCTGAATCGAGAAGGCATGCTAGACAGGGTCTTTGGCCTGCTGGCCCGCAGTCTGGGGGCACCACAGGAGGGGGTGAGTCAAGGCTCGCCGATGGTTTTCATGACAGTGGGTCTCATTACCTACATCACTTCTGCCTTTGAAGGTCTGGTGCCCCACCTGGTCAGGCAGCGCGCCTCGGGCATCCTCAAGCGACTGGGCGGCACTCCTCTGAAAAAACGGACCTTCTTGCTGGCCAAGGCGCTGAACGCCAGCCTTCTTGTCCTCATCGAAGTTGCATTGATCTTTGCCGTGGGTCTGGTGTCGTCCGACATCACCGTGGTAGGAAGTTGGTGGCTGCTGGCAGCCATTCTTCTGCTTGGCACGTTCACCATGGCCGCGCTGGGCTTCATCCTCAGCAACCTGACATCCAGCCCCGATGGCGCGGTTGCAGCCGTCCACGCTATCTATATCCCCATGCTGCTCCTCTGCGGGGCTTTCTATCCTGTGGAGGCATTGCCCAAGGCGCTGCGAGTCGTGGCCAGGGTCTTTCCGCTCACCTATTTCGCCGGTCCTTTCCGCAGCGTCGTGGTGGAAGGCACAGATTTGGCGGCAAACAGCAGTGACCTGTTGATCCTGCTCGGGTGGATGGCCGGCAGCTGGATCGTCGCAATCAAGACGTTTCGGTGGGAGTAGAGAGGGCATCAGGCCCGATTTGACATTGCTCGCGCTTGCGTTTATGATAGGCAGGAGTGCGTTACATGGTGAGGTGACCGATGACAGAGCAGAGGGCAAGGGGGCGCAGGCGCGCCATCATGCAGGTGATGATGGAGCTCGTTGTACCTGCTATTGGTTTTGGCCTGAGTGTCGGCTATGCGACGAGGAACTATCCGGCGTCGCTCATCACCGGCGTGGCGATAAGCGGCGCGATCTATGTCCTCTATATGCTGGATCGGGCATTCCTCCACCCTCAGTTGCAGAAACTACCACAGGACTGGCTGCATTTGGGATTGGAGATGACCTTCACCTTGCTCGAGCACGTCGGGGGCGCGCTGCTGGCCCTGTGGGTCTGTGGCCGTTTTTTTGACTTTGTCGTCGAGGCCACCGCAGCCTGGATCGCTGTGGGCGGCATAGTGATCGTCTTCCCCATCATCCACGGCACCGAGATGGCGCTGCGTTTCTACCGCCAGTTGAGGGAGAAAGAACGGCAGGAAGCGCAACTGCGAGCGCTGGCCACGCAGGCCGAACTGACAGCGCTCAAGGCGCAGATCAACCCTCACTTTCTTTTCAACACGCTGAACACGATTGCTCAATTGATCCACACTGACTCTGCACAGGCTGAAGCAACGGTCGAACGGCTGGCCGACATGTTTCGCCATGTACTGAACGGCAGCGAGCGGGGACTGGTGCCGCTGGAGGAGGAACTGGCCTTTGTGGACGGTTATCTGGAGATTGAGCGAGCGCGCTTTGGCGAGCGACTGCGCATCACTCGCGAGATCGCCCCACCGGCCTCGAGTGTGCCTGTCCCCAGCCTGATCCTTCAGCCGCTGGTGGAAAACGCGGTTCGACACGGCCGGGGAGCCGACGGCAGCATAGACCTGACGGTCCGCGTTCAGAGCTGCGGCGACGAGGTGTCGATCGCCGTCGTCGATCGAGGACCAGGGATGCCCACCAATTACAGGATAGGCGAGGGTCCTGGCCATGGCCTGCGCAACGTGGACGAGCGCCTGCGCAAGACCTACGGCGAGGAGTACGGGCTCCAGTTCTCAGTGGGTCAACCTCAAGGGACCGTGGTCACAGTCCGTATACCGGTGTAAGGAAGGTGTGGGAGTATGGGGGTGTAGGAGTATGGGGGTGTGGGAGTGTGGAGGTTTGTAGATGGCTCTCGTGAAGCATTTTAGGGAACTGCGGGTCTATCGGCAGGCGTTTGCGGCAGCAACACGCATCTACGAGTTGTCAAAGTGCTGGCCGAAAGAGGAACGCTATTCGCTCACCGATCAGATTCGCCGCTCCTCCCGCTCGGTCTGCGCCAACGTCGCCGAAGCCTGGCGCAAGCGCCGTTACCCGGCCCACTTTGTTAGCAAGCTAAGCGACTCCGATAGCGAGGCCGCTGAGACCCAGGTCTGGCTGGACTTTGCCCTGGATTGTGGTTACATCAACCAGCAGGATCACGATACCCTCTACACTGCCTACGAGAGCGTCGCCGGTGGACTGGTAAAGATGATGGCCAATCCTAACGCCTGGTGCGGCCCCTCCCAGTTGCGCGAACCCACCGCCACCTACGTTCCCGGCACTCCCCTACCCCCACACTCCCCCATTCCCACATCTCCACGCTCTGATACAGACACAGACAAGGAATAAGCATGCCAATGCGAACGCTGATCGTTGACGACGAACCCCCGGCGAGGGAAAGGCTCAAGCGGCTCCTTGCCGACCTCAAAGGGGTAGAGCTCATCGGCGAGGCTGGAGATGGCGCCCAAGCGGTGGAGATGATTGAGAGGGAGAAGCCCGAACTGGTGCTCCTCGACATCCAGATGCCGGGGCTGGACGGCTTTGGGGTCATTGATGCGCTGGAGGACCCGCCGCTGGTCATCTTTGTCACTGCCTACGACGCGTATGCCATCCGTGCCTTTGAGGTCAACGCGTTGGACTACCTGCTCAAGCCCTTCAGCCGCGAACGACTGGCGGAGGCGGTTCGTCGTGCTCAGGAATCTCTGACTGAGGAGAGCGACTTTGCCGCGCGGATCGGCCCGTTGCTAGAAGGCCTGGCTGCTCAGGGCCGCTACCTGTCCCGACTGGCGGTGCGCGATCGCGACCGCATCCGTGTGGTGGACGCAGGCGAGATAGACTGGATCGGCGTCAAAGATGAGCAGGTGGCCGTTCACGTGGCAGACCAGGCGTATCCCATCCGCCGCACGCTGGCCGAGTTGGAGGCACGGCTCGACCCAACCTGCTTTTTCCGTGCTCATCGCTCCGCTATCGTCAACCTGGACCGGGTTAAAGAAGTGATCCCCTGGTTCAAGGGGAGTCACAAGCTGCGGCTGACCACCGGAGCGGAGGTGGACTTGAGTCGGGCACGGGCGCGGGCGTTGCGCAGGATCCTGGGATGGTAGCGGTTCTTCAGGCAGGTCAATGAGAGGACAAGGGGTTCTATCTGTGGTGCACGGCACTCCAAGTGCCGGGCACCTTTTGCTGTACGCTGTTGAGAGATTAGGCACCTGTCCAGGAAAAAGATTGGACACCTGTCCAATGGCAAAATGCCCCAACTGGCCGATGCACAAGTGAGCCCTTTGTGTTACACTGTAGGTGAAATTCTGACGAGATAGAGGGTTTCAGTCAGTGAGCCCATCGTGAAACTGCCCTGCCCCTTGACTTGGAGTCTTTGAATGGTGATGGATGAGCCAATAACCAAGACGCGAAAACGAGTTTTCGAGGTTCCTGCTCTTGACAAAGCAAGTGGATTGGGGTATAATATACGTAGTTATAGCACTAACGCCTAGAGTCACACGGAAATGTGTTTCTTTCCAAATCTGAACCTAAAGCTGGTTTCCGTTGCTCGAATCGAATCGGACAAAGATAGGTCGTACGACAGCACGGAGGTGAATGATGGGAAAACTCTTGATAATGGCGTGGCGTAACGTGTGGCGCAATTGGAGGCGGACGGTGATCGCTGGGACCGCCATCGCGCTGGGGATGACTCTCATCCTCGTTTTTGACGGCATGCTGGGCGGGATGAACGAGGCCCTTTACGGTAACACGGTCAAGCTGCAGGGCGGCCATGTGCAGGTACACGCGCCAGGCTTCCGGGAAAAGGCGAACAGGCTGCCGTTGCTGCCTCTGATTGACTCGGGCGCGGCGGTGGAGGCAGCGTTGGCCCAGCCGGAGGTGGTCGTCGTAGCGCAACGCGTCGAGACCGGCGGCATGGTCAGCAGCCGCGAAGGGACTCTGTCGGTCGCCATCACCGGCATCGAACCGGAACAGGAAGCGCCGGTGAGCCTGGTGGCGGAGAACGTCATCCAGGGCCGCTGGCTGCAAAGTAACGACGAAGACGTCCTTCTCATCGGCGAGGCGATGGCCGAGCGGCTCGAGGTGACCGTGGGCGACCGGGTCACGCTGGTAGGACGCGCCACCCATCAGCAGATGCGCCGCCGCACGATGACGATCGTCGGCATCTATGACCTGGGGATTAAGGAGGTAGAAAAGAGCATGGTCTACGTCTCGCTGCTCGAAGCGCAGACGCTCTTTGACTTGCGCGATCAGGCTACCGAGGTTGCCATTTACCTCGAACAGGTAGGGCAGGAGCCGCCGGTGGTCGAGAGGCTGCAAACCGCCTTGCCCGGCTACGAGGTGGATGCCTGGGACACACTGGATCCCACGACAAAGGAGATGATGGAGTTAGAGGCTCAAATCATGAATATGTTTGGGTTGATCATCCTGTTGATCGCCGGCGTTGGCATCCTCAACCTGATGCTGATGGCGGTGTTCGAGCGCACGCGCGAGATCGGCCTGCTGGCGGCGATGGGATTGAAACGGCGGGAGACCATGGTGCTGTTCTTGCTGGAGGGGGTGCTGATCGGGTTGCTGGGCGCGCTGGCTGGCAGCGTGCTGGGTGGGGTGATAGGCGCCTATTTTGGACGGGTCGGCATTGATTGGATGGCCCTTTATGGAGGAGTAGACATAGGCGAGTTCGGCGAACTGGTCGGACTGATGGGTGATCGACTCTACCTCCGAATTGGGATAGGTGTGCTGGTGGGACGGGCGCTGACCGTCGGCGTCATCGCGGCGCTGGCCTCGCTCTACCCGGCGTGGCAAGCTTCCAAACGGGAACCGGCCGAGGCCCTACATTATGTTTGATGCGTGATTTGGAAAGACCTGCCAGGTTTCCGCCAGAGCTTTTGTGAGCCAGACTTGGTCTGATGGGGAGTGTATTTCCGTTCGAGTGTCTCACAAAACCTGGTCTAGTTCTCGTCTTTTGATGACATTGGAAGGAGGAACATTATGTTCAAACTGTGGAGGATAGCCATTCGCGACCTGGGACGTAACAGGCGGCGCTCGGCGTTAACGCTGATCGCGGTGGCGATGGGATTGGCGCTGGTCATCGCGCTTCATAGCTATGAGATGGGTGCGATACAGGGTTCGATCGAAGACAACATTCGCGTGCAGACCAGTCACGTGCAGGTGCGTGAGGGATCCTACGACGAGGACAAGGTCAGCCTCAAGTGGGAGGATCTGTTGGAGGAGCCGCTGGATTTGGCCGCCCAGGCGCAGACCCTGGCGGAGGTGCGAGCAGCAGCGCCGGTGTTGTGGGCCAGCGGCATCCTGGGCACGGTCGAAGAGTCGGTCGGCGTGCGGGTGTTCGGCATAGACCCGCCTTCCGAGTTGGCGGCGCCCTACCGGGAGGGATTGGTTGCCGGCGAGTTCCTGACCCCTGACGACCGGGGCAGCGTCCTCATCAGCCAGAGATTGGCAAAGAGCCTGGGGTTGACCGCGGGCGATGACGTCAGCCTGCTGATCAACACGTCAGGCGAGCAGCCTGATGAGGCGACCTTTACCATTCGTGGTTTGTACGACACCGGCCTCCCCGCCTTTGACGAGGCGACGATCTTTTTGCCGCTGGCAAAGGCGCAGGCGTTCACGCGAGCGGGGGAGCGGGCCAGCGCGGTCCTGGTTCTGTTGCACGATCAGGAAGATGCCGATGTGGTTGCTTCAGCGCTGCGCGCGCCGGGGTTGGGCGTGCTGACCTGGCGTGACCTTAACCGGCTGATGCTGCAAACCACGGAATCGGCGATGGGAATATTGTACTTGATCTATCTGATAGTGCTGGCGATCGTCGCCGTCGTCGTCGCCAACACGATGTTGATGTCCGTATTTGAGCGCACGCGGGAGATGGGTATCCTGGCAGCGCTGGGGATGAAAGGGCGGCAGATCATGACGATGTTCATGCTAGAGTCTGCCACGCTGGGAGCAATAGGCGTCATCCTGGGCGTAGTGCTGGGATCGCTGGGGGT
>Ga0180437_10009483_pt1 | contig 12057 bp, 10 predicted proteins | sample SS_ome_4_FD_132410 | JGI IMG/M metagenome (GOLD analysis project Ga0180437, IMG submission 132410) | Hypersaline lake sediment archaeal communities from the Salton Sea, California, USA - SS_3_D_1 metaG | ecosystem: Environmental > Aquatic > Non-marine Saline and Alkaline > Hypersaline >... | reverse complement strand
TTGCCCCTTTCGCAGGTCCGGCATCTCGGGTGCAAGTGTTCGTCGAACCCTTCTGTTGCAGTTCGTAGTGGCCGCATTCATGCGGCCTTTTGCGGAATCTTGCTTCGCGGCCCCGATGAATCGGGACACTACGAACGTTTTCGACGGATACTTGCCGTCGAGTATCTTTGTCCACATCATCAAAATCGGGCAAGAAAACCCGAAATTCCGTTGATGCCCTGGCGATAAATCGGTACGATGAATGGACAAGGGCATCCGATTCTGGAACAGGGACAGAAGGAGGTCTGACCATGTCCACGCTTTGGATTGTCGTAGCCGTGCTGGCCGCCCCCCCGGCGGCGGGTGATGCGGCGACCTCTGTGCAACCGTCGCCTGCCGCGGCGGAGCAACGGCCGGTGGTGCCGCCGCGAACCGGCATCGAGTTGCGAGACGCGGTGCGTGCCGCCTTGAAACGCTTCGCCCGGCCCGAAGACAAAGAGGCCGACCTGGCCGCTCGCCAGTTCATGGTCCTCTACCGCGAACTGCAGGCCGACACCAAGATGGTTCCCTCGCAACGTCAAGGGTATCGCAACAAGGTCCGCGGCCGCCTGATGGCGCTGGCCCGGCAGATCGAGAAGCGGGTAGCCATCCAAAAACGACTGGCCAAGACCAAGCGTCCCGCGTCGGTCGAGGCGGCCAAGCAGGACGACGTGCTGGCCCAATGGGGAGCGTTCGGCGGGCAGGGCTTCGGTGGACGAGGGTTCGGCGGCCAGGGTTTCGGTGGGCCGGGTGTCGGCGGTCCCATGATGGGCGGCGGCCGCTTCGGTGGTCAAGCCAACAACGACAACGGACAGCAGCTCGTCGAGTTGATCCAGCAGACCATCGCGCCGGAGTCGTGGGACGTCAACGGCGGGCCGGGCTCGATCTACTACTGGCAACGCAATCACGCCCTGATCATCCGCCAGACCGGCGAAGTCCATGAGCAAATCGGCGACGTGCTCCAGCAAATGGGCAAGCTGGGGCCATAGACGCACCGACTTGGGGACTGGCCCAATTCTGTTCGGCACGAAATTTGCGCAATCACGCGCACCCCGCGCAGGTGGTATTGCGCTGACTGGATCGGCGCGCATAATATCCTGCATGGCTGAAAAGAGACGCAAGAAAGTCCCTGAAAAGGACCTCACGGGCCTGAAATACTCTGATCGGCTGCTGCCGCTGTTCGAGCGATTGCACGAGGTCGGATGCGAGCGAGACACGGCCACCAATCTGCTGGACCTGCTGGCGTGGGTGATCGCGTTGATCTACCGTTATCGCTGGACGATCGAGGTGTTCTTTCGCTTCTTCAAGCACGTCCTCGGCTGCCGTCACCTGCTGAGCACGAAGGCGGAAGGAATCGAGATTCAAACCTACATGGCGATTATCGCCTGTATGCTGATCAGCCTTTGCGCGGGCCGCAAACCAACCCTGCGGACCTATGAGATGATCTGTTACTACTTCATCGGCTGGGCAACCAAAGACGAATTGCCCGCCCACATCGCGAAGCTTCAACAACACGACGCGACCTAAGGAGCCCCGCTGCGTCTGTTCGCCCCGGCGGCCGTTCGTCGCTGCGCGGTCGCGTCCGCGAACTGCATAGTCAGCGTATACTCCAAGTGTTTGCGGACGGCCAGATTAATGGTGCCCGGGCCACGGCAGCCGGTCAGGACCTGCGTGCCGACCGCGATAAATTCTACCCTTGTATTGCTGCGCCAGTTCCTTGAGATCCCTACTGAGGCAACCTTCTCCGAACGAGGCGCTTTTCCCTGTCTCCATGATCGCCATGTCAGGCAGCACAATCCCGCCTCGGTGCAAATCGTCGAAACGCACGTTCTCGATCCAGGCATCGGCGCCAACCCGGATCGTGGTCTTCGGCTTCAATTCGGCATACACGTCATAGTTCTCTCCGATGCCACGGCCGTTGGCCCTGGGTTTGGCCAGAATTGCCTCGATTTCCCGTGCCTAGGCCGTGACCGTTGTGACGAGAATTGCGGCGAGAATGAGCATCGTGTTCTTCATATTCCTTTGAGACAATCTTCCTGTGGTTTGAGGCTGGCTGTGCAAATGTCTTGATCATGGTGCAACGTCGCTCTTCTCAACCAGGCGCCGATGATCGAATCATTTGGCCATCGCCGCGGCGAAGGCTTTCCCGATTTGCGCCATGATCTTGGCACTGCCCAAGTAGTGGTAGCCCGCGTTGGAGGCTCCCTTCATGATCTCTCGGTCTTCGGCAGAGAACACGGATTCCAGGTCCTTTTCGAGTCTAGTCTGATCGGCCTTGGTGATGCCTTGGATCGCGACATCGACGGAGCCGTAATACGGCTCATTCGGATCGCGGCCGTACTGGTCGTTCGCGTAGACGGCCAACACGTTCTCGCCTTTCGAGGTACTGCGTCTCCTGTTCCGTCAACGGGATTGCGCGGTAATACGGCTCGTTCTTCCACCAGATATAGGTGTGGATCTTGTGGCCGTTCAAATAGACGTGGAAGCCCTGCCGAGCGAGGATGCTGAGGCGATACGCGGCGTAATCGAGGTTATCGCCGTTGAGAGTCGTCCGCATCAAGAGGAATTCGCCCTCGCCCCACTGGGAGTTGTTCTTGACGGTCTTGCCACCCCGCTTCCACTGGCCTTTCCCGAGCGGCGCGGCGCCCTGAGCCCAGTGGGAAACATCGAAGCCGGGCGAATGCCAGTTTTTTAGCTCCTCCGGCAAAGCAATATCGCGAAACCGCCGATCCGTGTATTCCTTCCGCTTGTCTTCCTGCCGCTCGGCATCGAGTGAGATGAAACGCCAGGTTCGGTCTTCGGGTCTTGCGTTGTCGATCGGTCGCCAGCAGTCTTCCCACCTGGAGTCCTCGTCGATAAGCCCCTCGGCGGTCATCACGTGGGCCGTATCGATGATGCGGTTGTACTCGGCTTGTCTCGGCTGGACTTCGACGATATCGAAATCCCAGAAGGGAGCGGTCTCGACGGCGATGACATTTCCCTTGAACTCCGGCATCGACGCCGGCGCCGCCATCGCTTTGCGAAATGCGACCTGTTCTCCCGAGCCGCCGACGCCCATGACGCCGATCACGAAACGCATATCGGGCACGCCCAGGTCCTTGCGAACATCGCGAATGAAGTGGGCCAGCAGTTCGCTGTACAGCGCATATCGATCCGGATCGTTCCGGTCCGGATACGTCCCGCCGTCGACCATGTCGTTCCAGCCTTGGAACCAGACGAAGCCGGCGATTTCGCAGCCTTCCTTCTCGTCGTAGGCGGGGCAAACGCGTTTGACATCGCCGAGGACGTGCTTGACGTGTTCCATCATGAGACGGTAATAGCGACCGGTCGCCTCGGCCTTCTCCGCCTTGGCCTGTTCGCTATCCACACCTCGCTTCGCGAACGAGTCGAGTTGGTCCTTGGAGAATCGGTACGGCCCGGCGCTCGGCGGGCGAAAATCGGTATTGAGCGACTTGCCGCCCCAGGCGGTCTTGATGAGCAGAATCGGCTCGTTCGCCAGTTTGTGCACGTAGATGCCGAACGTGAATTCCGGGCCGATCTTGCCGCCGTCTTTCGCGGGATCTTCGCGAGCGCCATACCCCGCAGTCAGCTTGCCGTAGCCTTCGCCGAACGTTTCCCATCCGGTGAAATACGAGATCCAGACATTCTCACAGACGCGCGGCGTACCGTCGGGACTGCGCATTTCCTCCAGCAGAGGCGCCGTCTTCGGATCCTTGCCGATGTAGTCGAACGTGCTGACCTGTGCGTGTCCCTCCATGTTCGATTGCCCGGCCAAGATGTAGACCTTCAGCGGCTCGGCGAGGACTGAGATCTCCCGTTCGAACTGCGCAAACGAAAACAGGATGTTCAGCGTCAGTCGGCCCATGCTGTTGGTCGTGTTGAACTGCTGGGTAACGCTCACCAGCGAGACGTTGTGCCGCTCCAGGATCTCCATGATGCGGGTGAAGTCTATCAGGGAACGGCTCAGCCGGTCGATCTTATAGACCACGATGCAATCGATCAACCCGGCCTCCACGTCGGCCATCAATCGGGCGAAGGCCGGCCGGTCGATCGTCCCGCCGCTGAAACCGCCGTCGTCGTAACGCTCGTCGAGACACACGAAGCTGGCAGGATTCTCGCCCTTTTTGCCCGAGACGGCACAGGGCGCGAGAGAGCAGCGCGGCCAACTCGCCACGCCGTTGGTTTTCGGTCATATTGACCGGTTTCGAACGCTCGAACCGACGCAAATCGAGATTCCCCAGTGAGGCAAGAAATCAGGTCTCCCTACCTTTATTCTTTTGCGTCGGAATGGGATTCTTTGCAGGGAGGCGGGGATCTTGTTGGTTTGGGGGTGTGGGCGGTGGGCATGGGGGCGTGTCGGAGTGCGGCGGCGAACCGTTTTCCTAACCAGCCTCCCCGGCCCGCTTCACCGGGCTTCGTGAACAGAGGATTGTAGCTTCGGCTGCGCGGACTACGATCCTCAACACGTTATGCATCGTTTGGCGTTTGCGCTGCGATGAGATCGAGGATGTCGTCGTTGTCGCGAACCTGATCGATTCCTGCCGCAGTAAATCTATCAACCAACAGACCACGTGGCATTCCGATCTTTCCCAGCGCCTCATTGATTGTACCGAATGTACCCATGTTGGTAACATTACCTCGTCGCCGTCGGAATACACCAGCGCACCTTGACCGCCGACGCCACGGAAATACTCGGTCCTTCATAATCATTACCAAAACCGTACTCTCATAGCCCCTGGCACAGAGAATGGGGGCAGCCCAATGTTTACACATCATCCTCTGACTCGAAAACCGCCATGGGGTGGCTGATAATCCTTTCGATCTTTGCCTTCTGGATTTTCTGTTCCATGCCATGCTTCCTTGCGTAGGCCTCGTGGACCTTGTCCATTAAGTCGGAAATCTCACAGGGCTTGGTGACGTAATCGAATGCCCCAAGCTTAAGTCCCTCGACCGCTGATTCGACGGAGGCATGGCCGGTCAGCATGACGACTTCGATGAGGGGGTGCCTCTGCTTGGTGAGACGCAAAACCTCCACTCCATCCACACCAGGCATTTTTACGTCTAGAACAACCACGTCAATGGGATGGTCGGCCATGATCTTCAAAGCGTCCACGCCGTTTGAAGCAGTGAAGGCCGTAACCCCTCTCTTCTCCAGAAGAGTCCTGGTGGTCGCCAAGAACCTCTCCTCGTCGTCTACCAGCAACAATTGTATGTCAGCCATTTGTTTGGCCCTCCGCGCTTGTGATCTCACTTAGTAACGGTCCTGGCCCGGGGCGATTCTAGGGGCAGGCTTACTGCAAACACCGTCCCCACGTCCGGTTCGCTGGTCACGGTGATATCTCCTCCGAAGCCCGTTACGATTCCATAAGTCGTACTGAGGCCCAGGCCGGTCCCCTGGCCCGGTGGCTTCGTCGTGAACAGGGGCACGAATATCTTCTCCATGTTTTCCGGTGGAATCCCGCATCCGTTGTCCTCGACGGACACGACAATCTTTCCGTCCTTTTGGAGCGCCTTGACGCGTATCTCTGCGGAATCGGTGTTTTTCAGCGCAAAGAGCGCGTTGTTCAGCAGATTCAGGAAGACTTGCTGCATCTGACTGGAATCAGCCATGATCGGAGGCAGGTCGTCAGCGAGTTGTTGCGTGATGCGGACATTGTCGACATTGGCCCGGTTCGTGACCATGCTTATGACTTCGGGCAGGAAATCCTGCATCTTCACGGGCCTCATAGAAGGCTCCGTCTGGCGCGCGAAACTCAGCAGCCCGTTGGTGATACGGCTGCATCTTGCGATCTGGACGCGAAATTGATCCAGCGAGTCCTTTACGAGGGCAAGCTTCTTCTTGTCTGCAGATTCTCCGTCGCCTTCCACGTCGGCCAATATGTCCTCGATCATCACCAACTCTGATTGCATCACCTGGAGGGGATTGTTGATTTCATGGGCCAACCCTGCGCTCATCTCCCCCACTTCGGCCAGCTTACCGGCTATGATTAGTTGGGTCTTGATGTGTTGCCTCTCCATGTCTGCCGCAGCAAGCGCGTTGGCTAGACGGGAAGCGAGGACATAGGCCATGAATCCCGCTATCGTTCCTCCGATGAGGATTACGGTCGCTGCGATGACGACAGCGCGGGTTACGGGACCGTAGGCGTCGCCCACTTCCTGTCGCACCACCAGAAGCCAGTCGACGCTCGTTAAGGGAGCCGTCGCGTATAGATATCGATGCTCCGAATGTTGGCGCGCGGAGAACGCCGTTACCTTTTCATCGTCAATCACATATGTGTCGAAATTCGGGTCCGACTCCATCAACTTCCCACCTGAGCGGCGCGTGGTTTGCAGAACGCCCTTCCGATTGACGAGGTAGGCTTCACCGGACTGACCCACGCGGATACTCTCGACAAGCCCGTTGAAGGAAAGCGTGTCGATGGTCGCGCGCAGATACCAGGTTCGATCGCGTTCACGTCGGCGGACGGCGATAATGAAATGAGGGATCTTGCGATACCCCAGAAACACGTCTGAGATGTAGACGCCGTCTTCCTGCACTGCCTTGAACCACTCCGCATTGGCGTAGTTCTTGCCGGCCAAATCATAGGGGCCGACGTACTCCAGATGGTTACCGGTTTCGGCGAAGACCCCAAGGTCGAAAAACGCCTCTGATCCGGCTTGCAGATGATCGAAGAGCTTCGTCAGGGTGACCTCGCAGGAGATGTCTTCAATGCTGTAGGAAGCGGCGGCGAACCGAAGATCGGATATCCTTTCGTTGAGGAACTGATCTATCAGGTGGCGATGGTCGGATGCTATTTGCACCAGTGTTGTCTCCACTTGCTCGCGCGAGTAAGTGGCGAAGTAATAGACCAGAATTGTGCACACGAGCATGAGGGCAACGAAAGGCGCAAGCAGCCCACGGCTCAGAATCATTCGTCTGGTTGTTCTAAATCGATTGCTCTCCACCTCTGCCTTCTTCCTTCAGCCTTGCTGGTCCAACTCTCTGCTCTTCTCCAGGATGGCTCTCGGCGAACTGTAGGTGCTCATGTCAAGCAGTTCATTCATTCTCTTTTCTTTGATGTTCAACTTGTTCATCACTTTCTTCTTGTAGGCCTCGGCAAGCACGGAAAGCAGCCGCTCCCACTCGCATGGCTTCTGCAAGTAGGAATACGCGCCGCTCTTGGTGCATTCAACCGCCGAATCAATGGAGCCGTGCCCGGTCAGAATGACAACCTCCATCCATTGGTGCTGCTTCTTGAGAATCTCCAGGGTCTGTTCGCCATTCATACCAGGCATTCTCAGGTCGACCAGGGCAATATCGATGGGATGTTCCCTTGCAGCCTGGATGGCCTTTTCGCCGCGATCAACAGCAATCACGTTGAAATCCCTGACTTCAAGTCTCCTAGTCATAGATTTCAAGAATTGCTCCTCGTCGTCCACGATCAATAGGTTTATCTGTTTCATTGCCATTGTGGGCTCCTTTTGCACGGGATTTGTTGGTTTAGAGTCCCATCCACTGCCAGTACCCCAGGAACACCCAAATCCATAGGACCGCGAAGCTCAACAGCAAGACCATGAATCCGTGGACGAGAAAGTCTTTCATGGTCAGCAGTTGTTCGCCCGTTTCCGGATCCCTCGCTATGGAGTACGCGATGGCATTGTTCGGCGTTCCAATGACCAGGATATGAGCGAAGGATGACGCGAAGGCGGTGGCCAGCCCAACCATCAGCGGTGACGTTCCGGAAAGGGTCGCCATGGGGACGGTGATCGGCCCCACGGCAGCCACGGTCGCTCCGTCACTCATGAAATTGGTAAGGATGCCCGTAATGAGACTGCAAGATATGCACAATCCGGTTCCACGGGTCATGAAATCCGGGAGTACGGACACGAAACTGTCCGCCAGCCAAAGGGCAGCGCCAGTTGTCGCAAGGCCGTAGCCCATGGCAGTGGCCGCACCGTAGAGGGCCACGATGTCCCAGTGGATGCGGTTGATGTCCCGCCAGCGCAGAATCCCCAGGACGTTCAACAGGACGATGCACAGCAGTGCCGGGCCGCCCATTCCAAAACGACCGGATAGAGTCGTCCAGAGCACGACCAAGAGCACCAAGACGGCGGCGGCCTTGTATTCGTCGCCGGTCATCCTGCCGATCTTGTCGGATTCCTCCCTGACCCTGGCAGCGATGTCAAGGTTCTTGACTTTGATCTTCTTCCTGAATACGAGATAGAAGTATGCAGCGATCGTAAGCGCCATGACTGGCACGAAGGGGAAGCCTAGCTTCACCCATTGGCCGAAGCTGGGGGCCATGCCGTAGTCTGCGAGAATGCCAACCATGACGGCGTTGCGGCCACCGGCGGCGGGTGACCCCGGTCCACCGACGTTGCCGCTGAAGGTGAGCAGGAGCAGCATCATGACCACGAGCGCTTTGTCCTTCGTCAATCCGGCCGCACGGATGGCCGCGACGTAGACCAGCATCAGGATCGGCGCCAGGAAAGCGACCAGGGCGTGTTCGGAGAGAAAGGATGCCGTCATGGCAAGAAGAGGTGCGAAGATAAATGCGAATCTGGGAAGGGAAGTACTCTTGCCCAAGAGCAGCATTCCAATCCGGCGATCAAGCCCGGTTTTGCTGATGGCCGCAGCGACGGCCAGAACGCCGAAAACGAAGACCACCGAATCCTTGGCGTAGGCCTTGGCCACCAGATTGGGAGGAAGCACCCCGAAGAAGCACATCATTACCCCGACAAGAAGCGCTGTAATGCCGATGGGGATTGCGCCGGTGGCCCAGAAAAGAGCGGCCATGACCAGAACTCCGACCATGACCTTGGCCCGCAGTGCCACCTGATCAACGGTGAATGACGCCTTGCTGATGCTTCCGTCCGCCTCTTTTAGCTCCCGATACCATCCGGCCTTCTTGCTGTAGTATTCGGAAATAGTCTGGCCGGGAGCCATGCCACGGTAATCAGAGTATCCCGCGACCTTTTCCCCAAGTTGTTCCGTCTTTTCCGAGATCAAGAGACTTCTCAGGTTCTCTGAAGTGGGCGCTAATGTGATCGCTGCAAAGAGAATGAGCCCCAGAATGATTACACCGGGGCGCGCATGGTGAGCGCCGATCAACCATTGCCTGAGACTGGTCCTCTTGATGTCGGGGATCTCATGCCGGGCGAGAGCGTGAACTCGTTCTCGTTCGGCTGCCTTGATGACGCTTGTCAACTCATCAATGCTACACGGCTTCTCCAGATAGAAGGACACGTCGTTCTTCCCGGATATCCTGGCGGATTCCGTGCTGCCGTGGCCAGTGAGCATGACAACCTGGACTTCGGGCCGCACTTTCTTCATTTCCCTTAATGCCTGGATTCCATCCATCCCGGGCATTTTCTGATCGAGAATGACTACTTGCGGATTCTCATGGCGAACGGTCTTGATAGCGTCCTCGCCGTTGTCGACGTCGAGCACCTGAAATCCCCTCACCGAAAGCTGCTTAGACAAAGCCGTGCGGAATTGGTCTTCATCATCCACCAGCAGTACCTTCAGTCGCAGCTGTTCTACTCTGGTCTTTTCAGCCTTATTCATTCTCACCTGTCTCCGGTTGGCTGACGGGAAGTACCACGGTAAAGGAACTACCGGCACCCGGCATGCTCTGGACTTCGATCTTCCCTCCAAGAGACTCGACGATACTCGAACTCACGCTAAGTCCGAGGCCCGTGCCTTTTCCAACCTCCTTGGTGGTATAGAAAGGCAAGAATACCTGTTGCATTACGTCCGACGTCATTCCGACACCGGTGTCTTTCACGGTAACGCGAACGTAACTGTCATCGCGGAAGGTGGAGAGGGTGATGGTGCCCGATTCGTCAATGGCGTCCCCGGCATTGTTGATAAGATTCAAGAAGACCTGGCTTATCTGATCGATGTCAATTGGGATTTTCGGCAGGTCTGGCTGGTAGTCGCGGACCAGCCTGATGTTGGATATCTGAAACTCTTGTTCCTTGAGTCCTCCCACAACGTCATCGAGTATTGTGTTGACGTTGCCGAGGACCAGCCGCGGAGCGGTTTTTCGCGAGAATTTCAGCAGCGTCTGCGTGATTCCCCGCGCCCGAAACACGGCTTGGTCAATGTTGCCTAGTTCCTCCGAGATTGTCTCCGGCGTCCATTCCAGATGGAATTCCGGGTCGAACAGATCCCGTATGACCCCCGTGGTGGCGACAACGACCGCCAACGGATTGTTGATTTCGTGCGCAATGCCGGCAGCCAGCTCACCAACGGACGCCATCTTTGAGGCATGGATCAACTCCGATTGCAGTTTCTCGTGTGACTCCGCCGAGGCTTGAGCCCCTTTGAGCAAGCGGTCGGTGACCATCCAAACGAAGAGTCCGATTACCACCATGATCACGGCGGTGCTGGCGATCATGATTGTCTTTGCCCGGTAGATGTCCGCGTAAGCGATGTCCAACGGCTGTCTGACCATCAAGACCCAGGGAGTTTCTTTGAGCCAGACGTAGGCAACCAGGAGGGAAGTGCCATTGGCATGGATTTCCTCGACACCGGACCCTTGCGATCCTGAGGGCATGTATTCACTTTTCCCCAGCAACCGCCCTCGATCCGGAGCAACGACCTGGTAGTGTCCTTTCTTGTTGACCAGCACAGAGTCGACGCCCTTTCCTCGGCTAATGTTGCGGAGGAAGATATAGAACTTATCCGGATCCAGAGTTGCCCGCATCACGTATGGCTTGGCGTCAATCAGTTGCTTTACCGCAATCGTGAAGTGGGGTTTCTTTCGGAATCCCAGATAGATGTCGCTGACATAGTAATTTGCGTGTCGCGCCATGACACTTACAAACCACTCCTCGTTGCTGTAGTCTTTACCGTAGAGATCCGGAAACGGGCCTGCATATCCGACCTGCACGCCCTCGGAATTACAGAAACCCACGTCGATGAAGGCATCGCTCGTTTGTCTCAATCCATGCAGATATCGGTCCATCTGCTGCTGAGTCGGGTCGAGGGCAAACTCCGTGCTATGAAAGAGACTGAAGATATTGGTTACTCTCTCTTGGAGGAAAAGGTCCACCGTGTTTCGTTGGCTTTCGGCTAAGGAAGCCAGGTGGAGCTTGCCGGTTTCCCTCAAGGTCGGATTGAACTGGAAATGGAAGTACACGCCAAGAGCGACGACGGGAAGTGAAAACGCAGCCAGGAGCCCAAGCTTGAGGCGCAGCCGGAGCTTCCGAAAATACCCCGCGGTATCCGTACGAGTGCGAGTTGACGCACTTGTCGGTTTCCCTGCCGCGGTGTTCTGCTCGCTGTCCATGGGATCTGTCATTCCTCGTGTATCGCCTCCTTGCCTTGCCCCCCCCCTGCCGTCACGGCAGGCCGGTCAGTACGAAACCATTTCCTGCACGATGTGTTCCGCCAAGAACGCGATCGTCCGCTCGTCCAGCCCGGCTAGGCCATGACCGCTCACCCCAGGCTGCACGACGAGCGTGCTCACCTTACTCGCACTCACACCAGTGGCTGAAACGTACTCAGCCGTCGTGTCGCGACCCAGGGTGCCGGGAAGCTGCCCCTGATCCTCCGCCCGCAGTACGATGACACGATCGCGCGTGCTGGCGGCTTTCAATACGCTCGCTGAGTTGACCGCTTCGTCGCTCCGAGTTGCGCTAACCCGCATAGCCTGCGCAGTCAGCCTTTGCACGATCTGTCCACCAAGCTCTTCGTTTTCAGCAAGCAGTCCGGGTTCAGCCAGCAGTTGCACTGTTCTGCCCCTGCGATCGACGACGCCGATTCCACTGATCGGTGTGAACGAAACGCTCTGACGCTCCGGTTGGCGAAGGGACCGAGTGGGGCATTGAAACGCTGCGTTGAGGATGTCGATAATCTCGTTGTCGATGAACGGCTCGACTGCATAGTAGAATACCTTGTGCTCTCGATAAGCTGCTTCCCAAGGGGAAGCGGAGTCAGCAATGACCACGACTTTCAGCGCGGGTGAAGCGACGTTGACCTTTCGGACCAACTCCGGCCCAGCGCCAGCGAATGAGGCAACGTCGAGCAAGAGTGCGCAATCGCTAGAATCT
>Ga0180437_10009482_pt1 | contig 12057 bp, 10 predicted proteins | sample SS_ome_4_FD_132410 | JGI IMG/M metagenome (GOLD analysis project Ga0180437, IMG submission 132410) | Hypersaline lake sediment archaeal communities from the Salton Sea, California, USA - SS_3_D_1 metaG | ecosystem: Environmental > Aquatic > Non-marine Saline and Alkaline > Hypersaline >... | reverse complement strand
TTCTATATTTTTACAATACTAAATCAATATTGATATAGTATCGAATAAGTATTTATATGTTATTCTTATAGTATTGTACGGTGACTATAATGCCTATTAAGTTCAAAAGAAGTATTTTAGAAAGTGCTGGTAGTCTTAGAGTTAATATTCCAAAAGAAGTAGCCGATTACTTGAATATTGAAAAAGGAGATACGGTTTTTGTATATGTGGATAACGGAAGAATGATCGTCGAAAAAAAGAAGGAATAAAAAATAATACAGTGTAGTACACGATTATGCTACACTGTAGTATACTTGTTTTCGAGATAACGTCTGTTTCTTGACGAGACCAAATTTTAACAGAAAATCAAGTTCATTCCAGAGTTGGTTTTGCTTCATATCCAACCTTTCGGCTAGATCCTTGAATCTCATCATATCTACTTCTTGGAGTGTATCCATAATTTTTCGTTGTGTTGGAGTTAACTCTATATTGGTATCCTGCGTTGGTTGGTCCATACCCTCACCTCCATTATTATACAGTGTACTATTTTCTTGATACACTGTAGTATTTTCCTTATGCTCTAGTTTATCTAATAACTCAGAAATAATTCGGGCGCTATCCGGTCGTATATCAGTGATTTTCTTTACCTCTACACCGAGTTGTTTCAGTTTATCTATTATCTCATCGTATTTACCCATTGGTTACACCTTAATACACTGTAGTATTCTATATAGTACAGTGTAGTATCTAATATATAAACATTATGGTACAGTGTAGTAAAAAAAAGTTAGGCACTACAATTTAAAATTGAAAAGTTAGGTATTACATTTTTTGTTTCACTTATTGAAACGTTTCAAAATTCGAGTTTTGAAATCCTGCTTTCATGCCGTTAGATATAATATTTTATATACTTCTTAGGAATCGTGTCAGGCATATCTATTGCACCTAATTTGACTAAAGCCGCTTTGCTTTGTTCATATAGATCCTCCAGAAACTCTTTATTCCAAAATATCTTGAAACAATCCATACATATTTCACCAACAACCTTCCAAGAGTTCTTAGTGCGCAGATAGAGATTTTTAATAGCACCAAAACACAATTTTTCGCCATAATTACCTTGTCTTTGGAAATGGGCTGGTATTGTTCTCACACTTCGAATTTTGCCCTGCTTATACAATTTATTAGCTTCTACTTCCCAACTAAAATTATAGATTTTTTGATCTACCATTTCAATATAAGACATGTATACATGTGGATAATGATCTAGACGTAATGGCTCAGTACATATCCAACACATACCAATAAGTTGTTTTCCAATCTTAATATAGCCTCTTTTCATATATACAGGATCATTCCATTTAGAGTCAAATTTCTCACGTTCAGATTTACATTCTTCACAAATCTGGTATTGCCTAGGCATACAATTCACCTTTATAGTATACTCTTAAAATAAAATAGGAGTATACTATAAAAACTTATTGCATGAGAAGACTGTCCTTTCATGTAAAATCAAATGGTACCATGGTACCATTTTTTGGTACCCGCCCTATTTGATGGTTCTTTGCTAATTCTAAAATATTGGTCACAATTTGCGCGCAAATAGTCACCCGGGTGACTATTCTGGTTACCCTATTATTTATTACCACAATTTGAAAAATAGGAATGGGGTGACTTTTTGATCATGGTAATTCAAAATTACCATGTGGTAATGACATGAAAGGTAGGTTTTATTCTACCGCAGTGGTAGAAAATTCTCATCCAAAAATACTTTGGATGACCTTATAAGTAGGTTCCAATTAAGTTGGAAAAATCAGAGATCGCTGCATTTCTTTTTTGCGTTGTTTTCCTTAACAATGCAAATATTTGCATTGATGAATTCATCATTCAAAATTATTTTGAATGACCTTATAAAGGCTTTTAAAGCCTAATATTAGAGTTTCAAAGTGAAACTAAACAAAATAAAAAGAATTGATGTTCGTGGGGCAGTTACTACTCATGATAAACAACTAACGTTACATTCACACTTTCTCATGAAGTATCAATGCAACTAGACAAAAAATCAATGGACTCTACATCAGATGTAGAAGTTACATTCACACTTTCTCATGAAGTATCAATGCAACCCTTGTTATTTTATATTCCATCAAAGTGATGGAATATCGTAATTGGATATAGTAGAAAATTGAGTTACGTTTCGACCTCGACAAAACTAAAATACTTCATTCTTTTCATGATGTTTCTTTTATCGCTAAAAAACAATAGCCAAAAGGATACCGTTTGAAACTGATTCCAAGGTCCGGAGTATTACTGAAATTTCGCCTCCATGTACGGAGAAATTTTTATGAAAAATATCTAATCGCTTGGTTTTTTGTGTGTGTCATTCTCCCATAAGTTGATACTAAGAACGAAATGCAGGTTCACTAAAAAGCATTGTTGATATTGAGATTCAATACTACCAAAAAAGCGTATATGGTGTTTTCCTTGAAGTTAGCACCAGGTTTCAAGTTTTGTTAGCCTAAATAAAACTCAAAATATGCAAAAAGTAGAAATCAAAGTTCTGTTTCATGCGATGAACTTTCATTCAAAGGTATGTTTCAGAGATAAAAAAAATAGGAGAAGTTAAGGAAAAAGTACTCCAACTAATCCTGCTATCGCGAGACCACCAGCAACGAATACCCCTGCTATAATCAATCCAAAGATGATTATCGCAAAAATATTTGCTAATATAGAAACTCCAGTAGTTACCTTCGCAACTTCACGAAACGCCAGAATATTGCTGATAAATATTAACAGGAGAATGATCGTTCCTCCTCCTACAGCAAGTATAGCTACTGTAACTCCCGCACCAAAGACAGCAGAATAAATTATTGCTATAGCGAGAAGAGCATATAAAAATGCATGTGAAAATGCAAACCCTGTAGCCCTCAAGATTTGTACAGCGTGAAGGTCTTTAGATCCTACAAACCTGCCCATCAGAAACATTGCAAAAACCCAAATTATGAAGGGGACAAACACGAAGACGATTGAAATCAAAATGAAAATACCAATTCCCTCAGCAATTTCTAATGGAGTGCCTATAATTGGTATGGTAGGACCATAAATAAACCAGAGTGGAAGCGCTGCTATAACTCCTACAATGATTGTTACAACCCAGATCATTAAAGGTATAATGGCTGACTGTGTTGTTGCGCCTGGATCATCTGCGACTTCACTATATAGACTTTTATCAAATTTCATTGCGCGAAAAATCCGACCTAACATTTCTCTTACTTTGGACATTCCTTTAACCTCATATTTTTTAGAGTAAAAATCATACTGGGTCATCCTTTAGGGAAAGTCGGTAATAAACCTATTTACAGCGGCGAGAATTTGACGTTTATCGGATTGGACGAATAGTCTACCGGTAACTATTTTGCATTCGGTTTTCGATAGGAAGGACTACATGGAAGGTACTTCCCTCACCAATACGACTTTCTACCCATATTGAACCACCATGCATCTTCACATATTCTTTCGTGATAGCTAGACCCAAGCCAGTCCGTTCAAACTCTGATTGAAAGCGAGTTGATGCAGGAATTTCTGCCACATGAAAAGGCTGAAATATCTTTTCAAAATCCTTTTCCGCGATGCCTATTCCCGTATCTTTCACCGTGATATGGAGATTACCTTCCTTATCCATTATTTTAACATGGATTTCACCGCCATCAGAAGTGTATTTGATGGCATTGGAGAATAGGTTGCTAAAAATCGTGTGGATTATCTCTTTGTCCATATAAATGAAGGGCAACGGCTTAGGTGTTATGAGGTCAAGTTTATGTCCATGCTTCTGCGCCAATGGCAGGACTTCTTTGATGGCTTGGACAGCCACACTTTCAAGTGAACCTAACTCCAATCTCAGTTTTATGGTGCCTGCTTCAAGGCGTGTATAATCAAGAAGGTTATTAATAAGCACGGAAAGTCTATCGGCATTTCGCGCTATAATTCCTATCTTTCTATTAATTTCTTCAGGAAGAGTTATGTCTTTGCTTTTCATGTCAAGAAGGTCGACATGAGCTTTTAATGCGCTTAGGGGAGTACGGAGTTCGTGGGCCGCAGTATTGATGAAATTTGTCTTCATTTGGTCGATTTTCTTTCGTTCTGTGATGTCGCGGATTATAGCCATAGTAGCAGCTCTTCCCTCATATTCAATTACATTGGCACTAGTTTCGAGGGGTACCTTCCTGCCATCTTTCAAAAGGATTTCTGTTTCGAATTTGCTTGGTACTTCCTCTCCAGATATCCTCTTTTTATTTCTATCAATTATAAATTTTCTGTATTCTGGTGCAACAAAATTAATAAAAGGCTTTTCAAGTAAGTCTTCCAATGATAAATCGGCAATTTCAAGCATCTTTGGATTTACAAATTTTACTACTCCATCTTGAATAATAGCAATTCCATCGTTTCCTTTTTCTACGATAGTTGAGTATTTTTTTTCTGACTCACGTTGTGCTTCCTCAGCCAGTTTGCGCTCGGTGATATCGATATACATTGCTCGTGTGCCGAATAGATTACCGTCAGAATCGATTTCAGGCACTGCCTGTAGCAATGTCTTAATGATGCGTCCATCACGTGTTACTAGTTCTCGTTCTTGTGCAACAAAGTGTCCTTCCAGTGCATCTTTATAGCCGCCGTCTTCAAGTAATTTGATGCGCGATTCTGGTGTGTAGAAGTCAGCTAACGGCTGCCCCAATATCTCGGTACGGGTATACCCTAAATTGCTCAAAAATAATTCGTTGCAGCCCACAATAATAGGTCCATCATTCTGATTCTGGGTGATCACATACATTACGGGCGCTTCCTCGAACAGGTTTCGATATCGCTGTTCCGCCCGTCTGAGCGCCTCCTCGACCTTTTTGCGTTCAGTAATATCCTTCACTACGTCCACAATAGCTATGATGTTTCCCTCAGCATTTCGCATTGGGGAACTAGTAACCAAAGTATGACTACGCTGTCCATCTGGAAGTATACTAGTCCGTTCTGCAACAATTGTTTTTGCTTCGTTTAACACCGTTTCGAAATCACATTCAGGACAGGGTGCATCTAACCCTTTAAACACTTTGTAACACTTTTTTCCGATGACATCTCCCCAAAGATCTTTTACTGGTTGATTCACCCAAAGAACATCCAAATCTTTGCTTTCAATGGATATGCGATCACCAATTCCAGTTAGAATAGCCTGTAACCTGGCTTCCGATTCCTTTAAGGCTTTTGTACGTTCCTCGACAAGTTTTTCTAGGTTTTCAGTATAATCTTTCAGTCGATTTTCCAAATTTATTCGTTCGGTGATATCTTTCGCCACGTCCACAACAGCTACGATGTTTCCCTCAGCATCACGTACTGGAGAACTGGTGATCAACACTTGAACTTGTCCTCCATCTGGAAGTCTATCAACACTTTCAAAAACGATTATTTTACCTTCATTAAACACTTTTTCGACACCACACGCAGGGCAAGGCTCATCCAAGCCCTTATACGCTTCATAACATTTTTTTCCAATGACATCTCCCCAGACATCCTTTATCGATTGATTCACCCAGATAATGTCTAAATCCTTATTTTGAATGGTGATATGGTCTCCAATGCCCATCAAAATTGCACTGAGTTTTTCTTCCGATTCTTTTAACGCCTCAGTTCGTTCCTCAACGGTTTTTTCGAGATTTTCAGTATAATCTTTCAGTTGCATTTCCAATTGTTTTCGTTCTGTAATATCCTTAACCACTTCCACAACGGCGACGATGTTTCCTTCAGCATCTCTCATAGGAGAACTGGTGGTCAAAATATGGATGGGACGTCCATCCGGATGTATGATCATTCCTTCCGAAATCACGGTTTTTTCTGCATTAAACACTATTTCGACCGTACAATTAGGACAGGGCGCATCTAGTCCTTTATACGCTTCGTAGCACTTACTTCCAATGACATCTCCGTAAATAGCCCTTTCTTGCTGATTTATCCATATAATGTCCAAATCCTTATTTTGTATGGTGATGAGGTCTCCGATGGCACTTAAAATTGCCTGCTGTTTTGCTTCCGATTCCTTTAAGGCTTTTGTCCGTTCTTCAACAAGTTGTTCGAGATTCTCAACGTATCCCTTCAGTTGAGGAGTCGTTTTCTTACGCAAGATGTCGTTTGGATCATGATCCGTCATTGCCAAACATCCATATTAACTGTCACATGAATTGACATTTTTCAAAGAGGAATTCTGGTGGGCGGATGGTATCTTGTATCTCCGCTTACCCATATTTCCTTCATTTGAGAAATTTCAGAACTTATTAAAAAAGAGTTCGGTGCATATGAGTTCAGCGAGCAAAAAGTTGCCATTCCGAATCATCGCCAAACAAATAGAGTGATCTTCTCGCAGAAGATTATTAGAGATATTATATTTTCGAATAAAAAACTAAAAGAGACAATTTAGAATATCAAAGAAATCAACGCTTACATTCAAAATTTACTTCTTAAGGGTGAGACATAATGAGTATTAAAGCAAGCTATATTCTTGTGAAGAAAAAATCGATAGCAGATTAATTATTAGATCGTATAAAAGCGGGTGAATCTTTTTCTAAACTCGCAAAAGAATACTCTGAATGTCCTTCCAAAAAACGTGGTGTATCGCTTAGAAAATTCGCTCAGACAGTATTCTGATTATTTCTCAAGCAGTCAAATTTTTTCCTCCAAAATTTCAAAGGATCATAGAATGTGGTACATTGTTGAACTTAACAAGATAATGTAGTTTATTGTCGAGGAAAGAGCTCTAATTTCATCTAATTCTTTTAAAATAAGTTTCAAGCAAATGAGAAATCGATCTAAAGGAACTATAATATAACTTCAAAAAATCAAAAGAGGAATTCAGTTATAGAAAAAGAACCCTAGCTAATCCGGCTATTGCGAGACCAAAAACAAAGGCAATAATTGCGTTGAAAGATGCTTTTGTTAACTATCTTGCATAAGTTTCTTGATAGGAAGAACTACATGAAAAGTGCTTCCTTCACCGATATTACTTTCCGCCCAAATTAAACCACCGTGCATTTTAACATATTCTTTTGTGATGGCTAGACCTAGACCTGTACGTTCAAACTTAGATTGAAAATCAGCTGATACTGGTAGATCAACAACATGAAACGGTTGAAATATCTTATCAATATCTTTTTCCATGATTCCGATCCCCGTATCCTTCACTATAACATGAATGGTCTCGCCCTCTTTTATTAAACTGATTGTAATTTTGCCTCCGTTAGGCGTGTATTTGACAGCATTGGAGAGTAAGTTATTGAAGATGGTTCTCATAATTACAATATCCATATAAATTAAAGGTAACGGCTCAGGAGTAATAAGATCAAGCATATGCCCATGTTTTCTCGCTAATGGCAAGACATCTTTGATGGCTTGGACAACTACACTTTCAAAAGAACTTAATGCGGGTTCTAATTTTTTAGTACCAGCTTCAAGTCGTGAATAATCAAGGAAATTATTAACAAGCACTGTTAGTCTTTCAGCACTATCTGCAATAATTTCAATCCTACTCCTAATTGCCTTATGAAGATCTAAATTTTTGCTTTTCATATCTAGAAGATCAACATTTACTTTCAAAGCACTTAATGGTGTACGCAGTTCGTGAGCAGCAGTATTGATAAATTTTGATTTTATCTGATCAACTTTTTGTCTTTCCGTAATATCGCGGATTATTGCCATCAAAGCAGCTCTACCCTTATAGCTAATTACACTGATATTTAATTCAACAGGTGTCTTTCTCCCATTCTTTGCAAGAATCTCTATTTCATATCTATTTAGGACTCTTTCACCTGCCATTCTTCTTTTATACCTATCTAATACTAATTCTCTGTATTCTGGAGCAACAAAATCAATAAATTGTTTCCCAAGAGCTTCATCTCTTGAAAAGCCAGTAAGTTCGATCATCTTTGTATTAACAAATTTTAGTTCTTTATCTTGAACAATACAGATACCATCGTTTCCTTTTTCCACAATAGTTGAATATTTTTTCTCCGATTCTTTTAACGCTTCTTCAGTCAGCTTGTATTCAGTTATATCTTTAACTACTTCCACAGCAGCGATAATTTCACCCTTAGAGTCTCTTACAGGAGAACTAGTAGTCAAAATATAGATTGGGCTGCCATCTGGTCGCAGAACCATTCCTTCTGAAATCACCGTTTTCTTTTCTTCAAAAACCATTTTAACTGTACAATTCGGACATGGTGATTCTAGCCCCTTATACGCTCTGTAACATTTCTCTCCAATAACATTTCCATAAATAGCCCTTTCTGGTTGATTTATCCAAATAATGTCCAAATCCCTATTTTGTATTGTAATTAAGTCTCCGATAGCGTTTAAAATTGCCTGTTGTTTAGCTTCCGATATAATCAACGCCATCGTTGGTTCCTTAATGTTCTTTTCTAGAGGTTCAATATATCCTCGCACATGAGGAATCAATTTCTTTGGCGGAATTTCACGATGATTTGGGCTAGACAAAATTGCTCAACTTCATTTATTTCTAAAAGAGAACTCTGAGATCTCATTAACGAAGATTCTCGAAACTAACCGATTCTCTTTTTCAATTTATTTAGTTAAGTCTATGCAAAATGATACTACTCAATACTTGTTAAAAAATTGTTTGGTTTGAAAAATATTTCAAAATAGCCAATCTGTCTGAAAAATCATTATTCACAAAAGAGTACAATGAATTCTCTAATTTTCACACACTTGAATAATTACTATACGTTTAATTAGAAAGTTAAAAGAATGCATCTTTATATACAAAGAATAAAAACTGAAACACTTAACTTGTGTTAAAGGTGAAAAAAAATGAGTGTTAAAGCAAGTCACATCCTTGTGAAGAAGAAATCTCTCGCAGATCAATTACTTGAACGTATAAACAATGGCGAATCCTTTTCCAAACTAGCTAAAGAATTCTCTGAATGTCCTTCTAAGAAACGTGGTGGATCGCTTGGTGAATTTTCTCGAGGTCAGATGGTTAAGCCTTTTGAAAAAGCTACATTTGCCCTTAAAGTCGGTGAAGTCACTCCAGAACCTGTAAAGACACAATTTGGATATCACATTATTAAGAGAACAGGATAAATCTCTAAATACAAAATACAAATGGAGGAAACTTTATGAAAACTCAAAAAGAGCCTGTGTGGCCAAATCTTTTGTTTCCATCACCTGTTGTTTTGGTAACCTGTTTAGATGAAGAGAAAGGAGGAGCAAATATCATAACGCTTGCCTGGGCATCGAATTTTTCATTGAATCCTCCTACAATAGGAATTGGTGTCGGTACAGCACGATATTCATATAGACTTATTGACAAATCATTAGAATTTGTCGTAAATATTCCTTCGAAAAAACACCTACATGAAACTGATTTGTGTGGTGTGGTCTCAGGGAAAAAAGTAGACAAATTTTCGGCAACAAAATTTACTGCCGTCCCTGCAACAAAAGTAAGAGCACCGCTTATCAAAGAGTGCCAAGTTAACTTCGAATGCAGAGTATCTGAAATCAGCGCTAGCGGGAGTCATGGGATTTTCCTAGGAGAAATACTAGTTATGCATGTGGATGAAGAAATACTGACGCCGCAAGGAAATATTGATTATCAAAAAGTGGATCCCATACTTTACCTTAATGGCGAGTACTGGAGTATGGGAGAAAAATTGGGAACACATGGCGTCTCTGAAGGAAAACCTCGTGATTAATACTCTTGCAAAGAATATAACTGAAGGTAGGAATGGAAACATGAAAGGCTGGACTGGGAACATCCTTAGAGTGAATTTATCAAATAATTCACATGTTTTAGAGACTTTTAATGAAGATTTTGCCAAGAAATGGCTCGGTGGAAGAGGATTTGCACTTAAAATACTATGGGATGAATTAAAGCCAGGAATAGATCCATTAGGTCCCGAAAACAAGCTTATTATTGCATTAGGACCGATTTCTGGAATTAGTGCACCAAACACGGGCAAGGTTGTTGTTGCGGCTAAATCTCCTTTAACAGGAGGATACGGAGATGGTAATATTGGCTCATATATTGCAATCCAATTGAGAAAAGCCGGATATGATGTATTAGTCGTTGAAGGCATTTCTGATGAACCTGTGTGCCTTTATATTGAAGATGACAAAGTTAATTTTCTTTCAGTAAAGGAATGGTGGGGAAATGGTACTTATGAAACAATAGAATTCATTAAGGAAAAATTTGGAAAAAATGCAGCACATCTTTTAATAGGACAAGCTGGCGAAAATCTTGTTAGATATGCAGTAATTAGATCAATGGAAGGGAGGGCAGGTGGACGACCTGGTATTGGCGCCGTTATGGGCTCAAAGAAATTGAAAGCAATAGTTGTCAAAGGAACAAAGAATTTATACGAAATAGTTGCAGATCAAGAAAAAATGAAGCAATTGGGTTCTCAAGGAATGAAGAAAGTTAGGGAACTTGATGAACAGACTAATTGGACAAAACAATCAACCAACGCAATTTTATCCTGGTGTAACGATTTTGATGCACTTCCAGTTAAGAATTTCAGGAAAACTTCTCATCCATTATCACACAAAATTGATGGTGAAGCATTACAAAAAGCACGTATAGAAACATATGGATGTCCTCACTGTGTTATGGCGTGCGGTATTTCCATTAATGATGATGAAGGGCATATCAGTGAACTCGATTATGAGAACGTCGGCATGTTGGGAGCTAATCTAGAAATATTTGACCTTCCCGCTGTTGGGACTCTAAATTTTCTCTGTGACGATTATGGACTGGATACGATAAGTACAGGGAGTGTTTTAGGTTTTTATGCCGATGCTATAGAACAGGGACTCTATAATGGCAATTTTAAATTTGGAGATGCAGAGACGGCTAAAGAACTCATCAAAATGATTGCTTATAGAAAAGATGTTGGTGACTTCTTAGCCGAAGGAACTAAACGTATGAGTGAAAAAATTGGCAATAATTCACATGAATTCGCTATACAAGTGAAAGGACTTGAAGTTTCTGCCTATAATTGTAAATTCTGTCCAGGTATGGCATTGGCCTTTGGTACTTCAGGCATTGGAGCTCATCACAAAGAAGCCTGGGTAATTATGTTTGAATTAACTGAAATGAAACGCGAATCATATGACGCGAAGAAAGCTGAGAAGGTTATTGAACTTCAAAGAATTCGCGGAGGATTGTTCGAAGGACTAATTAGTTGTAGATTTCCTTGGATAGAAGAAGGATTTGAGTTAGAAAACTATCTAGATTATTTTGAAGCTACTACTGGCATTACCTTCTCATTCGATGATTTTTGGGACATTGCTGATAGATATTACGCCTTAATGCGGGCATTTTTCGTTAGAGAATTTGCAGATGAATGGAATCGTAGAATGGATCATCCACCTACAATGTGGTTTAAGGACCCAATCCCGAACGGTAAACTTGTTGGAAAGCTCCTGGATTTGCAGAAATATGATGAACTTCTATCTGCTTATTATGAATTGAGAGGATGGGACGAGCGAGGGATACCTAAGAAAACTACTTTTGAAAAACTCAAAATTATTGAGGTCTCAAAGGAATTATCGAACTTCATCAATCTATCATCCTAATTTTTTAAAGTAAATTAGCATGAAGAAAAGTAACTCTTCTTTTTTTTTAAGCTGTAAAAACAAGGATAAGAAGCAAGGTAGCGGTTATCCGAAAAAGAGTAGAAGGGATCTTGATGACCGCTACCAGGTCTTATTCTTTATCGCGCGCACTACATGGGGGGGCAAGATTAATACTATTCAAGTGCTATAGATCTATTATTCGCAATCTGACATATAAAGGTTTCTGTTTTTGTTTTATTCCCGGCATTTTTTTGCGATTATCACAATTTTTTAGCATCATGACTCTTTCAGTTATGTATTTTTTTGCGAATATCGTAATAAAAGGTTTTGTACTAAGATTTCAAAAAAGATTTGTTATTTAACTTAATCGGCGGGAAGTCCCCTTCCGACAGCTGGGGGATGAAAGCCGCTGGCCTTATATAGAATTTATGGATATAATTAATAGTAAAACAGTCT
>Ga0180437_10009480_pt1 | contig 12057 bp, 10 predicted proteins | sample SS_ome_4_FD_132410 | JGI IMG/M metagenome (GOLD analysis project Ga0180437, IMG submission 132410) | Hypersaline lake sediment archaeal communities from the Salton Sea, California, USA - SS_3_D_1 metaG | ecosystem: Environmental > Aquatic > Non-marine Saline and Alkaline > Hypersaline >... | reverse complement strand
GAGTGCCTACCGGCGCCGCCGTCGTATCAGCGCCAGCCCGCCCAGCGCCAGCAGCGACAGCGTGGCGGGTTCGGGGACAAGGGTTATCTGGATGCGGCTCTGTTGGCTGAAGGCGTTGCTCCACCTCCAAGGCTGACTGGACCAGAAGAAGCCGGCACTGTCAGGTACGGATTGGTATCTCGGCATGCAGGAGACGGGGTTGCAGGATGTTCCGTACAGGCCCGACCCGAACACGACCCCATATACCCCCGGATCCAGTGTGATAGACAGGGGAATGGTGCGGATCTGTGCCGGGTTCGGGTACGGCGAGACAGAGAACGTCTCGTAGGTCAGGACCTCTCCCGGGTTGAACGGGATTCCCTGGCTCGGGTCACCTTGCGGCAACGCGGCCATCGAATGGATTGGAACGATGGCCGCAAAGAACGACCCAAGCATGTTCTTGAATTCGCCACCGACGGATTCGACCTCCACCTCTTCGGTAAACTCGAACCGGGCGCCAAGGTACTGGTCGTTGGCTATGCCGCTGCTGCCGCCGCCGGGCGACCCTACCGGGTTCTCGTACGTGACGGCGCCCGACCCGGAAAGCTCACAGGTGTTACCCGAATCTCCTGCGCCGCCGGTCTCGATGATGATCTCTGCCACGCCCGCGCCCGCGGCCAGAAGAACCGTCGCCAAGCCCGCCATCACTGCCCTCATCGTCTCGTTCATAGTCCGTCCTCTCGGCGCACTTGGACGCCTTACGTGGTTAGGAAGAGCAACTCGAAGAGCGCTTCCCCTCGCAGGCGGCTCAGCCTGCGCAAGCGCAGTGCGCCTCCTCGTGACCCGCACGATACGTGCGGCCAGCGGCAGACAATGTGAGCAAGAGCTTGCTCCAGCCCTGCCGCCACACTCAAAGCCGGCCGACACCTCACAAGTCGAACCGAAGCGCCGAACATCCTACCACGGAATCCGAATCTGTCAAGTCGGAACATCCACGGACCCGCCCTGGCCTGACCTCCACGTGTGGTTGTCTATCGGCGCCGCCGCCGCATCAGCGCCAGCCCGCCCAGCGCCAGCAGGCCCATCGTGGCGGGTTCGGGGACCGTCTCGATGCTGCCGTGCAGCTTCGTCCAACTGGTCTCGTAGTAGACGCTCCCGTCCCACTGGATCATGAAGTCGACCACATCTCCGGCCGCAAGGTCCAGATCGGCTGACTGGTACGATGCGGTTTCGAGATGGGCGTCGATGTTGTCCGTGAACAGCGTGCTGTTGTTGACGACCACAAAGACGTTGACGCCCACGCCGCGGCTGTCCCAGCCGGTGAACGTGCAGTCGATGGTGTACAGATCCGACTCGGGGCAGGTCCATCGCATGGCGGGCAAGCCGTTCGTGTTGTTCTTGGCCCACATGATGACCGGCGGCGCCTGCATCGACGGCCCACCGTGCCCTACATTGCCCATGTACCAGCCGTTGTGTGGGCCCCACTGATGCGTGAAGAGATCGAAGGACGCGCCGTCAGGCGACCACTTGCGGCCCGCCGACCACGAGCCGTTGGGGTTCCGGGTACCTGAGTAGCCGCCGGTGATGTCCCATGTGTCGGCCGGTGCAGCCGTGGTAAGACACACACACACCGCCATCACGCAGGCCGCGAAGATCAACCAGTTGGCCCGAATCATGGGAATCTCCTTTCTTCTTTCGGTGAGCGATTGGGAAATCCAGACCCACAGGGCCACGTCTTCCTTCCTGCCCTCGGTCCCTACCGGCGGCGCCGCCGAATCAGCCCCAACCCGCCCAGCGCCAGCAGCCACATCGCGGCGGGTTCTGGAACCGCGTAGACCTGGAACTCGGTCGCGCCCAGCCGGAACCCGCCACCCCACCGGGCCGCGCTTGTCACGTAAAGCCTGACATGCGCCGTACGGACAGGCGACGCAAAAGCATGCTCGATCAGCGGATGGCTGTTGCCCTGCACACCGACGATCGTCTCCCAATCCACTCCGTCGTCTGACTTCTGGATTTCGTAGTCGATCGGATAGTAGTGCGCCAAGCCGGTCGTGCTCACATAGGGCAACAGCACGCATCTCGTTACGTCGTATTCCGCACCGAGGTCATACGCGATCCAGCGAGCCGCGCTGCCGTGGTCGGTGAAGAAGCTCATGGCCGTGTATTGCCCCGATTCGCCCGTGGGTGAAGGGTAGATCCAGGGGGGATTCGCCACATAGGGCAGTGGCGGATAGACGTCGTCATTGAGCTTTGCAGGCGGCTGCCCGGCAGAGTCCGCCGACGGAACGCCGATCAGCGAAACCTCGAGCTCGGCTGATCGAGCGGGATTGCCTAGGCCATGGACTGCCATCGCCAAGACGGACAAGCACACGGCTCCCGTCGGGCCCATCACCTTCGCCATGCTGTAGACCTCCTGTACTCGAGCTTCTCCCCGCTTGCCGGCGAGACGACGACACAGCGAGCGCTGCATCGCCCCGGCAACTCCACTCCCCGCGTGGCCTCGCGGAAAGGCCCCGCCACGCGGCAACTCCGTCGAGCCGCCCGGGCCGAAGCGCACGAGTGTGCGAGCGACGCCTTCCACCTTGGCTGCGAGCAGAACGGCCCGCCACTGGCTTTTGGCTTGAGCGTGGGCGGGTCGAAGCGCCCAACATCCTACCACGGGATCCGAATCTGTCAAGTCGGAAGATCACTCTGCGCGAGGAGCTAACAACGAAGACCTGACGCCGTCCCTCGAAGACCATCGACAGGGAACGGCCCGATTCCGCCGCCGTCCAGCAGAATGGGCGCTTGCGGATGTCGGGATCGGCGATAGGATCGTCGGGAAGGCCGACGGCGGATGTCGGCCGAAGAGCGTCCGGGAGACGCCGGCCTGGAATCCTCGTACGTGCCGACACCCGGGAGAACGACCGTGCTGCGTGCCCTGGCCTGTACTGCGACGCTTGCCACGATGCTTTGCGGCCCGGGCGTCGGTGCAGCCGCTGAGGAGGCGCCCTCGCGGGCCGACGCGCTGGCCGCGATCCGCAAGGCCGTGGCGTTCTTCCACGGGAAGGTGGCCGTCGGGGGCGGGTACGTCTGGCAGTACAGCGCGGACCTGTCCCGCCGCGAGGGCGAGGGGAAGGTCGGCCTGACGACGGTCTGGGTCCAGCCGCCCGGCACGCCGTTTGTGGGCGAGGCGTTCGTCGAAGCCTACGAGCAGACGGGCGAGAAGTGCTGCCTCGACGCCGCGCGGGCCGCCGCCGAAGTGCTGCTCCGCGGGCAGATGCACTCCGGGGGCTGGGGCGACCGCGTGGAGCTCGACCCGGCCGCACGGCGACGCCACGCCTACCGCGTCGACGGCAAGCCCGGCCGCAAGGCCCGCAACTACTCCTCCCTCGACGACGACAAGACGCAGTCGGCCCTGCGATTCCTCATGCGGTACGACCGGGCGACGAAGCTCGCCCGGCGCGACGTCCACCAGGCCGCCCGCGCCGCGCTCGACTGCCTGCTGGCCGCCCAGTTCCCCAACGGCGGCTGGCCGCAGGTCTACAAGGGCCCCGCCGACGCCGACGCCTGGCCGGCGAAACCCGCCGGCTACCCGCAGGGCGGCCCGTCCGAGCGTGTCAAGGCCTACTGGGACCTGCCCACGCTGAACGACAACCTCATGTCCGACGTGATCGACACGCTCCTGCTGGCGGCCGAGGTCTACCGCGACGACCGCTGCCCCCAGGCCGCCATGCGGGCCGCGGACTTCCTGCTGCTCGCCCAGATGCCCGCCCCCCAGCCGGCGTGGGCCCAGCAGTACGGACGCGACATGTGCCCGGCGTGGGCCCGGAAGTTCGAGCCGCCGGCGATCTGCGGCGGTGAGTCGCAGACCGTCATGGGAACGCTGCTGGACATCTACGAGCGAACCGGCCGGCGAAAGTACGCCGACGCCGTCGCCCGCGCCCTGGCGTACCTCAAGCGGTCGCGGCTGGCCGACGGGCGGCTGGCGCGGTTCTACGAGATGAAGACCAACCGCCCGCTGTACTTCACCCGTGACTACCGCCTGACCTACGACGACGCCGACGTCCCGACGCACTATTCGTTCAAGGTTTCCTCGCGGCTCGAGAGCATCGAGAAGCGCCTCGCCGCCCTGACCGCCCGCCCGTGGCGCCCGCCGGCGCCGGGCGCCGCCCCGTCCCGCCCGTCGGCGTCCGCCGTCCGCGGCATCATCGACGCCCTCGACGCCCGCGGGGCGTGGGTGCAGCCCGGCCGGATGCGCTACTGGCCCAAGACCGACTCGACGACACACGTCATCAGCCCCGGGACCTTCGCCCGCAACCTCCGCCTCCTCGCCCGGTACGCCGCCCGGGCCGATCTGCGGCAGACAGGTGGATAGGAGACCTGTAGCGGTCCCGGCTGGGGGTGGCGGCCGGGCGTCAACGCCCGACCTGCCAGGACGCAAGCCGCTCTCCCCGCAGAAGGAAGACCTGAGCCCATCTTCACATTGCCTTGACAAGCGCTCTGATGCGGCGTTTCCTTCACGCCCCATCCAGCCGCATCACCTCGGCCGCGATGTGGTAGGCGGCGCGCGGCTTCGCGACGCGCCTCGCTGCGGCCCGCATCCGCGCGACCCGAGCAGTGTCTCCGATGAGTTCGCGGACCTTGAAGAGAAGGTGAGCGGGCGAATTGGCGCGGACGCCGACGCCGTTCTCGAGCAGGAAATCGGCGTTGCGCTCCTCCTGGCCGGGGACCGGGCTGACAATGACCATCGGCAGGCCCATCGCCATGCACTCGCTGCTCGTCAGCCCGCCGCACTTCGTCACCGCGAAGTCGCTCGCCGCCATCAGCTCGTGCATGTTGTCCACGAAGCCGAAGGGCACGATCTTCCCCGGGCGTGTCCGGGCGACCTTCTCCAGCGCCTTGCGGAGCTTCTCGTTCCTGCCCGCAATGGCCAGCAACTGCACGTCATCCGTCGCGTCTGCAAGCGCTGCCGCCGTCTGATCGATCCCGCTGAGGCCGAAGCCGCCGGCCGCGACCAGCATCGTCGGTGGCGTCGGGCGGAGGCCGAGCTTCTGCCGCATCCTCTTCTTGCCGGGCGATCGCTTTGCGAAAGCGGGCATGATCGGGATGCCGGTCGCGCCGACGGTCGCCTGGCCAATCCCCTTCGCCCGGAGAACGTAGGCCATCTCATCGGTGGCCACGAAGTAGCGATCGACGCCCTCCTGGATCCACATGATGTGGATGTCGTAGTCGGTGAGCGTCACGGCGACAGGCCCGCGGAGCTTGCCCTTGCGCCGGCGGGCCGCCAGGATCTCCGCGGGGAAGTAATGCGTGCAGATCACCCGATCCGGGTCGAAGGCCTCCACTTCCTTGAGAATCCGCCGCGAGTCGATCCGGTCGAACAGCGCCGTGAGCTTCTTGGTCTTGCTGCTGGCCGGCTTGGCCTCGAGCTTCTCGTAGATCATCCGCCAGACCGATGGCAGGTGCTTGACCAGCCTCTCGTAGGTGCCCGTGAAGCTCTTGCGGAATGCGGCACTGGCGTATTCAAGCGTCTCGATGTGGCGGACCTCGACGCTCGGATACGCCTCGTGAAAGGCCTCTACCAGAGCCGCCGCCGCGCGCAAGTGCCCCGCGCCCGCCTTGATCGACAGAATGGCAATCCTCTTGGCTGTGCCCATCGCTCGATCCTCGACGTGCCGTTTGTCGGCATCCCGCCGCCGGCTTCAGCCCTATTGTCCACCAACGACCGGGGACACGCAAGCGGCACCGGGCCAGGGGAGAGCCTCCAGATTCCTCTTGGCGCGAGTCAGGGGGCAGCCGTAGAATGCGTGCCGCTCGGACCCTACCACACTGCGAGGGCGCTCGCGGCGTTTTTTGGGATCCCAGAACGTCGGCAGTTCAACTGTCGGTAAATGCCCGCGCTCAACGGGTGACGCAGGAAACCAGGAGGAATTTGTCATGCACGCTCAGCATAGGGTTTCGGCCGGCGGCTGCCTGGCCGCGTGTGTCTTGGGTGGGATGATCTCACTGGCGGCATCCAGGGCATCGGCCCAGACGCCCGAGGTCTACGTCCAAAGCTCTCGGTGGCGGGAGTTCATCACGTCTGCCGACACGCTCGACGCGTCATCGGGGATTCAAGGCCACTCGGACCTCGCGTGGTTCGGGAACGTCTTCGACGCTCCGGTTGCCCTGTCCAGTCGGGTCGTGATGCCCGACGGGCTGGTGGACTGGCAGGGCGAGAACCCGGCGTATTTCCACTGGGACGGAAGTACGAAGGTGTTTGCTCAGCGACCCGTCAGCGAGCACATGCCCGGCCAGATCTGGAACTTCTGCTACGGCGAGCCGCCTTCACGGGCCGCCTATGCAGGCCCCCTCAAGCTGACGCGCGCCGTCTCCGATCCGCTCCTCAGCGCCGACGTTCAGACACAGACGATGGCCGTGACGCTTGACATCCCCGCCGGGTCACTGAGCGGCTACGACATGCTGTGGATCGAGGTGCCCGACTGGTACCGGGCCGAAGGGCTCACGATGGAGGTACTCGGCAGCACGCAGGACGACACGGCCTTTTCCGGGGGCGGCGGCTGGTTCCAGTCAAGAGTGGACCCGGGCGCCCTGGCCGGCACGTACTCATTCGAACTCGACGTGAAGCTGACGCGGAGCGGGGCACTGAGCCAGGCGCAGATGGGCGACCTCTACTGCAAGCCGATGGTGAAGCTGTCCTGCGAGCGCCGAACGCCCTGGACGCAGTCCAGCGGCACGGAAGTGACTCACGACCTGGGCGGCGGGATGTCGGCGACTCTCCAGACATCGCAGACCGCCCGTTTCCTTAGCCGGCGGACGTACGACGTGACGGGGCTTCTGCTCGATGCGGTGGCCGTCGAACCGGCGGCCCTGGCCGTCGGGCCTGCCGCGCCGACGGAGATCTGGATCGAGAAGACGCAGTCGACTTCCGCGACCGGCCCGGATGTCTTCGGTTTCGATTGCGGGGTTGAGGGCTCCCGCTTTTCGCGGGGCACGATCACGACACCCGGAAACCAGACCTACGAAATGGAACTTGACCTGCCGAACGGACAGGAGGGCGACGAGCCGGCCGATCCCGTCGAGTTGTGCCTGGAGATCGAGTCGACGGACCCGGTGCAGTTGGCGGAGTTCGAGAACGGGACGTACGTCATGAAGGTGTGGGGCACCGACGGAATCGTCCAGACCTATTCCGTGGAGCTGGCCGGCGAGATCCCCTCCGATCGGCCCGTCTTCGATCAGCCACCGGGCTTTGAGACCGCCGAGACCCGGCCAACGCTCACGTGGTCCGAACCAACTGACCCGGACGTCAGCTTCTGCGAATTCGAGATCGAGAGCGATCACTATGGCCCGGACGACCGAGAAGATGATGTCTGGCTGGACGTTTTCGCCGACGAGATGGCCTATACGCCGCCCGATGACCTCCTCGAGGGCGGGTATCGCGTGCAGGCCGAGTTCGTCGTCGAAGCCACCGGCACGGTCGACGCCGCCGAGGGCACCATACAGGGCGTGCCCTTCTTCACCGGCTGCTTCCGCGGCACCGACTCATACCTCAACGTGACCCCCGAGCCTGCCGCCCTCTCACTCCTGGCGCTGGGCGGGCTGGCGCTGATACGGAGACGGCGCCGATAGGCGACCGAACGTGCAGGTCAGGCCGGGACGGCGCTACCGCGGGCCGTCTCGGCCTTCTGTCTGCGCGGCGCCGAGGGCAGTCTGACGCCCGGACGCCACAGAAGGCCGAGCCGATCGTGACCGAGGGGCAGGCCGCACGCTGCCCACCCAAAACCTCCTCACGGGCGATTGCGTAGCACGGTGAATTGACATAGGTTGTTCTCAGACAGAGACGGCCCGGTGGCGGAATTGGCAGACGCTGGGGACTTAAAATCCCTTGCCCTCCGGGGCGTGCGGGTTCGAGTCCCGCCCGGGCCAGTCGATCTGCGGCCGATGTGCCCTCCCGGCGTCCGAGGGCGCGTGCCGGGCGGCGGAGAGTTGTGCGACACAGAGACGCAGAGGGACAGAGAAGATGAAGAGACGGCGGGTCTTGGCTGTCTCGGAGTCTCTGTGTCGAGGTTCATCGGCTGCGGGCTGGGAACTGACGGTGTACTGCCCGCCTCCGGCATGGGAGATGAGAGCATGATCGAGACGGTCGAATCGACGTTCCGCGAGGCGTTGGGGCCGGCGGGGGCGTTTGATTTCTGCTCGCTGCGGTTCGTGGACGAGCGGCATGACGTGCTCAGCGTTCGTCAGGACGTGCCCGAGCCTGCTTCGCAGTGGCATGACGTGGGGGCGATGGTTACCGTCCAGCGCGGCGGGGGGATGGGCTATGCGGCCACGTGCGACTTGACGGCGGGGGGGCTGAGACGGGCGTTGGACGAGGCGGGCCGGTGGGCGGACCTGGCGGCCGGGCGGAGCGTGGTGGACTTCGACCCGATCGCCTGGCCGCATCCGACCGGGGAGTATGAGGGCCCGGCGCGGCAGCCGTGGGAGTCGGCCACGCTGGAAGAGAAGTTCGACCTGCTTCGCTGCGAGTGTGCGAAGCTGAAGACGGACGACCGGATCGTGGACTGGTCGTCATCGCTGTGGCGGACGCGGCTGGAGACGTTGTACGTGACGAGCGACGGCGGGCGTGTCCGCCAGCGGACGCACTACCTCGTGCCGGGCCTTCGCGTGACGGCCAACGAGGGCGGCGAGACGATCACGCGGTCGTTCGGCGGCCACGGCTACTGCCGGCAGGGCGGGCTGGAGGTGCTGGACGAGCTGGGCTACCGCGAGGCGGCGCCGAGGCTGGCGGCGGAGGTGCTTGAGCTGCTGGCGGCGGACAACTGCCCGTCCGGCACGATGGACGTGCTGTTGGCGCCCGACCAGATGGTCCTCCAGATCCACGAGTCGATCGGGCATCCGCTGGAGATGGACCGCATCCTGGGCGACGAGCGGAACTACGCGGGCACGAGCTTCGTGACGCTCGAGATGCTCGGAAGCTACCGCTACGGCTCCGAGCTGCTGAACGTCACCTACGACCCGACGCACCCGGGCCAGTTCGCGACGTTCGCCTACGACGACGACGGCCTGGCGGCCGAGAAGCAGTACATCATCAGGGACGGCATCCTTCAGCGGGCTCTCGGCGGGCTGACCAGCCAGAGACGCACCGGCCTGCCCGGTGTGGCCAACAGCCGCGCGTGCGGCTGGAACCGGCCGCCCATCGACCGGATGGCCAACCTCAACCTCGAGCCCGCCGACAGCATGCTCGACGAGATGATCGCGGCGATCGACCGCGGCATCTACATGAAGAGCAACTGCTCGTGGTCGATCGACGACAGCCGCAACAAGTTCCAGTTCGGCTGCGAGTGGGGTCGGCTGATCGAGGGCGGCGAGTTGACGAAGGTGGTGAAGAAGCCAAACTACCGGGGCATCTCGGCGACGTTCTGGCGGAGCCTGAAGAGGGTGGGCGAGCCGGGGACGGTGGAGCTTCTGGGCACGGCGAACTGCGGCAAGGGCGAGCCGAACCAGGGCGTGCGCGTGGGCCACTCGAGCCCGGCATGCGTGTTCGGCGAGGTAGATGTCTTCGGCGGCGAGTGACAGGGAACCGACAGCCATGCAACAGACTTTCCACGAGTTGGCCGACGCGCTGGTCGGCGCGGTGCGGGGCGACGAGGTGCTGCTGCTGAACTTCAGCGGCGAGGACTCGGACTTCGCGCGGCTGAACCACAGCGCGATCCGGCAGGCGGGCAGCGTCGCGCAGCGGTATCTCAGCGTGGAGCTGATCGACGGCCGGCGCCATCTGACGAGCACCTACACGCTGTCGGGCGAGCCGGAGGCGGACCGCGACAGGGGCAGGGCGATGGTCGCCGAGCTGCGCCAGAAGCTGCCGCACCTTCCCGAGGACCCGCATCTGCTGTACGCCACGGACGTGCAGAGCGGCGAGAGCACGGGCGAGAATCGGCTGCCCGACCGGGCCGAGGCGATCTCGGCCGCCCTGGCCGCCGGGGGGGGGCGGGACATGGTGGGGCTGCTGGCGATGGGGGGCATCCATGCCGGTTTCGCCAACTCGTTGGGGCAGCGGAACTGGTTCTCGGCGCACACGTTCGACCTGTCGTGGAGCTTCTATCACGCGGCCGACAAGGCGGTGAAGACCTCGTACGCGGGCTTCGAGTGGGACCAGGCCGCCTTTGACCGCAAGGTGGACGCGGCGGCGGAGCAGTTGGAGATCCTCAGGCGCCCGGCGAAGACGATCGAGCCGGGCGAATATCGGGTGTACCTGGCCCCGGCGGCGATGTGGGAGCTGCTCGAGATGTTGTGCTGGGGCGGCTTCGGGCTGAAGGCCCATCGGACGAAGTCGACGTGCCTGCTTCGGATGGTCGAGGACGGCGCGACGCTGGCCCGGTCGGTGACAATGCGCGAGAACACGGCCGGGGGGATGACGGCGAACTTCGGGGCGAAGGGCTTCGTCAAGCCCGACGAGGTGACGCTCATCGAGAGCGGGCGGTTTGCCAACTGCCTCGTCAGCCCGCGATCGGCAAAGGAATACGGCGTGGAGCCCAACGGCGCGTGCGGGGGGGAGTGGCCGGAGTCGATGGACGTGGCGGCCGGCGAGGTTGCCGCCGCCGACGTGCCGGGCCGGCTCGACACGGGCATCTACGTCAACCAGCTCTGGTACCTGAACTTCTCCGACCGCCCGGCGTGCCGGATCACGGGGATGACGCGGTTCGCGACGTTCTGGGTCGAGGGCGGGCGGATCGTGGCGCCGCTGAACGTCATGCGATTCGACGAGACGGCCTACCGCGTGCTGGGCGAGAATCTGATCGGCCTGACGGCCGAGCGCGACTTCATCCCGAGCAGTCAGACCTACGGGAGCCGCACGACCGAGAGCTGCCGGCTGCCGGGGGCGCTGGTGGAGGGGTTCCGCTTCACGTTGTGAGGGGGGGCATAGACCTGCCAAAAGAGCCGCTCAGGGGGGAAGGACCGACAAACTGACATATGCCGACGGGGGCATCTTCTGTCGTAAAGGTTTATTTAAAAGGGCGTTACAGTCTATTGGCACCGGGTTTGCTCTCTTTGTGGGTCACAGCGGGCTGCTGATGGGTCGGCGGCCCGGAGAAACCTGGGACGCAGGAAGGAGTTGGACAGATGACATCGCTATTCAGATGGCCAAGTGGGTGGGATCCGCTCGGGACGCTGCGGTACATGCAGCGGGAGCTGGACCGTCTGACGGGGCGCAGCGGCTTCGGCGAGGCGCGCCGGATCGGCGGAGGGAGTTTCCCGCCCGTCAACGTGCTGAACGGCCCGGACGAGCTGGTCGTGCAGTGCGAGGTGCCCGGCGTGAAGAGCGAGGACCTGGACCTGTCGATCACGGGCGAGACGCTGGTGATCAGGGGACAGAAGCGCCCGCCCGTCGATGGCGGGGAGGTCCGCTATCAGCGGCGGGAGAGGGGCTTCGGCGAGTTCACGCGGACCATCGTCCTGCCGGACAAGGTCGATCCCGATCACGTCGAAGCGGCCCTCGAGGCGGGCATCCTCTCGATCCGCCTGCCGAAATCGGAGGCGGCCAAGCCCCGCCAGATCGAGGTGAAGTGACCAGCCGCCACGGGAAGGAGAAGGTGACATGTCACAGTCAAAGGACAGGATGACCGTCAAGACCGGCGCGGTCGCGGCCCCGGCCGAGGAGACGACGTTCACGCCGTTCGTGGACATATACGAGACGGACGATGGGACCACCGTGCTGACGGCGGAGCTGCCCGGCGCGTCGCCGGGGTCGGTGGACATCCGGGTGGACAAGGGCGTGCTGACGATCAAGGCCGACGGACAGCTCCCGGACGTCGGGGACGGGTACGCTCGCACGTACACGGGCTTCGTCGGCGGGGAGTTCTTCCGGGCCTTCGCGCTGAGCGACGAAATGGACCGCGACGGGATCGAGGCAGACCTGACCGGCGGCGTGTTGACGCTTCGGCTGCCCCGGGCGGCCGCGGCGAAAACGCGCAAGATCGAAGTCAAGACCGGCTGAGCCGCGCAGAAAGGCAGCAGGAAGGTGGCACGGGCAGCCGGCCTTTGCCGAGATCCAGCGCAGGCCGGGCGACTGTGCCACCTCAACTTTGCCGCCGGTTG
>Ga0180437_10009479_pt1 | contig 12057 bp, 9 predicted proteins | sample SS_ome_4_FD_132410 | JGI IMG/M metagenome (GOLD analysis project Ga0180437, IMG submission 132410) | Hypersaline lake sediment archaeal communities from the Salton Sea, California, USA - SS_3_D_1 metaG | ecosystem: Environmental > Aquatic > Non-marine Saline and Alkaline > Hypersaline > Sediment... | reverse complement strand
TTTCGCCTTTGGTCACAAGGAAAACGGGGCTATGTTCAGCCATATGGCTGTCATGTACGCCAACGCCCTCTACAAGCGCGGCCTGGTACAGGAGGGCTTTGCTGTGCTGGACGGCATCTACCGTCATAGCCAAGACTTTGGCCTGAGCGGGATCTATCCCGGCATCCCCGAGTATGTCGAGCCAGGGGGAGGGGGCATGTACCCCTATCTCACAGGCTCGGCCAGTTGGTATCTGTTGACCATGCTCTCCGAGGTCTTGGGCGTCAAGGGGCGGTTCGGCGACCTGGTCCTAGAGCCCAAGCTGATGCTTGAGCAATTTGACGCCAATGGCCGGGCTTCGGTCTTGACGCTGTTTGCCGGCCGCAAGCTCAAAGTCACCTACCACAATCCAGACCGCTTGCCCTGGGGTGTGTACACCATCGCTGGGATACGATTAGACGGCGAAAAGGCGCCCTATGAGCGTCAGGGTAGGGCCGCCGTTTTACTGCAGGAAACCATCACGGCCCTCGCTGCAGAAAGGGTCCATACGCTGGAGGTGTTTCTGGCGATCAACACGCAAGACTGACAGGCGGAGTGCTTTTGCAGGGCCATGAGGATCTATGGACCGCAAGAGCAACTGCTCAACGACGAGTGGGAGCCGCCACCAGTAGTGAAGCAAGTTGACTGGCGGCAAACAAGATCCGGCGGTCGCGGGCGATGCGCCGCTCCGATCGTCAGGCATAGCTAATCGCGTTCTGTAAGAGGTCGAACCCCGCACCTGGGTCCGACCTCTTTTGCGTGAGTCTTCAGATCCCCTGCCACTGGTGGCCAACGTCCCTTGACCGGCATTCCCTACGACTCGGTCAAGAGACGCTCGGCCATGACAGGCACCTACCTTGTTACATTCTGGATCTCGATCGGCGCCGAGCGGGACAGCGTCGTATAGACCGGGCAGCGGGCTCGAAACGCTTCGGCCAGTTACTCAGCCTGCTCCGCCGTCGCGCCGGCCACCTCCATCTCGACCCGCAGCGCCTGGATGCGCGGATTCACCGACCCATCCACCAGGCCTCGAGCGTCAAAGCCCGCTTCCATCGTGGCGGCGATCTCGGTGAGCGGAATCCCCATCTCTTTCGTGGCGGACTCGTAGATAAAGGTCCCGCACGTGGCCAGGGCGCCCAGCGCCAGGTCTAGCGGGTTCCGCTCTTCGTTGGGACCCCCCAGCGATGGCACCGAATCGACCACAAAGTGGTTCCCCCGCGCCGACACGATGGCGCGCCCAGGCTGGTTCGAAAGCCAGGCCGTGGCGGAACCTGTGACCAGCGATGGAGACGCGAGCTGGGCCTCCTCAGCTGCCCCACCCTCTAATAAGTGAACCTCCTGCCGGCGACCTGTCGATAGCATAGCAATTGCCTGAAACGATACTACTTCGCCAGTTGACTGTAGAAAGCCGAGTCAGCAATGCCGTCGAGACTAGCCATCCCATCCCTCTGGCAACTCGTTCGTACGATTTTTATATCATTTTAATTTGACAAATCTTATAAAGTCGTGTATACTGGTCCGAAATCACACTTCTTCGACCTATGTAACCCGATATCCCTCGTGGCGACATGCGGTTGACCCAAAAAAGGAGAGCCAAAATGATGGATCAGGACATGAAGACCCAAGTCTCCAAGTGGAACACAAGACCGAGTTGGCGCGGTCTGAGCGTTATGCTGACCGTGCTGGCCGCACTCGCGCTTATGACGACCGGGGTATTCGCCCAGTCTGGCGACGATACCTATACCGCAGCCTCGGAGGCCAGCAGCGCATCCACTGCTACCCGGACGGTGCGCGTGGACGCCAACCCCAGCATGAACGTAGCCCAGTGGTACGCCCCCTCGGCCGTCAGCAACGCACCCAGCGCTAGCCGGACAGTTCGCGCTGGCGCGAACCCCAGCATGAACGTGGCACAGTGGTACGCCCCCTCGGCAGCCAGCGACGCATCCGATGCTAGCTGGACAATCCGGGCCGACGCGAACCCGAGCATGGACGTGGCCCAGTGGTACGCGCCCTCGGCGGTCAGCAGCGCACCCGGTGCCAGCTGGACGGTCCGGGCCGACGCGAACCCTAGCATGGACGTGGCCCAGTGGTACGCGCCCTCGGCGATCAGCGGCGCACCCAGCGCTAGCTGGACGGTCCGAGCCGACGCGAATCCCAGCATGAATGTGGCCCAGTGGTACATGCCTGCGGATGCTGGCACGCAAGACCTGTTGTGTGTAGCTGAGGATGTGGAGTGCTAGTGACGTTGAGAGCAGTACGCACAACTGCTCGTTAGTGTTGAGTGAAGGATGGGAGGTGCCGGCCTGGCACCTCCCATCCTTTCCATTCGATGGGATGACCCCGCGACACCCGGTGCTCTCCAACAGCCAGCACCAGGCCAAAAGTCGGGCGATTGCGACCCGCACCGCCTGTTTCACGGCGGTGTGGTTCGTACACTCCCCCCGGCTACCGCCTCCAGCGTGCGCAAGCGGGAACATTTCAGTCTTTTTAGCTCGAGGCCCCGTCTCGGGGCCAATTCAGACGTCCCAGGCAACGCACCAAAGAATCTGAAATACACCCCATTGCAGCCCCTGCCCTGCCGGCTTGACCAATCACCCATCTGCCGCTACAATACCCCACACCAGGCGTATGGAGGTGCAGGCATGAAGGCACAGAGCATAGACGAACAGGTCGCCATCCTGATGCGCGGCGTCGAATTCGGCGACGAGCAGATCCACCAGGCAATGGAGGGGGAATTGCGCCAGCGGCTGGAGGAGGCCCGGCGCGAGGGCCGGCCTCTGCGCGTCTACTGCGGCTACGACCCCACCGCGCCCGACCTGCACCTGGGCCACACCGTCACCATGCGCAAGCTACGCCAGTTCCAGGATCTGGGTCACGAGGTGATCTTCCTCATCGGCACCTTCACGGGCCTCATCGGCGACCCCAGCGACCGGGACCAGTCGCGCCCCCAGCAGACCCACGAGCAGGTCAAGGAGAATGCCCGTACCTACGCCGAGCAGGCGTTCCGGATCCTGGACCCCGGCAGGACCTCTGTGCGCTACAATGGCGACTGGCTCTCCAAGCTGACCTTTGCCGACGTGATCCAACTGGCCTCGCACTTTACCGTCCAGCAGTTCCTGCAGCGCGACAACTTTCGCCGGCGCCATGCCGCGGGCGACCCCATCTGGCTCCACGAGTTCTTTTACTCGTTGATGCAGGGCTACGACGCCGTGGTGATGCAGACCGACGTGCAGCTCGGCGCCACCGAGCAGCTCTTCAACCTGCTGGCCGGCCGCAAGCTGCAGGAGGCCTACGGTCTGCGGCCCCAGGTCTGCCTGACCCTCCCCGTTTTGGTCGGCACGGATGGCCGGATGCGCATGTCCAAGAGCACCGGCAACTATGTCGGCATCGCCGAACCACCGGCCGAAATGTACGGCAAAGTCATGAGTCTGCCTGACCACGCCATGTCCAACTATATGAACCTGGTCACCCGCTGGACGTCCGCCGAGATCGCGGCCGTCGAGGCAGACCTGGCCGCCGACCGAATCCATCCCCGCGACGCCAAGATGCGCCTGGCCTGGGAGATCGTCAGCAGCTTTTACGGCGACGAGGCGGCCGATGCAGCCCAGGCCTACTTCCGGCGGGTCTTCCAGCAGGGCGCTCTGCCCGCCGAGATGCCCGAGCACCGCCTGGCAGGCCCGGCCAACGTCGTGGACCTGCTGTCCGACCTGGGCCTGGTCCGCAGCAAGAGCGAGGGGCGGCGGCTGGTGCAGCAGGGCGGCGTGCGCCTCGACGGCGAGCCGGTCGACGACGTGCACGCCCGGCTGGATGTGCGGGGAGAGGCCGTCCTCCAGGTAGGCAAGCGGCGCTTTGTGCGGTTGATCGGCCCCTGACCCAACCGGGGTTGGGGGTTTTCGGTCCCCAACTAGGGTCTCACCAACTCCAGCAACGTCCCCTCTTCCCACAGGGACCAGGGCTGGCTGGCCGTAGACGTGATCGGCACCACCCGCCCCTCGATCTCCAGGTTGCTGGTGCCGGGCCGTAGCAGGGCCACCCCGGCGTGAGGCAGGTCACCCACCGGCAGCGGCGGCAGGGTCAACTTGACCATCTGCCCCGGCTCCCACAGCCAGGTGGAATACCAGTGCACCGACATCTCCTCTGGCTGGACCAGTACCCGGTGTTGCTCATCGTCCCAGAAATAGAACACCAGGCGATACGCCCCGTCGATGGGCGAAAGCGCCCGCCAGTAGGTCGTGATCTCGACCGGGAGCGCGGGCCGGACCACCGGCCGCACATCCCAGTCGAATCCCTCCAACTTTAAGAGACCGCCAAAATCTGCGCCCATAGCCACCTGGGGGGTCGCACCCTCGGCCTGAAAGGCGTCGTAGAAGGTGGGCGAGAACCGGTACTGGTCCAGGCCGCGTTCCAGCAGCAGGAAGCCATGGTCACTGGCTGCCACGCCGAACTGGCCATATTCCAGCAACTCGCCCACGATCTGGCGCTGGACGTCTACACTGGCTGGGCTGGGCGGGCCGGTCACATCCAGCAGGATGAACTGGGCATCGCTCACCGTGGGAAAGAGGTAGGCCCGCTCGCGGTGCCCCACGTGCGGGTAGAGGCCCGAACTGGCCGAGATGGGCACCTCAGGTGGCAGTTGGTTGACCTGCTCGATGAGCGGCTGGGCTCGCCGTGCATGCTCGCTCAGCGGTTGCAACGAAAACCGCCGCGACGGAGGTGAGATGCCATTGTGGTAGTGATTCACCAGGGCGATGCCCAACCCCACGCCGACCAGGACCAGGCTGGCGATCCAGTATGCAGACCCTCGCCAGCCCCCCTGTCCCCCGTTCACCCGCCTGTCGATCGCCCCCGATTCGCTCGGAGCCCCCGTCCCCGGGGGCGTTGTCTGCCCTCGAGTAGACCCCCACCAGCCCCCTGCTCCCCCGTTCACCCGCCTGTCAACCGCCCCTGCCGCCCAGGCCACCCCATAAATGGCCGAGATCAGGAGAAAGGGCACGATCGACGCCGAATAGTGCCCCCCGCCTGAGCGCATCCACCCGTACACCGAGAAGGCATTGATGGCCACCGACGGCAGGGCCATGGCCAGGGCCAGTGGGTAGAGCACCGGCAACCCGCCGCCGGCGAGCCACAGATCGCGCAGGTAGCGCAACACGTCGGGCTGGAACAGCCAACCCAGGAACAGGCCCGGCGCTCGCACCAGGTTCAGGAGGATGTCCGCCGGGTCATCGCCAAACTGCTCGTACCGGATCACAAAGGCCGATGCCTGCAGCCCGGTAAAGTGGGGGGTGATCACCATTAAGCTGAGCAGTGACCAGGTGGCCGCTGCCACAGCCACCCCCAGGCCCAGGACCCAGCGCCGGCGGACAAATGCCCCCCACAGGCCCATCATCGCCACCAACAGGCCCACCTCTTCCTTGCACATCGTCGCCAGGAAAGCGGTGGCCACAAAAGCCCAGGGACGGTCCGTTTCCAGGAAGTAGAAGGCCGTCAGCAACAGAGCAGGGCTCAGCGCCACGGCGTGAAAGTCCGACATATTGGCCGCTTCCAGCGGCGGGGCCAGGAGATAGATGAGCACAAAAGCGACCGGAATCCAGAGAGCAGCGTGCCTGGCGATCCCTGGCGCGGGCTCGGGTTCCCGTCGCGCGAAGCGGTGCCGGGCGAGGAGGTAGACGGGGACCGCGCCCAGCGCGATCCCCACCGTCTGTAGCCACAGGAGCGTCTCCGGCCCGTCGTGCAGCAGGTACAGGGGCGCGATCAGGGCCAGGATCGGCTCGACGTGGTAGCCCAGCAGCACGCCAGGCTCCCTGAAGTCCTGGATTGGGATGTCCAGGCGAAAGGCAGCATCCAGATAGGTCGAGAAACGAAAGGGCCGGCCGTGGAGCGTATTCCACACCGCCTGGTCCGTATAGCCCAGGTCCAGCGCGTTGGTATGGAGATTCTGGTGGCGCCGCAGCGACATCGTGCCCAGGACAGCCATATAGGCGACGATCAGCAGGCCGACGACGATGGGCGGGGCAAGGTGGTACCTCGTCCCGCCGGCCCCCTCCTTCACGGGCCCAGCCTCAACTCGTGCACGTCCGACACCGGGTCGGCCTGGCCCTCGAGTCCCTGGAACAGCTTGACGAAAAAGCGGTAGCCCTGGTCCGGGTCGGTCAGGTGCTGGTCGTAGGGGCTCTGGCTGGTGCGGGAGCGGCTCCACTCCAAGAGCCACGTGCCCTCCGCCCACAGGCCGCCGGCGGGCAGGTCGTCATCCAGCCCCGGCGGGATCGTCTCGTTGCGGATGCCGACCAGGTGGCCTTGCCCGTCGGCCGTGGCCGTGTGGCAGGCCACAGTGCAGGCCAACCCTTCGCTGCCCGTCGCTTCCCCCGACACCAGGCCGGGGTCCACCAGCCGCCAGTGGATGGTGGCCAGGTTGCGCCAGGCATCAGGCTCGCCGCCGGGCGTCGCGGCGGACCAGCGGGCCAGAAAGTAGACGTGGTCCTGGTCGTACAGCGAGCGCAACTCCACCTCCCCGGCCGGTTTCTCGCCGTGCAGGCCATAGTGCAGCGCTGCCTTCAGCGCCGGAGCTTGCTGCCAGGCCGTCTCGACGATGCCATCCATCACGGGCGGATCGCGGGTTAATGCCGAGACGAGGGGATCGCCCAGCGGCACGCCCAGGTCGGCGTCCACCATGGCCGGGGGCAGCGAGGCAGGGGACGCGCCCACCTGCCCCACCGCCCAGATCAGCAGCGGTACAACGGCCAGCAGCAACAGGGTCGCCAGCAGTCGTCTCACTGCACGGTATAGGTCACCGGCACGATATTGCTGGTGTTGCACTGGTGGTCCACGATGAAAAAGTACCAGGTATGGGTCCCCGCCGGCAGGTTGGGAAGCGCCACCGTCGTTTCCCAGTTGTCCCCGCCCGCCGAACGCAGCACATAGGCTGTGCCCGCGTTGGGGTTCAGGGCGAATACCTGGTCCTCGGCGATGTTGGCCTGCCCCTGTGGATCGGTGCCCGTCATGCGGAAAGTGACGCGGGCATTGCCTGCACCCGAGGTAGGATTGATGCTGGCATTGGCCACCGACGGCGTCTCCCCACCCACGGGCGGACCGGGCAGCGTGATTTCGGCATCCGCCCGCCCGCCGGTCGGTACAGTAACGTGCACTTCGTGGTACACCAGGCCATCCTTATAGGCCTTGACCTGCATCACCCGCACCGCCGCCAGGTCCGGGATGGTCACCCGGCCATTGGCATCGGTGATGCCGGCGATGGGATTGGGCGCAGTCAGCGCGGTCACCAGCGCGCCATTGATCGGGCTGCCGCCCGGGTCCTTGACCTGCACGCGGACCGAACCGGTAAAGCCCGCCTGCTTGACCGCCAGCGAGGCCAGGGGCCAGGAATCCAGCCGCGAGATTTCGACCATCTTGGCCGCTTCGGCGCGCGCCGCATCTAGGTCCTGCGTGGCCAGCGCCGCGTTGGCGTGGGACAGGATCTCGTTCATGAACCCCTTGACCTCGTTGATGGTGGCCCGCACAGTCGCGTCTGGGATGTCGGCGATGGCCAGGTCCGCCTCCCGCAGAGCGCCGTTGGCCTCATCCCTGGCCTGGCTCACCCGGTCGTGTAAGGCGCCGATGTTGGGCGAGGCATCCTTGGCAAAGTCAGAGTGGACCTTGGCCCGGTTGACGTGCTCCCAGAAGGCCATCAAGTGGCCCGAGGGCGGCAACGGCTTGCTGGCCTCGGTGGGGACCGGCGTCGGCGTCGGCGGGGCCAGGGATTGGAGCCAGGCATAGATGTGCTCCACCTCCAGGTCGCTGACCTCGTCCTCGCCAAAGGCGGGCATGGGCGCCTTGCCGGCGCGCACCCGCAGCAACACCTCATCATAGTCCAGGGCCGTCCCGGCCAGCCTGGGCCCGATGTTGCCCTCCGCGTTGGCCCCATGGCAGCCAATGCACGGTTTCTCCGCCCAGATCTGCTGCCCTAGCTCCGGATCGGGTTCCGCGGGCGGTGCTGATTCCTCTGTGGGCGGCGGCGACGTGGGCGTTTCGGTCGGGGGCGGGGACGTGGGTTCTTCCGTCGCCGGGGGAGACGTCGGCGCTTCAGGCGCTGTCGTCGGTTCGGTAGCGACCGCTCCATACTCGTAGGCAAAGGTCCAAATATAGTTCACCAGCGTCCAGATCTCGTCCTCGGTGAACGTATCACCCCAGGCGGGCATGGCCGTGCCCTCCACCCCCTCCACGATCTTTTCAAAGAACTCGGCCGGATCTTCGTTGGCCATGAATTCCTGGTCCGTGAAGTTGGCCGCCCCGGCCAGGCCCGATCCATCGCCTGCCTCGCCGTGGCAGGAGACACAGTTGGCACTGAACAGCGCCACTCCCTCGGCGATCTCTTCGGGCGAGGTGGCAAAGGTCCACTCGTAGTAGAGCACGTCCCAGATCTCCATCTCTGTCAGGCGATCACCCCAGGCCGGCATGGCGCTGCCCGCCACACCGTCGCGGATCGCCTCAAAGAACTCGGCCGGCTTCTCCTGGCGCATGAACGCCACGTCGGTGAAATCAGCCGCCCCGGCCAGCCCCGATCCATCGCCCGCCTCTCCGTGGCAGGCGGCGCAATTGGCCGCATAGACCGCCTGCCCCCGCACCGCCGACGGCATCTCTGGCGGGAACAACACCTCCTCTTCGGGCGCCTGGGTGGGTTCCACGGCGGTGGGCTCAACTGCCTCGGTCGGCGCCGGCGGCGGTTCGGTGGGCTCGACAACGGCCGGTGGCTGGGTGGGCTCCGCGGCGGTCGGCGCTGCCGTGGGTTCAGATGCTGCCCCGCAGGCCGCAAGCAACAAGGCCGCCGCCACCACGACGAGGGCCAGCCACACAGGTTTCATGGCTCTTATCTTCATAGATTTCCTCCCCTTTGAATTGGTTCCTATCTGCGGGCCAATCCCGCCCGGGTGCATTTCAGTTTCTTGGCTCGAGGCCCCGTCCCCGGGGCCGGTTCACACACCCCAGGCAGCGTACCAAAGACTCTGTGATAGACTTTCCCGCCCCTGGGTATCCTCCTGCCTGAGCACCGGGAATAACTCTACCAGCATAGCCCGACTATATGACAAAAACATTACGAAAGTCTTACAGCGCGATAACGGCTGCTCACAGGCTCCAGTAGACACCGCACCGGTTACACGACTCCCACGGCGTATCGGTCTGCAGCGCCGCGCGGAAGAGATGGTACAGCTCACCGTTCCAGATCCCATCCAGCGGCGTTTGAAACGCATTGCCCAGGATCAATCCCCCATAGTCTCGGGTGGTAAAGGGCGAGAGGCAACAGGGCAGGACGTTCCCGTTGGCCGAGATGTACATCAGGGAAATAGGCCGGCGGCATTGGGCCCAGGGTCTCGGGTCTCCATCGGACGACATCAAGCTACCCCGTGGCGTCGTAGCCCCCGAGGCCTTGAACAAGATCCCCAGTTCCTCGGCCAGCCTCTCCGCTTCCGCCAGCAACGCTTCCTCGGCAGCGTGCATGGCCCGGAAGATCGATTGCTCCTCCTTGGCCAACCCACCGCCGTGATAGACCATGCGGTGGACATAGACCTCACCCACGCCCAACCGGTGGGCCAGCCGCACTAGGTCGGGCAGGTCGCGGAGGTTCTCCTGGATGGCCGTGCACCACAGGGAGAGCTGGGGCCCGGATCCCGCCTCCGCGATGCGCTGGGCGAAAGAAGCCACGTTGGCCACCATGCAATCAAAGGCATCCACGCCGCGGATGCGGGCGTAGAGCTCCGCGTGCGCCGCATCGGTCGAGATGCGGTACTCGTCCAGGCCGGCTTCCAGCAGCGCCTCCTGCCATTGGCGCGTGAGCAGGATCGCATTGGAATTAAACAGGATGTGGGGTGATGCGGCACGGCGATTGAGATAGGCGATCATGGCGGGCAGGTCGCGGTTGAGCAGTGGCTCGCCCACGCCGTGAAGCACGACGCGGCGCAACAGGGGCACCTGGTCCACCAGGCCACGGAACTCATCCAGCGTCATGTCGCGCTGGGGCTCCGGCGCCCTGAAGGTATGCACGCAGGTCTCGCACCGCGAGTTGCAGCGATTGGTAACCTCGATGTACAGCTCCTCCGGTAGGGGCAGGGACATGGTGCTTAGACGCTTCCTTTCCAGCCAAAGGCATACCGCAATGTCACAAACAGGATATAGTAGGTCGCCAGGAGCGTCCCCCTCACCGTCCCGCTGACCTTCGACCGTCCCCCGCGCCGCACGCGGTAGCGCACCGGCACCTCGACGACGCGGGCCCCTAGGTGGGAGGACTTGACCATCATCTCCGTTGGCCAGCCGTAGGTCATCTCTCGCATCCCCAGCCGCAGAAGCAGCTCCGTGCGGATGGCGCGAAACGGCCCCAGGTCGGTGACCTGCAGCCCATAGAGCAGCCGCATCAAGCGCGCCACCAGCCAGTTGCCAAAGCGGGCGTGGGGCGGCATGGCCCCCGGCTCCATCCCGCCTGCCGGCCGCGAGCCCAACACCAGGTCCGCCTGCCCTGCCTCCATGGGGGCCAGCAGATCGGGGATCTGGGCCGGGTCAAAGCTGCCGTCGGCGTCGAGAAAGACGAGCACGTCTGCGCCGTGGTCGGCCGCAGCGCGGACCCCGGCGGCACAGGCGTATCCATACCCGGTTCGCGGTTCCCGGACGGCCACGGCCCCTGCCTGGCGCGCTACCTCAGTCGTGCGGTCGGTGGAGCCATTGTCCACGACGATGACCACGTCTATTGTGCCGGGAGGGATCTCGGCCAGGACGCCGGGAAGCGGGGCCTCTTCGTTGCGAGCCGGAAGGATGGCGGCGACGATCAAGGGCCGCTACTCCCACCGCCGCAACCACGCCCCCTCATTCCGGAGACCACACCGGTCCCCAATCTTCAGCCGGCTCGAACGTGAGCCGGGTCAACGCCCCACCTGTGGCCGCCACCGTATAGATCTCGCGGTTGCAGTTGCTGCGCTGCCCTGTGGGACAGTCGGTATCCAGGGCGAACACCAGGGTCCGTCCATCTGGCGACCAGTCGGCGGCATAGACATACGTGAATTCGTCGGTCAGGCGCGTCTTACCGCTGCCGTCGGCGTCCATCACAAAGAGATCCATGCTCGACGCCACGTGTGACTTGAAGACAATCTGGCTGCCATCCGGGGACCAGCGGGGGTAATAGTCGGCGGCAACGTCGCGGGAGACATTCTGCTGGTTCGAGCCGTCATCATCCATGACATAGATCTCGGGATCGTCCCGGTCGTTGTAGCTGTCGTCCCGGTCGGACACGAAGGCGATCTGCCCCTGCACCGACCAGTCCGCTGCGCTGTCCTGCGCTGGATCGGTGGTCAGCCTGCGCAGCCCGCTGCCGTCCACGCCGATGACATAGATGTCCTCATGTCCGCTGCGGTCCGACGTAAAAGCCAGGCGCTGGCCGTCAGGGGACCAGGTTGCGTCCTCGTCGTCGGAGCCCGGGCTCCGCGTGAGGTTGCGCACGTCGCTCCCGTCTGCGCGCATCACATAGATCTCTGCGTCCCCGTCCCGCGTCGACGTGAATGCCAGCCATTTGCCATCGGGCGACCACGCCGCTGCTTCGTTCTCCCCCTCCGAGGTGAGCTGCTGCACGCCACTGCCGTCGGGATCCATCAAGTAGATCTGGGCGACGCCACTCCGCCTGGAGGTAAAGGCGATCTTTTCGCGGGCGACCGGTTCGGGGGTGGGCGTGGGCGTCGGCGTGGGCGTGAACGTGACTGTCGGCGTAAGTGTCGGGGTAGGCGTCGCCGTCGGGGTAGGCGTCGTCGTGGGCCGGGGCGTAGCCGTATAGCCCCCCAGCTCAAAGCTCTGCCAGGCAAAGCCGCCCGGCAGGACCCACAGCTTGTCGGTGCCCGTATCCCACAGCATGTGCCCGCCCTCGAATTCGATGATGCCCGGCCCGTAGCCATAATCCTTGTATGGCACCTTGGTCAGCAGGTGCTCCGCCTCCAGCGGCGCCTCCAGCGCGTCGCGGATGGCGCGCTGCTCGCACCAGACCTTGCGAAAACCACCTACCAGCGGGGACCATCC
>Ga0180437_10009478_pt1 | contig 12058 bp, 6 predicted proteins | sample SS_ome_4_FD_132410 | JGI IMG/M metagenome (GOLD analysis project Ga0180437, IMG submission 132410) | Hypersaline lake sediment archaeal communities from the Salton Sea, California, USA - SS_3_D_1 metaG | ecosystem: Environmental > Aquatic > Non-marine Saline and Alkaline > Hypersaline > Sediment... | reverse complement strand
TTGCTCCCGTATGTCCGTGTTGGAGAATGACACGTATGTTGGCCGGAGATGCTTCCTACCCTTGAAGCCGACCGAAGCATAGCCCTGTACGTGATACACGGTTGTCCCCGGATACTGGTCGATCACCAACCCGCTCGGAATAATCACCGAAACGTCCAGATCGAAGGTATTGGAGTTCTTGTCGGTCAGCGTGAGGGTGACCTCTCCGGCCGTGTCCCCCGCAGTGAACTTGGCCGTTCCATTATCCGTGTCGATATTGCTCAGGGTGATTGCCGTGCCCGCCGTTACACTCCACGTCAATGGCTTGAGGTCATTTAAGCTTATTCCTGGTGCGAGGTCAACCTCCAGGCCGCCGGTCTCGCCGACGCCGACCTTGGTGAGGCTCCGGCCATCAAAATTATCGTCGGGGACCAGCTTGCCTGCGAACGTGACGACCTGCACCGTTGCAGATTTCGAGTTTCCGCAGGTGGCGGTCACCGTCTTGGTGCCCAATTCGTTGAACGTCACCGTCTTTTCTTCCCCGGTTCCCGAGGCACCCGACGTGCCCGATGAACCAGTCCATTCCGGCCTGTTGGGGGGGAATGATTTGTCGTTCGGATCGGGGATCGCTTTGAAGGTGATGCTCCCGCCTTTGACCACCGTCAGCGTATCGCTTACGGTCCACCAGTTGTCTCCGTCCTTCCATTGAAGCTCGGCTATCTTGATCGGCTTAAGGGTAATGTCTTTCGTGATCGTGATCGGGTCGTCGAGGCCCTTGGTGTTCGAATCGTCGACGACCGCCTGCACCGTAATCGTGGTTTCCGTCGTCGTGTACTCCCCCGTCAGCGTCGTGTATTCCGCCGAACTGGGGCTCACCGAGCCGGGACCGGCGGTCACCGACCATTGCACGGTGCCCATCAGGTCCTCGGCAGGGACTTCACCGCTATGGAGCAGGATGTCCGGGTCATCCCAATTGTCGATCCACATGCCCGTCGTTTCGCCGCTGTAGATCGTCCCCTCGTCGCTCAGAATGTCGGCCTCGGGGTCATCGCCGGGGAGATAGTCCGCGCCCCTGGCCATGGTCTGCCAGCAGATCAAGACGCCCAAAAGCGCCGCAATGCTCATCGAACTCCTGCGAAACATGATTACCCTCCTTCTTGACGTGGTTTAACGTTTCCAAAGCCCAAGCCGCTGGTGAGTCGAAACGGCGCAGCCGAAGCTTGTCCGCCGACGGTCCAATGCCCAACGGCAACCCGGACTCCACGATCCCAATCGAGAGCCCCCGTAAACGAACCATCTCTTGCCCAATACGCGCTCAGTGGCCCATCGAGGAGTTTTTCATCCACCCACTATCCGCCACGCCACTGCCAAGAGAAGATTCGAAGAAGAATCGTAGCGGACACGTCTCGGCCCCACACGGCACAACGCGGCCCCCCCCAGACAACTCCAAGCGACCGGGCCGCCACGGCGACGCGGTAGCCAGCGAGGAGGGCCCCGTGTTCTTACCGGCGATGCTTTCGCCGGCGAGCCCCACAGGGCAAATCAACGTGCGAACAACCGAATCACACCCACGATTACCTGGTGATCTCTGCTTTTACACCCAGCATGAAACGACTGAGTCGCACATTGAGCAATCGGTTATAGCACTCTGGAATATACGGTCAAGACACCATACAGGAGAATTTTAAAAACATCTTGGGGGGTGCGTCTTGCCTAGTTTGACTCTCCGGGGACAAAGACGCTCAGAGGCAACAAACCGATAGGGTAATCCTATTCTCAAGGGTAGATACCCATGGACGTTGGACTTGCGGCGGGCGCTAACATCACGCGTGCTTCTGGAAATGGCCGGACGCAAACGCGGCAATCGTAACCGTTGCGTGGCCGCGGCTGCTAAACGTGCACGCCCTGAATCGCTTTCCGCAACAGACACTAATGAGGTCGGTAGGCTGTTTCCCCATGGGTCGATCGCGAAATCCCATCACGACCTTCTTGCCTCACGTCTGCGACTGTGGGCCTCGGGAACGGAGCCGATGGAGCACAAGCACGGTGAGCAGCAGAACGATTGCCAAGGTACTTGCCAGCGTCAGCCATAGCCAATGACCGCTGCTTTTCTCTTCGGAGATTCGCTGGAGGTTGAAAGCCGACAGGGTAAGTTCATTGGGATCGATGGTCCGCCGAGCGAGTTTGGCGACCTCAAATACCGTCTCTGAGCCTTCTTTCCCGTCGGGGTTTCGCCGCTTGAAGATCGCCCTTTGCGGCAACGCCTCCTGACCACGAAGATCGTAATGGACCTCTCCTTGCGCCCACATTTTGAAAGACCTCTTCTTCTCCCCGATCGTCGTGTCCACGTGGACGTCATAAGTCGTCAGGCACCAGGAATGGTCTCTGTCGAGGACCATGGTGCCGGCAATCGAATTGACCGTGAGCGGGCCGAAGCCAGCGGCCTTCGGCTCCTGGCAGTCGAAATCGACTTGAATTAGGTTCGGGCGATCCTGGACGGCAGCAATACTCTGCAGATTGAACCCCTTCTCCGCAATCAAGGCCTCCAGCGGTGTGCCCAACAAGCTCCACTGCGCTTCCAGCAGACGGAGAAAGCCCGTCTCCCGCACCAAACGCCGATAATCGTTCGCACCCGACTTGGTGAGACTCTCGAGCATCCATTGCTTGGAGTCCGGTAGAAGCTCGAGGTCGAAAGCGAATTGTGGATTGACAACATGCGCCGAGGTTCGCGTGGTGCCGCCATCGAGTTTTCGAGTGGCGATGTTCACGAACCCGTCGGGCGAGTACTTGAAGGCGATCTCACGCACGTTGCCGGGAACGTCCTGGGCGGGAAGTCCGTCTTTCCCGAGGTTGTTGCTTGTGACCATCAGCTTTCCCTCGAGATGGAAGCTCTTCTCGGCCAGGTTTCGCCACCCTTGCGGGGCCAGCGACCGCAGGTCGGACTCCAGGTCCGCGCGTCCCGTCGAAGGACTGCATACGACCAGCGCCAGGATGCCGGCGGCACAAGCCACAGGCGTGTTTCTGGGTACGTTGCCGGGTGTCCGAGCCATCATAGCCACCTCCAGGGGATCGAGTTTTCCGCGATGTGTTCCGCGGCTTCGAGGATCACGTTTCCAGCGCTCATTCGCCCCTCTCGTTCCGTTGGAGTTTCAACCGTTTTCGATCGTTCGGCAATGGGGGCAAGCCAAGCTCCCGGCGCACACGGTTCGCTTCGTCCAATGTAACATGATAGATGTAGATGGAATACCCGGCCATGGCCACCGGCTCGAAGCGGAGGAAGTACTCGTACCGGCGCGTCCGGCTGCGGATCTTGTTCACGCTCAAGGCATGCCAGCCAGGTTTCGGCTCCGTCGGCGGTGGGGCGTACTCGATCCCGGCAATGCCGGCATCGTAGCCGCCGTTGAATGCCAGATGCAGCGGTTGGGCCTGGGGGTGCTTGTCCAGCCATCGCTTCAAGTAGAGCAGGTCTTGGCTCCAGTCGGTGTTGCTGTTTGCCAAATGCGAGTGGCCATTCCCAGGCCCACCGGCCAACTCATTGAAGTACGAAAGACTGTGGGGATAGACGCAAAGACTACTGCTGATCGACCAGGCCATAGCCGCCACGACCACGGCCGCCAACTTCCGATGCCCGAACTCGGACATTCGCGCAACCTTGCTCATCCAGATAAAGGCAAAGGGGAAGATCGGCAGCACGTAGCGCAGGTGGTGGTTGAACGCGGTCTGTGAACTCACCAACGTCAACACGACGACCAGCGGAGCCAGCAACATCAGTTCATCTCGCCACGACGCGGCATATCCCCGTCGAAACAGGCCAACGAACAAAGCTAGAACCACGAGGATCCCGGTCCCCAGCGGTACCTTGACCGCCATGGCGTAGAGATAATAGTACCACCAGCCTACTTGGCGCCACTCACCCCGAAGATAAGACCACAGCTTTCGGTCGAAATCTCTCTTTTGTACGTCGATTCCGATGAGGTAGTACTTCGGCAACGGTACGGGGATCTCGCCCAGCCAACTCCCATAGAAGCGGTTTCGACCCATGCCGCTTTGTTCGATGGAAGGCTCGTAGCCGCCCAGCGCGTGACTTACAAACCTGTAATCGCCAAGCTTCTGAAATGTACCCTCGAATCCGTAGCCCAGGTTGATGACGTACAAACCGATCAACAAGATCAGCCCCAACTGTCGGCCCTCACGGAACCATACACGCCGGGACAGATCGCGTCGCAACGGCCATCGCCACACCAGCCACAACAGCGGCCACAACGGAAACAGCACAACCCAGATCATCTTGGCCAGTTCGGCGAGACCCAAGACGAAGCCGGCAGCCAACGCCGAACTCCAGCTTGGCCGCTTCAGCCATTTCCAGAAGAGGTAAGCCGCGGCAATTCCCAGGGCCGTAGCGCCTACGTCCGGCGTGATCAATTGGCCGTGTGCGATGACGTTCGGCGAGAAGCACCAGAGCGTGACGGCCAGCACTCCCGCCAGGTCTCCGTACAACTCGCCCGCCCAGCGGAAACAGAGGTAAGCGCCCAGAAGACTGAAGGGAATGCAAGCCCAGCGAGCCAGCGTGAAGAGCCGGAAGGACCGCTCGCCGTTCACCTCCATGAAACGGTCGCCAATTCTGAATTCGGGGCGAGACTGGGGCGCAGCAGTGAAGTTGCTCCAATCGGTTTCCGGCGCTGCCAGCACCACGGGCAAAGCGGCGATCGATCGCACGAGTGGTGGATTGACGCAATACAAGTCGAACCGCGCGAACTGCCAATGGCTTATCCCGGCAGGCAGAAAAGCCACTTCGTCCCAGGTCGGGCTGTGGCGGAACGCGCCCCACGCCAACATGGAGGCGTGAACCATCATCAGAGCCACAGCCACGCTTCGGAGCAACCTGCTGCTGCGCACGCACGGGACGCTGCCGGCATTGTCTCGCCGCCGCCGGTGTGGAACCTCTGGTTGATTAGATGAGCTAGCCACTACTTGGAACTCGTACAGAAACAACTTCCCGGATTCCGAAGGGGACAGTCCCATTTTCCCTGCGGGAAAATCGGGACAGTCCCCAAGTTATTCACTTACGAGTTCTTGGTCCGACCGCAATGTCTACCCGCGACTCGCCGAATGGGTGCGGGGTCTCGACGGAGCAGGCGTCGGCGTCACGGCGACTCACTCGGTCTTCTTGTCTCCGTGCGCACGCTGCTTCCACACCATAAAGCCCAAGACCACGATCACCACCACGTTGGCCAGCGCGAAGAGCAACCTCCCCCAGCCGGCGGACTCTTCCGGTTCCTCTTCCATGGCCGACGACGGTTCGCGCGGCGGGTGTTTGGCCCGGCGTGCGGCGACCTTGGGTTCGACCGACCGCACCAACAGGTCGACCAATTCCGGATCGCCCGTCCTGTTGATGGCCACTTCGCGCAACTCCTCGGTGTCGAAAGGCTGCCTGGTGTAATTCACCACGATCCCAACAACGAGTAGGTGTCCGTTATGCCGCAGGTACCGCCCCTGGCCCGAGTCTGGATCGTCATCCAACACCAGACCGAGCCTTTTCATCTTCTCTGCGTCAAACCCCTTCTCCGTGCGCGAATTGTCGGCGTTCTGCGTCGGAGCGAGTTTTTGCATCGCAACCAGCCCGTCAAAGTACACGGCCGTCGCTGCGCGGCGTCTTTCCGCCACCGAACAAGTGTCCTTGAGCAGATGCGTCACGGCAACGGACCAATGAGCGTACAAGCGGTTCTGCCATTTCAGCTCCTGTGGGAACTCGAGTGCCTTCTTCGAACAGTCGATGATGCGTTGCGGTGGGCCGCCGCTGATACCGTAGACCAGAGTAAGCTCGCGCCAAATTTTCCCCTGGTCCACGGGATCGGTGTACTTTTGCAGCAGTTCGGCTGCGCGCTGATCGGCTTGGGCATAGCGAGTCTTCTTGTCGTCGGCCCCCACAAGCCTCAGCTCGTGCAACGCCTCAGTCAACTCAGGACTCGTTTCCTGCTTCGGCTCCTGCTTTGGCTTTTCCTTCGGCTTCTGCTTCGGCTTTTCCTTTGGTTTCGGCGCTAGAAGCTTTCTGACCGCATCCTCGCTCATGACTAGTTTCGTCTCCTCCTCACTGAGCATGGCGGTCTCGATGCACTGGGCAACAAAGGTCGGCGGATGATCTCCTGCCCGAAACGTCTCGGCCATATATGCCATCATTCGCCTGCTCCTCCTCTGCGTGCTCATGTCTGCCAAGGTACCTTGCCTCGAGTTGTATCGTATATTCTCCGAGTTCTTTCGAATGGCCTCTTCGTACGCGGCCCTGGCCGTCGGATCCTCGATGGCTGCCGGGTCCATGCCCGACGTAAAGACTTGCGGCTGGCCCGGGCGTCCGGGAGGTATGATAGGTGGAACCACGTTCATTACAGCGGGCTTAGGTTTGAAATTCGGCACCATTTCCTTTCGAATCCTACCCAGGTACCTGCAGAGCAATTGCGTGTTCGAGCGACGTTCTTCGATGGGCGCCTCCCCGGACCAGCCGCTCGCGCAGATTACGCCCGAAAGCTTCTCCATGGCATATAGATCATATACATGCCACCCTTCCGTCTCCATCGCCGTAGCTTCCTTGGAAAGGAGCGTTTCAAGAAACTTCGCAGCCATCTTGCTCTGATATGACTTAACGTCTACGGCGATACCATACGCCTCGGTGTAGTATTCGCGTATCTGCCCCGTCTTCCAAAGGTCCTCAAGCGTCGCTAGACGCTGCTCCAGCGCGGCAGCGGACTCTTGATCCGCGCTCAAGCACGCATTCCCACACAGGGCGAAGGCTGCGGCCAGCAGTGGAAGAACGACGATGTGTTGTCGAGGGATGATGGTCATGGCAATTCTCCTCATGCGGGCAAACCGGCGATCCAAAAGAGACCCGCACATAGGCGCGCACATTGCGCAAAAGCGACACTAGACTCGAATGTTCTTTTGTCCATAACGCGGCCGGTGGCCGCAGCCCAAGGAGGGTCCAGGGTTCAGCGGTCAGGGTTCAGGACTTCGGGGTAACGATTGGAGCCGGAGTGCTGAACCCTGACCACGGAACCCTAGACCTCTCTGGCAAAAAAACCTGCAAACATGCGCCCACCGCGCGCAAAAGTCACAATCAAAGACTTCAGTGTCCTTGAGCCTCTGTCGGATCTCTCTCCACCTGGCATCCTATTTTGGTGAGGGTGGCATTTCCAGTCAACTTTTCAACTTCATGACGCTGAAGTACATCATTATCGAAGGTCCCGTCCTTAGTCGTGTGCGGATCCACCAGCCATTCGACCTCAATTTCAACGTCGAATGATCCCTCGGGATACGGCAGCGGCCAATTAGTGGACGTAAAGCTAGGGTGATCATACTGTACCTCCCACTCATTGCCTTCACCAACCCCTGCGAAGTTATCATTTGCATCGTGCGGCGGCACCGTAACATATTTGAAATGCCCTTCTATATTTGAGGCAGGGCCATCAGTCTCTCGCAACTGGACCTTCTTGAACGACACATCAGTGGGGTGCACCACGATAGGGCTGATTTTCATGCCTGCACCCACGGTTCCCTGTGCGACTGTGTAAGTATCGCAGGACAGTCTTGTGCCCGAAAAAGACTCCGGTTCAACCACTTCAACGTCAATGGTGGCCGTGTCATTATTCTTGTCAGTCATTGTGAATGTGCAAGTCCCCGCCTCCGCCCCCGCAACGATTTCGACTCCTCCGAGAGGGTCGACGAGAGGGGGGTCAGGGTCGAAGGTAATGGCCGTGCCGGACGTCCGAGTCCACGTTACAGGTTTGATGTCATCATAATCCATTCCCGTTCCGAATTCAATATTCAAGGTGGCCTTCTCGCCCACGCCAAGCTTCTTTTCGGCCCTGTCGGTAAAGTCCCACACGGGGTCGCACACAGGTTTGTATTTGGCTACCTCCACGGTCACGCTCTTCGAGTTCGCGCAGGTGGCCGTTACGGTGAACGTGCCCTCGGTGTCGAACGTCACGTCGACTTCTTCTCCGGTCCCACTCGCTGAACCGGACCATACCGGCTGGTTGTCGGGGAACTCCTTTCCCTCCGGATCAGGTGCCGCTATAAAGGTAACCGTGTCGCCCTTGAGCACATGCAACGTACTTTCTATATCAACCCCATCGTCTCCATCCGCCTCTTGGATAGCCCTGATCTTGACCGGCTTGAGCGTGATCGTGATTGAATCCACGGCATCCGTCGTGTCTTCGAAGGTGTTGACGTCATTATCGTCGCCATCATCCGTTGCATCATCCGAGACCGTGGCCTGGATCGTAATCGTCTGGTCCGTCGTGACGTGCTTCCCGGTCACAGTGAATGTTGCCCCGTCATCCGCGCCCGTATCGACATAGGCGTCGCCGGAGGTCACCGACCAAGACACGGTATCATAGTCATCATCGTCGTTGCCACACACGGGCAAACCGGGTTCGAAGTGCTCGTCGTCCTCATCACTCCAAGTGAACCCGATTTCCACCTCTTCGCCGCTATAGATCGTGGTCTCAGGGCTCTCGACCTCGATCGTCGGCGCATCCCCTGCCTTGATCTCGGCTCTTGCCATGCCCTGGCAGACGATCATGACGCCCAGAACGACCAGGGCACACAACGAAATTCGACGACTCATGACACGACTCCTTTGCTCGTGGTTCTACGGTTCCAAGGTCAAAACTGACCAACCAGTACGCCAGTTCCTCACCGCCCGACGTCGGGTCGACCCTCATCCACACCCGACGTCCGGGGCCAAAGCGCGTGCGCCGTTTGCCGAGAAGGTTTTGCGTGCACCATTCGGCTGCCTCATCCCTGCCCAGTGCCGTCGCTGCCACCGCATCCTCAACGCCACACTGCACTGCAGTTTATTCCCCCTGTCTGTTGCAGTCAGCAATGTGGCATATTGTGCACCACTCGAGAGTACATACTTTAACGAGTTTTTCCATGGCGCCAGCCCTTCTTTCGTCCTGTGCTGCCCAGGAGGACATAAGGCGTGACGTAAAGCACGGTTGTCAAAGCGTTTGCGTATCGGAAAAAAGACCTCTTGCGACATCGTTTTACGTACCCCTCACGTGGTTTTATACGATCATATTTGTTGGTTTCCCCCATTGGCCTACAGATTTCTTGCTGCGGTGGCAGAAGCGTCGTTTCAGATCTGGTGGACCGATGGAAGTATTCCGCGATCTCCATGGGGCGTCCCGTCCTGGCTACGGATCGGGCAACTCGGGCAATCCCAACTCCCGCCGCACGCGGTTCGCTTCGCCGCGTTGGACGTGATAGATGTAGATGGAATACCCGGCCATGGCCACCGGTTCGAAGCGGAGGAAGTACTCGTACTGGCGCGACCGGCTGCGGATCTTGTTCACACTCAAGGCATGCCAGCCGGGTTGCGGTTCGGTGGGCGGCAGCGTGTACTCGATCCCGGCGACGCCGGCGTCGTAAACGCCGTTGAACGCCAGGTGCAGCGGCCGGGCCTCGGGGTGCTGGTCCAGCCATCGCTTCAAGTAAAGCAGGTCCTGGCCCCAGTCGATGTTGCTGTCCACGTCGACGCCGCCCAGATGAGCGTGGCCATGGGTTGGCCCGCCGACCAGTTCGTTGAAATAGGACAGGCTGTGCGGATAGACCCAGAGACTGCTGCCCACCGACCAGACGAGTGCCACCGCCGCGACGGCCGCGATCTTGCGGTGGCCAAGCTCGACCGCCCGGGCGACCTTGCTCATCCAGATGAAGGCGAAAGGGAAGATGGGCAGCACGTACCGCATGTGGTGATTGAAGCCGGTCTGCGAGCTGACCAGCGTGAGCACCACCGCGATGGGCGCCAGCAGCACCAGTTCGTCTCGCCATGGGGCAGCGTATCGCGCCCCAAGAAGACCCGCCACCCAGGCCAGAAGAACCAGTATCCAGGTTCCCAACGGCACCTTGATCGCCAGCGCGTAGAGGTAGTAGTACCACCAGCCTCCCTCGCGCCACTGGCCTGCGAGGTAGGACGTCATCTTCTGTTCAAAATCCGACTTTTGCAGGTCGATGCCCATCAGGTAGTTCTTCGGCAGCGGCACGGGGACGGCAGCCAGCCAGGTGTCGGCAAAGCGGTTTTGGCCTGGGCCGACGTATGGCTCCTGCTGCGGCGAACCACCCAGCGTCCGGCTGACGAAGCGATAATCGACCAGCCTCTGAAACGTCCCTTCGAAGAGATAGCCCAGATTGAGAACGTACAGACCCAGCAAGAGGATTACCGCAAGCTGGCAGGCTTGCCGCTTTCGTGTGACCACGACGCCATCTGACACGATGCTCTGTTTGCCTTCGGTCCCTTGCGCAGTAGGGCGACTACGCTGCCACGCCAGCCAAAGGACGGGCCAGAGCACAAACAGCACGGCCCAGGTGGTCTTGGTCAACTCGGCGAGCCCCAAGACCACGCCGGCGGCAGACGCGCGAGTCCAACCGGGGCCTCTCAGCCATCGCCAGAACAAGTAGCCGGCGGTCACTCCCAGAGCGGCCGCCCCGGCATCCGGCGTGATCATCTGCCCACTGGCCAGGATGTTGGGAGAGAAACACCAAAGCGCAAGGGCCAGGATTCCGGCCAGCCGGCCGTAGAGTTCGCCGGCCCAGCGGAACGAGACATAGCCGCCGAGCAGACTCAGGGGGATGCACGCCCAACGGGCCAGGGTGTGCAGCCAGAAGATGCGCTGTTGGTTGGCTGAAACGAAATCGCCGCGGAGATAGCGCTCCGACCGGGCCCCGACGCTGGCATCGTATTTCCTCCAATCGGTCTTGGGGTCGGCCAAGACCACCGGGGCGGCCGCGACCATGCGGACCAACGGCGGGTTGACGCGGTACAGGTCAAAGGTCCCAAACTCGTAGTGGCTGATTCCGGCCACGAGATGTCCGACCTCGTCCCACCCCGGGCTATGCCGCAGCGCGCCCCACCCCAACAGTCCGGTATGCACGGCGAGCAAGGCCGCCGGCAGCAGGCAACTCATGCCGGACCGTGACCGCGGCGGCGCCCTTTTCATGTCACCACAACCGTCGGAGGCTTGGATGCGGGATGCCAAAGCCGATTACACCCCCGGGCAACAGATCCCATAGTCCTCACTGCGAGGACAGACCGCTGGTATCCGCCGGCGAAGCGACTGGACGCTGGCGACCACGCGAAACCCTGGCAGCGGTCCCCGCGGCCGCAAGGTCCGCCCCTCCGCTTCATCCGGAGCCGCTTGCCGTCCAAGCAGCCCTTGACTTACCGGGTATTATGTGGCTGGAGTGCAAGATGGCGAGATCGCTTTGGGTGCCGTCCAATACGACGTGGGCGAATATGCTGCACCAAGGCCGCAAAAACTGTAGGAGTAGTCACAGTAATACTTCTGGAGGCAGTTTTGATCGGAACTTTGCATCACACAGTGATCCCATTTGTTACTGCCTGCGGAGTTGCACCCCGGGGCCCAGGAAGGAGCAGTAGCCTTATAGTCGGCTCCGAGACTGGCCTCGCAATCGCTGGAGCTTCGGCCTCCGCAATCCGTACCGTCGGGGAAGTTGGAATCGCATTTCGTAGCTGACTTCAACGGCTTTTTGTTGCATACAGCTCCCCAAGCGAGGCCTTGGCCCAGAAGCCACCCCGCTCCCACACAGAACACAACCATCGCAGCCGAACACATTAAGGTTCGCCAACTCATGACAAGCTCCTTTCCGATTGAACAGAACCAACAAACCACCGAACTTGCGTCCGGTTCCAATACTGGCGGTATTCCCGGCCATCTAAGACGGGCCAATCGTACCGCGTCAAACCGTGGGACGCTTGGATGCGAGATGCCAAACACCTTCGCACCTCCCTACAACTCATCCCATGGTTCTCACTGCGAGCACCGGTTGCTCGAATCCGCCGGCAAAGCGATTCGACGCTGCCGACCATCTACTTCATTCAGTGCCGGCTGCCGTCCAAGCAGCCCTTGACTTACCGGGTATTATGTGGCTGGAGTGCAAGATGGCGAGATCGCTTTGGGTGCCGTCCAATACGACGTGGGCGAATATGCGGCACCAAGCCCGCAAAAACTGTAGGAGTAGTCACAGTAATACTTCTTGAGGCAGTTTTGATCAGGACTCTGCA
>Ga0180437_10009476_pt1 | contig 12060 bp, 8 predicted proteins | sample SS_ome_4_FD_132410 | JGI IMG/M metagenome (GOLD analysis project Ga0180437, IMG submission 132410) | Hypersaline lake sediment archaeal communities from the Salton Sea, California, USA - SS_3_D_1 metaG | ecosystem: Environmental > Aquatic > Non-marine Saline and Alkaline > Hypersaline > Sediment... | reverse complement strand
TGTGCTCAGGATGCTCCTTCGGATCACTGAGGTAGCGCTCGAAAGGGGGGCGGTCATCCGGCTGAAAGCCGCTTGAGGGAAGCCATCCGCCGTAGAGGGCGTTCCAGGCAGCTTCGTATTCGCTTTCCGAGATCTCGAAGTGCCCGATCGCATACTTGCCGCCGGGGATAATCATCTTTCCCACCTCTCCTTCCACCCGGGTATCTTCGGGTACCGTGATGCACACACTCGTCCTCAGCTTGCTCTCATCAGTGACATCCGGGTTGTCGTGGTACACCGAAAACACCTTGGTCTGGGAGTTCAGCAGGTCTCGTGCACCTGCCCATTTGAACAGCTTTGTGAAAAGCCGGTCGAACAGCGCAGCATCCCCTTTGTAGGGACCGATGTGCCGCACGTAGGCAACATGCATGTCGGGTATTTCCTTCACATCGACATTGATTGATTTCAAATCCATGATCTGCTCCTTCCATGCGGATTTGGTTACTGTGGTTCCATTATACAAGGAGGAAGCTTTTGTGTCTTTTCTCAGATTGCTCTGTGCTTTTCCAGTCTTGCGATTCGATTCACGGATCTTGCTTTTTTCTCTTTTATCAGCAGTCTGCCGCCATTCTGTGGCGCTCATGTGAAAGTGTTCTCTGAATGCCCGTGCAAAGGAAGAAGAGCTCGTAAATCCGCAGTCAAAGGCAATCTCGGTAATGGATTTCTTCGGCCATTCGATGAGGTGGGTTGCGGCCTTTTCCACACGGATTCTCCCGATGAACTGGTTCAGCGGTTCACCGACGATTGCGCGGAAGATCCTATGAAAGTGAAAGGATGAAAAGTGTGCGACCAGTGAGAGTTTCTGAAGGGAGAGCTCTTCGCTGATGTTTTGGTCGATAAAGTCGATGACCCGGTTGATGCGGGCGATATACTCCTCTCTGAGGTATCTGTTTTTCTCCTTATTTTCCATTGCACGTTTTTCCTTTAAATGGATATCAGGTAGGTTCCAGCACTTCGGGATTTGCGATAAACTGTGGCTTCTGACCATGGAGGAACAGCGCAAGTTGCTCTCCCATAAGAACAGGGGCGGTCCAGTATGCATTCCTCGTATCCCCTGCCCTGTGGTTTGTCACGGTCACGTTGTCAAGCGCAAAGAGCGGATGATCTTTTGGTGCGGGTTCTTCCTCAAACACGTCGATCGCGGCTCCGCTGATCCAATTTTCCTTGAGCGCATGAACAAGTGCGTCGATATCGATGAGCCCTGCACGCGCGGTGTTGATGATATAGGAGGACTGTTTCATGCTCCGAAGCTCACGTTCGCCGATCATCCCACGGGTACTCTCCGTAAGCCTGACATGAAGGCTTATAATATCTGATTTACTGAGAAGAGTCTCAAGATCAACGCTCCGGTATCCCAATTCTTCCACAGTGTGTGTATTTACATATGGATCGCACACCAGTATCTCAACATCAAATGGCTGCAGTTTTTTCACTACAGCTCTTCCGATTTGTCCGAAGCCCAGAATCCCGATCTTCGAGCCGCTGAGCTCCGGTATACACTCTGTGTTTGGATATTGCTCTCTCCATGTGCCGCTCTTCAGGGCAGAATGCGAGCGCGCAATGTTCCTTGTCTCTGCAATCATGAGCCCGACTACATACTCCGCGACCGCATTGGTGTTGTGATGGGGAGTGTTGATGACAGGAATCCGCCGCTCGTTCAAGGCTGCCATATCGATGTTGTCCACACCTCCCCGCGCGGTGCAGACGACTCTGAGCTTATGTGCATGTTCGAGGATGGAGCGTGGAACCGGGCACAGATGCACGGCGAGTATATCGGCTTCTTTCAAGAGCCTTCTAAGATCAGATGGGGCGGGCTCTGCATCCGGGCCGTTTGCTTCTATATTCCTCATCTTGCGACGTATTTCGTCCCTATCCTTGCACCTAAACTCCACCATTGAGATCTCTGAAACGAACTCTCGAACCTTCTCATTCCCGAAGAGCTCAGCCATCCTTTCCTTCGGAATAAATAGGTCACCAACTGCGACTCCTTTCATCGAACCTCCCGGAACATCAAACTAGGTACTCTTCAGCTTCATTGAAGAGAGATTGTCCACCCCCACTGCGGCAAGGAGAACAAGGCCTCTCACTACGAGCTGCCAGTATTCAGATATGTTCATGATGATCATCCCATTGCTGAGGACACCCATTATGAGCACACCGATAAATACACCGATGAGCTTTCCCTGGCCACCGAAGATGCTCACTCCTCCGAGCACAACTGCGGTGATCACCTCGAGCTCGAAGCCCGATCCAACCTTCGGCTGACCGGTATTGATACGGGAGAGCATAATCATGCTCGCAACACCCGTCAGGAAGCTGCAGAGCACATAGACCATGTATTTCATATTCCTGACATTGATACCTGAGAGCCGCGACGCCTCCTCGTTTCCTCCTATTCCATAGACATATCTTCCGTACATCGTTTTATTCAGGAATATCCATCCTATGATAAATATCAAGATCATGATGATGACCGGTATGGGAATAGGCCCCACGTATCCCTGGCCGAGGACTCTGAATCTTTCTGGGAACCCCCAGATTGGATAGCCGCTGCAAAGCACATATGATATTCCACGCAGTGTTGTCATCATCCCGAGCGTTGTGATGAGAGGCGGTATATTGGCGAGGTTTATGATCGTGCCGTTCACCATCCCGATGATGCATGTCATGAGGAGCGTGATGAAGACCGCCAGGACCGGGTGAACTCCTCCCTCGACCATGAGCTTTGCGCATACAACGTTTGTGAGCGACATCAGTGATCCCACTGAGAGATCGATTCCGGCCGTAAGAATGACGAATGACATACCCACTGCGGATATTCCAAGCATCGCAACCTGTCTTGTGATATTGAAAAGGTTTTCTGTTTTCAGAAATGCATCCGTTGTAAATGAGAAGAATATTACAAGGACAATCAGAACCGCGAGTATACCGTACTGTCTCAAGAACGTCAATTTTTGTAAAATCATAGTGGTGTCCCTTCCTGTTTATTCACCTGAAGCGAGGTCGAGTATTACGTCTTGGGTTGCTTCCCCTTTCATGAAAGATCCGACGATCTCCCCATTCCTCATGACCAGTATGCGATCACACATTCCCAAAAGCTCCGGAAGCTCAGATGAGATGAAGATTATCCCAGTGCCTTCTTCAGCGAGCTGCTTTATGAGCTCGTATATTTCCTGCTTTGCGCCAATATCGATTCCTCTCGTTGGCTCGTCGAATAGAAGCACTTTGCACTGTGTGGCAAGCCACTTCGAGAGAACCACCTTTTGCTGGTTCCCTCCGGAAAGGTTCTTGGCCTTTCTCTCAAGATCAGGCGTCTTTATACTGAGCTTCTCCTTGAAGTTCAGTGCGATTCTTTCTTCCTCTTTCCCCATTATTATTCCGAAACGATTGATGTTTCTCAGCGCACTGTATGAGATATTCTCCTTCACTGTCATTTCTGCCAGAATCCCGTGCTGTTTTCTGTCCTCAGGAATGAGCCCGATCCCCTTTTCAATAGCGGTGGATGTGTTATGGATGCGAACCTGTCTTCCTTCTATATATATTTTCCCAGCTTCAATCGGATCTGCCCCGAAGATGGCGCGTGCAAGCTCTGTCCGCCCGGCACCGACGAGTCCCCCGAACCCGAGGATCTCTCCCCTGCGGAGCTTGAAGGAGATATTCTTGAGAAATTTTTCGGTGCAGAGCCCCTTCACCTCGAGGAGCAGTTCTTCGGATTTATATCTCTTCTCGGGATAAGTCTCCCCAAGCGTACGCCCCACCATGAGGCTTATGAGCTCCTGGCGGTTCGTCTCATTTGCATTGAGAGTCTTGATGTACTTCCCGTCTCTCAGAACAGTGATCCGGTCTGCGATCTCGAATGCCTCTGCGAGTCTGTGGGAGATGTAGATGATCGTAACACCCTGCCGTTTCAGTGTACGGACAAGATCGAACATATGATCGACTTCGTTCGTGCTGAGCGGAGCAGACGGCTCGTCCATAATCAGTAACTTGACATTCCGCGAGACTGCCTTTGATATCTCCACGATCTGCTGATATGCGATGCTCAAATCTTTTACCAGCGCTCTGGGGTTGATCTTCATCCCGAGACGATCGAGTATCTTTTCGGCTTCCAAGCACATCTTTTTCATGTTGATAAACATTCCGCGCGTGATTTCTTTTCCAAAAAAAACGTTTTCAGCAACAGAGAGATGGGGCACGAGGTTGAACTCCTGGTAAATCGCGGCGATCCCGAGGTCGAAGAGCGCTTCATGCGGAGTGAAACGAGAGTGAACAACCCCCTCAAGCTCTATCTCACCGCTGTCGGGCTGAATTGCGCCGGTCAGCACCTTTATCAATGTAGACTTGCCCGCTCCATTTTCGCCGACGATCGCATGGACTTCACCCCGCCTGAAGTCAATACTTACTTCATCAAGTGCCCTGACACCCGGGTAGCTTTTTGTCACATTCCTCACAGAGAGAATAATCTCCTTCTTCATACTTCCTTCCTTATGTGCAATGACCATCTCATTCCTCAAAAAAGATACTTTCCGGGGTTCAAGAAAACCCCGGAAAGCAGTTGTTTTGTTACTTCTTAAGATCTTCGAACCGTTTCAGGTACTCATCCACATTGTCGATTGTCACAGCGGTCATTGGGACGATCTGGACGCGCTCGAACTCCTCGCCGTTGATGAGCTTCATCATCATCTCTACCTCGAGCTGACCTGATTGATACGGTGCAATATCAACTGAACAGCGGTATATGCCACCTTCCTTGATCTTTTCCAGAGCCTCGTGGGTTGCATCATTTCCGCCTACCCAGAAGTCAGGGGTATCCTTCCCGGCTGCACGTACAGCCTCGTACGCACCGAGTGCACCGCTGTCGTTGATTCCCTGTATCACCTTCAAGTCCGGATGAGCCTGAAGCGCTGCTTCTGCGATCTTCATGCCCATGTCGGGGAGATACGCATCCTGACGGACAACGATCTGAGCATTTGGCGCTATTTCCATGATTCCATCGCGGATTCCGTCACTCCTGTCGATGACGTGCTTGAGTTCATCATAGGCGAGGATGGCACACTTGGCACGGCCGCCCAGCTTGTCCCTGATCCACTTGCCTGCTTCGAGGCCAGACATATGCCCGAACGTGTACTCGTCGAGCTTGAGCCATGCATCTGCCCCTTCAAGCGGGTGTATTGTGGCAACTACAGGAATGCCCTTCTCCTGTGCCCTTTTCACATACGGCACACATGCCAAAGAATCGATGGCACTGATCATGATGCCATCCACCCCCTGGGTGATCCAGTTCTCGAGCGCATTGATCTCCCGTGCCGGGTCTGACTGCCCGTCATGGATGATCAGCTCGATGTTTCCGAACTCTGCTGCTTTCGCCTCTGCGCCTTTCACCTGGGTGTTCCAGTAGGGATTTGTGAGGTCGAGAACTGAAAATCCAATTTTGAGCTTCTCTTCCTTTTTCCCGCCTCCCTTTCCGGCGAAAAGCAGAAGTGTGCCTGAAAATACAAATAGAAGCGATAGAAAAATGATAAAAACCTTCTTCATAACATTACTCCTTCCATTTAGATTTTTTGAATTCATTTTCAATATTGTAGCTTGCCATCACCTCCTTGTTTCTCGTTTGTGCTCGGTCAACGAGCTCCTTGTAATACCCTATAACCCCGCACCGTTCAGCGTGTCTTCGAGTGCTTTTTTCATAATCTCAACAGGGGCATCCTGCCCTGTCCAGAGCTTGAACCCTATTGCGCCCTGGTACACCACCATCCCCTGCCCGTCAAGTGTTTTGGCGTCTCGTTTTTGCGCCTCTTTTAAGAATGGAGTGTGTGGAGGATTCGGTACCACATCGCACACGATCATCCTACTCGTAATCGAATCGTATTCCACATCAGGCTTCGCAGTGACGTCAGGGAAAAACCCGATTGAGGTGGCGTTCACCACGATGTGAGTATCCGATGGGATCTGAAAGGTTTTCTTCCAGGGGACGAAAGAAGCCTCCGTATCAGTTTTTTCGTTCAGTATATCCACGAGCTCCTGTCCCCTCTTCTCTGTTCTATTTACAACAGTAATGTGGGAGGCGCCTGCAAGCGCCAGTTCAACCGTGATCGCCCGAGCAGCGCCTCCGGCACCAAACACAACAACCCTCTTTTTTACAGGTTCAATACCGCCGTCCTGACGCAGAGAGGTGAGGAAACCCTTCCCGTCCGTATTTTCTCCGATAAGCTTTGTTCCCTTTCGTACGACCGTATTCACCGCACCCATTATCTTTGCATCAGGTGCAACATCGTCAAGGTACTTCAGCACTGAGACCTTGTGTGGCATGGTGAGGTTGACTCCCTTCATGTTGAAGGCGCGAAGCCCTTTCATCGCAGCCTCCAGATCCTCAGGAAACACTTCAACAGTGATGTACCTCCAGTTCAGCCCCAGTGCCCTGAAACCTGCTTCCTGCATCACAACGCTCGGATTCTCATCAACTGGAGTACCGAAAACGCCGACGAGCTCTGCCCTGTAGTTTATACTCTCTCCCATTGTTGACCTCCTTTTATTCAATCCAGACAGCAGCGTTCACTCGATGAGCATGCAGCAGTGATGTTTTATCATTCTAAATATCGGGAAAGCATCAGTCAAGCACATTTTATATGGAGTATCGATAATGTACTGTATAATAACCACAGGAAAAAGATCTGACCATCTCTGTGATCGCGATTGCGCGAAAAACATAAACTTCGGCCGGCTCATGCGGTATATTAAACGTAAGAAAGAGACAGGGAGCATCGTGACAGAGGAGCGCTCATATGTTTGCAAACCTGAAAGATAAAATTGCTCTTGTGACAGGAGCGAGCAGGGGCATTGGCAGAAGCATCAGCCTCGCCCTTGCAGAATCAGGCGCCCGCGTGGTGCTCACCTCAAGAAGCCTGGACCGATTAAAAGGAGTCGAAGGAGAAATTACCTCATCCGGTGGAGCTGCAACCAGCATAGCGGCTGACCTTTCACAGGAAGAGCAAATCGCTCGCCTTTTCGCAGAAGTACGGAAATTATTCAAAAGGCTGGATGTACTCGTCAACAACGCAGGCGTGGGGATTTGGGGAAAACTCGTCGACTTTTCCTCAGAGGATTTCGACAAGCTCATACGCGTGAACCTCAAGGGACCATACCTCTGCTGCCAGCAGGCGATGCGGATCATGATTCCACAGAAAAGCGGGTATATCATCAATGTCTCGAGTGTTCAGGGTATCAAAGGATATGAAAACCAGTCGGCATATGCGGCAAGCAAACATGGCATCATGGGATTATCAAAATCTCTCGCAATCGAGGCACAGAAATACAACGTTCGTGTCTCTGTGATCCTCCCCGCAGCCGTGAACACAGAAATGATCAGAACAGTGAGGCCAGATCTCGATCCCTCAGTGCTCATTCGTCCTGAGGACATTGCCAAGGCGGTCGTATTCCTTCTTTCTCTCTCCGATACCGCAATGGTAGACCAGATATATGTCCGCCGCATGGCAGGGAGACCTTTTTGAGAAGGGTGATCATCCTTAAACAGACATTTGAGCTCGGATGAGTGAAGGGAATTCTATGAATCGATTGAGCGGTCACTGAACAGGAGCGCCGCGTCATTGAAATCTTCTTTGAGGCTCTCATAAATCTTGCGGTAGAGCCTGTACAGTTCTGAGTAGAAATCAGTGTGGTGAGGTTCGGGAAGATACTCTTTTTTAATACTCACAGCCCTCCTCACGAACTCTCTCGCATCGCGGTAGATATTGATCCCGAGCCCTGCGAGCACCGCGTCTCCGAACACTGCTCCGACCGATGTTTTGGGGAGAAGCACCGGAACACCGAGCACATCCGCCTTGATCTGATTCCAGAGATCACTCTTGCTTCCCCCTCCAATGGAGCGAATCTCGCTTGCATTGATACCGGCGTTCTTTGCGACCTCGAGATTGTGCCTCAGAGCAAAGACTGTTCCTTCGAGGATCGAGCGGATGAAGTCGCATCTCCTTGTAGAAAGCGAGAGACCAAAGAAGACCCCCCGGGCCTGGGTGTGCCAGATGGGCGCCCTTTCTCCCATCATATACGGCAGAAAGACCACACCTCCGCTTCCTGCAGGAGAGCGTGATGCCTCTTCTGTGAAACGTTCATAGGGGTCTTTACCGGATATCTCCGCCTTCCGTGTTTCGCTGATTCCGAACTCGTCCCTGTACCATCTGAGGCACGCCCCAGTTGCAGCGATCGTCCCAAGAAGCAGATCCAGATCTTTCAGCGCATGGGGCATTGCAACAAAGGCAGGTTCGACTGTCCCCTTTTCGTTCGGCATAATCAATACCGTGGATGTTCCCGTCATTTCTGACACCACCCCAGGGGTCACTGTTCCAGCCTCAATCGCGGCTGCAGCGCTGTCTACCGTTCCGGTAACAACCGGGGTCCCTTCCGGGATTCCGGTCTGGGCATGTGCCTCCCGCGTTACTGCTCCCTGTAGATAGTCACCGAAATGCACAGGGGGGAAGAGTGAGGGTTCCACTCTGCACACCCTGCAAATCTCTTCAGACCAGCTCTTATCTCTCCAGTTTCTCAATTGCAGAAGCGCTGCCTGGGTGTTGTCAAGCGTGTGCACACCTGTAAGCCTGAAGCTGATGTACCCGTTCAGCTGCACAAAGAGCCTTGTGCGTTTAAAGAGATCGGGCTCCTGTTCCCTGAACCACAGCAGCTTTGCAGCAACATAGAAGGGATCTGGACGATTCCCTGTGTGCTCCACCATCCATTCGTATCCCAGCTTTTGTCCCAGTCTCCTCGCCTCAGATTCTGCTCTCCGATCCATCCATATCAATGCCGGCCGCACTGGCTCCCAATTGCTATCCAGAGGGAGCATTGTTGGTCCCTGCGAGCTCACTCCCACAGCCGCGATGCGCGTAGGAGCTCCGCCCATTTCTTGCATGGCCATCCGCACAGCCATGCACACAGCTTCCCAGATCTCAATCGGATTCTGCTCTGCCCATCCCGGCCTGGGATGTTGCAGTCCGTATTCCTTCTGCCCTACTCCACACAGCACTCCCTCAAACGAAAAAAGGGCCGCCTTTGTTCCTGTTGTTCCCACGTCTATTCCAAGAAGAAGATCTCTCATTGTTCATCTCTTATATATTCAATTCACACAACAGTTTTGAATACTCCTTCTGTTCAAACGATTCAGCGCTGATCTGAGTATCGAGGTATTGCATCATGCTCCGTGCTCAAACCTGACGATATACCGCATGATTGGGGCATGTCAAGTATATTTCTTTTTCCTTGATTTATTTTCCTTGAAATGGTATTGTTGAAGAGACTGGGAATCTGCGTGTGAACCGCGTATTTTATACCTCTATGAATTGAAGGCTTTTCACCTTTCGTTTTGTGCTCAGAATAGATCTTTGTATCACAAATGATCTCTCAATGTAATGCTATCAAGTCTGTGTATCTCCACGATGTTTCCCAGCTTTACGATCTCTGGAAAGCAAGGAGGCTTTCAATGCAATCCACTCATAGCAAAGAGGATACAGAAACAGATATAAAAAAATCAAAGGAACAACCTATTCCGAATAGTAAGAAGAAGCTTGCGGATTCACAGCATATAAAGATCCTTAAAATGGATGAAAAGGACTCCAACCAGGTAACAAGCGATTATTATTTTGGATAATACGTATTCAGGATATTTTGCCTCATCACTTTTCCGACCAATGTCTGTCCAGCAATCTCCCCGAGTACTGATGCTGTACAAAGTTTCCAGGTGTTACATGTGAAAACCCCTCTGTTTTGTTTTTCTCTTGCACATGTGATATCTTGCGTTCTATCTTTATAGCATTATTTGCAGAAGACGGGTCAAATGGAACATGACCGCGTCCACCTAGAAAGATCATCACCAGTCGCGATGGAGGGGATCATGAATCGGAACCCAAAAGTCGCGGGGCAATTTCCTATGCGGGGCCGTGCCAAGGAGCACTGACATGCTGAATTGCAGAATGTCACGAAGGTATCCGTCCAAGATTGCCCTGATCGGGAATTTCCTTCCCCGCCAGTGCGGTATCGCCACCTTCACCACTGACCTGCTGACGGCACTTGCCGAGGAAAATAGCGCAGGCGAGTGCTGGGCCGTGGTGATGAACGATGTCAAAAAGGGATACCGATATCCTTCACAGGTTCGTTTTGAGATCAATCAACGGGTTCTGGTGGAATACCGGCTTGCGGCGGATTTCTTGAACATGAACCAGTTGGATGTAGTCTGTCTCCAGCATGAATTTGGGATTTTTGGAGGTGAGAACGGCGCTCATGTGCTGTATCTTTTAAGCAACCTGCGCATGCCCCTGGTGACCACTCTGCACGCCGTACTCAATGAACCAACCCCCGGGCAAATGGCCATTATCAGGCGCATCGCTCAGCTCTCCGATCGTCTGGTGGTCATGAGCCTGAGGGCTAAACAAATCCTTCAGGAAGTCTATGGCGTGCCTGCGAAAAAAATCGTCATGGTACCCTACGGTATTCCCGACGTTCCCTTTGTGGATTCCAATTACTACAAAGACCAGTACGGACTCGAGGGCCGCAAGGTGATCTTGACCTTCGGGTTGCTCTCACCCGACAAGAGCATCGAAACGATGATCGATGCCTTGCCGGCGGTTGTTGAGCAGCATCCCGAAGCCGTTTACATCGTTCTGGGCGCAACGCATCCCCAGGTGAAGAAAGATCGGGGTGAAGCCTATCGTCACTCGTTGCACCGTCGGGCAAGAGAACTGGGAATCGGTGAACACCTGATCTTCCACAATCGTTTCGTTGATGGAAAAGAGTTGTGTGAATTCCTGGGGGCCGCTGACATCTGCGTGACTCCCTACCAGAACCGGGAGCAGGTTGTCTCAGGAACCCTCGCCTACGCCCTTGGAAGCGGCAAGGCAACCGTTTCAACGCCCTACTGGTACGCAGAGGAAATGCTGGCAGATGGCCGCGGTCGGATTGTTCCTTTTCAAGATGCCGGAGCGCTGGCCGATCAGGTGAACGATCTTTTCACCCGGGAGTTGGAGCGGTATGCCGTGCGGATGCGGGCCTACAGCTTCTGCCGCGACATGGTGTGGAAAGAGGTGGCGAGAAAGTATCTCGAAGTTTTCAGCGAGGTGAAACGGGAAAGGGAGAGCTCGCCAGGACCTGTGAGCCGCGCGAAGATACCGGGAACGGATCTCAGCGAGACTCCCCAGCCCAGGTTGGACCATATCATTCGACTTACGGACGATGTCGGCATCCTGCAACACGCCAGAATAATCGTCCCGGACCGTTCTCAAGGCTACTGCACTGATGACACCGCCAGGGCGCTCGTCGCGGTGCTTATGGCCCAGCACATGATTGCCGACGTAGGTGTTGTCACCAAACTGGTGTGCACCTATGTCAGCTTTCTACACCATGCCTTCAACGAGGAGAACGGCCGATTCCGCAACTTCATGAGCTATGACCGCCGATGGCTGGAAGAGGTGGGATCGGATGACAGCCACGGACGGGCGATTTGGGGGCTGGGGGAAGCTGTGGCGCTCGCATCGTCAGATCATATACGGGAAGCAGCCCAGAGCGTGTTTGGAAAAGCGCTGCCTGCGCTGGCGGAGCTCAATTCCCCAAGAAGCTGGGCCTTTGCCCTGCTGGGCATCCGCGCCTATCTGAAACGCTATAGCGGCGAAAGCGAAGTGAAGCGCATGGGGGAACTATTGGCCCACAGGATGTTTCAGCAATTCCAGCAGAACAAGAGCGAAGACTGGCCCTGGATCGAAGACATTGTCACCTATGCCAACGGGAAAATCTCCCAGGCGCTCATCATGTCAGGACGGTGGTTGCAAAACAATGAGATGCTCGAGGCCGGTCTGCGCAGCCTGGAATGGCTCTTGGAGATTCAAACGCACGCCAAAGGACATTTCGTTCCGGTGGGCAACAACGGATGGTATCCCAGGGGCGGTGAAAAGGCACGGTTTGATCAGCAGCCCATCGAGGCGCTGCACATGATCGATGCCTGCAGGGAAGCTTATGAGACCACCG
>Ga0180437_10009475_pt1 | contig 12061 bp, 5 predicted proteins | sample SS_ome_4_FD_132410 | JGI IMG/M metagenome (GOLD analysis project Ga0180437, IMG submission 132410) | Hypersaline lake sediment archaeal communities from the Salton Sea, California, USA - SS_3_D_1 metaG | ecosystem: Environmental > Aquatic > Non-marine Saline and Alkaline > Hypersaline > Sediment... | reverse complement strand
CTCATTCTGCTCTGACATAATTGTACGAGGTCTCCTTCTAGATTTGCCGGATGCCCTCTTTCACACCCGGCCCTTCCCTTCAGCACCGTCCTGTCTTCGGTGATTATACACCCGCACAAATGTCAAATCAAGTCATTCTTTCTGCAACAATTGCAGTGGGAAGTACTTATGATTCGCAAACTGCGCAAGTTCATCCATGCAGATTTGCACAATTGTAGGATTCTCGCACAGACCGGAGCCATTCCGGTCATGTCGTCGGAAGGATCCCGCCTAGGTTCCGCAAGAGAACACGTGTGACGGTCACTCCAGCTTGAGTACCTTGACACACTCGGCTACGGGAGCGTCCTCCGTTCTTGCGAAGTAAACGCCTGCTGGAAGAACGCGTTTCCCACTGCTGCGGCCGTCCCATTCTACGCTGCATCCCCTGACAGGGAGCCGGTTGACTAGCCTCCCTGTGGCATCGTGGATCAGGATCGCACGCGACTGGTGGGCCGTGGTGAGTTTAAGCGTGACCGATTTGCGGAACGGGTTCGGCGCGACGTCGAACGAAACAGAGGCCGTCTCAGTGACCGACCCGTGGGCCGCGTTCTGCGGGCCAGAACCACCGGGCGTATCGTAATCTATCGATATGTGACTCGCCACAGCGAGACCGCCTCCGGAGTTCCGGATGCCGATGGTGACTACACCGTCACATGTGATTGACAGGGGTACACTCTGTTCCGCGTAGGATAGCACGCCCGCTGGAACCTCAACGGTTTTGAGTTCATCCCCATCCGCACGGACGATGAGTTCAGAGATGGGTTCATCCTCCTGATAGAAACCAACACCAACCGTATATATACTGTCGGGTTCAAGACCTTCTATTCTATATATGAGTTCGTCATCTGAATAGTCCACCTTCATGTAGGCCCTTTCGCCGAGCCAAGTGTACCCGTCCCTTGCCACCGTGACAACCGCAGGGAGTCGTCCCCCCAGCTTGTAGAATGCGACGTTCCTGTCCGGGACGCCAATCTCCTCGAACCTTATCCAGTGATGCGGCGAGACACCTTCGGTCCAGACGGCCAAGAACTTCTGCGGTCTGTCCAGCATCTGCGGGTACAGCGACGGCGACCAGGGAAGCTGACTGTGGTTCTGCGCCTTCTCCCAGGCAAAGCTGCTGTCGTATCTGAACCTGCTCCCGTACACCTCGAGACAGGGGTTGTAGTTTGTGCTTCCATCGCTCTTCACCCACATGACCCTGTTGCCTCGAATCGTCGGCTGGAGCGAACTGTTTCCCGGACCGCACTCCCCAACGCAACTCACTTCCCAGAGAGAGGTATCCGGTGCGCCGAACAGCTGCCAGCATCTCACGACCCAGTCTGAGTCGACTTGCTCTTCCCATACTACCCTCGCAACCGAACCATTGACATCCAGCGCGGGGAACCTGGAGACAGAAGTGCTTCGTGAGATGTTCACCGAACCCGGGGCTGTGTAATCACTCCAGTAGTAGACTTCACCATCATTTCTTGAGTAGGAAACATGGCGCATGCCCCGCGAGTCGATATCGATTGAGGCCCTCAGGGAAGGCGCCGGTCCGCTGACGTCCGCGATACGATGCCATTCAGGAGAGCCTATGTGATGGAGTGGGAACATCCCCCAGCACACGGAATCCCTCATTGCGATAGCAAGGTAGCAATTCTCTTCATCGACAGCGATCGATGGAGGAGTAAGCCAACCAGACGTTTCGAATATCGTCGCCTTCTCCCAAATTTCCCCAATCATCCGCGCGTAGATAATGCGGCTGTTGCCATCGTCGAGCCAGACAGAGTAGAGACCAGAGGGGTTCGCTGCAAGGGCGGGACAGAGGCCTTCCCCGAGATCGACAGGCTGCGACCAGAACAATCCTCCGTCGTCAGAGCAGGCATAGTATATCCGGTCGCTCTCCGCCACGCGATCGGAGTAGACCAGATGCAGGAGACCTTCGCGTCCCACAAGCTTCGCAGCATTGTTCCAAGCTGTCGCGTCATTCCTCGCAGTGTTGCAGACACCGACCGGCAAATCATAGTCATCCCATTGGCTCAGCCTGGATATCCTGTCCATGGGCAGGATTCCGTACTGAAGCCGCCTCGTTGTAGGCGGAGAGGCCGAATACCTGACACCGTACCAGTCTCTCGAGACTGCTGAGGAATTCATGAGCGTGCGCGCACTGCCCAAGTCGTTCAGTGAGACCCAGTACCCACCGAGCAGGTGGTCGGATACCGGGTTCCACGAAAAGTATGCGATTCTGTCGATCACATCATAGTAGGTCCCGGCAGGATCTATCTCTGTCGACACATCATATGATTCATCCTGGGGGCCAACGGATGCCAGGGGTGAGTCCGGTGAGGTTAGCTCCGCTCCGGCTGCACGGAGTAGATAGAAGTAGGTGGCTGCCTCATCTACCTCACGGTCCAGGTATCGGGACTGACTGGTCTCTCCGATGTAAGTGAAGGGGCCGGAGCTTATCTTGGAGCGATAGACTCTGTAGGTAGGTGAACCGGTCGACCCCCAGGTGAGGAATACTCCATCAGGAGTCCTGCTTGCCGCTATATTGTCCGGAGAGCGAGGAAACTCCGGCATCATAGCGCCATGCGCCTGTACGGCAAGCGGACCCTGTATGTCAACTTGATTGTCGGTGTAGAAGGTCTTCACCCAGTAGAAGTACTCATGAGGTCCCCTGTATTGATGGTGATCGGTATATGTGTACCGGCCAAGACCTTCTAAGAACTCAATTGTCACCAGATAGCCGGAAGGGTCCTCGTGGCGATTCTCGAAGTTCCTTAAAAGTTGGAATGAATCAACCGGGGCTTCAGGATTCAACTCCCATACGACGTCCACAAATGGAGCCGGTTGGTTCGCCTCTGAACTCAGGTCCGGGAAGGCTCTTGGGACCCGTCTCAGTATCGTGCCATTCGTTCCCACAGCCCAGCCGTATCCCGACAGGTCGTCAACCATGTCTACGTCATTCAGATGAAAATCGGCGCCTCCGAATTCTCTTTTCCACAGCTCGCCCTTTGTGTCGGAAAAGTATATTTCTCCCGATGTGCCGACGGCCCAGACGAATCTGTCCCGACCCCAGACGTCCCTGAACCACACTCCGTCAGGGGCTACGGTGTGGACGTCCCAGGCGTTCCCTCCATCTGCGGTCTTTGCGATTCTCCCTTCTGAAAGCGCCACATAGGCTGTGTCGAATGCCGAAGCCCACAGAGCCGCTGCCACGCGGCTGTATCGCTGTCCAGGGTCAATCTCGGGGAGACTATACTGTGCGGGGAATGGTTCACGTGTTTGCCAGGTTGCTCCACCATCGCCGGTCCTGGCGATTCCACCGCTGTTGTCTGAACACGCCCAGGCCTTGTCCGCCCCCTCCGCCCAAATGGACTGAAAATGATCCGCGAACGAAGAACCGGAGACCAGGGTGACCTTCCAGTTCCTGCCACCATCGTCAGATTTCAGCACATACCCCATCCCGGCCGCAATCCAAGCACACCCGGTGGCCGACAAACAGACATCATGGAAGGGTGTGGCCGGGTACTTCTCTGCAGGCATCGGAAGAAACATATCCCACGACTGTCCGCCGTCTTGGGTCGTCAGAAGAACACCTCTGTGCTCATCCGGGTCCTCCCTCTTCTCGCCAACGATCCAAACGGTGTTCCTGTCAACTATGTCAACACCGGTGAAATCCCAAGCGTCTTGGCCAATGACGAGATCATCCATATTGTGCCACGCTGTCCCGCTACGCCTCAGTACCGTTCCGTAGGAGCCAACCGCCCATGCTCCATCCCGTGAGCACGCGGCAACGGCATGGAGTGCGCGTTGCTCTGCTAAGTGGATGGTATCAGCGTGCCAATCGGCTGCGAAAGAGCACATTCCAATGCATAGCACCGCTAAGACAGCCGAAATCGGTCCCGTGGATCTACACATTTGCGGTCTCCTTCTCTGAAAGTCGTTAGGCTGAAGAGCTTAATTACCTCACCAGCAGCATCTTCTGGGCGACTGACGTGCTAGACGGCCCACTCCGCATTCTTAGTCTTGCGAAGTACACGCCCGAGCCCACAGCCATCCGTTCCCCGTCCAAGCCATCCCACGCCACCTTCAGACTTGCTGACCCATGTGAGCACTCGGTTCCTCCTTGCACGGCGATTGTCCGAATGACAGCGCCTCGAATATCAAGTATCTCGAGAACCCCATCGTATCCTTCATCGAACCGCGCCGGAATCCAGGTTGTGCTGGAGAAGGGGTTTGGGTAGTTCTGAAGAACGGTGCCAGCCCTTGAGGCGCACCCTTTTGGGGATTCCGCAGCTAACGTGTACCTGTAACCCGCGATCCAAACAGAATGATGGCGCACAGCAGCTCCATGGTTGCCAAACAACACCTCCCGACACAGATTGCCATCCACATCTCCCGCATCGCCGACCAACCACCCAGGCTCCTGAGAGACGGGTTGACCCTTTATGCTGGCATCGAAAGAACTATCGAACGGGATACTGCCGAGCCAGACATATATCCCGCGTTCCTCTGGTTGGAATGGTGCCCCGGCAACGATGTCGCACCAACCAGATGAATCGATGTCGACACCCGATGACGAGGCCCCAAGACCACATGAGTCTGTCGGGCCAATGAGCATAACATCGGCAACGGCGTCAACCGTGTCCCCACCAAAGGCTACGTAAACAATCCCATTACCACGATTGGGGAAACCGCTGGGATATAGATTGGTCCCCAGTATTACCCAATCGTAATTCTCTTCATTCCGAGCGATGCTGATATCATCCCATCCGAGCCAGTGGCCCTCTCCTTCCCCAAATATCCATGCAGTCGGAAGGGTGTCCACCGGATCGCCCCCTAGGAAGAAGTAGACCTTACCGGCTTCGTTCCCAGCCTCGCTATTGTTCGCAGCGCCAACAACGAAGTCATTGAATCCGTCACTATTGATATCTCCCCGCCCCCCCACGCGACTCCCAAATGCCTCCAAGCTCACTCCGTTCAGTACCACGTCAGCTACACTGTCCGGTGGCGCTCCTCCGAAGAACACCAGTGCTCGTCCGCTGAGGGAGTTATACGAGTAGTCCCCCAGAATGCAGTCGTCGATGAAATCTCCATTCACATCACCGGCGCCAGCCACGTCATCAGCGAATGAAAGGCCGGGCCTAGTCTCCAGAATGAGGTCCGGCACAGTGTCCATCGGATTCCCACCCCAGAAGACCTTCACGCCCTGCTGACCATCGTCCTGAGCAAGAACTACATCATCGTATTGGTCCGCGTTGAACCTACCTATGCCCGCAACATGGATGACACTCGTCCCATATGGGCTGCCCGTCAGTATCACGTCGGGGATGGTGTCGATGGGGTCTCCGCCGAGGAATATGTATGCTTTGCCGAGCCAGGGATTCAATGGATCACCGGAGGGCCTGTTGGCCGCAACTATGATATCGTCATACCCATCGTTGTTCACGTCTCCGGCGCAGTCAATGGACCTCCCCCAATCCCACAGACTGTCGGGCGGGGCACCGTCTGCGTACGTTTTCTCGAAGATAATCTCGAGATTCTCCGTTATCTGGGAGAAGCACAACGACGGCCCCAGCAAGAAGGTCAGACATAGAACAAGAGTCAGAACCGCACGTCTATCCGCGACGCCATGCAAGCCTTGATTCATTTGTTCCTCCGAGCTCTGCCCTGCTTCGATTACCAACTGCTATCTACTCAGAACCCTTCTTGACAACCTGAGCGACGCCCGCCTCGTGGGAGACCGACGGTCGCCCGTTTCCCCTCAGTACAAGTACCGCCGGGAAGTCACGGCACACGGTCAGGTCGTTGTCGGATACGATCTCAAGCCGCACGTTTTCAGGAACCAGAATCCTCAGACCTGTGCCTCGGGGCCAGACATCCGTCCCCCACATCCGCGGACCCCTCCCACGTATGGACAGACGAAGCGCGCCCCCATCAAGCCTGATCCCCAGACTGACGAAACGGCGACGCTCCTCGAGACCGTGCTCCTGTGGAATCTGCACAACCTTCGCAAGCTCTATTTCAAGTTCGTCGGATGTAGACCTCGCCAAGGCTATTCGACCTGCAGCAGAGTTCATGATGAAGACCCTTCTCAGGCTGGTCAGGCCAGTTCTATCTTCAGCCCGACTTCCGGAAATTAGACGCTACGCCTCCTACTCGGCTCTGTGCGCAAACCCATTCTCTCTCCTCATTCCGACGCGATGGTATCGCGTCTCCTGCTCCTGTCCATTCTATCGTAATGCCTAAGGCTCCTTTTCATTACCGAAAGGAGCTGGTTGTACTTGAAGGGTTTGAGAATCACATCGAAAGCCCCCCGCCGCCTTGCCTCCTTTGCGACCTCAGGCCAAGCTTCGGCAGTCATCAGAATGGTCCTCATGCCAGGATGTTCGCACCTGATCTGGGACATCAACTCAAAGCCATTCATCTGGGGCATGTGCAGATCTGTAACCACCATGTCGTAGTCAATCGTAGCCAGCATCTGAAGCGCATCTCTGCCACTTCCCACACCAGCAGCGCAGTAACCATTTGCACGAAGCACATCCACCAGGAGTTCCCTCTCGTTCTCCTCATCATCAACCACAAGAACATTTAAAGCCACAATCTCTCTCCATTTCCTGCCACCGGACTCAACTCCTTGGAAGGGCAAGAAGTATGCCCTATAAGCCCGATGACGCAGACAGGAGCTGTAGATCATGGCCAAATCTATACGTGATTGACTGTTGGCGGATTTGAACTCAGGGGCCGTCGTGAGCGCCGGTCTTCCAGGATCAGCAACAGACCGCCTTGATTCCGGGGCATTCTGTCTCAACTGCAGGGCGAGCATGTCCATTTTTCGTCGTAAGCTCTTGGTCCACAGAGGTTTGCCAGCTGTAAACGCTGTTTACACCTGCTGTTTAGTTTTCTTCCCAGTAATCCCGTGTCTTACCATCTTCTTCAAGAGACCCTGTCGGCTCAGCCCCAACTCCTTCGCCGCCCTCGTCTTGTTCCAACCGTTTCTTCTGAGCGCCTCGACAATGGCCCTCTTTTCCACTCCCTCAAGGATGTATGGCAGCGAGTGCCTGTCATCTGCAGTCCCGCTTTCACCGCGCACCACCGGCGATAGGTCCTGTCTTGCTATCGCGCACGCCTCCGGCACCAGGGTGCATGCTCTGGCGATTTCGTTTTGCAGCTCCCTCACATTGCCGGGCCATGGATGTGCGATCAGCGTCCGTGCCGCATCCGGCGTAATGCCTCCTATCTCCTTTCCGAGCTCACTCCTCATCCGCCCCACGAAGTGATCGGCGAGGGGAATTATGTCTTCCCGCCGTTCTCGAAGAGGAGGGAGTTCCATATTGAGAACCTTAAGTCTGAAATACAGATCCTTCCTGAACCGACCCGCTTCCACCTCAGCCGCCAGGTCCTTATTCGTCGCGCAGACGATCCTCACGTCGACCTTCCTGTATCTGCTCTCACCTATCCGCCGCACCTCTGACCGCTCCAGCACCCGCAGGAGCCTGGACTGGACCGGCTGTGGGGCATCACCGATCTCATCGAGAAAGACGGTCCCGCCGTCGGCGACCTCGAAGAGTCCCTTCTTGTTGACGACTGCTCCGGTGAACGAGCCCTTCTGATGGCCGAACATCTCGGACTCGAGAAGGCCCTCGGGAAGAGCCCCGCAGTCAATTGTCAGAAAAGCCTTCCCTACCCTTCTACTCTGGTAGTGAATGGCGCGCGCCACAAGCTCTTTGCCTGTTCCTGTCTCGCCCTCGATCAGCACGGTGCTGTCTGTCTGTGCGACCCTACTGACTGTCTCGAACACTTCCCGCATCACCGTCGATGTTCCGATAATGCTCCCCGGACCGTACCTCCCGAGGATCTCGCTCTTCAACTGCACGTTCTCTCTCATGATTTCTTCGCGATAACGAGCGCTATCTATCGCCACGGCCATCATACTGGCAAGTGCGCTGACGAATGGAATGTCGTCCTTGGAGAAGAGCCTCCTGTCCAGCCTGCTGTCAACATAGAGGGTTCCGAGTACTTCGTCCCGGAGTATCAGCGGCACGCACAGGAGTGAATGTATGTTGTTCAGAACAACGCTCCGATTCTGATTGAACCTCGGATCGGTGAACGCGTCATCACATATCACGGGAATTCCTTTTCCCGCCGCCTCCTTGATGACACCTCTCGAGAGCACCGTCGCGTCCTTCACTGTCGCCTTGTCCATCGAGCTCTGCGCCGCAACCTCGAGTTCTTCTTCATCCTCCGAGAAAAGGAGCAGGAGACCTCTTTCCGCGCCCAGCAGGCTCACCATCGCGTCCACGACCTTGCAGTAGAACCCTTGGATGTCAGCAACAGAACCGATCAGCCCTGCTATTTCGCTCAGTGCTGAAACCTGAAGCATCCCAGCGCCAAACCCTCTCATGCCGGCGATTCTCGCGACGGCTCTCGAGCAGGCAGCCCGCGCGAGGTCCAGATCCCTCTCCGCGCCAAGGCGCTCGAATATGTCGGTCGCGTCCCGCAACTGCTCCACCGCCTCATTCAGCCTGCCGTCAGCGCCCAGGAGAAACTGCCCGTAGGCGAACAGCCCTCTACCGAGCTCGTATCGAGCATCGAGAGCCCTGGCAATCTCAATGCCCTTGTGGTGAAGTCTCTCCTTCTCTGGAGCGGTCATTCCCGGGAGCTTCGCCATAACCCGGTACACCTGGCTCAGTTCAAGCTTGTCTTCTGTCTTCTTGCTCAGGTTGAGAGCACCCGAGGCTGCCCGCAGAGCCGCATGGCGTTTCTCCATTTCGAGAAAAACCTCAGCCTTGATTCTGTATGCGGTCCCAAGGTCTTTCTCGATGCCGGCTCTTCTGGAAATGCGTATGCATCGTTCGATGTCTGTGCGAGCGCCCTCAAGGTCACCGGCTTGCTTCTTCACCGTCGCCAGATTGAGGAGGCACAAGCCCTCACCCTCGGGGTCCTCGATCTCCCGACGGATTCTCAGGCATTTGTCGAACGCCTCCCTCGCTTCGTCGAGAGCTCCGGTCTTGAGTAGCAGGCTCCCGAGGCTGTTCAGAGATACGGCGAGCCCCTTTCTGTCCCTACGAGATTGGTTGAACCTGAGATGCCTCCTGAAATGGACGAGTGCTTTCTTCCAGTTCCCGAGGTTCTCCTCAGCGACCCCTATCAAGTTGTCCAGTCTGGCAAGCGCCGCCTGGTCTCCGAGCTCCTCCTGAATCACATATGCCTTCTCGTAATCTGCGAGAGCAGAAGTCCAATCTCCTCTGGTCCATTCCACGAGTCCAATGTTCGTGCGTATCGCTGCAATACCTCCTCGGTCTCCCGCCTTCTCGAATTCGCAGAGCGCCTGCCTGTACGCCCGCTCCGCCTCTTGCATCTCACCCATGGTCCAGCATATGACACCAAGGTTATTCAAAGAATCCGCAGCGCTGGAGTGGAGTCCAAGCTTAACCTTGAGCCTGACCGCCTTTCTCATCAGCTTCTCCGAAATGTCAAGCTTGCCGCTGCTCCATCTTATGGTACCGAGCGTGTGATAAACCTTAGCCATGCATGGTTCATCCTTCTCTTTCTCCGCAATGTCCTTCGCGTCCTTCGCCATCTGCAGAGCTTCCCTATTCTGGTTCGTCTCCATCTTGAGCCACGCAAGCTCGCAGAGTGCACTGCATTTGACTGCATCATCGTTAACCCCTGTCAGGACCTTTTCCAGAAGCTTCTGTGCTTGAGCATACTCTTCCCTTTTCGAATGGATGTTGGCGATCTTCACACGAAGTTCATCCACCTCCATCTTCGTTCGGGCGCCAATCTTCACCGCTGCTCCGGCCGCCCCAAGGGCCTTATCGTGATCCGATAGAGCGTCATACAGGTACGTGAGTCTCTTGAGCATCTCGAACTTCTTCTCTGGATTGGCTGAAGTCTGCAGGGCAATCTCGTAGCATCTGCAAGCCTCCTGGGCCTTCCCGACACGTTCGAGCCTCCCCGCCTCTCCTGCAGCAATCTGGAAGGCCCTCTCTTTATCGCCGCCCAGCATGAAGTGCTTCGCCGAGGCGCCGGGAATCGCCTCGCTGTATGCTTCTCCGATTCGCCGGTGCAGATCCTTCTTCCGTCTCGTCGGGATCCTGCTCCGCACATAAGATGAAAGGTACCCGTTCGCTATGAAGAACTTGCCGCCTGTCCGTCTCTCCAGCAAACCATTAGAGGAGAGTGAGATGAGCGGACCCCGAAGTTCTGCAACTCCCTCGCCGCTGACTTTCTGGAGGACCTCTTCGCCCACACCTTCATCGACAAGCGAGGCTATGTCGAGCATGCGCGCTTCTTCTTCGCTGATGCTTTCCAACTGACGAGCCATTATCCAGGAGCTTCTCTCAGATGAAGTGATGCTGACCTCTCGGTCCGATGACATATGCCATCTTCCTCTCTTCTTCTCAACGGCACCAGAGCCTACCAGGCTTCTGACCGCTCCTTCGATAAGGAGTGGAATACCTCCGGAGAGCTTGAATACGGTGTTCACGATCTCCCGAGGGTTCTGCATCCTGACAAGCATCCCCTCGACCATTGCCAGCGTCTCCTCCTCGGATAAGTGCTTCAGCAAGATCTGATGCCATGACGCAACGGAAGAGAAGCGCTCTCGCAAGCGCTGATAGTCCCTGCCCGTCTCGCATGTGATGAGGAAGACCACGGACTTCTCTGAATGCATCCTCAGCAGTCTCGATAGCTCCCCCAACATCTGGGAGTCGACAAGATGAGCATCCTCGAGAATCACAAGGCTCGGTGTTCTCCTCGGGATGTCTTGCGTCAGCCGGACAGGTCCGTCCCCGGGCAGTGTGACGAGCTGTGTCGTGAACCCAAGCACCTGGGCTATCCTTTTGGTTTCATTTATCAGACGTGATTTGCCCGCCCCCTCTTGTCCGACGACAAAGAAGAACTGAGGTGTCCCTCTGGTGCATTCCCTTAGTCCAACCTCAAGCCTTTCGAGTTCCTCTTGCCTTCCTACAAGTGGACTTGTGTATATATGAGTGAGTGCCGACCGGCCGGGCAATACAGTCGATAGAGGAAGAAGACCCTGAAGATCCTCAAGAACCGCCTCCGAGGACTCGTATCTGTATCCCGGATCAACTTCAAGCAAGTTCATCACGATCTCTGCGAACCCGGGATCTACGCTCCTCTTGCGTATGGGAATCGGCCTGGACCTGACATGTGAGACCATCAGGTCTGAGACGGAATTCCCGTCGAAGGGCAGACGATGCATCAACGCCCTGTAGAGAATCACGCCGAGCGAATACAGATCCGCGCGTGGGTCAGGGCGTGCCCCGCGGAAGAGTTCCGGGGCGATGTAGTGTATTGAACCCCTCGCTTTCGTGGACCGGTCAGGAATAGTGGCAAGGCCGAAATCCAGAAGCCTGGGATTGCCCCTCTTTATGAGAATGTTCTCTGGTTTAAGGTCACAGTGGATCAAGCCTCTCGCATGTATATACTCCAGCGCGCTGAGTGTCTTCCCGACCGCTTCGTAGAACTTGCGTCTGCTATTGAACTTGTAGTGAGTGAATGGCTTGCCGTTTACATAGGACATAGTGAAGTAGGCTCTTCGGGCGGTCGCACGACCGAAATCAAATGCTCTCACGATGTTCGGATGGTCGAGCTCGGCAAGCGTGAAGAACTCGCTTTCGAGGTGGTGAAATGACTCTTTGGTGGGAGATGAAAGCTTCAGGGCGACTACGCTGTCTATTGCCGTGTCATGGACTGCGAATACCTCGCCCGACAGTCCTCGCCCCAGCTTCTGCACAACTTCGTATCTGCCCGCAATCTCTTTCAATACGGCGCCCTAAGAACGGGAGTTAGTAGCGACGCGAGTTCATCGTTCTTCGATCTTAGCTCAAGTTGACCACAGATTAGCACAGATACCGCAACACCGGAAATCCAGAAAATAGGAGAATGGAAATTGGGCTGGTTTCCCGCCCTCCTTCGCGCCCATACACCATATGGCTTCGGCGCGCAAGCCTCGGTTCCGAAGGACCCTGTGGAACTGGGCAGGCAGGCCGCCGCCGGGATGATACAATTG
>Ga0180437_10009472_pt1 | contig 12062 bp, 7 predicted proteins | sample SS_ome_4_FD_132410 | JGI IMG/M metagenome (GOLD analysis project Ga0180437, IMG submission 132410) | Hypersaline lake sediment archaeal communities from the Salton Sea, California, USA - SS_3_D_1 metaG | ecosystem: Environmental > Aquatic > Non-marine Saline and Alkaline > Hypersaline > Sediment... | reverse complement strand
ATAGGCCTGCTGTCCATTTATCCTGGCTATCAGGTGGACGAGGTTGTGTTGGCCGCCGGTACAGAGATGGGGCTCTACAGGACGGAGGATGGGGGTGATCGCTGGCACCAGGTGGTCGACGATGGTGCCCAGATAACTGCTATAGCCTTTTCCCCCGACCTGAACAGAGACGAGGTGTTCGTAGGAGATGCTGAGGGCAACTTGTACCTGTCCACGGATCGCGGTGAAACCTGGGGACAGGTGTTTCGAGATCTTCACGGCGGTGCTATTACATCTATCGTCGTTTCCCCTCGCTTTTCCTCTGATAGCACGTTCTTTGTCGGAACTGAAAAGGGTGGTATCCTAAAGACGGTCGATGGGGGCGCTTCATTCGTCGCAGTCAACGAGGGGCTACGGTTCACGCTGCGGGGTAAGTATGCCACGTTCAGATTGTCAAGCAGTCCGCTGGTGAGACGGGACGAAAAGACCATTGTCTCTCTTGTGCTCTCGCCCGACTATGACAAGGATTCTACCATCTTTGCCAGCATGTGGAACGAGGCCATCTTCAAGTCGAGTGACGGCGGACAGGCCTGGAAGAGATACCCGCTGGGGCTTACCTGCGACAATCAGGCGGATACCGAAGAATACAAGTCACCGCATTTCAGGGATCTGAGAATATCTCCGAACTTTGCGGAGGACAAGACGATCTTCCTGGGAGGGTTTGACGGATTGTTCAAGTCGGTCGATGGGGGCCGTCATTGGGTACAGATGGAGACTCTGCCGTTGAGGTTAATCAAGGGGTTGGCACTGTCGCCCGGCAGTAGGGACGATCTATCCGTTGCGATCACCACGTACGGGGGAGGGGCCTACACGACGCACGATCAGGGGAACACGTGGGTGATCGGTGGTAAAGGGCTAAAGACGACCCGCCTTAGCGGCATTGTCTTTTCCCCGTGTTATAGCGCGGATGGCACAATGTTCTCTGCTGCCAGAGAATACCTTCTCAGATCCACGGATAGAGGGGCAAGCTGGGACAAGACCACCTTAAGATACACCAGTTGGAGGACGCGGGTCAGGGCTATTCTGACAAAGCTGAGAATCCCTTCATTCTTGAGCAAGTACATCCTCAGCGAGGCTGAAAAGTCCACGCCATTCGCCACCGTATTCGCTATCTCGCCGGACTTTTCATCTGATGCCACCCTGTTCTTTGGAACCAGGGATCACGGCATCTTCAAGTCGGAAGATGGGGGGGCGAGTGCATCTGCTGTCTGGGATGGAATGGGCCGGACGATCGCCGCGTTGGTCGTATCCCCCGATTTCTCGTCAGACGGAACGCTGTTTGCAAGTGTGCGCGGGGCAGGGATATACAAGACGATGGATGCGGGCGACACGTGGAAACCGGTGAACAACGGTTTGACATTCATAGAGACGTGGCAGTCCCCGATGGTGCACGATATCACCGAGAGGGATATCCAGTTGGTCATCTCGTCCGGATATGGGACGGACAGGACCGTTTTTGCCGCTGCCTCAGAGGGTTTGTTCAAGACAACCGATGGCGGCGAAAGCTGGCAGAGGCTGGTTGGCGCAGACCATGTTGAGGATGGCTATATCATCGGCATGGCTATATCTCCAAACTACCCACAGGATGGAACGCTGATCGTGAGTGTCAGGGGCGCGGGCCTGTTCAAGACCGATGATGGCGGTCTCACCTTTGCGCAGATCGGACCGGACTTGATCGCTGACAATCACGCGGTTGAGTTGATAGAATTCTCGGCGTCCTATGCTCTTGACAACACGATCTATGCCGCGTCAGACGAAGATCTGTTCATGTCTACGGATGGAGCCATTACCTGGGAGATCATCGCCAGACCGGTAAGGTACGAGGATCGCAGGGAGGTTGTAGAATTTCAGGGTGAGTGGACAGTCTCTACAGGCGATGAGTACAGTGCGAACAGCGTGAGGCATTCAGATGTCGCGGGCGATATGGCCAGTCTCGATTTTGTCGGAACAGGCGTAAGCTGGATTGGGACACAGTCACCCGATCAGGGAGTCGCGCGCGTGTACGTGGACGGCAGCTATGTGGGGGACGCGGATCAGTTTGGTGAGGGCCGAGAGTATATGGTGACGTCGTATACGATTGCAGATCTGGCGCATGGCGTCCATACGATCTCGATCGAAGTGACGGGCACCAAGAACCCACAGTCGACAGGCTACCGAATTCAAATTGATGCATTCGACGTAATGCCCTGAGGGCAGATGTGGTGACGGAGCACCAGCGGCTCCGGTCGCTGGACATTCAAGACGAGGAGGTAAACGATGCGTGCTCTGCATTCCAATTCGAGAAACTTGATAAGACGGGTTGTCAATCTCTTGCTAAAGAACCCCCATCTTGCCAGAGCGAACTATCTTCGCTGGCTTCATGGCCATTGTCTTCAGTATCCGGAACCGCCCCTGTTGATCTATCAGATGGGAAAAGTTGGCTCCAAGACCATCAGGGATTCGCTAAGGTCGTTGGACATAGGCCGGCGCGTGTTTCACGTCCACTTTTTGACGCCCGATCGAATCAAAGAGACTGAAAAGGAGCGCCGGAAATACCTTGGCACCGAGAAGGAGCATCTTCTCAAGCACGTGTGGCAGTATGAGTATCTGCGGAAACTGATGGCGCGCGGCCTAGATGGCAAAAAGTGGAAGATAATCACACTTACGAGAGAGCCGGTGGGCCGGAACATCTCGACGTTTTTCGAAAACCTCGACGTAGAATCCCGGGATGATGGTCGTCGGTACACGATCCAGTCGGATTACTATGATTTTGAGACAGTCGTGGACATCGACGACCTGGACGAGCTCGTGCAACTCTTTCTGACCAGAATGAACCACGACAGACCCCTGGAGTTCTTTGACGAGGATCTGAAGAGCGTGTTTGGCATCGACGTTTATGCCAGCGAGTTTCCCAAGTCGAAGGGGTACAGGATATACGAGGAGAATCACGCAGAGGTACTGTTGATCAGACTGGAGGACTTGAACGATTGTGCGCGAGACGCGTTCAAAGAGTTTTTGGATATCGAGGGCTTTACACTGGTCACCACCAACGTCGGAGGTGCCAAGGTGTATGCCCCGCTCTACAAAAGGCTGCGGGAGACCATCGTGCTGCCACAGTCCTACGTAGACAGGATGTACGATTCCAAGTACACACGGCATTTTTACACGCAAGAGGAAATCGCCGGGTTCAGGGCGCGCTGGCGCGTCGCAGGAAGCTAGCATGCCCCAAGGATATCGATACGTCAAGATCGGTAAGCCGTACTTTCGTGTACGGCAAAACCCGGTGGTCCTGGCCTGGTTGCTGTGGACGAAGAACAGATCACTCCGGCTTGATTCGCTGGGTCTTGGGCGGCGGCAGGCGCTCTTGGCGGTCAAGTCACTGGTTCGCCATCAGCTCGTGCAGCGTAGCAGCGACAGTTCGTTGGTGCTGCCCGTATGTGGCAACTTTTGCCTCTCGGTTCACAGGGGATACCGGGTATTCAAGCTGCGCTGCCAGACTGTCGTGAGAACATTCGACGCTGGTGTCGATCCGGCGATCGTGGCGGGCGAAATCGAAGGGGTCAGAAGGGCTAGTCTGGTTGAATGCGCTCCCGCTATCCTGGACTGGAGTATCGAGGGGCGGTGGTACGAGGAGCATTTCGTGGCAGGCTCTCGGGCTTTTGTGATTGCCCAATCAGATCCGGCGGCATTCCGGGAGATGTACGTTCGGGATATCGAGCCATGTCTTGAGCGCATGATGTTGCTACGGGCTCCACTGAGAGTGAATCTGGGTGACCACGTCGACAAAGCCAGGCATACTCTGGGAGATCGCAAGTTATCGGAGCTCAGCCGGGACGCGCGCAAGGTCGACAAGATCCAGAGATTTATCAATTCGGTGGTCGATCTGTTGTACGCTGAGGGAGATCGTGAAATTGACCTGGTGTTCTCTCACGGGGATTTCTCTCTGCGCAATATCCTGATGACGGAAAAGGGTATGATGGTCATCGATTGGGAAAGCGTGGGATGCCGCAGCGCGCTGTTCGATCTCTACAATTGCTTTCTCACCGAGCTATACTATGGCCGCGCTGCCACGAACCTGGTGTCCGAGATCGACCAGGCCATTCTTTCTTTGCAATCACGTCTCGCTTCGAAAGCGCCTGATATTGCCAGGACTCTGCCTTCTTTGGCGCAGGCGTATCGCAGGCTCTACTACCTAGAGCGCATCCAGATGCTCGTGGAACGTGATCCGGGTGATAGCCTGCTGAGAACCATTCTACGCTCAATTGACGTTTTCACTCGTCACGAGGAAGCAGTCGCGGTTTCTTAACCAAAATCTAACCTTCCAGATACCTTGCTGTGCTAGAATCGTACTAGCGCCGTGCTGCGCCGCTGGGCTTGTGGAGCCGGGCAGGGAGAGATCATGATCATTGTCGACAATGCGCTGAAAGAAAGACATCGCGAGGGCAATCCCATCCGCGTCGGGATCATAGGCGCTGGCTACATGGGGCGTGGGATTGCTCTTCAGATCATAACGGCGACACCGGGCATGGAACTGGTCGCTATCTCGAACCGCACTCCCTCCGAAGCAGATCGTGCCTACCGGCAGGCAGGTGTCGACGCAGTCAAGCCGGTCGAAACGGTCGGCCAGTTGGAGGCGGCCATTGCCCAGGGGCAGCCTGCCATCACCGATGATGGGCTGTTGCTATGCCAGGCTGAAGGTATCGACGCCGTGATCGAAGTGACCGGTACGATCGAGTTTGGAGCCCACGTCTTGTTAGAGGCGATTGAAAATCACAAGCACGTCATCCTGATGAATGCAGAGCTGGATGCCACGCTCGGCCCTATCTTGAAAGTACATGCGGATCGTGCTGGGATCGTGATCACCAACTCTGATGGGGACCAGCCCGGGGTGATCATGAATCTCTATCGCTTTGTCAAGGGAATCGGCTGCCATCCCGTGCTGGCGGGCAACATCAAGGGTCTGCACGATCCCTATCGCACGCCCGAGACCCAGCGGGCGTACGCTGCCAAGTACCATCAAAAGCCACGCATGGTGACCTCGTTTGCCGACGGTACCAAGATTTCGATGGAAATGGCCGTGGTTGCCAATGGAACAGGGTTCAAGGCGGGCAGACGTGGGATGTACGGGCCTCATTGTGAAGACGTCAGTGACGCCTTGACCCTGTTCCCGCTGGACCAGATGCTCGGCGGTGGCCTGGTTGACTATGTTGTCGGCGCCAGACCTGCGCCTGGGGTCTTTATCCTGGGGTACAACGATCACCCAATCCAGCAGCGCTACATGAAGTACTACAAGATGGGTGACGGCCCTCTGTATGTCTTTTACACCCCGTATCATCTGTGCCACTTTGAAGTGCCACTGACTGTCGCGCGCGCCGTATTGTTTCAGGATGCCGCTCTGGCCCCGATTGATGGTCCGGTGTGTGACGTGATCGCCGCGGCAAAGTGTGATTTGGAAGCGGGTCAGGTGCTCGACGGCATTGGTGGCTTTACCTGCTATGGGTTGCTCGAGAACTCCTCTATCTGCCAGGCCGAGGATCTTTTACCGATGGGACTGTCCGAGGGTTGCTGCCTCAAGAGGAATATCCCCAAGGATCAAGTCATCACCTACGCTGACGTGGAATTGCCTAAAGATCGTCTGTGCGACAGGCTGCGGGCTGAGCAAAACGCTTGCTTTGCTCCGTCCGAATCGATGCGCTAGCATAGGCGGGGAACGATCTCCAGGGCTAGAGTTTCTGCCTATGGAGGTTAGAGATGAGCGGTATGTATGGATTTGTGGTGCAACAGAGTATCTCTGATCCTGTTGCTATGCTCAATCGGATGCTTGAGGCTATTCCATCCCCAGGACCTATGACCAAGCATCAGTGGGCGATGGGGGAGGGGTTTGCGGGGCTGGGGGCAGTGCATCCTGCCAGCATTGGTGAGCCGGGACACTTTGCTCGAGATTTGTCTCGTGGACTGTGCTGCGTGTTCGATGGCGTCATGTACCGAGATACTGGCGCAAGTGGGGAATCTCTCGTGGTTTCCGACGGAGCAAGAATGTTGCTCGATCGCTATCTCGAATCGGGGCCCGAGTGCCTGCGGGATATCAACGGCAGCTTTAGCGTGGCCTGGTGGGATGAGAAGGCTCGCCGGCTGGTCTTGGCCAATGACAGAATGGGCCAGCGGCTCCTGTTTTTTGGCTGCCGAAATGGGGCTATAGCTTTTGCCTCTTTGCTGGCTCGGGTCATGGCGACCGGGTTGGTGCCTCCAGAGATTGACGTAGAGGCCTTTGCCGACCTGATCAGTTTCGAACACGTTGTGGGAGAACGGACCCTTTTCAAGGACGTTCAGGTCCTGCCGCCAGCAAGTATCCTCACGTATGAGGCAGGCCGGGTGGATATCAGGAAATACTGGCATATCGGCCAGATCGAGCCACACGGAACGTATGATGAGCGGCGGCTCGATGAGTTGGAGGACCTGTTCAGAAAAGCCGTCAGACGCTCGATTCGTCCGGATCTCACCATGGCAATCGACCTGACTGGGGGACTGGACTCTCGCTGCATTCTGGCTGCTGCCGCCAATATGCAGTTGCGATTCGTCGCCCACACCGGCGGTCAGCCGGATAGCACGGATGTCGTTTTTGCACAGCAGGCAGCGGCGGTCGCTGGAGCCGAACACGTCTTTGAGCCGGTCGGTCCCGAAAAGGTGGCCGAATGGCTTGTCCCGATGGTCCGCTATCAAGGTGGGATCATATCCACCTTGCACAGCCATCCCTGCCAGCACTTTGAGATGGCTTTGCCGTTCGACGCCTCTGTCCAGGGAATTGGCATCAACTACATACGGGGTCACTGGGTATCCCCAGACTATCTGGATATTCATACGCTTCCGGACGTGCGGCGTCTCTTCAAGCACAAGATGCAGTCTAACACGGCCAGACACCTGGATCTGGGAGAGATCTGGACGCCCGAGTTCCAGGCCATCGGCCTGCAGTCGCCGAGTGTGCACCTGGATACCCTTTTTGACCAATACCAGGAGATGCGCGATGCGCCCGTGGCTGTCCTGGATTGCATCTCGCTTCACGAGCGCTGTCGCAAGTTCCTGAACAAGGCGATCTTGATCGTTCGGGCTGTCAGAGAGGTCTATTATCCCTACTTTGATCATGATTTGATCATGGCGTTGGCAAGCATACCGATGTCAGAGCGTGTGACCCACCAGATACAGATTGACTTGATACGCCGGTTCTTTCCCCAGCTTTTGGACGTGCCATCTGCCAAGACCCTGGTTCCCTTCTCGGCTTCGCCGACCAGGATGTGGATGACACAAAAGTGCTGGGTGGCCAGAAGGCGGGTGTCGGGAATGCTGAATCTGCCTGATAGCACCCCTGCCAAGGTGCCCAACCACTATTACTCCCGGTGGATCCGGAACGAGATGCGGCCCATGCTGGTGGATCTCTTGTACAATCCTGAGGCAGCATTTCGGGCGTATCTTCGGTGGGACAAAGTTGAGGTCCTGCTGGATCAGCATTTCTCATCCCGGGCCAACTGGGAGCATCTCGTGGCTGCGCTGAGCGTGTTCGAGATCGCACACAGGTTGTGGGTGAATCCGTGAGCAGGGATCGGCGAACAGGCGATTCCCAAATATGTATTGTCCAGGCTACCCGTAGGAAGCGGTAGCGATGACTAGAGGAGTGTGAAATGCAAGAGGATGTCGAACGGCATGCCACCACGGCAGATTTCTTCCATGGAATGGCAGAGGTGCCCATAATCCGAATTGAGCCTTCCCAGGGATGGGTTTCCCTCAGTCTTCGTGAGTTATGGGAATACCGGGAACTGCTCTATTTCCTCACCTGGCGGGATATCAAGGTGCGCTACAAGCAAACGGTGATGGGCGCGGCCTGGGCCATCATCCAGCCCTTTTTTACCATGGTGGTCTTTAGCGTTTTTTTTGGCAAGCTGGCCGGGATTTCCTCGGACGGCATTCCCTACCCCATCTTTAGCTATGCCGCCCTCGTTCCGTGGAGTTTTTTCTCCCGCGGGTTGACCGAGGCATCGAATAGCCTGGTTGGGGGTGCCAATTTACTCAAGAAAGTCTATTTCCCACGGCTGGCGATGCCTGTTGCGACGGTCCTTTCGGGAATCGTGGATTTTCTGTTGGCCTTTGTCGTGTTACTGGGCATGATGTTCTTCTATGGGATCATGCCGACCATCAACGCGCTCTGGTTGCCCCTGTTCTTGCTTCTGGCCTGGACCACTGCTCTCGGGACCGGTCTGTGGCTCTCCGCGATGAATGTCCAGTTCCGGGATGTACGTTACACGGTGCCTTTTCTCGCCCAGTTCTGGATGTATGCTACGCCGATCGCTTATCCTAGCAGTTTGATCGAGAACCCTTTGCTGCGCACGCTGTATGGCATCAACCCGATGACGGGCGTGGTAGAGGGGTTTCGGTGGGCGCTGCTGGGAACGGATACCGCACCCGGTCCTGTCATCATCGTCTCCTCGCTGGCAGCGCTGGTGTTGTTGGTCGGCGGTGCGTTCTACTTTCGCCGCATGGAAAAGACTTTTGCAGACGTGGTGTAAATTATTATGAACACTATTGCAGTTCGCGTACAAAATCTGGGCAAACGGTACTATATTGGTCAGAAACAGGTCAAGTATAGGACCCTGCGTGATACGTTAGCCGATGCATTTGCAGCGCCCTTTCGCCGAGTGGGCAAGTTGTTGCGCGGTCAGGCAACGGGCGCAGCCGAGCTGGATGCGACAATCTGGGCGCTTAGAGATGTCTCCTTCGAGGTTGAGCGCGGGGAGGTGGTGGGGCTCATTGGCCGCAACGGCGCTGGCAAGAGCACGTTGCTCAAGGTCCTTTCCCGTATCACCGAGCCAACGGAGGGCTATGCCGAAATACGTGGCCGGGTCGGTTCGCTTCTGGAGGTGGGCACCGGCTTTCATCAAGAGTTGACCGGGCGAGAGAATATCTACTTGAACGGTGCTATTCTGGGTATGAGAAGGGCCGAGATCGATGGCAAGTTTGACGAGATCGTGGACTTTGCCGAGGTGGAAAAGTTTATCGATACGCCGGTCAAGCACTATTCCAGCGGCATGCGCTTGCGTTTGGGCTTTGCGGTGGCGGCCCATCTGGAGCCCGAGATTCTTCTGATAGATGAGGTGCTGGCGGTAGGCGACGCGGCGTTTCAAAAAAAGTGTCTCAACAAGATGCAGGATGTGGGGCAGCAAGGGCGCACGGTGTTGTTCGTATCCCACAACATGCCAGCGATTACCCGCCTGTGTCCACGGACCATTTTGCTGGATGGGGGCAGGGTGCTCGAGGATGGCCCGTCCTACCAGGTGGTAGGCACCTACCTGAGCACCGGATTGGGCACGACAGCCGACCGGGAATGGCCTGAGCTGCAGCGATCGCCCGGTGATTCCGTGGTTCGTCTGCGCGCTGTGCGGGTGCGCACGGAGGATGGCCAGGTCGCGGAAGCCGCGGACATTCGGGAACCCGTTGGGCTAGAGATGGTGTTCGATGTGCTCAGGCCTGGCTACATGCTGATGCCGTATTATGACGTCTTTAATCAAGAAGGTGTCAAGGTCTTTGCCGCCGTCGACCAGGATCCAGACTGGCGCGGGCGTCCGCGTCCGGCCGGACGCTACGTCAGCACGGCCTGGATTCCGGGCAATCTCCTGGCTGAAGGAATGCTGTTTGTCGCTGCAGCAATGCGAACCTCGGAGCGCAAGTTCCGTCGGTTTCACGAGCGTGAGGTCGTCGCCTTTCAGGTCATCGACACCCTGGAGGGGGACTCGGCGCGCGGCGATTTCGCCGGACGTCTGTCTGGAGCGGTGCGTCCTCTCTTGGAATGGCGGACGCAATACACTCCAGATGGGAACAAACTTGACGATGCGTACGAGTGATCGCGTGCAGGTAACCAAGCCACTAGGAGTAAGACATGGACCTCAAATCGCAGCCTCTGGTTAGTGTGGTGACACCCGTCTACAACACCGAAAAGTACCTAGCAGAGTGCATCGAGAGCGTGCTTGCTCAAACGTACGAAAACTGGGAGTATGTCATCGTCAACAATTGCAGTACGGATCGCTCGTTGGAGATTGCACAGCGCTATGCGCGGCAGGATGCCAGAATCCGCGTCCACGAGAACGCCGAGTTCTTGAACCAGATGCAGAACTGGAACCACGCGATGCGTCAAATCTCGCCCGAAAGCCGCTACTGCAAGGTGTTGCATGCGGATGACTGGTTGTTTCCAGAGTGTATCACGGGCATGGTGGAACTTGCTGAAACGCACCCCTCGGTGGGTATCGTGAGCGCGTATCGACTTGATGAAAACCGCGTGACCCTGAATGGGCTGCCATACCCCAGCACGGTCATCTCAGGTCGGGAGATTTGCCGGATGTCTCTTCTGGGCGGTCCATCTGTGTTTGGATCACCCACGTCGTTGCTGATACGTTCCGACATCGTTCGGAATCGCCCGATGTTCTACAACGAGTTCACCGTCCACGCGGACAAGCAAGTGTGCTTTGATATCCTTCAGGACTCTGATTTCGGTTTCGTCCACCAGGTTCTGACCTTTACTCGGAGACACAACGAGGCGCTGACGTCGCTCACTCATAGGTTCAACACGCGTACCCTGGCGAATTTCATCGTGCTGGTGGAATATGGTCCCCAATATCTGAGCAGCGACGAATACCGGGACCGCCTGAGGCAGGTAATCGCGAATTACCATCGGTTTCTGGCCAGGAGCGTTTTCGACCTGAGAGAAAAGGCGTTCTGGCAGTATCACAAAGAAGGGCTCAAGAATCTCGGCCATCCCCTCAGCCGCACCAGGTTGATCGGGGCCGTGTTCCTGGAGTTGCTCAATCTGCGCGACGCCATCAGTTGCGTCAGACGAGCCATCAGGCAGAGGAGGAATCCGAACGAGGCTGGACGATTGGACACGCTTCTTAGCTCAATCTACACCAGGGAGGATTCGTCTCTATCATGAGTCTGCGCAATCTTGTCGCCCGAGTTGGCAAGCGGATGCGAGGGAGCCTCAAGGAGCTCTGGCGTGCAAAGACGGGTCCATCCATGACCTCGGTGCAGGCAGTGCCTGACGAGGCTTTCCTGGCCCTGTTCGATCTGCAAGGCCACGCCCCATCGAAAGAAGCCCTGATGGCGCACTATCGTCGCCGGGTGGATGCTATCTGGCCGGCTCCCCCCAGCATCATCCGGGATCTGCGCGTCAAGATCGATGATCTTGGCCGTGATGAACTCGTCGCTCTGGCCGATTCCATCCTCGAATTCCGCTTTGTCCTGCGCCAGCACGCACCGCGCGTGACGCCGGACGGTAGGGTGGACTGGGGTGGGAACCCGACCTCGGACCGCGAGTGGTTGTGGGCTCTCCATCGGCACCAGTGGTGGCCGATTTTGGGGCTGGCGTATGCCCAGACCGGTGACGAACGGTATGCCGCTGCATTTGTCGCCCAGATGCGGGATTGGATAGAGCTCAATCCGCCCTGTGCGCAGAAGAACGAAAAGAGTCCGAGCTGGCGGCTGATGGAAGTTGGCATGCGCTTGCGCGTTAGCTGGATCCCGTGCTTTGGCCTGTTCTATCACTCGCCCACCTTTACTGACAAAGCCAAACTAGAGATGCTGCGCGCCATATACGACCACGTCCAGTTCTTGTTGCTTTTCAGAACCAGGAACAACCATTTTGTGCGTGAGAGCAACGGCCTGGCCTACGCGGGCGTCTGTTTCCCCGAGTTCAGGGAGGCTGGTCACTGGCTGGAGGTGGCGCTTGCCCGGTTGGAAGGGTCTCTTGTGGAGCAGGTCAACCCGGATGGCTCTCATTTCGAACTGTCGACCGGCTACCAATCGCTGATTATCGACGAATTTCAGAACACATACGAGCTGCTTCAGGCCTATGATCTCTCACTTCCCGGGGAGCATCTGGCTTCCTGGCTCGAAAGAATGTACCACGTGATGGCCTATCTGATCCGCCCCGACAAGTCGTTTCCCCAGGTAAACGATGGATACGTGTATTGGGCGCATACCCAGCTTGCCCTTGCGGGTCGGGAATT
>Ga0180437_10009469_pt1 | contig 12065 bp, 19 predicted proteins | sample SS_ome_4_FD_132410 | JGI IMG/M metagenome (GOLD analysis project Ga0180437, IMG submission 132410) | Hypersaline lake sediment archaeal communities from the Salton Sea, California, USA - SS_3_D_1 metaG | ecosystem: Environmental > Aquatic > Non-marine Saline and Alkaline > Hypersaline >... | reverse complement strand
TTTTTATATCGCAATAACTCTTGTTTTTTATTACGAATGATATATTGTATGTGCTCGTAAATCATCTCCGAAACCTCAAACTCTTGGAAATGCCCGTTATCGTGGTGTTTGATATCCTTGTAATTCTTGATTTGGTCGGGTTTTAACCATGCTTTTGCGCCCCATTGTTCGAACAACAACAATAACGAGCCTTGCGTTGCGTTCCAGGGTTCTGCCTTGTGAACTACTATTGCTTTTAACACGCTCATTGATGTTGCGCCTCCTCCAAGCAAACAATTCTTTTCCGTAGTTTACCAATGACACTTTTGAGAAAATTAATCTCATCCCATAATTCTTGTCTGTACGACCATGATTCGTATTTGGTCTCGCTCATTGCTCCTCCTCCACGAATAATTCTGGAAACTTATCTTCAAGACTTCCAATTGCATAATCAATCCCAACCCTTTCTGCACCCTCTGTAGCTGACCATGCTGAATATAAATCATCCAACAACTCTTGGACTCTATCCATGACATTCTTCTTAACATATTCTTCATATGGTATTGAATCTGGATTTCCCAATTGTGCTAAACAATAATCTTCTTTATTTAATATCATTTACATCCCTCCATTTTTATAATATCTTTGAAATAAAGCCTTAATTCCAGAAGCTCCATTCTGTTCAATCCCCTTAATCATGATTATTGCCATTGTCCTAATTATCTTCGTCTTATTCAAAGGTTCGTCCTTCCCTAAAAAACTGTTCCTGATACGTATCAGGGCATCTTCGAGTTTTCCATTATCATAAATATTCATGTTTTTTTTCACACTAAAATTAAAGTTTTATTATTATGATCATATTCTACATGATCATATTTAAATAAAATCATTATGATCATACTCGGATTAGTATGAAATTAAACTCCAATTTAGTATTTATAAACTACACCTTTTTATATGATCATAATCATGTCTTAATTGATGATAAACGAAAATAACAAGATGCAATTATTAAAGCTCAAAATGAAAGTCACCAAGAAGAGTAGGGATCAATACGATTTCCCAATAAGAAAAGCGTATATAGACGATCAAGTAATCGAATACGGGTACGAGTACGATGTCTATATAGATCTAAAATCAAAAAGAAAGGTATAATACGGATCATACTATTATTAGTATGTATATATGATCATATAGTTTTGAAGTCCACGCTCTCAAGCCGTCTAATAATAATATATATAATAAAAGCCTTCCCCGTCACCTATTTATCATTATTCCTTAATAAATCTATTCCAATCCTTCATATTGTTTTCAGTATGAGGAATATGATCATGTCAAGTACGAAACATGATCATAAATTACAAAATCCCTACAGTGTATCATCCCCATGTTACGATAGATTTAAAAACAATAAACCCCATCACAATGTGACTACCCCGGTCTTGTACTCCTGAGAGAGTACGATATTACTTTTTTTCGTGAAACGAGGCTTTAGCGATCTTTGTGACGCTCGGGGCTAACACTCATTACTTCCGTCACGCAATAATTGCGCCCGTCACGCTCCAAAGAGTTTACAACATCGGCGCTAAATTCCACTATCACGATCTTCACAATCTTGTCTAAATCCATGTCTATAACATCTAACGTCAAGAATCACGCTTCGACACGATAGTATATACATTGAAGTATATAAACCTATTGAATTATCATTCATAAAAATAGAATATAAAGAGTGCTACCCCTCTAAATGTTTTTCGCAAATGAATATATATTCATTATCAACCTTGATGTATTCTATAGGGTACTCATCGCACCCCTCAACATCGCATTTAACAATTATCGTTTCCAATACCTACTCACCTACATAATATATGATCATGCGCATATTTAAATCATACGGTTCATACTCGTAATCGTATGTTGAACATTGTTTAACTATCATAACATTACTTGAACAAAATAGTAATATTTATATACTTAGTTGAACAATGTTTAATTAAAACATTCTTACTTTTTCTTATGGCCGAGAAATCGATCTCTACTTTATTGAACGACATATTAGATGCCAACCCTAATATCGGATACCAGGACGCGAAAGATTTGATCAATGATAAATATCAAAAAAATCTTTCTCGTTCAAATTTCGATAAAATAAAGCACGTAAGAAAGAAGAAAAATAACAAGGGTAAGAAAAGTAAGAATCACAAACCAAGGGGATCTACCCAGAGGGGCAACGCCAATCATTCCTCCAATAATGCATCCCCCTCTCATCCCCACGCCTTCATAGACGATCCCGACGAGCTATTGTATAGCGTTGCCATCAGGGAATTGAACCGATCGCAACCCGATCCAAGGTGGGCTAATATCTTGATACAATGCCGGGAGAAAATAGGCAAGCACAAAACAGAGGTCCTGGACCAATTACAGAAGCTATCAACCAAGAACTTGACCGAGATGTTAAAGAGGCAATCTGGGAAATACTCGCAAGTAGAGTTGTAGACCTATCCTATCGAGAATACTTAGCGGGGATAGATTTACCCTATGGCGAGGACGAGCCCTGGCAAGTACGGACTGCCGAGAAGAAATTAGGTCTCGTCGAATTACCCTTGCATCAGCGCGAGTCGTTGGACAAGCGACCGAGGGGAGGATCAAAGACTTTCGACGCAATGAAAATGGCGTTATTTTTAGCATCAAAAGGCTTTAAATGCATATGGTTCAGTTCTGGCCGCGACCAATTAAAACAACCTAAGATTTATTTAGATTACATCATAAATAACTCGTTCTTAAAATATTTAATCCAGGATAAACTCAAGGAATCGGTAGATTTTATCACGGAAGGATCTTTGTACTTGACAAACCTTACTGAATTAAATGCTCGTAGTGCTCGGGCTGACGCCTTATTCTACGACGAAGAATCGCAAGCTGACGAGGCTGCGTATCGAGCAGGAGTATCAATACTCGCGGGTTCAGAATTAGGCATGATATTTCACTTCTCAACACCAGTCAAGGCAACAATATTCGAAGAGAATCACGATAGATTGAAGCGAAGAGAAGTGCTCACGGGAGAACAATTCATATTCAGTTGCACGTGGGAAGATATAGGATTTTTATATAAAAAGAAAGAATGGTATTTAGAACAAAAGGACATCTTACCGGGTTGGTATTTCCGACAAGAACACGAGGCTTCTTTTGAACTACCCTCAGGAGCAATATTCCAGAACGTCATATATAAAGACATCCCCTCTTGGATACAAACCTACAACAAATCGCCCTTAGTCTCTGGTCTTGATTGGAATCCCGTTGCCGGTCATTGGGTTGTTGGGGGACGATGGCTTCTTAACGACGAGGCGTTTGTAGTACAACACGCTTCTAACCTAGGTGTTGGATATACTCACCAGTTAGAGGACCCCGAATTCCCCTCTACTGCGAGGATATACGAGCGCATGAGAAAATACTTCATAAACGGAGCGAAATTATGCGTTGAGGACGGAGGCATTAACATAGCATATTGCGATTGGTTGAGACGAAAAGTCAAACCAGATACGGCAAGAAACAAGTCTATATTCTACGAGGAATGGGATTCTTCGGGAGTGAATAAGACCAATGCAGTAATGGAATTACAATCGGTAAGGATATACTGCGACGAGATGTTATTCCCTGAACTTGCGAAGCAAATCTCGGACGCCCATTGGAAAGAAGACGCCGACAAGCCAGAATTGGCAAAAGACCCTGCGGACAGTCCACACGCTTTAGACGGACTATTACACGCTGCCAGTAGGACATTAAGACGAGACGTGATAATGATGAGGGAGGAGTGGTAATGTCAAAACGACCAAAACGAGACAAGCGATCGGGAGCGCAAAAAGCGCGAGATGTGAGAATCAAGAAGCGCCTCATATCAAGAAGGCAAAAGACCAAGAAAATAGAAGTCGTATCGAGAAAATCGCAAGGACCTAAATGGAAGATGACCATAAAAGCGCCGGTGTTAGACAAATCCATATCAGTGGGAGGACAAGTCGCGAGCAGTTGGATCTCGGCAATCGTGTGGGACGCCACGAATAGAGACGCGCTCATGTACTTGCTCAACGGGTATTTTTACAGCTTTCAAATCCCATTTAAGGTGTATCAACAATGGTATTATAGTCCTTCAAAAGGCACGTTTTTTAACGAGTACATAAAGGGAAAATACAAATACAAGAGGTTATCGCCAAGATGAGTTATTATCAAAAACGATCGTTATGGGATCCAAAACAGAAAGCACGCCTCAATAGAATTAAAAACATATTGGACGGTCCCATCATAAGAGGCGTGAAGAATATTTATAACGAGGACGAGAAATTATTGAGATCAAAGCCTCATAATAGATTTGAGTATCAAAGACAGTTTACAAAAAATAAGAATAATTTGGAGTGGAAAAATAATTGGTAGGAACCAGTAGAATGGTACATGGGATAGTGGGAGGCACGAAGATGTCCTCTCGCGCCTTAGAGGATAACGTGGTCATAGAAGATTTATACGACACGTACATGAGATATCCAGGAGCGAAGTCCGCAGTAGAGTTAAAACCAAAAGCTGCGTTTCATAATGGCTTCACGGAAGAGATAGACGTGGAGCGCAAGTTAGAGCTCATCAAGAACGATATTTGGACCGAATTATTTGGGTATTCGGTAATCGTGTTTAAAGACGGAAACATCCAAGCCATTAACCCAAGAGTAAATAGGGTTGGGTTCATGTACACGGGATTTGACGAGTTAGGCGAACCCACTGAAATTTCAATTAGATGGAACCCCGACGAGAAGTTTGACGATCTCGACATTGTAGTTCAGAGAGCTGAAATGAGTTATACGGGCTCGGGGTCACCAGAGGGTTTCTATCCTTTTAGATCGTTATCTGGCTTACCAGGAGCCAGAGGTATATCGTGTTTATTACCCTTGATTGACGTGATCCGCGCACAGCATAAAATTTATATCGAATATACCAAGTACGCAGAACACCAGGGACTTGCACATCCAGTGGTCAAGATCCAGAACCTCACCGATACGGCCCGGACTCAAATAAGGTCCGAGTTATCTGCTCCAAGAAAAGATAAAGCGGTCGTCATAGACATGGAGGACGATTTCTATTACGAGTCTCCACAACAAGGAGCCTACGACCCATCTTTCATGATGGAATTTGCAGATAAATACATTGTTCGGGAATCGGCAATTACAATGTCAATGTTAACGGGCGATCCCATGGGGTATTTATCTGCCTCGCAAACCACGATTAACGAGTGGTTTTCCGCAATTAAAGAATATCAAGATCATAAACTTCCGCAGTATCTCCCATTGCTCAGGGCATTGGGATTACCAGAGGACGTTCAATTTCAAGATCCTTCAGAACCTACCCTTGAGGCCAAGCTCGAATCAGTCAAGTTAGTTCGAGAAGGTTTAGAAGGGCTTGCCTCTCGCGAATCGTTGTTAAAATACATTAATAACAACGTGCTCGGGTTAGAAGGCGAAGAGGAACTTGAAATCATGAGCGACGAGGAATATGATAAATATAATAACAAAGTTGGAGATGACACAACAGAAAATGACCGAAAACAACAAGAACAATGACAAGCTCTCCACGTTAACAGCGTTATTAGAGAGCAAGCCTGAATTGATAGACGTGTTATTAAACTCAGTGGTCAAGGAAGGTGCTAAAAAGAAAAAACCTAATTGGAGAGGTCGCGAGTTAACGCTTTTTCCGAACGGAGAATACAGGTATCTCACGCCTTCAGAGATAAACGCCAAGAAGATCGTAGACGACTTGGTAAAAAAGAAGACGCTCTCCACGGTACCCTCGGATACCGCACTTAACACTTTTTTTGAAAGCGGGAAGATCCGGGCGTTATCGAAGAAAGACAGGTTTTTTGCCAAGTTATATTACAAACAAGACGTATTACAATGGAGTGAGAAGAAATGAGTTCGGAAGAACAAGAAGTACCTCAAGAAGAGGAATCTACCACAATTGAGGATCAAGAAGTAGAGGAAGAGAAACCTCCCAGGAAGATCATAAAAACCTCTAAAACGGTATCCAAGGATTACGAGAAAATGAATACAATTCTCATGAAGCAAACGGGAATTAAAGAAAAACAGCTCGAAGGACTAAGCCCGAAAGAGAGATTTGACCGACTGAGCTTTTACGCTGAGCATAGTAAGGCAGTCCGCAACGAGAAGATCATCCCGTCCGATCCGTTAGGAGGCAGGAAATCGGAACCAGAGGGTATCACCATCATGGAACATCCCCTGACAGGTAGGAAGACCTACTCTTTAGATCCTAAAACGTTATTCAATCAAAAAAAATAAAAAAACCCAAAAAGAGTGAAAACACATGGTAAATTTAAGAGAAATTCAATCGACTCGATTCACCGTAAGCGCAAACAAGCACATACTCATGAAAGGCTACGTCAACGGCAACTGGGGCGAAGGAAACATTGACTGGTTGATAGTCGCTACTGGCGACGCTCAGCAACCAGGAGAACCCATCATTCGAACCACGACAGTCGGAGGCGAGGCCTATTCAGTAGACGGTACCGCAAACACGGAGTTAGGTTACGGAGTCACCGAATGGGACCCTAACCAGATCGCAACCGCAGACACGGAATACGCCGCAGGTGACCTCATCCCAGTATTACCGTTCCACAGCAACACGGGAATGATATTCCAGGGAGAAGTCAACGATACCGACGGAGATAAGGGCCCAGATACCGCCTTAGACATTGGAGGCGTGTTCTTTGCCATTGCTGACCTTGCCAACAGAGTCTACGCGCGCACGTTATATTTCACGGCCGACACAGACGCAACCCAGCAAAAGCTGGTCTTATACGAATCTAATGGGGTTGGAACGGCATAGGTGATGTAAAATGGTAACACAACCAGCATACGACACGGATTTTGCAGTCACTGTTGCACAGATAATGCGCACTCAATTGAGCACGTATTCTCAAACGCAGGATAGACTGTTCGGGTCCGTGTCCATAGAATCAATCCCTTACGGGAAAACAAGCATTTATAGACCAGTTGCTGACCCTGACCAATCGGTCACCGTTTCAAGGACCTTTCAAGGAGCACCAACCGACCAAGCAGAGAAATTAGTGCAACATCTCGATTTAGTGAACTTATCCGACAGGTTAAGCATTCCGAGAGTAGATTTTGCGGGAGACTCAGCAAACGCAGCCTTACACGTTTCAGCGCATAGTTCAATACTCATGGACGGTCTCGAAAAACTGTTCATAGAAGGCGCTAGCACGACTGCTTTAGCTTACGGAGTATACGATTTTCCCGATGGCACTGGAGGGACTGTTAATCGTCCTGAAATTGCATATAACGACACAACTGACGGGGATTGGAGCACGACATCCAACATCCGATCTGACCTGATCAAGTGCATTACCGGCTTGACCTTGAAGAAGTTCTACGGTCCTTACATCATGCTCGCACCATCGGCGTGTAGACCGATGTTTTCCGAGGTCCTAGCCAATACCGCAGTATCAACGAGCACCTGGATAAAGCAAAACTTTGGCTTGCCAATTGCGTACAGTCCATTTGTACACGAAGCTGCAACAAAAGACGATTTTAATATCGTCATCATTGACGCCTCGAAAGTCCACATGGGCATGACCAACATCATGATGGACAGCTTCTACAACGAAGACAAGCACGCCTATACCTACGATTGGGAAGTCTACGCAGTTCCATTGTTCGATCCATTGTACGACGGATCCGAATATCTCAAGGGAGTTGCGAGAATGGACTTGAGAGATTGGAACGACTGAGGTGATGGATAATGGGTTGGAAATTACTTAAAGGCTCAGAAGCCACGCTTCAAGTCCAATTAGACGAACTTGGAGCCGACGAGATCAAGCACTTCGCAGCAAGCATCGACGGCGGCAAGTTTGCCGTGCTCGCATGGGACGGCAAGAAAGCGCCCATTGGAGAACCGAAGATCGTCGAGAAAGAAGTCGATAACCCCAAGCTGATTGACAAGATCGCAGAACTAAAAGCGCAATTGAAAGAATGTCAAGAGCATAACAAGCAGCTTGCCAAGGCGAACAAGTCGTTAGAATCTCAGAACGAAAAGCTCAAAAAAGCACTGACGGAATGAGGTGATTCCTAATGGCTGACGAAGGTTATTTCAGGCTCTGGAACCCTCAATGGTGTAACAGTACGAGCGACAACTGTGTACGAAGCGATCTCGATGGAAAGCGCACCATGACCATAGAGATTCAAATCTCGGAAGCAGCTGCAGCAGTCTCACAGATAGGAACCGCAGCCGATAATGCATTAGACGGGCATTCAGCACCCGCAAGTCTCTACGTGGTGTCTTCGAGTGCCGACGATACAGACAACGCTACTAAGCACGTGAGAGCGATTCATGTTATTGGCATCTCAGTATCAAGTGCCGCAGCCTATCTTGCAGGAACCGAAGATCCTCTCTATACCGTCGAGGAAGTCCGAATGAACGGGACTACAAACGTGAGGACAGTAAGATACTACATTCGAGTATTACACGCATACGCGACGGAATGGGGCTCGGGGGATGCTGATGCCGCAGGCAACATTACTTGCGAGTCTCCAGAAAACACGGCGTTAGTGACAATTGACGCGGCATCTAACGAGTCAAATAGCGTCGGGATGATCTACGTGGAAGACGGATTCTGGGGACGATGGGAGAGATGTTATATATCGCTCAACGATCAAGCACTCAACCAAGCATAGGTGATGTAAAATGGCAGTAGATAGCGATGCAGTAGGAAATGGCATAACGCTCACGGGAAACGCGACGGGATTCAACGAAGCATTAAACACCGATCCCGATCAAGCTTCATTCGCCGTGCAAGCAACGATCCTGAGACCCGTTGTTGATATTGCGAACGTGGAACCATTCCGTAGAAAAGGAACCACGGCAGCATCCATCGAGTTCAAGCAGGTCGTTGCTCATAGTGCGGAAACGTGGCAAATTCGATTGACGTATAAAATATATACGAGTTCATGATTAAATAGTGGATTTTAGATACCCACTCTAAATTTTTTTTATTATCTACAATTACAATCATGGGAGAAAAAATAAATGGCAGCAGCAAATTACATGACAGAAGCCGATACCGAGAGCATATGGGATGCTTCCCTTGATACTACTCGCTTCGGTAAAATAGGCATACGAATTGCCGAACAATTAAATTTTTGGATCAATCACGACGCGACCAGTCAAGTAACAAGTACCGCAGTAACTCCGATATTAGAACAATTATCGGAAGAAATCTTAATAGAGTTGATCGCAGCCGCAAAAGTGAACAAACACGCGCAACCGTGGGACTTCATAAGCGCAAACGTGGGAGCCATCTCGAGAAGCATATTACGGAATTATAGAGAATTATTGTTTGAGATACGATTAAAGCTTACCAAGCAATACATTTATACGGAATCAGATAGTCTCGAATTACCGTCGAGCGATCAAGGACTTATCAAGAGGACAACGTCATGAACCATAGAGAAAGAACACCCGCGAAATGTTTTGAATGCGAACGATTCGATAGGCTCTGGGGTAGATGCATTTTAGATTATTGCTATAAAGATTTTTTAACGCCTAAAAAAGAAGAGGTAAAAGAGAAAGATGGGATATTATAGCTGGGAAAATTACGCTCATTGCATAAGTAAGATTGGAGGCTTGACGGCTTGGAGAAATGCCGATGTTAAATTAGCAACTGGGGAATGCGTGGAGTCGCCACCGTGGATTGACGCCATCATCACGCAGCCTCACGAGCTTACCACGAGGCAAGGGAGGCCGGGGAGTTATATCGCTGGGAGATATGGCTCTTCCATGGTAGATGGGTACGTTCGAGCTAATTATAGATTAACTGACGCTCAATTAATATATTGGTTAATGCAGAAATGTACTACAACCGACGACGATCCTGCCGCAGGATTCCAAACTCACACGATGGCGACACCTGACAGTACCACGCCTTTAGACTTGGGGATGCACTTTCAAACGTCTCTCACGGATAACAACTTGTATTGGGATTTACTGGGATTGTGCCCGCAGAGGTTAACGATCAAGTGTTCCGAGTACGATCGAACGGCAATACAAACGTTAGAAAGTCAATACGCTTACTTGCAAGCGTCAAGCGATTCGTTTACCAAGACGGATAGAGCAGAGGGGACGGAAGGAACAGTAACCAAGACATGGGATCACTTTTACGATAACTTCACGTTCACCTATAATTCCGGCAGTACCGAATGCGATATAATAGGCTTTACCGTGGTATTAACGAGAAACACGTGGATGGGTACGAGAGACGCAAATGGATACGCTACAGCAGGCTTGATGTTAGGATTTGATTACGCTATACAATTAGAAGTCATTCCGACGGGAGATCAATTGTTCACGTTAGCGCGTACTAAGAAATCGAGTTATGCGGGGGACTTGGATTTGGTCATTCAAGGAACCGAGACGGCAAACGATAAGATCACGCTCACGTTCGATAAGCTGTTCATGACTAGCTTCGATAGGGCTATGAGCTACGCGCAGCGCCCAGAATCGTACGTGATCAATTTAGAACCCTTGGATCAAACGAGTTCTTTAGTACCCGTAGGAATAGATAGTTTAGCAGACGATTATTACGAGAGTTGATGAGATAAATGCCTGAATGGATGGAAAGGAAGGCAGAAGCTTACGCAAAAACAGGCTCTGCATGGCAAATGACCAAGCCAGAAGAGATAAAAGCAACTACCGATATGGTCAAGTCCATAACTGAGATGGTAGAAGCAATGCAGGGAAATCCTCAAGCTACTAATAATCTCGAGGGAATTAAAGACGTATTTTCTCAACCAATTACGGATATAAAACAAGCGCTATTCAATCCCTTATTAGAGGGAGTGTACGAGTATGCGTCTCCTTTAATTGCCGATGCCATGCCCGTAGTGGAAGACTTAGTACAAACGGTCGCTCCCGTAATGACTCCCATCATAAACACCTTGGCCGATGTTTTAAGGTTAATAACTCCAGTATTGGAATGGGTATCCGAGTTCATGCAGAACGCAGTGGGAGGATTATTAGATTTTGATCCTGGCAAGTGGAACCGACCAGGATATGCGGAATCAGGGCAAGCCTGGATAGAAGGAGCAATGGGAGCAATCGGAGGCGCAGGAATGGGACTCGTGGGAGGCTTGGGAGTTGGAGCAGTAATAGGCGCACTTGGAGGGCCGATAGGAGCAGGAATGGGAGCATTGATAGGAGCAGTGGGAGGAGGCATAGCAGGGTTTTTTGGAGGTTTTTTTGTATGAGCGAAGAATTATTACAAACTGAATTGGTCAAGTTAATTAAGACATCAAAGGATACTCCAGAAGCTCAAGATAGGTTTAAGCTTCTAAAAGAGATAATGGAGCAACCGCAGAAAGATTTCACGGGAGCGTTAATCAATCCAATATTAGAAGAGTTTCACGAGCAAATGCAACCTATCTACGAGGCTGCAAGTCCTTTAATGGGCTTGTTAGTACAAATATTATTAACACTTGCCATTCCGTTATTAAAGGGGTTCATGTCAATCGTGCACGCGTGCGAAGGGTTTTTTGGAGCATCCAGCAAGTTGATCGGCATGGACTTGAGCAGACCGAGCGATGCCATGACAAATACACCGACGGGACGCTATCCGTCAGGGAAGATTGAAGACATAGAAAATAGATTATGGAGATGAGAAAATGGATACACCGACAGCACCATTCATAGCGTTATTGGAATCGGACAGCGCGGATAACGACGATTGGATCACCGACCACGCAGGAGATCCGGACGATATCACCTGGACTAATTATACCGAGGGGTTAGAAGCAATCGTGCTTACTAAAGTATCGAGTTTATTGATCGTTCCGGTGACGGGAGTACAATTCGAGCACTTGGGATCTGGTGTCTCGTACGACCAGAAATTTGGAAAACGATTTTATCAATTCACGATTAACGGGATTGTAGAAACGTGGGCAGACGCGAATTATATCGACCGGTTTTGCATGGACGATAGACATACTACGGGCACGGATTTTAGCAGGATCTATTTAGTTCAT
>Ga0180437_10009465_pt1 | contig 12066 bp, 8 predicted proteins | sample SS_ome_4_FD_132410 | JGI IMG/M metagenome (GOLD analysis project Ga0180437, IMG submission 132410) | Hypersaline lake sediment archaeal communities from the Salton Sea, California, USA - SS_3_D_1 metaG | ecosystem: Environmental > Aquatic > Non-marine Saline and Alkaline > Hypersaline > Sediment... | reverse complement strand
GTTGGAACCAATGGATCGAACGCTTTGACACAGCCCGCCCTGTTGATGTCCATACCGGTCACATCTGAGGCGTGGCGGTCGTCGTTCGGCACCGTCTGCGTTCCTCAGGGGGATGTGTTGCGCCTTTACTTGCGGGGAGAGGTTCCCTCCTTGTCCTTGTCCGTGACCGAGGTTGTTCTCATTATATCAGAAAACGGGGGCTCAGGCAATCAATTGTTGATTCGTCGCATCCATATCCATCCTACCGCGCTGACCACCGCCGCCTCGATGGCCAGCAGGCCAACGATGACTGCACCCACGTCCATCCAGAAGCGCGTGGGGAACAGCCGGATCAGCGTGTCCGAGTATGGGAAGATCCAGCTTTCACCCTCGAAGAAGATGCGGTGAAAGGCGGTGAAGAACTCATTCCAGCTCAGTACCATGGTGGCACCCACGCCGACGAGCAATCCCAGTGTGAGCAGTCCGCCGCTCAGGAGTGCGGCGGGGATGCGTCTGCGGGTGTGACCTCGGAGGAGCAACAGTGTGCCCCCCAAGAACAGCAGCGCGGCGACGATGCCGGTCAGCGTTAGCGCGTGGAACACCGCCTGCACGTCGGCCATGTGCTGCAACTCCCGTGCGTTGAAGGCGGGGCCGCCGCCCGGGAGTCGCAGGTCTGCCAGCAGCGAGATGTCGGCGTTGGTCGCCAGGTAGTCCACGCAGGTCTCTGCCAGGCTGGTGCGCTCCGCTGTGGAGAGGCCGAACGGGTCAGGTGGAAATCCCGTCTTTCCATATTCCCAGCGCACGAACCAGTGACCGGTCACGATGCGCAGATTGGCCGTGACCAGGAGCACAGGCACGATCAGCACGAGCAGCCCTTGAATTAAACGAGGCCATGTTTTTTTGTTCATTGGCTTCCTCTCAGGATAAAGTCAAGCACCAGGGCGTTGGTCATCCATTCGATGGCGCTGCGGTCGTCGGTGAAGACGGTCTTCCCTGGCTGGACGGGGCGTAGATTCTCTACCGCCTGAGATGCGGTGGCGTACAGGAATTCATTCTCTGCCAGGTTCGGCAGGTTGAGCAGCAGGTTGTCAGCCTGGCTGGGTTGGACCGTGGCAATGACGACCGTGTTGAAGCTATGCGGTACGTCGATCACGTGGGCCGAGGGAAAGATTTGAAGCAGTGTAGACTGCATAGCCGCCACCAGCCGGTAGTCTTCTGGCGTGCGCCCGACGTTGATGACGACGATGCCGTCGGCGGTGAGGTGGTCGCGCACTTGCTGGAAGAATTCCACTGTCGCCATGTGGGGGGGAATATAGGGCAGCCGGTAGGCGTCGACGCCGACGACGGTGTAGTGGCGGTCGGAGCGGGATAGTGCGTAGCGCCCGTCGGCGACGATGACGTTGAGGTTGGGCTGGTTCATCGCGAAGTATGCCCGTCCTACCTGCACGATCTTTGGGTCTATCTCCACGCCATCGATGGGCAGCGGCCCATAGACGGCGGTGTATTGCCGGGCCATCGTGCCGGCCGCCAGCCCGATGAGGGCCACGCTCTCCACCTGATCGGGTGTGTAGGGGGGGGGATTGAAGTAGGGCGCGATGAGAAAATAATCCCACGGCCCGGGGGTGCGCAGTTGATCGGGGCAATACGTGGAGTGGATACCTTGCCCCTCGTTCAACAACAGGGAGCGACAGCCGTTCTCATCCTCTACCACCTGGATGTAGTTGTACGCCGACTCGGTCTCGTAGATGACGTTCGCCGCCGCCTTGACCGGTTGCCCACGCAGAAGCAGGGCCAGCAGGATGACGATGGCGGGCATCCACAGGTACAAGACCAGGCGGCGGGGGATGCTGCGCGCCAGCCCGATCAGTGCGACGGCCAGCAGGAACAGGGATAGCAGTACGAACGTGTTGCGCGTGCCGATGAGGGGCACCAGCAGCAGGTCGGGCAGAAACGTGCCCACGAAGCTGCCAGCGGTCGAGATGGCGTAAACGCGGCCGGCGGTCTGGCCGGCGCTGCCTATATCTTTCATCGCCAGCTTGATGATGAAGGGCGAGATGCAGCCCAACAGTGTGATCGGGATGCTGAACAGGATCAGGACGGTGACGAAGGAGCCGCCCAGTATCGCGGCGTTGTAATCGGCAAACCCCGGAGCGGCCAGCGCGAGCACCGAGTGTGCGGCGAAGGGCACGACGCCGATGAGGAAGGCAGCCCAGGCTACGATCTGGTATAATGTGGCCGGGTGGGGGGAGTGGTCGGCCCACTGCCCGCCCAGGAAGTAACCCGCTGTCAGGTAGAGCAGGATCAGCCCGATGATGGTCGCCCACACCAGGTTGGCGGTGCCGAAGTGCGCGCGCAGCAGGCTGGAGGCGGCCATCTCGACGGCCAGCGTGACCAGCCCGCTGGCGAAGGCGGTCGCGTAGAGGTAGACGTTTTTTCCGCGCATACGCGGATTATACAGCCTTTGGGCGTTCAGGCAACCTGAGATGCTTGACACATACCTGAAGTATGCTATACTTTGAACAGATGACGGTGCACTCTGTTTGGCTGGTTGTGAATATCGACAATGATAATCCTCGCTCCCCCCGGGGGCGGCCGGCAGTGTGACGCGTCTAGTTCCTGCCTTGGCAAGGGTAAGCCGCCCCAAATCGGGCGGCTTGTTTTTTTATCTGAGTTTGATTTGATATTGATGGAATACGCGCAAGGAGCCGATTATGTTAAAAACACACAGTTGCGGTGAGTTGCGGATTGAGCACGCTGGCCAGGAGGTCACACTGGCTGGGTGGGTGAATCGCTGGCGCGATCACGGCGGTCTCGTCTTCGTGGACCTGCGCGATCGTTCAGGCCTCGTGCAGGTAGTGACCAACCCGGACAGTGCCCCGGCGGCGCACGCGGCGGCGCAGCAGGCGCGCAGTGAGTACGTGCTTCAGGTCAGGGGTGTCGTCCAAGCGCGTCCAGCAGGACTCATCAATCCCGACATACCCACGGGCGAGATTGAGGTCGTGGCTCACGATGTGCAGATTCTCAATCCGGCGAAGACGCCACCCTTCTATATCTACGACGATACGCCTGTGGACGAGGCGCTGCGGCTCAAGTATCGCTACCTCGACCTGCGGCGGCACCGCATGCAGCGCAATCTCATCCTCCGTCACCGCGTCATCAAGTATATCCGCGATTACCTCGACGCTCAGGGATTCATCGAGGTTGAGACGCCCATCCTCTTCAAGACGACGCCCGAGGGGGCGCGGGACTATCTGGTCCCCAGCCGTGTCCACCCCGGCAAGTTCTACGCCCTGCCCCAGTCGCCTCAGCAACTCAAGCAACTGCTGATGGTGGCCGGATATGAGAAATACTTTCAGATAGCGCGTTGCTTCCGGGATGAGGATCAGCGCGGCGACCGCCAGCCCGAGTTCACGCAACTGGACCTGGAGATGAGCTTCGTCGAACGAGATGACGTGATGGCGCTGGCCGAGGCCTTGATGATCGGCATGGTCGAGACGTGCTCCGACCGTGAGTTGTTGGCCAAGCCCTTTCCCCGTCTCACCTATGCGGAGGCGATGCGCCGTTTTGGCACCGACCGGCCGGACATCCGCTTCGGGATGGAGATGGTCGACGTCTCCGACCTGGTGGCTGAGTGCAGCTTCGGGATATTCAGCAAGACCGTCGCTGGGGGTGGGCAAGTCAAGGCCATTCGCGTCCCAGGCTGTGGCACGTACAGCCGTCGCCAGGTCGACGAACTGGCCGAGTTGGCCCAGAAGGGCGGGGCCAGGGGCCTGGCCTGGCTTGCGCTGGGCCAGGAGGGCGAAATCCGGTCTTCCTTCGCCAAGTTCCTGACCGACGATGAGGTGGCGGCTATCGTCGCGCGCATGGAGGCTCGGTCTGGTGACCTGTTGCTGTTCGTCGCCGACCGTACGGAGGTGGTCAACGCGGTGTTGGGCGGGTTGCGGCTGGAATTGGGGGATCGGTTGGACATGCGCGACTCTGAGACGTTGGCCTTCTGCTGGGTGATTGATTTCCCCCTCTTCGAGTGGGACGAGGAAGGGCGGCGTTGGGATCCCAGCCATCACCTGTTCACCGCGCCGAGACCGGAGGACCTGCCGCTGTTGGAGACGGACCCCGGCGCGGCCTGCGGGCAGCAGTATGACCTGGTCTGCAACGGCGAGGAGGTGGCCGGGGGAAGCATCCGTATCCATCGGCGGGATGTGCAGGAGAATATCTTTGGGCTGATAGGGCTGGATATGGACGTGGCGCGGGAGCGTTTCGGCCATATGTTAGAGGCGTTCGAGTACGGCACGCCGCCCCACGGTGGGATCGCGCCCGGGATCGACCGTCTGGTGATGCTTATGGCCGGTGAGCCCAACATCCGCGAAGTGATCGCTTTCCCCAAGACACAGCAGGCGGCAGACCTGATGGTCGCTGCCCCGTCGCCGGCAGAGCCGGAGCAACTGAAGGAACTTCACATCCAGATCATAGACGGTGGGAGGAAACGTGGCTAACGATTTGATCGCCCGTGCGCGAGAGGATGGCGTGTGCTTCATCAGTCTCCAGTTTACTGACATTCTGGGGACGATAAAGAGCGTTACGATTCCTGTGGGCAGGTTGGCGGAGGCCCTGGAGGAGGGAATCTGGTTCGACGGTTCGTCCATTGAGGGGTTTGCCCGCATCTTCGAGAGCGACATGGTGCTGGTACCTGACCCGGCTACCTACCGCGTGCTGCCTTGGAGCGCGGCGGAGCGGCGGCGGGCGCGTCTGATCTGCGATGTCCACGTCCCAGACGGGCGGCCCTCACCCACAGCCCCGCGCGTGGTTCTGAGGCGTATACTGGCCCGGGCCGCCGAGCGGGGGTACGTGTGCAACTTCGGCCCTGAACTGGAGTTCTTCCTGTTCAAGCGCGATGGTGAGCACGATAGGGAGCATCCGACCCGGCCTGTCCCGCACGACGTGGGCAGTTACTTCGACTTCTCGCCCCGGGACGAGGCGCAGAAAGTGCGCAGCGAGATCATTCTGGCGCTGGAGGGGATGGGCATGCAGGTCGAGATGAGCCACCACGAGTGTGCTATTGGCCAGCACGAGATTGATTTCCGCTACGCCGACGCGCTGACCAGCGCCGATAACGCCGTCACGTTCAAATACACCGTGCGGGCCGTAGCGGCTACCCATGGCATCTACGCCAGCTTTATGCCCAAGCCGATCTTCGGCATCGCCGGTTCTGGCATGCACACTCATCAGAGCCTGTTCGATGTCGAAGGGCACAACCTGTTCTACGACCCGAATGACGAATACCAACTCTCTCGGTTGGCCTATAACTTCATCGCCGGCCAGATGGCACACGCGCGAGCAGTGGCGGCGGTGGCGGCTCCGACGGTCAACAGTTACAAGCGGTTGACGCCGGGTTACGAAGCGCCGGTCTACGTCTGCTGGGCGCATCTCAACCGCTCGGCCTTGATTCGCGTCCCCGGCCACGGTGCAAAACAGCACTTCGCGGCGCGTATAGAACTTCGTTGCCCTGATCCCAGTGCCAATCCCTATCTGGCCTTCACCGCCATGCTCGCCGCTGGCCTCGACGGGATTGAGCGGGACCTGACCCCGCCACCACCCGTCAACGAGGATGTCTACGACTTCGATGAGCGCGACCTGAGTGAGCGAGCCATTGGCGTCCTGCCGGGCACGCTGGCCGAGGCCCTGGATGCGCTGGAGCAGGATGGGGTGATTTGTGAGGCACTGGGCCCGGCGGTTCTTGAGGCGTTCTTGCGAGCCAAGCGAGCGGAGTGGGATGCGTATCGCATCCAGGTGACGAACTGGGAATTGGAGCGCTATCTGGAGACGGCATAAAAGGCGACTTGCGCTTTTTTTCAATACGTGGTATAGTCTGTATGACCCTGCTGTGCACGTGATCGCCGTTTTTGTGTTTTGAGCCAACACCTACCAAAACGGGGGCTGTCTCTTCAGAGAGGAATGCGATAGCCTACGGGCAAGGCAGACCGCTGAGCAGGCCCCCACCTGCGAGAGCAGGTTCAAAACTCACTGGCACACGACATAGCGGGGTCAGGCCTGATCGTTGATTGTCGTTGATAGCAAATGCCACCGGTACACCGGTGGCGTTTGCGTGTCTACGTTTGACTTGACTATTTATTTGTGATATTCTTTCTTCATCCCATCCCAATCATTCAGCGCGAGGTGCGCTCATGCTTCAGGAACGAGTCTCTGACAACATCTACGTCTTCACCAGTGACCTGTATGCCCAGGTGACCGCTGGCGCGATTGTGACTCGCGGCGGCGCGATCCTTGTTGACAGCTTGCCCTTTCCCGCCGAAACCCGCGACATGGCCGCGTTCATCTCCCGGATCTGTCCCCCTGGCGTGCGCTACTTGATTCTGACCCATTACCACGCCGATCATACCTACGGTGCGTTTCTTTTCCCGCAGGCCGACATCGTGGCACACGCGAGCTGTCGCGCGCTATTGGCCGAGATCGGGATTCCGGCGCTGGCGGCGGCGAAGGCCGAAGAACCTGACCTGGAAGAGGTGGTGCTGCGCCTGCCGAACATCACGTTTGACGAGGGGGAGATGGCCCTTCGGTTGGGCGAGCGCGTGGTGCGGTTGATTCATGCGCCGGGTCACACGCAGGATTCGGTCATGGTGTACGTTGAAGATGATCGCGTGCTGTTTGCGGCTGACACCGTGATGCCCGTGCCCTCCATTGTGGACGGTGACGTGGATGCTTTTCGGGCCTCGTTGCACAAAGTGCTGGAGTTGCCGATAGAGAACATGGTACAGGGGCACGGGGAGGTCATCCTGCGCGGGGAGGTTCACGACATCGTGCACACCAGCCTGTCCTACCTGGATGCCATTGAGAAGAAGGTCGCGGCCGCGGTCAAGAGGGGCAAGGGCAAGGATGTGTTGCAACGGGACAGCATCGAGTCGTGTGGGTTGTCTCGCGTCCCACTCAATGGGCTGGTACAGCACATCCACGTGGCGAATCTGCTGGCCTTGTACGATCGCGTGGTCTCTCGGTGAGCGACAGCGTAGAGCGAATCCTCGCAGCGATTGCGGCGCTTTCCGACGAGGATCGCGTCCGGCTGTTCGAGCGGCTCACGAGCGAGGCGGGATTTCCACCGGCATCTCAGCCCCCTATGTCGCTGGGCATTACCGGTAGCGAGTTGGAAGGCCCGCCGGACTACACCCTGGTCTTCGATGGCGGCAGCCAGGGTAACCCTGGCCCTGGTTACGGCAGTTACGTACTCGTGCGAGGGCAAGACGGAAGACAGGACCTCACCCGGCTAGACTTTGGCCGTCAGATGACCAACAACGAGGCGGAATACGAGACGTTGATCGCCGGGCTGCAAGGGTTGATCGAGCGGCTCGAGTCGGCAGGCCAGGTACCAGGGGATACCACCGTGGAGATACGGGGGGACAGCGCGCTGGTGATCCGTCAGGTGGAGGGTACCTGGAAGACGAAGGATGACCGTATGCGATTGCTGCGCAATCGGGCGCGCAGCCTCCTGGCCCGCTTCAAGTGTCATCGCCTGGTGCTTCAGCCCCGCGAGGTATCGGTCAGGGTCCTCGGCCACTGAACTGAAAGTTCCCGCCGTAGGTAGAGGTGTGGTCACAGCTACACCAGGCCTATCGTCCTCCGCTGGAAACTTCCGGAGTCCCGAACTTGTTCGGGTTCTTTGTGCCATACCCTCAACAAGTTGAAGGAGTCCAATACTCCGAAAACCCATCGTCCTCGGGCCTGTCGGAAGCCCCCACCGCAGGTGGGGTGTGGTCACAGCTACGCCAGGTCTTCGGTTTGACAGAACAGGGCGGCTGTGGCATAATACCCTCGAACAAATTGATAGGCATCCGCACTTGCAAAGGCGATGATGGAGACGAGTAGGCGTGAGGTACCGGCCCAGAGAGCCCGGGGCAGTGAGAGCCGGGCGCGGGACCTGCGTCGAAGATCCCTCCGGAGCCGTCGACCGAACGGCTGGTAGGGTTGGTAGATCGGCACACTGCTGGTCGCTTTCCCAACCGCCCAGTCCAGTAAGCTCGGCCGGACTTGTCCTTCGTTACCGGGACGCGGCGATCGTGTGTCGCTGACAGAGCGGCCCCGTTTGCACGGGGCAACAAGGGTGGTACCGCGGGGGTGTCAGGCTCCCGTCCCTTAGGGACGGGAGTTTTTTGTTTGGGGAGGATAGGGGTGGATTTCACGATCCGGCCTGGTACTGAGGATGACTTGCCCGAGATGCTCCGCTTGTGGCGGGAGATGATGGACTTCCACGCGCGAGTGGAACCCCGTTTTCGCCCCCTTCCACCGCCGGCAGGGGAGCAGGCCTGGCAGGAACATCTGCGCGAACACGTCTTCGGGAGCGATGACTGGTGCGTGCTTGTAGCTGAGGTGGCTGAGGCGGACGGCAGACTGATTGGCCAGGTCATGGGTGTGCTGCGTGATCCAATCCCCGTGTTCGAGCCCGAGCGGCACGGCTACGTGACGGACATCGTCGTGGACCCAGAGGCGCGGCGCAGTGGGGTGGGGCAGGCGCTCTTCGAGGCGCTGAAAGCATGGTTTCGCCTGCGTGGTGCGTCGTTCCTCAATTTGCAGGTAGCGCACAACAACCATGTTTCCCAGGCTTTCTGGCGGACGATGGGGTGCACGGACTACATGGACACTTTGTGGTACGATTTGGAGGTAGAATGACGGAGTTGCTTTACCAACTGGATAGTAACCTGCGCGAGTTTGAGGCCCTGGTGACTGAGGTGGTCGACGATGGAGTGGTGTTAGACCGGACCGCCTTCTATCCCGGGGGCGGGGGGCAGCCCTACGACACGGGCTGGCTTGATGTCGAAGGGCAGCGCTGGGGGGTGCGTAAGCTCGGGCGCAAGGAGGGCCGCGTGATCCACTACCTGGACCAGGCCCCGCCACCCGTGGGTGCATCTGTCGTCGGCTTCCTGGATTGGGAGCGGCGGTACGCACTGATGCGCACCCACACCGCCATGCATATCCTGTGCGGCGTGATCTGGCGGGATTACGAGGCCTCGGTGACGGGGGGCCAGATGGAACTGCTGCGTGGCCGAATGGATTTCGAGTTCGAGCGTATGCAACAGGAACTGGTCAGCGCGATCGAGGAGAAGATTAACGCCGAGGTCGCTGCCGCCCGGCCAGTTCACGTGTCCATCCTGCCGCGCGAGGAGGCATTCCAGATCCCCGACCTGATCCGCACCAAGATTAATCTGTTACCGCCCCACATCACCCAGGTGCGGGTAGTGGAGATTGAGGGGCTGGACTTGCAGGCGGACGGCGGGACGCACGTCAGCAACACCGCCGAGGTCGGGCCGCTGCGGATCGTGGATTACAAGAGCAAGGGCCGGATTAACAAACGCTTGGTCGTGGCGTTGGAGTGAGGAAACAATGACTGATAGACTATCGCGTTTGGGGAGGTAATTATGGGGTTTAAACCTGTTTCTTCAAGTGTAGATTTTGTGGCGCAGGAGCGTCAGATTCTTGAATTCTGGCGGGACACAGACGCTTTTCGGAAGTTGGTTGCGTTGCGCGAGGACAGCCCTCATTGGTCCTTCATTGATGGACCGATCACCGCCAATAACCCGATGGGGGTCCACCACGGCTGGGGGCGCACGTACAAGGACCTCTATCATCGCTACTGGGCCATGAAAGGCCATCTCGCCCGCTATCAGAACGGCTTCGATTGCCAGGGCCTGTGGGTCGAGGTGGAGGTCGAGAAGCAGTTGGGCTTCCGCTCCAAGCAAGACATCGAGGAGTACGGCATCGCGCACTTCGTGCGTAAGTGCCGGGAGCGAGTGCTGCGATACGCCGCGGTCCAGACCGACCAATCCATCCGCCTGGGGTATTGGATGGACTGGAACTCCCCGCAGTCCTTGCGCGATCTGGCCGACCAGATGGCGGAGGATCCAGAGAAGGTGATCACCGTCGAGGGACCGCAAGGCCCAGTGACCGACACGGTAGAGGGCATCGTCGCCCGGCTAGGTTTGCCGGAACTGGGGGGGTCCTATTTCACCTTCTCTACCGAGAACAATTACATGATCTGGACCTTCCTGAAGCGCTGCTGGGAGCGGGGGTGGCTCCGCAAGGGCCGGGACGTGATGCCCTGGTGCCCGCGCTGTGCGACCGGCATCAGCCAGCACGAGATCGTCACCGATGGATACCGGCAGCTCACCCATCCTGCCGTCACCCTGCGCTTTCCACTCCGGGGACGGCCAGGGGAGAATTTGCTGATCTGGACTACCACGCCCTGGACGCTGACCAGCAACGTGGCGGCGGCGGTGGGGCCGGAACTGACCTACGTGAAGGTCCGCCAGGGGGACGAGGTCTTCTATCTCTCCAAGGGAACCGTCTCTGTCCTGAAGGGCAAGTACGAGGTGTTGGAGGAGATGACGGGGGATGCCCTGGAAGGTTGGACTTACGACGGCCCCTTCGACGAGCTGAGGGCCCAGCAGGCCCTCGGTGGTCCTGAAGCCCATCGCGTGATCCTATGGGATGAGGTGGGGGACGTGGAGGGCACCGGCATCGTCCATATTGCCCCCGGCTGTGGCGCGGAGGACTTCGAGTTGAGCAAGGAGGATGACTTGCCCGCCATCGCCCCGTTGGATGAGGAGGGGATGTTCGTGGAGGGCTTCGGTCCGTTCACCGGCACCCACGTCTCTGAGAGCGCTGAGCGTGTCTTCGAGAACCTCCGTGAGAAGGGTTTGCTCTACAGGGTCGATGACTACACTCACCGGTACCCTGTCTGCTGGCGCTGTGGCACCGAGTTGGTCTTCCGGCTGGTAAGCGAGTGGTTTATCTCGATGGATGAACTGCGGTATGACATGATGGAGGTGACCCGCCAGATCCGTTGGATCCCCGCCTTTGGGCTTGATCGCGAGCTGGACTGGTTGCGCAACATGCACGACTGGATGATCAGCAAGAAGCGGTACTGGGGACTGGCGTTGCCCATTTGGGAATGTACGGAGTGCGGGCACTTCGAGATCATCGGCGACGAGCACGAGCTCCAGGAGCGGGCTGTGGCGGGCTGGGAGGAGTTCGAGGGGCACACCCCTCACCGGCCCTGGGTGGATGCCGTGCGTATTGCCTGCCCGCAGTGTGGAGCGGAGGTCAGCCGCATCCTTGATGTGGGTAACCCCTGGCTAGACGCTGGTATCGTCAGTTTCAGCACTCTGCAGTACCGCACCAACCCGGAGTACTGGCAGCAGTGGTACCCGGCGGACTGGATCAGTGAGTCCTTCCCTGGCCAGTTCCGCAACTGGTTCTACAGTCTCCTGGCTATGGCGACGGTGCTGGAGAATTCCCCGCCCTTCCTGTCCTGCTTCGGCTATGCCACGCTGCTGGCCGAGGATGGCCGGGAGATGCACAAATCGTGGGGCAACGCCATCGAGTTCAACGATGCCGCCGACAAGATGGGCGTTGACGTGATGCGCTGGCTCTATTGCCGCCAGAAGGCCGAGGTCAACCTGCTCTTCGGCTATGGCCGGGCGGACGAGGTGCGGCGGCAGTTCCTGATTCCTCTCTGGAACGTGTATTCCTTCTTTGTCACGTATGCCAATATCGACCAGTGGACGCCTGCCGGGCGGGTGGATTGGGAGACCGGCCAGTTAGTAGACTGGGAAGCCGGTAGTAGGTCTACCAGCCTGCTGGACCGCTGGATTCTCGCACGGCTGAGCGAGGTGACCGCGCGGGTCACCGACCGGCTTGAAAACTACGACGCCTACGGCGCGACGCTGGCGCTGGAGCCTTTCCTGGACGACCTGACCAACTGGTACGTGCGGCGCAGTCGACGCCGGTTCTGGAAGAGCGAGCGGGACGCTGACAAGAACGCGGCCTACGCGACGCTCTACCAGGTTCTGACGACCCTGTGCCGGCTGCTTGCCCCGTTCGTGCCTTTCGTGACCGAGGTGATGTACCAGAACCTGGCCTGCTCAGTGGATGCGGATACCCCCGAGAGCGTCCATCACACCCACTGGCCCCAGGTAGATCTGGCGGCGGTCGACGAGGATCTTCTGGTGCATATGGCGTTGGCCCGGCAGGTCGTCGCGCTGGGCCACTCGGCTCGCAACAGCCGCAACATCAAGCTGCGCC
>Ga0180437_10009464_pt1 | contig 12068 bp, 6 predicted proteins | sample SS_ome_4_FD_132410 | JGI IMG/M metagenome (GOLD analysis project Ga0180437, IMG submission 132410) | Hypersaline lake sediment archaeal communities from the Salton Sea, California, USA - SS_3_D_1 metaG | ecosystem: Environmental > Aquatic > Non-marine Saline and Alkaline > Hypersaline > Sediment... | reverse complement strand
GACGGGCCACTCCTGGACCATCGTGATCTCGTGCGAACGCCCGCGCTCGTCCGTCAGTCGGGCGATGACGGCGTCGATGGTGTACTCGCCCCCGGAGGTCACCTCGTCGACCGTGTACCTGCCGGGCAACCGGAAGGGCACCATGATGTGGTGGTCGAAGATCCCCTCGGGCACCGTGCCGAGCGTGTCCCCGGCGGCCACACGGGCTCCGGGCTCGACCGCGGGGGTGAAGGACCATTTCCGCTCGGCGTCCAAGGCCCGCAGGTAGATGCCGCGCTTGAGGAAGAACCCGTGTCGTTCGGCCAGCTCGACCAGCGGATTCTGAAGACCATCGTAGATCTTCTCCAGGAGACCGGGGCCTAGCTCGGCCGAGAGGAGCTCGCCCGTGAAGTCCACGCGGTCGCCGATCCTGAGACCCGTCGTGTCCTCGAACACCTGGATCTCGGCGTGCTGACCTCGAATCCGAACGACCTCGGACTTGAGGCGCACCTCCTCGGCGAGCACGTAGGCGACTTCGTTCTGGATGACGGGCGAGCTGAACTCGACGGTGAGCAGGTTCCCGTTGATGGCGATCACTCTGCCCTGGTGGTGGGCCATCTCCCGCTACCCTCGATCTCCGGCGACGTCCGATCCCATGGCGTCCTCGACCCGGGCGTCGGATTCTCGGACCCACGATTCGATTTTCCCGCCGCCCACCTCGTCGTCCATCTCCGCCCACCGTTCGGCCATCTTCAGCTTCACACCGAACGCCAGCACGGCAGGAAGGCCGAAGGGGTCCGGGAGGGCCAGGTCGTCGGCGATCCGCCAGCGGAGTCGGTCCAGGGCCCGCTCCCGGTCGAGGGGGGACGCGGCCTCAAAGGCCCGCCGGACACCGTCCTCGACGGACACGTCGAAGCCCTCGTGGCTGCGCGCGTAGCGGCGGGGGTCTTCGCCGTAGCGGCCGGCCCGGAAGGTGACGCACGCGTTTCGAATCTGGGTTTCCGCGTTCCGCCACGCCCGGGCAAACGGGGAGCGTCCAGGGTCTTCGCTCTCGTCCATCACGAGCGCGAGCTCGCGGGCGTCGTCCTCGGCGAGCTCGCCTCCGGCGTCCGAGCGGAAGCGGATCACCGAGATCGGAGGAGGGTCACCGAGCGTCAGGAGCGGAAGGCTGGCCACCAGGTAGTAGTACTTCACCGAGGTTCTCCCCTGTCCTGCCCGTCCACCTCGTCGCCCGACCGCGGGAGCAGCTCGGCGAGCTTGGGGCGCAAGAAGGAGGTCAGGGCTTCCGAGATCGCCTCCCGGCTGAAGTCATGCTTGACGCGGCCACCCTCGACGGACACCGTGAAGCCCTTTTCCAACTCCGGGTCGACCCTGATATCCACGCCCTCCGTGAGCTGCTCGCGGTACCGGGCCATGAAGACCGAGACGATCTTTTTCTGGTCCGCCGGGCTGATCAACGCCTCGAGACGCGTCTCCTCACCCGCGTGGGCCGCGTAGGCTTCGGCCATCTTGACCAGCATCTGGGCCACCAGTTCGGGGCCGAGGGCCTCGTCGACCGCGCGGCTCACCACGGTGGAGAGAATCCCGTCGACACCCTGCTCCACTTGGATCAGGAGATCCCGGGCGGCCTGTTCCAGGGCGCGGCGGCCGCGGGCCTCGGAAGCTTCGGCCTCCTTCTCGGCCGACCGGGCGATCGCCTCGGCCTTCTCTTGGGCCTTACGGATCAGGTCGGCCGCCTTCTCGTCGGCGTCGGCCGTGATCCGGGCCGCCTCGTTCTCCGCCTTCTCGACGGCCTCCCTCTGGATACGCTCGATCAAGTGTTGGAGTTGTTCGGACATGGCTCGTCCTTGGGTGCTGGGGGGTCTCCACACAAATCCCGGCCTTCACGCCCTCTGTCTTCTTACCAGTCCAGGAACGCTCAGACAAGTGGTTTTGGCCGAACGCGGGATCTCGGGCGCCGCGGGATCGTCGGGTTTCGGGGGCGGTCCATCGGCCGGGCTCGGAACGAGGACACGCGAGCGCTTCCCGGGGCGACATGCGCGGCTTGGCGCAATCGGAGCACGTTTTCGCCACGGCGAGGCTACGGTAATCTACATCACCAACCCGATCGGGTTAATCATGTGCATGACAATCGGTTCCGGGCCTACCACCTTGGGCCCCGATCTCGTGTAACTCCAGTATTCAGAGGGAGCTTGACAGTCCTCGGGGATGGGGGTAGACTTGGAGTATCTCGGGGGAAAGGAGACAGCATGAGGCGGACGGCTCGGTTCTTCAAGGCCATCTCTGATCAAACGCGGCTCAGAATCCTCTGCCTACTCTTCCGCAACGGGCAAGCTTCGGCTCAGGAGATCGAGCAGGTCCTCGGCATTCCCCAAGACCGCGCTTCGGGCCATCTGAAGTATCTGCTGAACGCTGGCGTCGTGGTGAATCGTGACCAGGGGCGCGAGGTCGGCTATCGGGTGATGACCCAGACCGACCCGTTTCGAAGGAGCATACTCGAAGGGCTTAGATCCAGGCTGAGCGAACCCGAAATCTCGGGCGGCCTGAACGGGTTGCCGAATGACTAACCCGCCTCGCTAGGTGACTCGCCTCCAGAGGGCGTCGAGCCCCGGCGCCGCGTCCAGGATGGATCCGACCCGGTAACGGTCTCCCCGGCCCGGCGTTCCATCTCTTTCCTACTGTCCTCCCCGGTCCTCCATCTGAATCTGCTCTCCGGCGCCCTTCTTGGCCAGCAGGTGGCAGACGACGATCAGCAGGGCGAGCATCCCGGCGCCCACCCAGACGCCCGACGATTCGAACCAGGGCGCGGTCCGGAGAGATCCATCCGCGGCCATCACCCTCGGGTAGTGCGAGAGGTTGACGACGCGATCGAAGGCTCCGCCCCAGTAAGTGTTGTCGACGACCTTGAAAATCGCGCTGAAAATGCCGGCGATGGCCGCGCCCGCCATCAAGCCGGATGCCACCAGAATCGTCTGATCCCTGCGCGCCTTCTTCTGACGATCGTCCCTGCCCCTACGCTGGATCAACCAGCCGGAGAGCCCGCCGACAAGGATGGGAAGGTTGATGGACATCGGGAGGTACACGCCCAGGGAGAAGGCGAGCGACGGCACCTTGACCATCTCGAGCAGGATGACCATCGACGCGCCCAGTCCGTAGAGGATCCAGGGCGTGATGGCCTCTGGGTCGAGGGAGTTGTACACGACGGCGGCCATCAGGTTGCCCTGGGGCGCCATGAGGTTCTCGTTGGGTCGCCCGTTGACGATGAACCCGTAGCCGCGCTCCAGGAGCCAGATGGCGCCCCCCACGCACAGGGCCGCGACCACGATTCCCAGGAATTTCCAGACCTGCTGCTGCCGGGGCGTGGCCCCGAGCCAGTACCCGATCTTGAGATCCGAGATGAAGGCGCCCGAGGTGGAGAGCGCGGTGCAGATGGCGCAGCCCACGATCAGGGCGGCGAACATGTAGACGGCCACGTTCTCGCCCGCCCCGCGGATGGCCGCCAGGATCGCGCAGGCGATGATGAGCGTGATGAGCGTCATCCCCGAGACGGGGTTCACGCCCACGATCGCGATCGCCCGGGCGGCCACGGGCGTGAACAGGAAACCCAGAATGGCCGTGACGATCACTCCCACCAGGGCGATCTTGACGCTCTGGCCGACCCAGAGAAAGGTCAGGAACATGAGGACCAGTACGGCGGCCTGGATGAGGAGGGTGTTGCGGGGGAGGATATCGCGGTCGATCCGCTCGTGCTTGACGCCCAGGTCGTGGGCGGCGCCGCCCAGGCCCTTGAACCCCAGCGAGAGGGAACCGACGATGATCTTGGACATCTTGATCACACCCAGAAGCCCCGCCATCGCGATCCCCCCGATCCCGATCGGCCGGACGTAGGTCCCGAAAATGTCCGCCGGGCTCATGTCGCGGATCAGGATCTCCCCGGGCGGCACGGCCACGTTCAGCCGCGAGCCGATGTAATAGATGATGGGCACCAACAGGAGGCTCGCCAGGACGGACCCGGCGCAGATGATGGCGGCGTACCTCGGGCCGATGATGTACCCCAGACCGAGGTAGGTCGCCAGGCCGTTCAACCGGACGTCCATCCGTATCTGCTCGTACAGCTGCTGGCCCCACCTCCCCAGGAGGGTTCTCGCCGTGAGCATCGGGTTCCAGCCGTGGAAGACCTCGATCACGAAGTCGAAGACGACCCCGATCCCGAAGGAGGTCAGGAGCATCTTACCCCCGCCCCCGCCCGCGGATTCTCCGGACGCCAGGATTTCGGTCGTGGCGGTCGCCTCGGGGAAGGGCAGCTTCCCGTGCTCCTCCTTGACGAAGTAGCGGCGCAGCGGAATGATGAGGACGATGCCGAGAAACCCTCCGATGGTGCAGGCGACGAAAATCTGGAGGAACTTGGGCTGGAGTTGGATTTCCGGATGGAGCTGGGGGATGATGTACAGGGCCGGGATGGTGAAGACGGCCCCCGCCACCACGACGCCCGACGCCGCCCCGATGGACTGGACGATGACATTCTGCAGGAGCGTGTTCCGCGGGGCGAGCAGGCGCCCGAAGAAGATGGCCAGGATGGCAATGGGAATCGCGGTCTCGATGACGTTGCCGGTCTTCAGACCGATGTAGGAGGCTGCGAACGTGAACACCACGGCCCCGATGGCCCCCATGATCACCGAACGGGGGGTCACCTCGGCCAAGCCACTGTCCGACGGAACGACCGGTTTGTACTCCTCGCCCGGCTTCAGTTCCGTGTACGCGTTGGGGGGAAGGACCTTGGTTCTCTTCGTCTCGACGTCCATGGGGCCGCCTCTCGAGTCAGGTGTTGACGACGATCAAGGTACGCGAGTCCCGCGAGCGTAGCCTAAATCGACCGCCCGCGCCACGGAAAAGTGTCTGTCTGCGGAGCGCGGCTCCCGAGAGCGAGCGCGCACCCGCCCGCCTTGACACACGCCCCGGCGATCGGTAGAATCCCCAGAAGCGCTTGCCGCGAGCGACCGTCTGCGCATCCGCTGGGGCCTTCCTCGGGCTGCGCGCACCCGCTCCCGTGGGCATCGGAGCGATGGGAGGACCGGGTTGACCGGGAGAGAGAAGAAGGGGTTCTGGCAGACGATCCGGAGTTATCCGGCGACGTTCTGGGTCGCCAACACGATGGAGATCTTCGAGCGGATGGCCTGGTACGGCTTCTACAGCGTCTCGTCCCTCTACATCACGGGGGCCGTCGAGACCGGGGGCCTGGGGTTCACGTCCGAACAGAGAGGGCAGATCCAGGCGATCGTGCCCTTCTTCCTCTACCTGATGCCCGTGATCACGGGCGCGCTGGCCGACCGCTACGGTTACAAGAAGATGTTCATCGTGGCCTACGGCGTCATGATGGTCGCCTACTACTCGCTCGGCCAGTTCCACAGCTTCGGGCCCTTCCTCATGGCCTTCATGTTCGTGGCCGTCGGCGCGGCCATCTTCAAGCCCGTGGTGGTGGGGACGATCGCGCGGGTGACGGACGAGACCAACTCGAGCATGGGCTTCGGCGTCTTCTACATGATGGTGAACATCGGCGGCTTCGTGGGGCCCATCGTGGCCGGCATCGTCCGGGGCTGGGACTGGAAGTACGTGTTCATCGGCTCGTCGGTCTGGGCCGCCGTGAACATGATTCTGGTCCTGGCGCTCTACCGCGAGCCGACGACCGAATCCGCCTCGGGTCGGGGGCGGTCCTTCCGCAGGGTGATGGACGACACGGTGGAAGTCCTCGGGAACCTGCGTTTCGTCCTGGCGGTCTTCGTCGTCCTGATCGCCCTCATGATCGCCAACCAGGGCGTCCCCTGGCTTTCCTGGGGACGCGCGGGGGTCGTCATCGTCGTCTGGCTGGCGCTGAACCTCGGCTACGACGCCGTGCTGAAAGGCCACCGGCGGGAGCCGGCTCCGGCGCAGGTGCATCCCCTGGTCCGACCGATGCGGTGCAGCAACTGGAGGTTCGCGCTCTACCTGCTGATCGTGTCCGGTTTCTGGACCAGCTTCAACCAGATCTTCATCACCATGCCGGAGTACATCCGCGACTACTCGGACACCCGCGGGCTGATCCGGGTGGGGAGGGCCGTGGTGGGGGGACTGGGGTTCTCGGAGGCGTCTACGGAGCGGTTTGTCGAGATCCTGGCCGCGGTCGACGAAGAACCTCTGGTCTACGAACTGGACGACCTGGCCAGGATGAGGCGGGCGGGGACGGGACCGACCGACGACGAGTACGCGCGCGCGGCGCGCTCGATCCTGGGCTACAAGATTCGCGTGACCCCCGAGAGACTCGCCCAGCTCATCGATCGGGCGGCGGCCGGCGCGCCCGAGATCGATCCGGAAGAAATCCGCGCCCGCGTCCTGGATCTTGCCGGCACAGACGGCGGGGAGGGTCTCAGCCGTGAGGTTGAGACGGTGGTCCGGGACCTCGTCGAGTCCCACGGCGCCGTCATCCCGGCCGAGGCGCTCGAGCGTGCCCACGTGACCGTCGGCCGGCTGGGGCTCGACGTCACCGAAGACCAGTTCGAGCAGGCGGTGCTGCTGGCCGCCTACCTCCCGCTGGCCGGGCCCATCATCCGGGACGGCCGCCAGGTGAACCCCGAGTACATCATCAACATCGACGCCGGTGCGATCATCGTCCTTCAGGTGCTCATCTCCTTCCTGATGGCGCGGTTCCACCGGTTCACGACCATGATCGTGGGCATCCTGGTGGGCGGGGTGGGGCTCGGACTCACGGCGGTGGCCGGCGGGACGATGGTGGGCCCGGTGGGCGGGTCGGTCTGGATCGTGGTGGCGGGTATCGTGATCTTCGCCGTCGGCGAGATGATGGCCAGCCCCACGAGCCAGGAGTACGTCGGCCGGATCGCCCCGAAGGAGAGGACCGCGGTCTACATGGGGTACTACTTCATCTCGATGGCCCTGGGGAATCTGTTCGGCGGGATCCTCTCGGGTCAGGCGTACGGATACTTCGCCCGGGACCTGGAGCGGCCGGACCTCATGTGGGCTCTCTTCGGGGGACTGACGGCGGCGACCGCCGTCGTTTTCCTTCTGTACGATCGCTTCGCCGTGCCGCGCAAGAAGCAGGACGGGCTGCCCTTCGCCGCCTAGCGCGGGGCTCGAACGACGGGTGCCGACCGCGACGGCGTTCCGGACGCCACAACCAAGCGGGATCTTCAGTGGGGTGGGTGGAATGAAGAACATGAGCGCTCGCCTGTGGGTCGCGGTCGCCGTCTGCCTGATGACCTCCTGCTCCGGCAAATCCTCCGACACCCACTACGAGGTGACCTACGTGGACGAGGCCGGGACGGAGCGCCGGCGGTCGGTCCCGAACGAGGAGACCCGGGTCCGGGTGGCCCTCTTCCCCCTCTACCGGCTGACTCTGGAGGAAGGGCGGTGGCTGGCCTTCGGTTTCCCCCTGATGCTGTGGGCCGACCTCCACCAGAACATCTATGTCGAAGCGCTCGATCCGTCGCTCGTGTACGGGACGACGGCGGAGTTGGATTTCGGCGACGCCGACCGGCTGGACGCCATCGAGAAACGTCGGGTGGCGCAGGCGCTCGGGGCCGACTACTACCTGAGCGGGGAGTTCTCGTCGGACGGGCTCGGCATGGATCTCAAGGTCGTTCTCGCCGACGGAGGATCGGGCAAAACGGTCGCAACGCTGGGGAAGTTCTGGGACCGGTTCTTCGACGCGGCGGACAGCGTTTCCGCCTGGCTCCGTACCGCGCTGCCCCTGCCGCCCGAGGCGCACGACGGCCCCGACCGACCCGTGACCGAGATCCTGACCCCTTCCGAGGCGGCCATGCACCGTCTCTCCCGGGGATGGTGGTGTATCGAGCTCGAGGTCGAGGACGAGGAGACCGTCGGCTGGCTCAAGGAGGCGGCCGCCCTCGATTCGCTGTCCTCGTTCATCAACCTGACCCTCTACCGGGCGGGCTCGAGCGAGCTGTCGCCCGAGATGCGGGCGCACGTGATCGCCCGGGCGCAGCGGCGCGCCGGGAGTCTCCCAGAGGCCCTCCGGCTGGTGGTCGAGGCGGCCCACCTCCAGCGGACCGAGCGGGAGACGGTCGAGCGGGCGCTGGCGCTCGCCACCGATCTCTACCCGTCGGAACCGGTCGTCCACGAGGTGACGGCCGAGATCCTGCTCGGGTGGGGCGATCAGGACCGGGCCTTCGCCCGCTACGAGAGGGCGCTCGAACTGAAGCCCTGGCGACGTCGGCTGTTCGAGTTTCTCATCCGTCTCCACCGCGAAGCGGGGCGGGAGCAGGCGGCCCTGGATCTCTCCCGCGAACGGGTGAAGCGGTACCCCAGAGATCCGGACGCGCGGTTTCTGCTGGGGCACCTGCTCACGCTGAGGGGCGAATACCCGGCCGCCCGGACCGAGTTCCGCGGCGCGCTGGCGCACGACCCCGAGCACGCGCGGGCCAACGAAGGGCTCGGCCTGGTGGACTTCCGCCTGGGGGATCTGGAGGGGGCGGTGGCGAGCTTCCGCCGGGCGCTGACGGCGGCCGAGCCGGCGGGCCGGTGCGAGGTCTACCAGGAACTGGCCCGGGCCTACTTCGAGCGCGGCTTGGTGAGCCAGGCCCTCGAAGTCCTGGAGGAGGGTCAGACGGACCTTGCGGCGGTCGATCACGTTCTGGCCTGGCGTCTGGAGGTGGAGTCCGGCCGGTACCTGGCCGAGCTGGGGAACTACGCCTTCGCGCTCGCCGAGTTCCGGGCATCGCCCCTGAGACGGGAGGTGGCCTTCTCCTGGATCCCCGAGCTGTCCGAGGCCCTGGTTCTGGTGGAGATGGGCCGGGTGGACGAGGCGCGCGCGGTGGTCGAAGGCACCCGAAGGATGATCGAAAGACCCGAGGTCGAGCAGGCGGCGCTGGAGATGACGGTCCTGGGAGAGGTCGCGCTGGCCGAGGGCAATCTGCGGGAAGCGCTCGAGCACTTCCAGTTCATCGGGGCGCTCGACCCGGCGCGGCGCGACAACGCCCTCCGGATCGCGCAAGTCTATTCGAGAATGGGTGAGCCGAGCCGGGCCGACTCGGTCCTGGCCGCCGCCGAGATGTTCTTCCCCAACGATCCGGAGATCCTCTCGGCGAGGGCGCGGGTCCTCGAGGCCGGCGGCCGTCTCGGCGAGGCCGTGGAGCACCTCCGCACGGCGGTTGACCTGTGGGAGGGCGCCGACGCCGGCATTCCCCACGTAGAGGAAGCCCGCCGCCGGCTCTCGCGGCTCCAGTCGCGCGGCCAGGCGACAAGGTGACGGAGTCCTTCGATGCGTCCCGAACTGCTTCATCGTGTAAGCAGTCCGGGACTACTCAGGATGGGCTCCGGGTGGGCGCGAGGACGCGAGCGCGCGACCCCCAACAGAAAACCCTGAAAAGCCTTTCACCACGAAGTGCACAGAGAGCACGAAGAAAACCCGGAGATCCTATCGGGACGGGTCCCTGTGACCCGTCCCGATTTGTGATCCCTTCGTGTGCTTCGTGATCCTCGTGGTGGGAGGCTTTTCGGGGCTTCCCGTGGCCCGGTCTCGTTGTCGGCCGGCCCTCGTGGAACGGCCGTGCGCCGGCCGGGTGGTGCGGAAGGCCTTTGGCCATGCGCCAATCGGTGGCAGGCGGCCCGCAAACGTGGTAAAATAGACGTGATGCCTTGACCCAACCCTGGCTTGAGAGAGGTGCGAGATGCTGAGCCCCCGGTTGACCCGCGTCGTCATGATCCTCCTTCTGACTCTCTCCCCGGCAGCGGTCCTTGCCTCGACGCCGCAGACGATCGTGGTGGATGGCACAAACGACTTTTTGGCCGAGAACCTCCTGGATCCGGACGGCTATGACGCGGAGTTTCCCGAGATCGACCTCGACTCTGTGTTCGTGACCAACGACGGGAACAACGTGTACATCGGGATCCAGTACGATCAGGGGGGCTGGCCCGACTGCTGCATCGGGGTGGCCATCGATCTCGGGGATGCCTTCGGGGGCTTGACCGATCCCTGGGGGCGCCAGATCGATTGGAGCGAGGCGCCCTATCCCCCCAACTTCATCCCCTACGTCAACGTGGACAACAACTGGCAGGAACTTCGCAGCTGGACGGGGACCTTCTGGACGGTCCCCTGCGGGGGGTACGGCGGCTGCGGGTACGCCACGGCCACCGGGTTCAAGGAGTATGCGCTCAGCCTCTCGACCCTCGGGGTATCCGCCGGCGACACGCTCTACCTGGAGTCCTGGACCACACAGGGGAGCACCAAGGGCGCGCTGGACCTGGCGGCCAGCGATTCGAGGCAGGAGTCGACCCCCGAGGGCACCACCTGGAATCCCGAGGTGCCCACCCAGCCCGACCAGTACCTGGCGTACGTCGTGCTCGCCGTGGCGGACACCGCCCCGCCGGTCCTCGAAGAGGCAAGACACCTGGTGGACGAGGAGCTCCGGCTCACGTTCAGCGAAGCCGTGGATCCGGCCACGGCCGAGATCGCGTCCCACTACGCCGTCCCCGGGGTGGGGGTGGACTCGGCCCGGGTCGACGGCTCGGATCCCCGGTACGTGGATCTCTACCTGGATCAGGACCTCTCGGCCGGTCCCGACTGCATCTCGGTGACCGTGACCGGGGTGGAGGATCTGGCGGGCAATCCGATTGTTGAGGACGGGGTCGACAACGTCGCCCACTTTTTCATCAAGGGGGTTCTCTTCCGCGGGCACATGGAGTACTACCTTCGGGGTTGGGTGCCCGGATCGAGCGTGAGCTTCTCGGTGGAGGGCGCCCCGGATCCCCTCACCTGGACCCTGTGCGATAATCTCGCCGGCGACGCGGATGCGGACAGCGTGTTCGCCGCGTACGCCGAGTTTTCCCTGGTGTGCGAGGGCGCCGGGGGACCGACCGTCGAAGAGACCGCCTACTTCAAGTTCGTTCACAACTGCATCCGGTACGAATCGTTGCCCCAGAACCGCAGCCACGCCCTGACCTCCGCCACGGGCGCCCGGGATACGCTCGACCTCTGGTGGGAGAACCTCGGGCCCCGGGACCGCGGGCCCTACCTGTCGTGGCAGAACGAGCCGGCGAGTACGATGACCGTCTGCTGGCAGACGAGGGAGCGGGGCACGAGCCGGGTGGACTACGGCCCGGACGCGGGTTACGGCTACGCCGAGGGGGAGTCCGTGCTCGTCGAATGGCACACGGTGGAGCTGTCGGGCCTCGACATGGGAGCCGCCTACCACTACCGGGCGTCCTCCTCGAGCGGGTTCGTCTCGGACGATCTTGAGTTCGAGACGGGGGGCGCGGCCGGCGGTTCCTTCCAGTATTTGGTCTACGGCGACAGCCGGAGTGATTCGTCCGCGCACCAGGCGGTGGTCGACCGGATGGAGATGGAGGGCGCAATGCTCGTCCTCCACACGGGGGACCTGGTGGCCGACGGTCGGGTCCTGCCCCAGTGGAACACGTTCTTCGATATCACGAAGGACCTCGTCTCCGAACGCGCCTTCATGCCCGCCCTCGGAAACCACGAGGAGAACGCCCAGCTCTACTTCGACTTCTTCGCGCTGCCCAACGCCGCCCCTCCCAGCAACGAGCAGTGGTACTCGTTCACGGTGGGCGGGGCGCATTTCGTCGCCCTGTCGACCGAAACCAGCTATTTCGTCGGGAGCGCTCAGTACAACTGGCTCGTGAACGATCTGGCGCAGGCGAGCACGGCCTCGGACTGGATCTTCGTCTACTTCCACCGGCCGCCCTTCAGCTCGGGCCCGCACGGGAGTGACCTCAACGTGCGGAACACCCTTTGCCCGGTGTTCGAGACCTACGGCGCGAGCGCGGTCTTCAGCGGTCACGACCATCTGTACGAACGCAGTCTCTACAACGGGATCACCTACATCGTGGCCGCCGGCGGCGGCGCGCCCCTCTACAACCCGAACCAGAATCCCAACCCCTACCAGATCTACGCGGAGGGGACCTACCACTTCTGCCGGGTGACGGTCGGTCCGGTGAGCTGCCTGATCGAGGCCGTCAAGCCGGACGGCAGCGTCTTCGACAGTGTGGTCCTGCAGCCGACGGCAGTGGCGTCGGACGGATCGGTGGCGGGGAGCCCACCGACCCGCCTTGTGGCCGTGTGG